>JAAUYI010225550.1_pt1 | contig 12611 bp, 7 predicted proteins | sample 7278041 | NCBI WGS metagenome assembly JAAUYI01 (sample SAMN14350216, study PRJNA611818) | marine sediment metagenome | isolation source: surface marine sediment (0.6m) | place: French Polynesia: Moorea | collected 2018-08
TAAATCATTTGATGTTAATAGTTGTTTAATTAATTCTTGAAAAGCTTGTATTAAAGCTGCATAAGGAATATTCTGTTGAATTTGTGAAAATTTACCAGAGATAAAGTATGCATCTTTTTCGATTATCTGTTTTTTAACTTCATTGACTAATTCTGTTTTGCCAGTACCTGGATAACCAGTGACGAGAATAATTTCCTTTTCTCCTTTCTGTACCCTTGTAAAAGCGGAAAGTAATTGATTAATTTCTATTTCTCGCCCATATAATTTTTGAGGAATTTCAAAATTGCTATATATATCTTTTTGCCCCAAAGGAAAAGCATCAATCTTATTGAATATTTCTAGTTTTACCAGACAAATTTTGAGGTCATTAATGAGTCCAAAAGTACTTTGATATCTGTCTTCTGGATTCTTAGACATTAATTTCATTACAATATCAGAAACTACTGGAGGAATTTCTGGTACTATTTGCTGTGGTAATACTGGCTGTTTGGCAATATGACTGTGAATTAATTCGCTGGGATCTTGAGTCTCAAAGGGTAACTTAGCCGTAAGCATTTCATAAAAAGTAACTCCCAAAGAATAAAAATCTGTGCGATAATCAATTACTCTATTCATTCGACCAGTTTGTTCTGGAGAAATATAAGCAAATGTTCCGTAAATAGGTTTTGAATGGCTAATTTTGTGGATGTTTCTGTTGAGATCCAAAGCATTTTTAAACCCAATAATTTTGATTTTTTTTGTGCTTGGATTAATCATGAAATTTTCTGTTTTTATGTGACAATGAATAATTTTATGATTGTGTAATTTGCCCAATATTTTGACAATTTCAATAAATAAATCAATCAGTTCCCTGAGATTGATATGGCTACTTGCAATATAATTTTTTAGTGACTCACTACCAGAATATTGCAGTACTAAGATATACAAATTACCAACCTTCTCCAAGCCATAGCACTTAGAAGTTATTTCTGGTTCGAGGCTTTTGATAATTTCATACTCATGTTTCAATTTATCTATATCTTCTATGGTTGCAGCATTATCATGAACTATTTTGAGAACAACTGCTTGGCGATCGCAAATCCGAACACCAATGTAAGTAATGGTATTACCGTGATCGCTAATTTTTGCTTGTAATTCGTAGCCTGGAATCAAAAACATAGTTTTTACTGGGTGAAAAAAATCCAGGAGGATGAAAATTAACCGAAGGCAGGAGTCAGAAGGAAGAAGCCCCCTCGTGCAGGTAGACGGTCAAATTTTTGACTCTTGACCTATAGATACAAGCCCCGTGGTTTACGACGGAAGGAGTTTGGGAGTCCTCCAAGCTCCTGACAAACATCAAACCGCTCAAACCGCTCAAACCCTCTTCCTTCTGACTTCACTTGATCCAGTTACTTAATTAACCTTCAAAATGGGGATATATTTCCTGCTCAAACAGTTCTTGAATGTCTTTAGATCTCTGTTTGACTATATCTTGGTAATCTTGGCGTACTCCAATATGGTAACTCGCATTGCGAGGAGCAATTTCAGCTAGCCAAGCGGTATGAATGGTAAATCCAAAATCGAGAGAAGGGTGGCTAAGTTGACATAATGGACCACTGGCTAAATCTTGAGCATCAAAAATCCAAATTTCGTTACCAATTCCCGATAAAACTGCACAGAAAATGTAACCATCTGTAGAATCTCCTTGAATATCACCACGGGGGATAAACTGAGCAGAGTTCACCATATAGCCGTTAGGAAATTCATAGCGATCGCCAATTTTCAAAGATTCATCGGATGTATATATACGATACAGCTGTGCGGGTATGCCTGTATCTGCTAACCGCAGGAGTTCTTCTGTTGGTACGGCTCGATATTTATAATCTTTGTAAAGCTGAAAAACTGAATCACTGATTAATTCTTTCCACAATCCCAAAGAAGTCCAGTAAATATTTTCTAGGCGATTGGGAATTGTGGTGGTACTCAAGTCTCGATAGGCATAATATCCAATCCCCCAGGTACACCGAGAATCATAAATTTTTTGAGAGGTGATGACTTTACCACTGTCTGCATCAACTCTATATCTCCCCATACGACTAATATCTAAGGCATTGGTAATCATCCCATGTAAACGAGGTTCTACGGGATTATGGGGGGGATAAGGCGATTTATCATAATTCCTAATCCACTGCGCTCCATCCCAAGCACTAATATGAGCTAAGTGGAGAATGATTTGGTTGTCAGGGTTTTCATAATCAACTAGAAAGTGGACTGTTTCCAGGGGAATTACTACTTTCTGAGCTACTACTTCCACCTCTAAATCATTCCTCAGAGGATACTGTCCTTTCTTGAGTTGGCGACGGGGGATTATGTATAAGGTGGTGTTTGGTGACTGGGGACGACCTAAAAAAGCCTGGATTGTTTGGTCTACTCCCTTTTTATTGGGGACGGGGTTATTGATGACTTGCTCTAACCCAAATTGGAACGCGGTGTCCATTAATATGACATAATCTTGACTCATGCCAATTTGATGCATGGTTTGCTCAATTTTGACCGGGGTTTTATCTGGTAATACTACTCTCCACCGTTCTAAATCACCTTTACCATCCCAACGAATTAGGTAAACAAAGTTATCAACGTCTACCCCAGCAATTTTTGCAAACAGATTGACATAGAATTGTAATAAATTGTCGGAAAATTGGAAAAATATCTGCAAAAAATCCTGGATATATTCTACTCGGACAAATTCCGCCAATCTTTCTAATAATTCATCAATTTCTTCCGGAATTTGGTCTAAATCGTCAATTAAAGGTATGGCTTGGAGAATATTACCCACAGAACGACCATAATTGACCGTAAATACCTCCTTGGTATTGGGATCAAAAACTGGATGTGCCGTACTCAGCACTGGCTCAAAGGTAAATTTTAAAGGAGTCTCCGCTTGAGCGCGCCATTCTTGGTTAGAACCCACCGGGGTGACTGTTTCCAGGGTTTGGGGATCGATTTCGTAGGGACGGCCCCCATCTAAGTTGAGTAATAAGCGATCGCTTTCTTCTGGGGAGAATTTCATGGCCAGAAATGCTGTACTCAACTGGTTCCGCAAGCCTAGGGATAGGGACACCCTCCCCATACCAAGGTTGCGGAATCTATATTTTTCATATTTGCTTCCTGGTCTAGTTGCTAAATCTGCATAGTAATCTGGGGTTTTGGCGATTTTGGTGGTAACTCTGGCTGACTCTGGCTTGTCAAAGTCAAAGCGGTAAATCATACCATCGCCATTAAAAATAGGAGTACCATCGACATAGGGTAAACCTCCAGAATCTACGGAGCCTACGGGTGCAATCACAAATACATGACCGCTAATATCTTCCGGTAGTTTTCCATCCAGAATATTTAATTCTACGTTGTTGAGTTCGCTACGACTAGCTGTCATTACCGATTCTGGAACTGGGCGGTAGTGGCTAGTATTGGATGTTTGGTTTTGTTCGCTCATATCAGTATTCTTACTTAATTATAATGTGCTTTTAATGTACATTAACTTGGAAATAAAAAACCGCAGAGGCGCGGAGAAAGCAGAGTCAAGAGAGAGGGAGGAGATAGGTAATCTTATACTTTAGGCTGAGGGATAACAGATCCCCGACTTCTTAAAGAAGTCGGGGATCGCTCACACCCGCGACTACTAGTTCAGTCTGGGAAGTGGGGATAAACTTTTTCCTCAAATATCTGCTGAATTTCTGGCTCTTGCTGCTTGACTATCTCCTCATAATCCTCACGGATAGAAATGCGGTAAATCCCTGGTGTTCTAGGAGCAATCTTGGGCAACCAAGTGCTATGGGTAGTAAAGCCAAATTTAAACTGGGGATGGCGGAGTCTGCATAGGGGTTTAGCTATTCCCCAGACGGGATCTATTTCTCCTCGGTGAAAGTCTTGGGCATCAAAAATCCAAATTTCACTGGTGCCAATTTCTACATCACCTGCGCGATCGCCATTATCATAAATTACTGTACAGAGAATATAACCATCCGTTGAGTCTCCACTACCATTGGCACGGGGTACGAATTGGGGTGAGTTGCCAAAATAACCAGGGGGGAATTGATAAACGTCGGCAACTTCCATAGTTTCGGTATCGAGGCGACAGATATTAGATGGTTTACCTTGAGCTGTAGCTTGTTTAACTTCTGCTACGGATTCATCCCGATACTCATAGTCTTCATATATCTTGGCAATATATTTTGAGAGCAAATCTTCCCAAGCACCCCAAGCACCCCAATAAATGTTGTCAAACTTGGCTGGAGGATACCAGGAGCCATCAGCCATTTTTTGATTGCTATAAGCCCAAATAGCGATCGCCCAATTAGCATCAAAGTTAGTCGTCACTGCTGATTCGCACAGGGTACCATTTTTAGCGTCAATGTAGTAGCGACCTAAATGGTTAACATCCATGCCGGAAACTACCATACCCACAGGTGCCTGGGGATTATCTGTCAGGGGTGTATCTTCTCGTCGTAACCATTCAGCTACGTCCCAAGCAGAAGCATGGGATGCATGGAGGGTAATGCGGGAGCCTGGATTATCATAATCTACCAAGAAGTGGAACACTTCCATGGGGATCACTATTTTCTGGGCAACCACCTCTTTTTGACCACTGTTTAAATCGGCACGAGAAACTATATATATGGAAGTTTCAGGGGATTGGGGATAGTTGATAATCCGCCTGATTAATGCGTCTATTTTTTTATTTTTAACAACAATTAACTGACTCAACCCAATTTTTAATGATGTATCCATTAGCACCAAATAATCCTGGGTTACCCCTATTTGGTGCATGGTTTGCTTAATCTCTACCGGACTACCATCAGGTAATACCAACTGCCAATTTTCAAAGTCATCTTTACCATTCCACCGGATTAAATAGGCCGCATCTTCCATATCCTTAATCCCTGAGAGGAAGGTCGATCCGACTCTAACCAGTTGCAATAATTCATCCAGAAAATCTTTGACATCCGCTAAATCTTCTGCCTCGTCAATTTCTGATTTGATAATTAGTGGTAACTCGTGCAAGAATTCTTTGAATGTTTCGGGAACATCTCCATCGCTTATTTCCTCCTCCTTTCTCCGGAACGAGGCAATAGTTTCCTGGGAAAACTCCTCAACTTCTGCCACATCTGCTGTTCCCAATCCCATCAACCGAGTTGTTTGGTGGCGAGTGCTCCAGTTATCAATCCATTTGTCAAATTCTTCTAATAACCATTCAACTATCTTCAGAGCATCACCAATCCGAGGCAAAATGTCATCCAATACTTCCCCCTGCCGTTTAAATTGGGGAGGGAGTAGAGATAGAAAGGACTGGGTAAAATTAACTGTGAACATTTCCTGGGTACGGGGATCGAAATAGGGATGTGCCGTACTCATAATTAACTTGAAGGGAACCCCCAATTTCAGTTGTTCCCGCCACTCATTGTTCCTACCAATGGGGGTAACTATCTCCAAGGATGTGGGATCAATTTCATAAGCACGACCTGCATCTAAAGTTACCAATAGGCGATCGCCTTCCCCTGGTAATTTGAATGGTAGCCAAGCTGTATTCACCACATTGCGAGCACCGAGAAATTCGGAAATCCTGGCAACCCCAAAGTTATGGAACTTATACTTGGTATATTCCTCCTCCACCGTCGCCACATCTGCCCAAAAAGAAGGAGTTCCAGCCAGTTTTGTCTTTAACCAAACTTTTCCCGGTTGAGATGCTTGACCTTTGTGATGAAAATCTAGACGGCAAATCATCCCATCACCGTTAATTACCGGGATTCCATCTTCCGGGGGAACCACAATGGGTGTTCCAGAAATGGCATGGGAATTTACAAAACCACATATTGCCGTGATGAATACATGACCCTGTAAGTCTGCTGGTAATGTACCATCAACAATTTCCATCTCGACCTCGTCTAGCTCTTGCCGAGATACGGATAAAATTGCCCCTGGAAAGTTAGGGCTTGAATTCAGTTCGCTCATCTTGCTTTTTTACCTATGAAAATTTGCACGAAGATCCAATGGCTACATTTTTGATGAGAGTGGGAGAGTCCCCACGCTCAGGTACGGCGTGGGGAGGTAGATAACCTAAGTTGCGACCACTGTAATAATTTTGACCAACTAAGTTGAGAGCAATTAATTCTACTGTATCAGTTGTATCAGTTGTTAGCTGAGGCGATCGCTGAAATAATTTAGGTATAATTTACAGCTAATACTTGCCTGATTCCCATGTAAATGTACTAATCCCATGCTTTGTAATTTGCAGGCTGTTACTAATTCCAGCTCTACAGGAGTCTGACTATTAACCACTTGTGACAATGCCACCAATAACTCCGGTTCCTGTTCTACGCTTATTAGTAGTGCTTTTAAGCGATCGCTATAAATACCAGGGGAGGTAAGAGATGTTTGCAGAACTTGCTCCAAAGTCACATTTTGATGATAAATATGATACAGAGCCAACCGAATCAGGTATGGATTTCCTCCCACCAGTTCAGTCAGAGCCTTCACTTTTTGAGTTGACCAATCTAATTTATGGCGCTGGCATAAGTCTTGCACTTGCTCTTGGGTAAATGGTGGTAACTCTATGGGTACGCCAACATTAAACGGGGATCTGTTGATATTCAGGGGAATATATACTTCTGCCGAGTGTGCTACCACTAGCCGCAATTTCTGCCAAATATGCCGATTCTTCGCCTCTTCATGCCAGGTTCGCAATAATCCAAAAAACTCATCAGCCAAGTTGGGATATTGAAACAGACAATCCACATCATCCAAACCTAAAACTATCGGTTCTGCTATTTGCTGTAGCAGATATTGCTCAAAATAAATTTTGCAGCTAATGTTACTACCAAAAAGCTCATCCCAATAATTACCTAAACGGTTGGGCAATCCTAATCCGAGAGTAATACTGGCGCAAAACCATTGCAAGAATGTATCTAAGCTTTGGAAAACAGCTTTCTCTGCCATGTAAAAGCTTAGATAAATAGTTTTATACTTTTGTAAGCGGGCCTGATGTATGATTCGAGTTATTAGTGAGCTTTTCCCCATTCGTCTGGGAGCCTTGATACGCAACAGTACCCCTGGTTGCAAAATTAACTGAGAACATTTGGCATCTATTAATGGCCTCTCTACATAAAAAAGGGAATTTAACCGTACTTGACCTTCAGGAAACTCTGGTTCTTCTGGACTGTCAGGTGGCTGAGAAACTCTATCGCCCTGAGATTGAGGAAAATAATAATCGTCTTTTTCCAACTTTAGACCAAAAGCGTGGAAAAAATACTTCAAACTTTGCTTATCTACTCCTGATTCACATTTTAAAACCTTCATGAGGGTATCTACAGATAAACCAGTGCGATCGCTCATGGCTTCCAAGGTGTAACGCTTGCCACTATTCTCCTCTAATTCTGTTTCATATTTAGCTGCTTGCAGCTTTTGTAATCCTTGAGTAGTTAAGATTACACCTCGTTTACGTCTGTGCTTTCTCTGGTGTTGCCCAAAATTGTTCTGAAATATCACATTCAAATTTGCTACTTTAACTAGTTTAATGGGATCTAAAAATTTATTTTTAATCTATCCTGCAACTGGACTTAAAAAAGTTGCTCAAGGCATTATTTTACTTTCTCACAAGAATATGCAAATATGCAAAAGTTTTATCCTTAGATAATATTATTATATGTAGATTAATAAAGTTGATTGATACTATTTTGCCACTGCCTAGTACAGATCGGCAAACATAAACCAACCATTTATAAAAGGTCAAAGCTAGAGAACACAATCATGCGTGAATGGGTGACTTTTAGCTTTTAACTTCCGCCGCACCGTACTCAGGGTAGAGCCATAGCGTAGACGCAACAGCGGTGAGCCAGTCCGGTGGTGAGGCGGTTACTCCCAAGTGGAGTAACCGCCATTCCCGCAGCGTTGACCTTCGGCTTTGCCGTGCCCGGAGGGCTTAGGAGATAAGGGTGAACCCGGGAGCAACGGAGTGGCTCCCCAACCTACTATTTAGGTTAACGTGAGGTTTGAAAAAACGCCCTAGGGGTTAGTTAAAACCAAAATCAGCTTCTCACCCACCCGCAGGTGCATCGTGAGGTGGCAGTTTTCCCACCTACTACCTACTACCTCCGACCTTAAATGGTATGGGTTTCACTCTTAAAACCCTAAACTTCGGATTTTTTTTCTTAAAAGCCAATTATCCGATTTTAAGCCCCTAAATAAACGTCGGAAATTTGACTAATCATTTGTAATTAAAGCTTTCTACTTAAAACCCTAAACTTAGGTTGTGTATGTTGCTGGAAAAGTAGAAACTATAATCAAGCTCTAATCCATCACATACATGGTGGAGAACAGTCACTTTTTAAATCATCTTTTTGGCAATAAATTGCTGAATCTTAGTTTTTTTTTGAATATTTTTTAATTTGAAATTATCCAAATAATATGAAAATTACCCTGAACCATATCTATTACAGTTCTTGGAAAAAGAGATTAACCACACTCAGAAATCAAGTTGATTTTGAAGAGAAGATGCTTTTAACCAGGCTTGTTCGGAGAGATATGACAGCATTTTGGCAGTTATGGATTCAACATCAACAAAATATTTATAAACACTGTCATACCAGTATGGATAGTAACTATGAGAACACTGAATACGCATTTAATCAAGTAATGCTGAAAGTGTGGAATCGATTACCAGAGGCGGCGGGAAAAGTTACCGATCTCGAAACATGGCTGATTAGTATGACAGATGATATCTGTAATCAGATATGCCAAGAACATCAAAAAAAGATAGCCAAATCCATAGAAAATCTCAAGTTAGGCAGAGATAGGGAATCAGTAGAAGCACAATCTGATATCCGGAAACTTTCCCAAGCAGCGCTTGCTTGTAGGGAGTGGGAGAAATTCATTTATTCGACCTTAGATAGCCTTCCTTCCCAGCAATAGGAGAATTGATCAAAAAAGTATCAATTATCAGTTAAGGAAATATCTAAATATTTGAATAACGATTTCAACTCCTGGATGCCGGCTTTGTGGAAAGGTTTGTTGAGACAACTTATTATTCATGTCATATTGATTATGAAACCTTATTCCAGAGACTTACGCCAAAGAATAATAAATGCTTACACCAATCAAGAAGGCTCTCAAAGACAGATTGCTGAAAGATTTGGGGTCAGCTTAAGTTTTGTCCAGGGCTTATTGAAAAGGTATCGTAGCTGCGGCACATTAGATCCAAAACCCCATGGTGGTGGTCAATCGCCAAAATTGAATCCAGAGCAGATATTATTGGTGGCTCAGTTAGTGCAAAAAAATAAAGGTGCAACTTTATTGCAGTTGTGTCACCTACTAGAAGAGATAACAGGAGTGAGGGTGAGTAGACCGACTATGGGGCGGATCATCAAAAAGCTGAACTTGAATCGCCGCCGAAAAAATCGCAAAAATAAGCCTCATCGTCAGAATAAATCAACCAATGGGACACATAAGCACAAAACTGGGATACTCCAAAATAAGCCGGTTGTAGCCGTGGCTAAGACAGCCCATAAGATTGAGGGTTTAATTAGGGCTTGCTGAAAAAGTTTTATGGCTAGGCTAGGGAACTTTTAACAGTTTTATAGTCATTTTTCGTGTTTTTTTTGCATCACAATCAATTAAAAATGCAAGATTTTTAACCTCAAACCCTTATTGACTTGCACTTTTTACTTTGACGATAGGGTGAAAGCATTGATAAATCAATGTTTTATGGTTATTCAGCAGGCCTTAACTAAACTTGCATTTCTAGGTTCCGCACCAAAAACGCCCACTTATCTGCTGCTTCTTCAATAATTTTCGTTGTGGGTTTACCTGCACCATGTCCTGCTTTAGTTTCAATGCGAATTAATACCGGTGCATCCCCAGTATGAGCCGCTTGTAGAGCAGCAGCAAATTTGAAACTATGGGCTGGTACAACGCGATCATCACTTTCGGCGGTGGTAATCATGGTTGGGGGGTAAGCTGTACCTGGTTTGAGGTTGTGCAGTGGTGAATAGGCGTACAATGCTTGAAACTCCTCTTTATTTTCGGGGGAACCATATTCAGAAGTCCAAGCCCAACCAATAGTATACTTGTGGAAGCGCAACATATCCATTACACCTACGGCTGGTAGAGTCGCCCCAAATAATTCTGGACGTTGAGTCATGCAAGCACCTACCAGCAATCCTCCATTACTACCCCCAGCGATCGCTAGTTTCCCTTTTTGGGTATACTTGTTGGCAATCAACCATTCTGCCGCCGCGATAAAATCATCAAACACGTTTTGCTTGTTTAACTTCATTCCGGCTTGATGCCATTGTTCTCCATACTCGCCACCACCGCGCAAATTGGGCACTGCATATACCCCTCCCATTTCCATCCATACCAACATACTGACGGAAAAACTGGGTGTCAGGGAGATGTTAAAACCACCGTATCCATATAAGTAAGTGGGATTATTACCGTCTAATTTAATACCTTTTTTATGGGTAATAAACATCGGTATTTTCGTACCATCTTTACTTTGGTAGAAAACTTGTTTAGTTTCGTAATCTGTGGGCTGAAAATCAACTTGTGGCGATCGAAAAACCTGACTTTTGCCAGTTACCATATCGTAGCGATATACAGTTCCCGGTGTGGTAAAACTTGTAAAACTATAAAAAGTTTCCCTATCATCTCGCTTACCATTAAAACCACCAACAGACCCAATTCCAGGCAATTCTACCTGCCTTACCAATGCACCCTTAAGGTCAAAAATCTTAATTTGACTGCGAGCGTCTTGGAGATAACTAGCAACAAATTGGTTGTTAAGAATACCCGCACCCCTCAATGTTTCTGCTGACTGGGGCACTATTTCTTGCCAATGTTTTGGCTCTGGTTTCCCGGTATTAATGGCAATGATTTTACCTCGCGGTGCTTGAGCATCAGTCCGGAAATAAAATATATCCTTATCATTACCAATAAAGCTATAGCCTGCCTCAAAATTGCTAATTAACTCCACAACTTTGCCATTAGGATTAGTTAAATCTTGATAAAAAACTAAATTGCGGCGATCGGTTCCCAACCAAACAGAGATAATTAGATAGTGTCCATCTTCCGTAACTTCCCCAGCAAATCCCCATTCCTTATGGTCAGAGCGTTGGTAAATTAAAGTATCTTCAGATTGGGGAGTGCCTAGCTTGTGGTAATAAAGTTTTTGATAATAGTTGACATCTTCTAACTTGCTTTTTTCTTGGGGTTCATCGTAGCGACTATAGAAAAAGCCTTTACCATCATGAGTCCAAGAAACACCAGAAAATTTAATCCACTGGAGTCTATCTGATAAATCTTTGCCTGTTTCTACATCTCTTACTTTCCATTCTTGCCAGTCAGAACCAGAGGCGGATATACCATATGCCACTAGTTTACCGTCTTCGCTCACAGATAATCCCGATAGGGCAACTGTACCATCCTCAGATAATTTATTGGGATCTAGCAGTACTTTAGGTTGAGCATCCAAATTATCTAAAGTGTACAGGACACTTTGATTTTGCAATCCATCGTTTTTAAAGTAGAAGTATTTATTACCTTCCTTAAATGGGATACCATATTTTTCATAATCCCAGAGCTGCGTCAGTCGCTGCTTAATTTTTTCCCTACTAGGGATTGCTTGTAAATAGCCGAAAGTGACTTGGTTTTGTGCCTTTACCCAAGCCTTTGTTTCTTCAGAATCCGTATCTTCTAGCCAGCGGTAAGGATCTTTAACCACAGTACCGTGATAATTATCAACTCGATCTGTTTTGCGACTGGGTGGGTAATTGAGGGGTTTGGCAACAGACATGATTTTTGATGGTAATTTACTCTGTACATAGTACTCAGAAGGTGTAATATCCAGGGATAAGTCAGAAGACAATCCCCCTTGGGAACTATTTGTTATCTGATTTTCATTATTATATGCCGGATTCGCGGTTGCAATTCCTAGGTTATATGGTTGCCAAAAACTAGAAAGAGCTACTGTAATGAATAGGCTAACTAAAAAATAGTGAGCTTTTGCAATTTTTTTCACAATTTACCTAGTAAATCTCTGTACTATAGTTATTTATTCCGTATTTTTAATACCAATTCCGGTTGATTAGTTATTTGACACTCCCCTGCCTGAAGGCGAGGGGATTCTTAAGACATCACTGCCTTAATATCCCTATTACTAGGGTTCCCAGGCTCACTACCTTTGCCCATAGGGCGTAGTGATACGCCAGTTGCCACAACGGGGGGAACCCCCGCAAGGCACTGGCTCTTCTCCTTACGGTGTTTCGGGCGTATCAGTTCCGAGGAGTCCCCCCGTACTATAGAAAATACTCGATCTCTGATATTTTTTGCAGCATTAATATCCGCGTGGCTCATATATCCACATAGGGTACAAATGAACTTTTCATCATCACGATTTAAAGCATCACTCCTCTAGGATGCTGTTGGTCAATTAGTGATGGGTTTCACCCCCAAGTTTGAGTGTCTCTCTGGTTTCCACACCTCCAGCCTGGAAATGCACTCTTTAGAGGCTCCCGCCTCCAGCCAGGATTTGAGGCAGGAGCCTCAATCGCTGCATTCCTTGCCAGAGGCAAGTCACGAGA
>JAAUYI010195551.1_pt1 | contig 12600 bp, 13 predicted proteins | sample 7278041 | NCBI WGS metagenome assembly JAAUYI01 (sample SAMN14350216, study PRJNA611818) | marine sediment metagenome | isolation source: surface marine sediment (0.6m) | place: French Polynesia: Moorea | collected 2018-08
CCGGTGCCGGTATCGCTGATGCGGATTCGGACATAATCTCCCTCATGAACCGTTTCATAGCCTTTGATGGGCGAATCCACATATACATTGACCGCTTCGATATCCACGATGCCCCCGTGAGGAATGGCTTCGATTGCATTGTTGGTCAGGTTCATGACCAACAATGCCATCGAAGCCATCCCTCACGGGGGCATGGTCGATATTGAGGCGGTCAATATATATGTGGATTCGCCCATCAAAGGCTATGAAACGGTACAAGAGGGAGATTATGTCCGAATCCGCATCAGCGATACCGGTACCGGTATCGATCCACAGATTATCGACCGCATCTTTGAACCTTTTTTTACAAGAAAACAACTTGGCCGGAGCGGAACCGGGCTGGGAATGGCGATTGTCTGGGGGACGATTAAGGACCACAAAGGATATATCGAGGTCAACAGTACCGTGGGCAAAGGTACCTCCTTCGCCATATATCTGCCGGTTACGCGAAAAACCATCAAGCCCGAAACGCCATCATCCCATGATGAGTACCAGGGGCACGGGGAGTATATACTGATTGTTGACGATTCGCCGGATCAACGGGAAATCGCATCGGTCATTCTATCCGATTTGGGGTATACCGTTGAAACCGCATCCAGCGGGGAGGCGGCCGTCGAATGCATCAAAACCAAGGCGCCTGACTTGATCCTGCTGGACATGATCATGGCGCCAGGCATCGACGGACTGGAAACCTATCGGCGAATCAAGAAGATCAATCCCGATCAGCGCGCCATCATTGCCAGCGGATATTCGGAATCGGAAAAGGTTAGACAGGCTCAGGCCCTGGGGGCCGGGCAGTATGTTCGAAAGCCGTATTCCATGCACAACATCGCAGCGGCCATCAGGGGTGAATTGGAGAAATAGCGGTGTAATCCTAACTGGGCAGTGTCCAGGCCCCGATAACAAACGCCCCCGTATCTGATGCTCGCGCCTGTTGACGCCTCTCAACGGCCTGCGCCGCCTGCAGTAGCGCGGTCTTCTCAAAATGAACAGCGGTGCGAATCTCACCGTCGATCGGCACCAAACGGGACAGTTCGTCAGGGGATCGAAAATGAACATGGCGGAACACGGACTCCGGGTTCTCCCTGGCATCTTTCCTGCGCCGATCCGCCCATGGCCCCAGCCGGTTTAATGTGGCGATAACCAGGCGACCGCCCCTGCGCGTCACCCGTATCAGTTCCTGTATGGCCCCACGTGCATCCGCCACAAATTCCAATGCAGTGATGCTGACTGTCTTGTTAAACTCGTTATCAGCGAACGGCAGTCTTCGCATATCGGCAACCACGGGCAGCATTGGCGTCAATTCAGGCTTACGGACACCGTAGCGCAACATCTCAAGCGACAGGTCCACACCCGTCACCTGCGCACCGTTCCGTGCATAGTGCCCAGTGAAGATGCCCGTTCCGCAGCCAACATCCAATATCCAATCCTTGGGGCTTGGACCAACCAGTTCCATGATGTGCCCCAATTCAATGGTTTGGACCAGCTGCCCGACAGGAGTCTGGAACCACTGCTCATATCTGGCCGGCCAATTATCGAACAGCTGTTGCGCCACCACGGCTATCCCTTGGTTGAATTTTTATGCAAGTGGAAAAGGTTTCTCCTTGGTGAGGCCATGCAGGTCACCAACGAGGCCATATTTCTGGGCGTTTTGTAAACAGGTGGACAGTCCTGGCGCTCCACCTACGAGCTCGATCACAGGTGTATGGCGCATGCCGCCCCGTTCTTTCTTATGGTCTTGGTATGCCTTGAAGACGGCCATGCCTGCAAAGATACTGATAACGACGAGAAATACCATATAAACGTAACCAATGATCAGTGCGGCGGTAGCCAAGCCTTTACCGGTATACCCATGCCTGCGAATATCCCGGCGGGCCGCGTGGCCCAGGGCAATACCGACGATAATACACAACGGCATAAAGATACCCACAAGGTTTAGAATAAAGGCGGCGATCGCGAATCCGGAGGTTTTCGGGGCAGCGGTATGACGTTGTGCTTCGGGTGTATTTGACTGAAGAGGTGACGCCATCGGACGTTGTGCCATTTTCAACTCCTGTCTGAGATCAACCGCGGGGACGGAAAAGCAAACCACATGGGATGAATCGTACGGCAGGGATCTTTGGGTTTCAAACCCTGCGCCAGAGCCTCCATCTGTCTTTACAGGCGCTCTTAAATGGATCACTGAACTGCAAGAAAGATAACAAATTGTCCTGGTCTTGAATAGTCCCTTTTCTTGCTGGTTGTTTTCGACACGCGTGCCATGTGCCCGGTCACACTGCAACGGTAAAACCACTGCGTGCTTTTGTTTTTCCGTCCAGATTCGGCAGGATAGAGCAGCTGCAGCCAGGGACGAATCGACGGCGCTTTGCATGTGGTTCAAACAATGGACCCAATGGTGGTCATCTTGAAGTTCCGCCCTGTTCGGAGTCGCTCAATCGGGCATCTTAGATGGAAAAGCATTGATCCGCGTGTCAGGTCCCAAGACAGGAATATCGCTCAATCCGCACGATCCCACGCGTGGGAGTATTTCCCCCCCATTAACTCGATTCTTTGCCATCATTGAATCCATCTTTTAAAGCGTTAAGATAGTGTGTGAAACTGATAAATAATTTGAACAATAGGGGTGACACATGAACAAAACCGAAAAAACCAACAATCTTTACCATGACGCCATGAGTGCGTTTATCAACAAAAATTATGACAGGGCCATCGAACTCCTATCCGAAGCGCTGGCCATCGACCCTGACTTCACAAGGGGGTATACGAGCAGAGGAGCGGCTTTCTTGCAGCGCAAAATGCCCGAAAACGCCATTGCCGATTTTGATCGGGTCATCGCCGCCGATGATACCTATGCCAAAGCCTTTCACCTGAGAGGATTGGCCTATGAGCTCATGGGGGATAACGATTCAGCGATGAATGACCTCAACCGGGCCATTGACCTGGACCCTGACTACGGGGCCGCCTACTACAGCCGGGCCACCCTGCATACAAAACTGGGGAACACCGAGCCGGCCAGTGAAGACATTGAAATGGTGACCCGTCTTACCAACCGAAATATCGAGGGGTTCGCCAACGAAAATAACGTATGGCGGTCTCACCATCTTAAAGTTGAAGATGCCATCGAAACAGAGATGCAGCGATAACACCGGATCTGCCGGTAGTCATAGACGGCGGGCTCAGAAACGTATCGTTTGCGACTCTCTTGGTTATTTAACCGAAAGGATGTCAAATGAATTCAAAAAACCATGACTTTTTTAAAATTTTTGAACAGGATCCCAAATTCAGAGAGATCATGCGGCGCCTGTTCGAATCGTCGCTGGAACATTCGTTCAATGGTATTCTCATCACCACCGATGGGCCGGGGTATCCCATTGTGTATGTCAATGACGCCTTCTGCCAAATGACCGGATACGGCCCCCATGAAGTCTTCGGAAAATCGCCATCCATGCTGCAGGGCCCCAATACGGATCGAACCGTGTTGAAGCGTTTGAACGATGATCTGGAAAACGGGGATATATTCCATGGGAGGGCCATCAACTACCGGAAAGACGGTTCGGAATTTACCATGGAATGGAAAATCCTCCCCATCCGAAACGATGATGACGAAATAAGCCACTATCTGGCCATCCAAAAGGACGTGTCCAAAGAGGCGCACAGCGGCCAGGAGATCGTGGACATCACCGGAGCAGAAGAAGAGGTTGGCGTGTGATGAAAATAGCATTTGTGTTAGTGTTTCTGACATTGAGCCTGGGTACGGCAATGGCATATGAAGAACCCAATTACGATCTCATCGCACAATACCCGGAATTTGAGCTCAGGCAATACGCCCCCTATGTTGTTGCAGAAACGGTTGTAACCGGCGATTTCAAGGAGGTTGGGAATAAAGCCTTCCGTATTCTGTTCGCATACATCTCCGGCCAAAACCGCAGTGGCACCGATATTCCCATGACAGCCCCGGTCAGCCAGAAACCGTCGGAAGACGGTGGGCTGAAGATTGCCATGACCGCTCCGGTGGTCCAAAGCCCCCGGCCTGGAGACAACGAGACATATGTTTTCAGTTTCATCATGCCGTCATCTTTTACCATGGAGACCCTGCCCGACCCCCTAGATCCTCGCATCTCCCTTCGAGCAGTGGACGGAAAGCGCGTGGCAGCCCGTTCGTATTCAGGATCTTGGTCCGAAAAACGCTACCGCGACAATGAAACCCGTCTTCTGGAAGCCATAGCGGCGGAGGGACTGGTCAAAATCGGACAACCCCAATTTGCGCGATACGATTCGCCGTTTACCCTCTGGTTTCTCCGCAGGAACGAAGTCCTTGTGGAAATACAATAAAGAGATGACCACGGCACCATTTCCCCGCCGATGACCTCCCTGCCCAAGGCCCGCATCCCCGGCTTTGATAAACATACTTGCGGTTGTCGATGCGACAAATCATCCACTGGTTGAATCTGCGGAAACTCCGTATTTACTTTTGAGACGGAAACCGATATTGCAGATAACCAGCCTGCGCGCAGGTGAATTTGATTATTGGAGCGTTAGACACAACCATGTATTTCCACGCAGGCATCTACGTTTTTGCCGTTCTGTTGGCCAATTACACAGCGACTTGGTTCATCCCCTTGCCCATATTCGGAATGGTGTCGGTAGGCACCCTGGTCTTCGGCATCACCTTTACCCAGCGCGACCGCGTGCACCGCTTCGGGAGAAGACGGGTCTATCAGATGATCCTGGTGGCTGCCGTGGGGATGGTGCTGGAGTCCATTTTTCTGGGAGTGCCCTGGCGGATCATCACCGCCTCTTTCATTGCCATCGTCCTCAGCGAAACAGCTGACACCGAAATTTACCATAAACTGTTGCGCCTCTCCTGGATGAAGCGGGTCATCGGATCGAATCTGGTAAGTATTCCCCTGGACAGCATCTTATTTAACGGCATCGCATTTATTGGCGTGTTTGAACCCGGCATGCTTGTGGCCATCATTTTCGGAGAGATCGTCACAAAATTTGCCACCGGCGCGATGGCGGCCCTGGGGCGGCCCCAGAAAGAGCGTGGAAAATGGCAGCCTGTTGCCTAAAGAATCGCAATACATACTATCAAGGATGAATGTGTTTTTTCTCCGCTAGATCGATTAATGAACATATCTTACACATAGGAGGGTAAAATGCGCAGAACGCTTTCTATTACTATGGTTTTTGTCGTTTTGATTCTTTGTGGATTGATGCTGCAATCGTGTGGCCAGGATACTGGCGAAATGGAGTCAACCATAGAGTCACTGAAGAAGCGTATTTCGGAACTGGAAGCGGAAAACGCTAGTCTCAAAGAGCAATTAACGAAATCCAAGGAGAAGGCTGCATCCAAAGAGATCGAAGTAGGCTTCGTCTACGTATCGCCTGTCGGCGACGCCGGATGGTCGTATGCCCACGACCAGGGGCGTTTGGCCATGAATGCCCTGCCGGGCGTTACCTCTTCCTATGTCGAATCAGTACCAGAGGGACCAGATTCCGAACGCGTCATTCTCAATATGGCCCGTAAGGGATACAATGTCATCTTTGCCACCAGCTTCGGTTACATGGATCCCATGCTCAAAGTGGCCAAACAATTCCCCGATACGGTCTTCATGCACTGTTCTGGCTTTAAGCTGGCACCCAACATGGGCAACTATTTCGGACGCATGTACCAGGCTCGCTACCTGGCCGGTATGGTGGCCGGCTCCATGACCAAATCCAACACCCTTGGATATGTGGCGGCCTTCCCCATCCCTGAGGTGATCCGCGGCATCAATGCCTACACGCTGGGCGCCCAGGCCGTGAATCCCAAGGTGGAAGTTCGCGTGGTCTGGACCAAAACATGGTATGACCCGGCCACCGAAAAAGAGGCTGCCAAGAGCCTGCTGGATGTGGGCGCTGATGTTATCGCCCAGCATCAGGATTCGCCGGGCCCCCAGGAAGCCGCCCAGGAGAAAGGTGTTTATTCCGTCGGCTACAACTCCGACATGACAGCCTTTGCCCCCAAAGCCCATCTCACCGCCCCCGTCTGGAACTGGGGCCCCTATTACAAACAAGTGGTGGAGGCGGTGCGCAACGGCACCTGGAAAAGCGAAGCCGCTTGGCCGGGCATGAAAGAGGGCATCGTCGATCTGGCCCCCTTTGGCGCCATGGTCCCCGAGGCTGTCAAAACCAAGGTGATGGCCAAAAAGAAAGAGATCCTCGACGGCAAGGCCAAAATCTTCACCGGACCGATCAAGGACCAAGCCGGAAAGGTGCGCGTAGCGGCCGGAGAGGCAGCTTCCGATCAGGAAATGCTGGGCATGAAGTATTTTGTCCAGGGCGTTGTGGGCACCCTCGAGTAGTCATCGGAATGGCTTCTACAGGCAAGGTTGATGGTGAGCATATACACCGGGGAACCCGATGATCCGGTTACGTATTCATAAACGGCAGGAGTCCCTGGGGTGGGGCTCCTGCTTTGTTTTTTTAGGTGCTGTTGCGGTCTCCATGGTCCTGAGCGGCATCCTCCTGCGCATTCAGGGCAAGCCGGCCGTGGATGGTATTTGGCTGCTAATCCGTTCGGCCTATTTCTCCACCTATGCAGTGGAGGACTGCCTGATCAAGGCCGTGCCCATCTTCCTCTGCTCCCTGGGAGTGGCGTTTGCTTTCCGCCTGCAGGTGTGGAATATCGGGGCAGAAGGACAATACGCATTGGGGGCTGTAGGAGCATCGTGGGCGGCGCTGACCTTTCCGAACCTGCCATGGTATGGCATACTGCCCCTGATGCTCCTGTGTGCCGCTATCACCGGTGGGTTGTGGAGCTATATTCCCGCCTTTTTGCGAAACAAACTGCGTGCAAACGAAATCATCCTCACCTTGATGCTCAACTACATCGGCATCTCCATTCTGGAATACATGGTCTACGGTCCCTGGAAGGACCCAACCAGTTTCGGCTTTCCCATGACACCGACCTTTTCTGACGCTGCCATCGTGGGGACGATCGGACAGACGCGCCTGCACTGGGGGATTGTGGTGTGCGCGGTTGCCGGCGCAGCCAGCTGGATCTTCTTCCGGTTCACCCGCCTTGGTTTCGAGCTTAAAGCCAGCGGAGAGAATCCCAAGGCCGCCCAATACGCCCGCCTTTCATATGCCCGCCTGGTAGTGATCGTGATGGTCCTGAGCGGCATGCTCGCAGGTTGGGCCGGTCTTCTGGAGGCCTCGGCCAACCTCAACCGCCTGCAACCCAGCATCATGGCAGGCTACGGTTACACGGCCATCGTCGTGGCGTGGCTGGCCAGCCTCAATCCCTTGTTGATCGGCATCGCATCGTTTCTACTGGCCGGACTCCGGGTAGGGCTGGAGATCCTTCAGCTCGACATGCAGGTGCCGGCCGCCTTCGGTTCGATCCTGGAAGGCCTGATCCTTCTGACGGTATTGGCCGGCGGATTTTTCAATCGCTATCGCATTGCGCTGAGGAGGCAGCCATGACCGTTGAACTTCTCATCGCACTGCTGGCCGCCACTATCCAGACCGGTACACCGATCCTGTACGCCACCCTGGGCGAAATCGTTACTGAACGTTCGGGCATTCTCAACCTGGGGGTGGAGGGTATCATGTCGGTGGGCGCCCTGGCCGCCTTTCTGGTCTCCTGGTGGACGGGCAGCGCCCTTCTCGGATTCCTGACCGCCGGCGTGTGCGGCGCGCTGATGGCCGGCATTCATGGTATGGTGTGCCTGGGATTTCAGGGCAACCAGGTGGTGTCCGGCCTGGCCCTGACCATTCTCGGTGTGGGGCTGGCCACTTTTCTGGGAACCCCTTACGTCGGCAAAGCCGCCGCCGGGTTTGTCCCTTGGTCGATTCCCCTGCTGGCTGATATTCCGCTTTTAGGCCCCGTGCTCTTCAGCCACGATGTCCTGGTCTACTTCAGTTTTTTGCTTCCGGCCGTGCTGTGGCTTTACCTGCGCTATACGCGCTGGGGTCTGGGGCTGTGTGCCGTGGGAGAGTATCCCGAAGCCGCCTTGGCGGCCGGCCTGCGCATCGTCGCCTACCGGTGGGTGGGCGTGTTGGTGGGCGGATGCCTCACCGGATGGGGCGGTGCCTATCTCAGCCTGGCCTACACCAGCTCCTGGACCAACGGACTGACAGCAGGCCGAGGATGGATCGCCGTGGCGCTGGTCATCTTTGCCTTTTGGCATCCGGGGCGGGCCCTGCTGGGGGCGTATCTTTTCGGTGGGATCATGGCGTTCCAGTTCCGGCTGCAGGCCATGGGCACCCATATCCCGTCGTCCCTTCTGCTCATGCTGCCCTATGGGTTGACCATTGCCGTATTGGTCTTCTCATCGTGGAAGGGACGCGGCGACGAAGCACCGGCAGCGCTGGGGACCAATATCGAACCATCCGAATAGGTGCTGACGACCGAAACGAAATGGAAGAAGATGATGATGATCCGATAGCGACCCTAATGGTTAATAAAGGAGTAAACCACATGGCAGAAAAACCGAAACGACAACGAATGTTTCCCGTTACCTGGGATCAGTTGCACCGGGACGCCCGAGCCCTGGCCTGGCGACTGCTGGACCGCGACTACTTCAAGGGTATCATCGCCATCACCCGTGGCGGGCTGGTGCCGGCCGCCATCGTGGCTCGCGAGTTGGACATCCGCCTGGTGGAAACCGTTTGCGTGAGCAGCTACAACTGGCAGGACCAGCGCGGCGATGTGGAAGTTCTCAAAGCCCTTAAAATGGACGGCGAGCAGTGGCTGCTGATCGACGATCTCGTGGACACCGGCCAGACAGCCAAGACGGTGCGCGATATGCTTCCAAAAGCCCATTTTGCCACGGTCTACGCAAAGCCCAAAGGGCGACCGCTGGTGGATACGTATATCACCGAAGTCAGCCAGGACACCTGGATCCTCTTCCCCTGGGACAGTGAAGTGCAATATGTGGAACCCTTTCGCGACGGGAAGGGGTAAGGCGCATTGACCGCACCACCGCTCATAAGGCTCGAAGCTGTCAGCAAAGCGTTCGGACCGGTCCAGGCCAACAAAGCCATCGATTTGGAAATCCACGGCGGGCGCATCCTGGCGCTTCTGGGTGAAAACGGCGCCGGCAAGAGCACCTTGATGAGCATTCTGGCGGGCCGCCTGCAACCGGACAGCGGCCGTATTCTGGTGGAAGGTTCCCCGGTGAACATCCTCTCCACCCGGACGGCGCACCAGCTCGGCATCGGCATGGTCTACCAACATTTCATGCTCATCGACAGCATGACCGTGGCCCAGAACGTGCTGCTGGGCCAACCGGACCAGCCGATCTGGCTCAACCACCGGAAGATGAACGATCTGGTGGAGAGACTGGCCCGGACTTACGGGTTGACCATCGATCCGGCAGCACGCGTGGCAGACCTGTCAATGGGCGAGCGCCAGCGGGTGGAGATATTGAAATTGCTCCACCGCCGCAGCCGGGTATTGATTTTCGACGAACCCACCGCAGTGCTGACGCCACAGGAGGCGGACCAACTCTACCAGGCGCTTCGGCAGATGGCCGACCAGGGCAAAGCCGTTGTCTTCATCAGCCACAAACTCGACGAAGTGATGGCGGCAGCAGACGACATCGCCATCTTGCGCAAGGGAGAAGTTACCGGACGGATGACCGCCGATACCGTCCAGTCCAAGGACGACCTGGCCCGGGAGATGGTAGGGCGTAACGTTGTCTTCCAGGTGGAACGCGAACCCCTGGAGACCCGGCAGACCGTTATGCGCATTCGCGGGTTGAACGGTGGCGGTTTGAACGATGTGCACCTTCATCTGCGCCAGGGCGAGATCCTTGGACTGGTGGGCGTGGCCGGAAACGGCCAAAAAGCATTGGTGGAGACAATCTGCGGATTGCAATTCCCCAAAGAAGGCGAGGTACGGTTGCTCGGTCGCACATGGTCCGACTTCCACGCGCACCACACTTGGGACGGCAACCTCGTCCACATCCCGGAGGATCGTCGCGGCTTGGCCACCTGCCTGACCTTGAACCTGCTGGAGAATTTTCTGCTCACCACGCGGCAGAGCTTCTGCTCAGGCCCCTGGCTTTTTCGAACCAAAGCCCTCGAAAAAATAAAAAACCTGATGGAGGAGTTTGATGTCCAGCCGCGCAACGCCGCTGCCCAGGCCCGTCAGCTTTCCGGCGGTAACCTTCAAAAACTTGTGCTGGCAAGGGAGTTCTACCGACGCCCAAGACTGATCGTGGCGGAGCAGCCCACCCAGGGGCTCGATATCGGCGCCACCGAAGATGTCTGGAAAACCCTTCTTAAGGCGCGCCAGCGGGCCGGCATCCTGCTGGTCACAGGCGACCTGAACGAGGCCTTGAGCCTCTCCGACCGCATTGCCGTCATGTACAACGGCCGCATCATGGATACCTTTGATGCCGACGATCAAGAAAAGATCGACCGCATCGGTCTGCTGATGGCCGGCATCGCATCATGATCGATCTGAATCATAACAGATCAAATCCTCTTTTTACGCCCCCCCCGGTGTGGCAATCCTTGGACCGGCAACGGGTGCAGTGTTGACCCTCTAAATTTCCTTCCGTAACCGAAAGTGTCAAAATCGGATCTCCTTCAAATTCTGATATCGGAAGGATGTGAAGGTTCGGATTTTCCCGAAGTGAATCTCAAGCTTTTTTTCTTTCTTGGATTTAGCCGGTTCTGCCCGCAGCCAGGAATGCCGCAACAATTTCGACGAATTCAGTCGGTTGTTCCGCATGTACCCAATGCCCTGCATTGTCGATCCCAATAACACGGGAATCAGGAAAGAACTGCTCTCGAAGCGGTTCGTGGATGGGTTGAAGATAATCTGAGTTGTTCCCTTTGATAAACAATGTTTTTACCGGGGACGGTGCATGGGATTCAAGATCTTCAAAGCCGGCATACAACGCTGGAAGATAGGTTTTCAGAACCGGCAGGTTGAGCCGCCACAGGTAGTGTCCGTCACTGTTTCGTCGGATGTTTTTTCCGAGAAACATGGCCAGAGCCCTGCTCTTCACCCCTTTTTCAATCTCTGCCATGATCTCTCCATGGGTTTTGTATCCGGCCGGATCTATATTAATCAACGTATCGAGGATAACGGCGTGGAAACTTTTCTCGTGGCAGCAGTAAGTGGCCGGCGCAATGTCGACGACGACCATGGCGGTTACTCTCTCAGGGTGCTGCAGGCCGAGATGCATGGCGGTCTTGCCGCCCATGGAATGACCGATCACCCGCACCTTTTCGATCTCTTCCTGATCGAGATAGGCGTGCAGGTCGTCACACATGTCACTGAACGCGTGTGTGTCCATGTGCGGTGACCGGCCGTGGTTTCTCAGATCAGGCAGGTGTACGCAAAATCCATATTGGGCAAGCCCACGTCCGACCGTCAACCAGTTATCGGACATGCCGAAAAGGCCATGGAGGATAAGTAGCGGCTCACCGGTTCCGATTTTCCTGGAAAATAGTTTTATCACTAGCGCTCCATCTTAAACGTTGATCCATTGCTTAAATGGATAAACATCCGGGTATGGGTTCGACATACCATAACTAAATTCCGCTTGGGAGCGCTTACGGATGTAACGATAGATGGCCATCCTTTGGCACCGCCAAGACAACACAGCACGTTAGCCCTTTTTGAAACAAAGCCCATGGCGACGCCGCGACATGTGTTTTCATATTTGATATCATACACATACCTCTTAAGTGCTTAGATGTTGAATCTAACCCGAAGGGTTCCGTTTACGCAACCTTCAGTTTTCTTATCGTTTTGAATCAGATGAGATGCAACTTAAAATGATTGCAAAGGCAGCCGACACCAAACACATGGACCGAATGAAGGCCTTTGCCATGTCCACATCCACCCGATATCTCGCCATACTGGTCGTTTCGTATCAATCGTCTCCGAACATACAATGCCACCTCTTATATGAGTTATATCAGTTCATATTTTATGGAATATCAAGATGTAATCCATTCAAGCGGTCACCATGAATCTCGGGCCGTGGCACCTGATGAACCAAGCTAACCATTTTATCGCCACTGTCGCCATCTCGGGTTTTGAAATTCGTCTCCTAGTTCTGAACACGCTGCCCCCCAGTTCCATAACGTCTGTTTGAAGAAAGAGGCGATATCGCCTGGCATCTATGGGTGACATTCGCGGACATGAGCACCTATAGGGGATGCCTCAATGGATTACCGATATCATTGTAGATTTATTTGCGTCGCAACATCTTTGACTTCCTATGCTGCCGTTGCTGGGTAGACCCTCTTTGTCCTTGTTGACACCCATAGGGGACAATCTTATGTTGTCTGCCAGAGTGTCAGTTAGGCTTACCAATCTGGGAATCTCCCGTAAGGGTCGCGCCATTATCGGTGCAGTACCAATGCGTTTATATATAGAGGAGTAAAAAATGAAACGGTTACTGCTAGTCACAGCGCTGTGCGTCAGCCTCATGACAGGATGCGCCACAAGCCCCACCGGACGACAACAACTGCTGATCGTATCTGAATCATCCGCCATCGCAGCTTCCAAACAGGCCTATGCGCAAATGCTGCAACCTTATGCCAAGG
>JAAUYI010134118.1_pt1 | contig 12591 bp, 13 predicted proteins | sample 7278041 | NCBI WGS metagenome assembly JAAUYI01 (sample SAMN14350216, study PRJNA611818) | marine sediment metagenome | isolation source: surface marine sediment (0.6m) | place: French Polynesia: Moorea | collected 2018-08
ACCTTCAGCTTTTAGTTTATCGTCTCCCCCTTGGGCATTCCCGGACATATCAAAACTGGTATCGCCCGATAACTGGTTGTTATCACCTTCAGCTTTTAGTTTATCGTCTCCTCCTTTGGCATTCCCGAACATCTGACTAGCATCGCCAAATAGACCATTCCCATCACCCTTTACTTTGAGATTGTCATCTCCCCCTTGGGCGAAGTCTCCTATAAGCCGAGCATCGCCAAATAGACCATTGCCAGTACCTTCAGCTTTTAGTTTATCTTTACCCCCTTTAGCATTGCCGGACATGACGACAGCATCGCCGGATAGGATGTTTCCGTCACCTTCAACCTCTAGCTTATCTTTTCCGCCTTGGGCATTGTCGGACAATATACCGGTTCTGGGAAAAGGCGCGCCAGAATCACCAACTAGGAAGTTGTTATCTCCCTTAGCAAAGAGATGATCATTTCCCCCTTTGGTGTTTTCTTTCATCAATAAAGCATCACCAGATAGGATGTTTCTGTCACCTTCAACCTCTAGCTTATCTTTACCCCCTTCGGCATTGTTGGACATTACATCAGCTACATCACCGACTACCAGATTGCCATTCCCAGTAGCCATCAACTCATCTTTACCCCCCTTAGCATTGCCGGACATGCCCTCTCCAGCATCACCAGCTATCTGGTTTTGATTTCCCGTAACCGCAATCTCATCTTTACCCCCTTTGGCATTGCCGGACATTTCCCCAAAAACATCGCCGGCTACCAGATTGCCATTCCCATTAACCGTGATCTCATCTTTAGGTCCTTCGGCATTGCCGGAAATGCTCTCAGCATCCCCACCTATTTGGTTTTGATTCCCAGTAACTTTTATCTCATCCTTACCTCCTTTGACGTTATCTGTAATGTCTAGGGCATCGCCGAAGATGCGATTATTGTTACCTGTTACATCTATATCGTCTTTGCCACCCCTTTGATTGTTATTTAAGGTACCATCGGTATCTCCAAACACTGACTCGTCATTGATGGTGAGTACTAGGGTATCGTTACCAAGCCCATTAGTCCCAATTGTTGTTGCCATGAAAAATAGACCTTCGCTAATCAATAGTTTATGTATTTCAATTTAATTAATTAGTACAGATTGATACATCACAAAATATTCCTATCTTTGTCAATAAGAATAAACATTATTACTTGTAAAGATTTACTATATCTGTGTTGCAACAATAAAGTACATAAACTTCTGTCAGTGATAATACTATCTTAATACGTAAATTCACTAATGACAACAATGCACAGTTACTATACAAATTCAATACAAAAAAATACTATATATAAAGTTATGGCAAAGTAATTGATATCTTAAATGCCCTGGATAAAGATAAACTATAGGAAATATTATCTAGATAAGTAAAAAATTACCCCTAGAACTTGTCTGCACTGAAGCTTATTGTCAAAAATCATGATTTTGAATAAGCCTCAAGATCCGTACTTTAAATCAGGCGTGATTCACAACTCATAACTTCTATGACCCAATTGCATAATTACCGTCAGCAGTTTCCAGCATTAGCCAATAAAAATTACTTTAATTATGGTGGTCAAGGACCGATGTCCCAAGTGGTAATGGATACCATTAGAGAAGCACAAGCTTACATCCAAAAAACGGGTCCCTTTGGCTATGAAGTAAAAGATTGGCTGGAGGCGGAGACAACAGCCTTAAGAGTTGCGATCGCATCTGAGTTAAATGTTTCAAAAGATACGATTACCATTACGGAGGATGTGACTGTTGGTTGTAATATCGCTATGTGGGGTATAGACTGGCACTCTGGCGACCATATGTTACTGTCTGATTGCGAACATCCAGGAGTAGTCGCGATCGCTGAAGAAATTAGTCACAGATTTGGGGTAGAGGTGACTACTTGCCCTGTGATGGCAACTTTAAATACAGGGGAGCCGGTGGCGGTGATTGAGGAACACTTGCGCCCCAATACTCGCTTGGTGGTGGTAAGTCATGTACTATGGAACACTGGACAACTTTTACCCCTAGATGAAATTGCGGAAGTATGTAATCACAATCAATCCCTGTTGCTGGTGGATGCTGCCCAATCTGTGGGAATGTTGCCCTTAGATTTACAGGCATCTGGGGTAGATTTTTATGCCTTTACAAGTCACAAGTGGTTGTGTGGCCCTGAAGGGGTAGGGGGTTTATATGTGAAGCCGGAGGCTAGGGAAAGGCTGAGACCGACTTTTATCGGTTGGCGCAGTGTGATTACCGATAGTCATGGAAGACCCACTGGCTGGCATCCTGATGGACAACGTTATGAAGTGGCGACATCCAATTATCCCCTGTATCCAGGATTAAAACAAGCGATCGCTATCCATCAACAATGGGGAACGGCAGAGGAACGTTATCGGCAAATATGCGTAAATGCAGAGTATTTGTGGCGACGATTATCAGCTTTGCCAGATGTGAAGTGTTTGCGGGCTGCTCCCCCAGAAAGTGGTTTGATATCCTTCCAAATCGGGGATAGTAAAATCCAAACTATGATTCAGTTAGTCAAGTTTTTGGAGTCCCAAGGCTCATTTGTCCGCGTTATTGCTGACCCCTCTTGCGTTCGCCCCTGCGTACATTACTTTACTACAGAGTCGGAAATGGATCGGTTGGTTGAAGGAGTGAGGGAGTGGAGGAGTGAAGGAGTGTAGACACGAAGTGGCTTCTCGTAGACACGCAGTGGCTTCCCGAAGGGTAGAGTAGGAGTGAAGGAGTGAGGGAGTGATGAGTAGGGGCGCAAGGCTTGCGCCCTGGAGTGATGGAGTGATTTGTAAGATTGAAGAGTTTGCGATCTTACAGCATTATGCGGAAACTTTCGGTGTATCACACCAAGCTTTCCAAACAAATAAAGGCTTACAGGTTTATTAGTCATAATATCCAGAAATTTTCCGGATATAGTCAATATCCACATATTATAATATAGAGAATTTAAGGATAAATACCCAACTTTAAATGTATATAAAAAACTTTTCTGGCTATTATCCTTTTTCGGGTAATAGATAGAATTATTCCGCATATCTACCCAATTTTATTTATCACTTATAACTTTAATCTCAGTTTACCCAGCAAATTGTGAGCGAGTTCATTGAATCGATTTGACGAAATCCTAGCACAAATTCCCGATCGCACCCCATTTGAGCATTTTAATGACACAAGGCTTTTTTGCCCAAATTTGTCAAGATTCGGGTTGAAAATTCTAAATTTGCTTGAAAGGTGTAACAGAGGGAAGGTGTGAGATTGAAGAATTTACGATGGTAACGATATGGCTAAGTTGAGCGGCAGTTGATATCCTTTGCATCACCACCAAAGTCTCTTGTTCGTCCACTCCAACGTGTTGCTATACCTGGTTTTCGCGACAAGGTTACCACTTCTCTGCCGCTTTCTGCTTCCTTTTTACGCAGGTCTGCAAAAATTGCATCCAAATCATAATTGAAAGACTTGGCATACTCATCACGGATCTGGTGGATTTCTTCGACAATTTCATCTATCCACATGATCTAATCTCCCATCAGTTCGTTTGGTGTGCAAAGGATAGGCAACACGTAGCCAAAATCAAGACTAATCTCTGCCAATTTCCCTTGAATTTGGGCATTTGCAATATGTCTACAATTCCAAGTTAACAAATAATCCATACCGTGGACAGTTGCGGTGGCGATGTGTATTGCGTCTACTTCGGCTTTAGGAGGTAAATTACTTCGGGCTAAAATTTGTGCTGCCAAGCTTTGTACATCCTGATTCAAGGCTAGCAAAGGAAAATCATGCAATATTTCCAGCCTCTGAGCAGCAATCTCGGAATCTCCTTGCGCCACTTCATTTAAAACAGCTTCCGAGGTATAGAGAGTGAAAGCACTACGACGCAATTCCCACCAGTCCCTTGTAATCTCCATATTCGCAGCAATGATCAAGTTTTTGGTTGATCTAGCCGTAAGATAACCCAAGATACTGGTTTCGATGTAGACAGTTTCTGTCATATTGGCAGTTTTGGCAGTTCACTTTAAGCATATAATCTCTTACCTAGAAAACTTGATTACTGACTGTTCTAAATCTGTATTAAATTTTGAAAATTTCAGAAAACCTGGTATTAAAGTTTTCAGAAGCCTCTCGGAACGATAATCGCTTCTAAAACTTGCAATACTGGTGCTTTCAAATGGGGAAAATCTTCAAGAAACTCAGCTAAACCTGATTCACCTTCTAGGTAATCAAAAAAAGTTTGTAGGGGAACCCTTGTGCCAACAAATACAGGAACACCGCTCATAATCTCCGGATCGCTATGAACGATACCTTGACGCTCGATAATTTGTTGGATTTTCATAACGGTTCATTGAATCGAGTTGATGAAATTATAACGCAAATTCCCGATCGCACCCCATCTGATACCAATTCTGTATGAGGTCGCGCTATATTTCCTCACTCTAGAAGAGTGGGACTATACGAACAAAGCCTGCCTACGCAGGCTAAATTTGGCGCATCTTTATCAAGAAATGGTATGAGCATTGAATTATACAAACTCTTTGTGTCCAACTGTGTAAATATTCGGTTGAACAATTCTTGTAGATGCACCTGTAGCCAGGATTATCTACCCCGTTGTCATTACACTGGCGATCAGTAATAATTCCTTGGTGTTATATAACAAGACTAATCCAAAATCCAAACAAAATGAAAAGACCTACTATTTACATCGCCATCACTAACCACGGCTTTGGTCATGCTACCCGTACTGCCGCCGTTGCTGCTACCATACAAAAGCTATGCCCAGAAGTATTAATTATTATGACCACCACAGCCCCCAGGTGGTTATTAGAATGCTACATTGAAGGGGATTTTATTCATCGCCCCCGAGCATATGATTTGGGTGTAGTGCAAGCAGATAGCTTGACTATGGATAAGCAAGCTACCTTGGAAAAGTTGCGGGAGATTCGCAAAAATCAAAATTCGATTATCGCCTCGGAAGTCAACTTTATCCGCCAAAATCGCGTCAACCTCATCCTGGCTGATATTCCCTTTTTAGCTGGCAAAATTGCCAAAGCTGCTGATGTTCCCTGCTGGGCGATTAGTAACTTCGGCTGGAATCTCATTTACCGGGATTGGGGTGGTGAATTTGTGGAAATTGCCGATTGGATTGATGAGTGCTATTCTCAATGCGATCGCTTGTTTCGTCTTCCCTTCCATGAACCCATGTCAGCTTTCCCTAATATTACCGATGTGGGTTTAACTGGTGGTTCTCCCCGCTATCCGTCAGATAAAATGAAAGCAGTGTGGGGAATAGATACTCCACCAGAAAGAACCATTTTACTTACCTTTGGCGGCTTAGGCTTACAAGCTATTCCTTACCATAATCTGACAAACTTCCCCCACTGGCAATTCATCACCTTTGATAAATCTGCCCCCGATTTACCTAACTTAATCAAAATTAACGATCCTCAATGTCGTCCAGTGGATTTTATGCCAATTTGTGGGCGAATTATTTCTAAACCGGGATTTGGCACATTTTCAGAAGCCACAAAATTGGGAACCCCCATTGTTTCCGTAACCCGCGATACTTTTGCCGAAGCAGCTTTTCTGCTAGAAGGTATTGCAAACTATAATCAACATCAAATCATTACCCCAACGGAGTTTTTCGATGGTAACTGGGATTTTCTCCATCAACCAGTCACACCACCCCGCAAATCAGAACCTATTGCCAAGGATGGCAATGAAATTATAGCTCATGCTGCGATCGCATACCTGCAAAAGTAAAAATTATCAGTAAAATAAGGAAAATATTGATAATTATTAGGTATTATAAAAATTCAACACAAATATAGTCAAATATGATTAAGTATAGTCAAATATATCAATCAATTTTCTTTGATTATACGAGATAATATTACCATGAATTAAATCAAACCCATGAGGCATGTTGAGAGACACATAGTGAAATATTCTAGTCCGATGTGGAAACAGATAGATCACTTATGTTTTCTCTCGAAAAATCTCTACAACTATGCTAATTACTTAGTTCGTCAATCATTCATATTTGAACAAAAATATCTGGGCTTCAATCAAGTTTATCATCTAGTAAAAGAGCAACCAGATTATCAAGCATTGCCCAGAAAGGTAAGCCAACAAGTTCTGAAGGTTTTATCACAAAACTGGAAATCATTTTTTGAGGCGAATCAAGTTTATCAATCAAATCCAGAGAAGTTTACTGGTAAACCAAAATTACCAAAGTACAAACACAAAACCCAAGGACGTAACTTATTAATTTATACTATTCAGGCAATTAGCAAAGCTGGCTTAAAAAAAGGATTAATTAAATTATCTGGTACAGATATTATAATTCCAACTTTTGCCCAAAATATAGCTCAAGTTAGAATAGTTCCCAAGATAGGTCAATATGTAATCGAGGTAGTTTATGAAAAAAACGAACACCATACAGTAACTAACCCTGAAGCGGTAGCAGCCATTGATATTGGGGTAGATAATTTAGGGGCGTTAACATCAAACCAAAAGGATTTTAGACCTGTTCTGGTTAACGGACGACCATTGAAGAGTTTGAATCAATTCTACAACAAAACAAAAGCTGTGATTCAGTCAAAATTATCAGGTGAAAAATCAACGTCGAGGAGAATTCAAAAATTAACTGCTAAACGCAATAATCAAGTAGATACTTACCTACATCAAGCTTCGAGATGGATAATCGACTATCTAGATGCTTGTGGAATTGGTAAGTTGATTATTGGCAAAAATCCCTTGTGGAAACAAGAGGTAAATAACGGAAAAAAGAATAATCAATCTTTTACTTCCATACCTCATGCTCGGTTTGTAGAGATGTTAGTTTACAAAGGGGCGATGAAGGGAATTACGGTAATTTGTTCTGAAGAAAGTTATACCTCAAAAGCTAGTTTTCTGTCAAATGACCCCATTCCTAATTATGGAGATGAAGGTGCTAAACAAGTAAAGTTTAGTGGCTACCGAGAAACCAGAGGAATGTACAAAATCAAGGGTAAGAAAATTAGAATAAATGCGGATGTGAATGGCAGTTATAATATCATGCGAAAAGTAATCCCAACAGTCTTTGATGGAGGGATAGAGGAGGCAGCGCGCCATCCCTTCTCCCCGACTTGAAGCGACTGCCGTGGCGTTGTAGTGCCTCCTTCGGAGGAGCTTCGCTAACGTCCCATCAGGATTACTCCTGGTAAAGCTAAAAATAAGCCTTGTTATATTTGACTATATTTTTATTAACTATAAGAAATTTATTGCTTAATACTTATTCTTTATGAATAACCAATTATGAATCCCGATCCAGAGTCCGCAAATGTATCTAAGTTGACTCTCAGTCTCGCCTCCCAAGATATACGTCGAGTCTTAGACAAGCAAAAAGAAGAACGGCAAATTTTACTGACACAAACCAACATCTTGTTTGTGGTCAACACCGCTCTGTTAAGTGCTTTGACTATTTCCAAAATAGTTGCTGTCTTCAGTCTTTTTAGTGCCATTGAAGTAGGATTATTTTTGACCAATTTCACCTTACTGATTAATGCTTTGTTACCACGTCAATTCGTAATTACACCTAATTTGGGCAGTGAAAAATTTCTCGAAACCTATTTAGGGATGGAACCAGAAGAATACCAAGTGCAGATGCTAGTTAACTTGGTAGAGACGTATAATGCAAATAGGCAACCATTGAATGATATATCTCAATCGTTGTTTTATGCTGCCTGTGTTACTTGGGGGATTGCCTTGGTTTTATCTGTACATCTGGTAACTGTATATTTTTTACCTGAACTACAAGGTTTATGAATTCCAATCCCATTGAAGCGACAGAATCTGGTAAAAACGTGAATTTACCCAAACCAGATCCTGCGAATATTACAGTCTTAACGCCCAAACTGCCAAACAAGCCCATTCTTCCTTGGACTCACTTCGATTCTCCTTGGCTAGAGAAGGAGGAAGGGGAAGGGGAAGAAGAAGCATCAACAGGGCAGGAAAGTTCTGCTGAGAACCAAGAAAATCAGTTAGAAGCATCAACAGACGAAGAAAACACTTCAGAAGCGACTGAAACACAAATAGAAGCATCAACAACAGACTCAAATCCCTCGGAAAATTCAGATACGCCACAGGAACCAACAATGCAGCAGACAACCGAGGCTGAAATCCCGGCAAATTCCTCACAACCACAAGAAAACCAGGTGTCTCCCGATACAAGCACAGAAAACCAACTCCCTGATAACTGATAACTGATAACTGATAACTGATAGATGACTCACTATCAAAAACTACTGAGAGTTTCCACCACTGGCAAATCTTTGTACAATATTACTCCCAAAATTGCAGCCATAGTTGCTGAATCGGGGGTAAAAACTGGACTTTGTACTCTATTTTTACGTCACACATCCGCTAGTTTAATCATTCAAGAAAATGCTGACCCCGATGTTTTGCTAGATTTAGCTGAGTTTATGGCAAAATTAGTTCCAGAGTCGGCTGATTATATCCATAATGCCGAAGGACCAGATGATATGCCAGCCCATATCCGTACAGCTATTACCCATACATCAGAGCATATTCCCATTAATAATGGTCATCTGGTGTTAGGAACTTGGCAAGGCATATATATCTGGGAACATCGGCAACGGAATCATTCTAGGGAATTAGTTGTTCACGTTTCTGGGTAAGATTTCTGGGGGTATTTAGTTGAAATTTGCGATCGTCTAATATAATATTCCTAAAAACGCACTGAAAACCTACCCAGTGTGATTTATCAGACTTCGCCTTTGAGCCTGGGATTTTAATCCTAGGTGGTTCTGGCAATCTCGGTTAACCCAACAATCCACCTTGAAATAAATTTCAAGGCTCACATACCAAGTACGTTAAAACGCACTGCAAACCTACCCAGTCTGATTTATCAGACTTCGCCTATGAGCCTGGGAATTTATTCCTTGGCGGTATGCACTACATCCGAGAGAAATTGGCAATCATCAAACCGAAATATTCCTTGGCGGTATGCACTACATCCGAGAGAAATTGCCAATCATCAAACCGAAATGCCGAATAAATATTGATTTATAACCATCAATCAAACCATATGAATAATATCGGTTAACCCAACAAACCACCTTGAAATAAATTTCAAGGCTCACACACGAAGTACGTTAAAACGCACTGCAAACCTACCCAGTCTGATTTATCAGACTTCGCCTATGAGCCTGGGAATTTATTCCAAGGCGGTATACGGTACATTGTGAATTAATTCCAAGGCGGTATACGGTACATTGTGAATTAATTCCAAGGCGGTATCAGTTACATCGCGAAGGGAAATTGCGAATAAATTCTCAAAGTAAATAAGTAATCATCCAGACTTGATATCACCCATGATTTAGGACTGCTATAGTTAGCCGCTCAAACCGGGTTATTGTTGAACCCAAACTGACACAGAACCACCATGACACCGGAACTCACCCCAACCCCGTTCATTGGTATAAACTGGTTCTTGAATATGTTCAGTTAGGTCGTAGAACTTGGCGTTAGGTTTACCTACTTCCATCCATTTACTACCACCTACCCCATCACTCATAATTACTGCCATAGCTTGAGGATGTTGCTCATCCCCTAACCTTGTCCAGCCAATAATATTCCAGTTGTCGAAGTAGTCATACTGGGGACCATAAGCAAAGTTTTGACGAGCATAGAGGAGCTTGTCAATTATCCAGCGATGGGAAGGCAACACAATATTGTAACTATTTCCGTCCCGTCCATTATCTTCATATTCTGCACCGTAATAATCGGCATAAAATACGCAGGGATAACCCTCTGCTCTCAACATGATAATTGCATATGCCAATGGCTTAAACCATGGCTCAACGGGCGATTCTAGAGCCTGTAAGGGCTGAGAATCATGATTTTCGACAAAAGTGACAGCATGAGTTGGTACTTGCTGCATCATCGTTCCATCGAGAATACACCGCATATCATAGTTCCCAGCAGATTTACTGGCATAATGGAAATTATAATGCAGTGGTACATCAAATACTGACATTTTGCCACTCACAGCATCAACATACCATTGCAGTGTATTGACATCATTACGCCAATATTCTCCAGCTACAAATAAATCTTTACCAACATGTTTTTCTAACTCATCTAGCCATTGAGGGAAAAACCAAGAAGGAATATGCTTAATGGCATCTAAACGGAAACCATTGACACCTGTGGTATCTAGATACCATTTACCCCAACGAGTAACTTCATCCCGCACTTCTTGAGATTGGAAATCGAGGTCACATCCCATCAAGTAAGCAAAGTTACCTTTTTCTAGGGCCACATAATCATCGAATACTTTGTTTTCTAGTAAATATACTGTGTCTGATTCTGCTCCGAAAGCATCATAATCCACAGCATCAAAATGCCACCAGTGCCATTCAAAGTTAGAATATTTACCTTGACGACCGGGGAATGTATAGTGGGTATAGGCTTTAATATCCCGTGCCCATCCCTTAGGATTAATGCGATCGCTTTGGGAAAAAGGTGTTGCTTTTACTACTTCCGTATTTATACCACCCATTCTGTGATTGAGGACGGTATCTGCATATACGTGAATTCCGCAATTTTGCAAGGCTTTAACGGCATCTAAGTACTGCTGGCGGTTTCCGTATTTGGTGCGGATTGTTCCCTGTTGATCGAATTCTCCCAAATCGTACATATCATAAACCGCATATCCCACATCATAGGTTCCCCCCATTCCCTTATAGGCTGGTGGAAGCCACATGGCGGTAAAACCTGCACTAGCTAGCTCCTGGGCTTTATTTTTAACTTGATTCCACAGGATTAAGTCAGGATCTATATACCAGTGGAAGTATTGCATCATTGTGCCGTTAATTTGAGACATCCCTGAAAATTTTCCTCAATGTTATTACTGAGGCTAGTTATATATTTCAATTTGAAAATCGGCAATTTTTTTACGGAGAAAGGGAAAGCTGGATAAAAAGTACGGGTTGGGCTAAATATAGGTAAATCCGGGCAACCGTCCAAAAAATAGCATGATTACGCCACCAAATTTTGGTTGCAGCTGCGGTGTTTTCCGACGTTTCAAGTATATTTACTCAACCGTTGAGGAAATAATATAGCTATTTTCGGTTGAGTCCGGTACACAATAAAACCTCACCCCTTTCCTAACAATTTGCACCAATGTCGTTTAGCCCACATTCCCACCTTGAAATAAATTTCAAGGTTAGCGATGAGCGTAGCCGAATCGCTAATAAACCAAGTACGTTAAAGCTTCGGCTTCGCTCAGCTTTAACATCGAGCGAAGTCGAGATGAGCGAAGCCGAGATGTTAAAACGCACTGAAGCTCTTGCTCAGTCTGATTCATCAGACTTTGTCTTTAAGAAAAGGGAATTTATTCCTAGGCGGACATTTGGGCTAGTTGAGAATGCTGCAAGTTATGAGTTTTCCCTCTCCTGATAATTTCATCAATTGGAGAAATGCGTGTATACCGTAGCCTGATTAAGAAGAGAGCTGGCTTTAGCGGAGGTGAGATTCTGTATTACATCCACGTGAAAACTGCTAGAACTCCTGAAGAACCATTCATTTGAACATCATTGGTTAAAAGTTCATGATGAGTTTTGTATCTTTTTCTGCCAAATGATGAAAAATTTGGAAAAATTGGTATTACCAGCCACCATGATTTTATCTATCAGTATGTAACTAAATCTTTACAGATGGTTGATATTAGCGATCGCTTATGTTTTACGGGAACAATTAAGTATTAATACTCGCTATATCCAGTTTCATCTCGACTGCAAAAATAGAGCAATTGAATCTCTGTATTGAAATTTATAGCTGATCTTTGCGATTAATACTATTCCCAATTATCTAACCTCTTCATACTGTTTGACTTAAATAAATCATTTACTGGGTAAAAAGGAGTTAAAAATCATGGCAACAGTTATTAACTTAACACAGGAATCAGTAATTGCAGAAATTGAAAGTGTTTTGGATACCTATTCCTACTATCCGTATCAACAAGCTTTTGCAATACCGGAATTACGCCAAGAATTAATTGCCTATGTTTTGAACCGCATTCCCTGCTTTTACGAAAGTATGGGAACAGATAAGATTTGTAATTGGAGTAACAAATTACCTCGTAATCCATTAGAGCATCAAGTCCACATTCAAAATTTGATTCATCAAGGGATCCAAACAATTATTCAAGACAAGTCTGAATGGATTAGCCGCCACCTATGTGCCACAGTTGAGCCGGGATGTGAACCATCTCATTGGTTTGGATAGTATTATTAACTCAATCATTTTCAATTGTAAAGTTATGAGTATGTACTCATAACTTTTACTTGCTGATAACGAGGATTGACCAAAAATAGACTCTCATCAAGCCGTGTGGATTTATCCGTGGAGAAAAAGAAAGGGTTCTATCGTTATTCCAAGCCTCCGGGGAAATGACATGGGGCACGACTCGCGCTACCCAGAGCGACTGTCGTCGTCGCGGTGAGTTAGTACGTTGGGCGGGTTCCCCGACTTGAAGTAACTAACGAACCCTTTAGGGGTTCTCTCGTCAATCCA
>JAAUYI010107568.1_pt1 | contig 12580 bp, 7 predicted proteins | sample 7278041 | NCBI WGS metagenome assembly JAAUYI01 (sample SAMN14350216, study PRJNA611818) | marine sediment metagenome | isolation source: surface marine sediment (0.6m) | place: French Polynesia: Moorea | collected 2018-08
CAGCCATTTATAGAACCTAACACAGCAAAAAAAGCGAGTGAATTAGGGTTATGCAAAGCGCGTGAAACGACTGAATTGCCTGATACATATTATGGCTAATTTGTACAGTGCGTAACTCCTACAATCTTGTGTGGGATGGGCATCCCTGCTACAACAAAAGTGGGATGGGCATCCCTGCCCGTCCTATCCCTTTGAAAACCGCTATAATATCAATCACCGGGGATAATGCTGTGCTAAAAACTGCTTTGCTTCATTACTATCCCTAATTTCTCCATCCAAAGTAGCCGCTAATAAATCATCAAGAATTAGCCGATATTGGGGTCCTGGTTTATATCCTAACTTCTTTAAATCATTACCATTTAATAATGGTTGAACATCAGACCATACTGTTAAATAATGGTAAATTTGTCTGCGGATAGTTTTCTGACTGCCTAAAGCAATTAAAATCAACATAGGTAAGTCATACTGTCGCAAAAATCCCACCACCTGACTGGGACGATGGTAAGTCGGTAAAGATTCCTTCACCTGTGCTTGTACTTGTGCTAAGTTCCGCAATCTTTCTATACTGCCTTCTTGCAATTGCAGATTTGTGGCTACCTTCCCCCGATATTCTGGTGCGATATGGGCGATAATCACCTCTAAGCGCATTTGCCAGTGAATCAAACCCTGGTGATGGTCAAAACGCTGTAAACAGTACTCTAAAAGTCTTAACTGTCGCAATAGTTCCCCATTTAATTGCAGGGTAGGATGGATGCACTGTAATGCCCCTAATTTGCCCAGCAAGCCCAAAGCTAACTTCCAATAGGGTGCCTCTAGAATATGCTTTAACTCTGCCTTTAAGCGGGTTTGTAGCGCCGGTGCGCGGCTATTTTCTTTGGTGATGCGGTCATATACCCCACTGTTGATGGCATAACGGATATATTCCTCTGTTTGCGGTTCAATTTGAAAGCCAAACCGCACAGCAAAACGTACACCCCGATAAATGCGGGTGGGGTCTTCAATAAAACTGTTGGGGTGTAAAACCCGAATTTGCTTTGCTTTTAAGTCTAACAAACCCCCAAAAAAATCCAGTAATTGACCCGCACGGGGAGGAGTCAAACGCAGTGCTAAGGCATTAATGGTAAAATCCCTACGGTATAAGTCTTGACGAATGGAACTTGCTTCTACTTCCGGGTTAGCCGCTGGGTAGGGATAAAATTCTGTCCTGGCAGTGGCAATATCTACCCAGAGGGAGTCTAAATCTTGGTCTTGATGCCACAGTAAGGCTGCGGTTTGAAAAGCACCATGGACCTCTAGCCGTGCCAAAGGATAAATTTGTTGCAGTGCCTTTGCTAACTCCACACCTGCACCCACATCAGCAGACTTATGAAAACCATCCACCACCAAGTCAATATCTTGAATCATCAAACTACCAGCAGCTTCTTCCGCTAGGAGTAAATCCCGTACAGCACCCCCCACTAAATATAAATGCCAACCCCTTTGTTTTGCCTGCAAAGAAGCTTTGGTTAACAATTCCCATAAAGCAGGTGTGAGACGGTTGCGCAATTCTGCCAAAGTAGGTAATACAATATCCTCTTTCCCTTCCTTGTGCTTCTCCCCATCTCCCCATCTCCCTATCTCCCCATCTCTTCCCTGGTGCAATTCCCGCAAAACATCAGTGCGAGTAACAATTCCTACTAATCTACCCTGGGATAATACTGGTAAACGCCCGATGTCATAGGTTACCATCAAAGACTCTATTTCTGGCAGGGTTGTTTCTGGAGTAATGGTTTTGAGATTAATGGTCATATAACCCTTCACAGGAGCATGACTAAAACCGTGGTGTAAAGCAATATCTAAATCTCTACGGGAGATAATCCCCACTAGCTTCCCTTGGGCATTAACCACAGATAAACCAGAATGTCCATACCGTAACAAAGTCCGGTGTGCTTGCTCAATGCTAGTTTCCGGACGAATAGTACGTACAGGGGATGACATTAAATCCCTAGCTATGGGGGGATGGGGAATTTGCGCCTTTAAACCGCCCAGAATTTGGTTTAATATATTTTCAGTCTTGGCACCCCGCAGATTCAAAGATGCCGCTTGGGAATGACCACCACCACCAATGGGCTGAAATAACTCATTGAGATTAACCCCCGGAATTTGCGATCGCCCAATTACCGTTAACCGCCAACCTTTCTCAACCCTTTCGGGATATTCATTCGCCAAAATTAAAGCATCGATTTCCGTTAATTCCACCAATTCTGACGCCAGACTGGATAATCCCGTCACAAAACCATCAGTCCTCAAAGTTACCCAAGCGATAGTATAGCCCCTAATGCATAAATAGCTTAATTTGTCAATAGCGTCACTTAAGAGTTGTTGTAATTGGGGAGACAAACCAGGTTCCACATATTCCGCCACCACAGATAAACTGGCACCTTGTTGCATCACCCAAGCCAAAGCCAAGGCATCCCGGGGGGTGGTATGGTCATAGGTGAGGGAGCCAGTATCAACATGAATTCCCAAAGCCATGGCGGTAGCTTCTGCGGGGGTGAGGGAAATTTGCTGCTTTTGTAATTCCTCAACAATAATGGTTGTTGTAGCACCCACCGGGCAAATATGTAATTGGGTAACAGGAATATCACCAGCTTGTTGCAGATGGTGATCGTAAATAATCACTTCCTGGAGGTGGGGTAAATCAAACCATTGGGAGGCTTTTCCCAAGCGATCCCGTTGTTGAGTATCAACAACAATCAAAGAGCGGATTTTTTTGGGATTTACCGAGCGTCTTTCAATTAAAGGGTATTCATCCCGGTGCAGAGCCAGAAAGTCCCTTACAGGGGGATGAGCGCCCCCAGTGAGGACGATTTTACTTCCCGGTAGCAACCGTGTCAATCCTACCGCCGCTCCTAGGGCGTCAAAGTCCGCTGTGGTATGACATAAAATTAAGTCCATAGTCATTTATCATTGGTTATTTGTCTTTGTACTAGGGACGCAACCGACACAGGAGGGGAGATGACAAATTTTCTGATAACTTACAAATAAGCAAAATTTGTTAACAGTGGACAGTAAAATATCCTATTTTTAATATATGTAGCCATATTGGGAGAACAATAAGATGTCAATTATATTCCAAATAGCTTTATTAGGGCTGGTTCTGTTGTCTTTTGTCATGGTAATCGGGGTTCCCGTTGCCTATGCCAGTCCCCAAAATTGGGTTGAATCTAAAAAACTGTTGTGGGTTGGCTCTATTGCCTGGGTTATTTTAGTGGTTGTGGTTGGAATCTTAAACTTTTTCGTAGTTTAAGCGACTGCTTCAATCTAACCCTAGCAAATAGCATAGGAGCAGGAACAAAAGGATGAAGGATGAAGTATGTTCAGCATAGCCTCTCCCAAAGGCAAAGATAAAGTATGTACATACAGCTTTATCCTTGGAACTTCAGCCTTCCCAAGAAGGTCTTCATCCTTTACTTTCTCCAGAAGAAATGTATATTTGCAAGAAGTATAGTTGATAAGTGAAGCAGTCATGGCAGTTTTTGAGGGCAGTTTTACTCAAGCAGAACCTTTACGGTTTGCCTTGGTTATTGGTCGATTTAATGACCTAGTTACCAACAAGCTTTTAGAAGGGTGTCAAGATTGCTTAAAACGTCACGGTATAGATATTAATCCCCAAGGTTCTCAAGTAGACTACGTCTGGGTTCCAGGTAGTTTTGAAGTTCCATTAGTGGCTCGACAGTTAGCACTTTCCCAGCACTATGATGCCGTAATTTGCCTGGGTGCAGTTATCCGGGGACAAACACCCCATTTTGATTATGTTTCATCTGAAGTTGCCAAGGGAATTGCTGCTGCTGCCTTTCAAACTGGCGTACCTGTGATATTTGGGGTATTGACAGCAGACACCATGCAGCAAGCTTTAGAAAGGGCTGGCATCAAAAGCAATCACGGTTGGGATTATGCCATGAATGCCCTAGAAATGGCTAGCTTAATGCGGAATTTACGCTCTAACTTAGGAGAGGCATACTCTGGGAGTTCTCAGTCTTTACCTGCCGCAGCACTCAAAAGCGCAAATGTCGATAATCTTACCCCAGACTAAGAATAACATCACAAAGGCGTTACACCAATTTATGAACTAAGGGAATACCAATAAACACATATTTTGGCACAGGCAAGGATGCCTGTGCCACAAAAGTCCTGATTGCGCTATAGTTTTCCATTCCCTGTTCCCCATTTCCTATTCCCTGTCCCTCGTTACAAAGTTCTACCTTTCCTCGTTTCCTCGTTACAAGGTTCTACCTTGTAATGCATCCATTGGAGGCTCTGCCTTCTATTCACTTGTGGAGGCAACAGCCCTCCTTAAATGCATTTCCAGGCAGCAGCCCGGAAACGAGTTAGCCTGGAGTTGAGTTATTCCTGCTTTGTTCCTATTCCCTATTCCCTATTCCCCGTTCCCCAAAGTAAAATTTCCAAAAAACAGTTGACAAATCACTTTGAATTTGAGATATTTATATTTAGCACTGCGATGCGGGTATAGCTCAGTGGTAGAGCGTCACCTTGCCAAGGTGAATGTCGCGCGTTCGAATCGCGTTACCCGCTTTCAATAAAGGCTAGTTGCTTGCTATACAATAGCATATAAGGGACTTGTAAATAAAAAACATCACAAAATTTGAAGGTGTTACAGTCATCCTTGTCTGTATCAGTGGACAGGCAAGGATGTCTGTAACACAATATGGGATAAATTATTTATTGGTATTCCCTAATAGCCAATACCGAGCTTAATCTCAAAAATGGGAGTGGGATTTTCTTTTGTAGAAGGGTGTAGCTGGGCTTTTCTAAGAGTGGGTTGAGCTTGGATCACAATAATTGGAAATCCCAGATTTTTTTATAATTATATTAAGTTGGGCTAATACTCTTGAATATTTTTTGAACACAAACAGATTTTTGCTGCCCAATTGAGGGAAAATGTATTTGGAGGCTAAATACTTACCCACACTTATTAATTCTATAAAGGAAATTTATAGGATAATAATTAACCTCCGATGCATCTACGAGGGGATGGAATCCTCGCAAGCTGTTAATAGAAACTGCTGAAATTGTTAGAACGCTTGTGCAATCTCAAAAAGCCCAAAAATTAGACTTCCATCGGGAATATCCTTGTCCTTGTCGTCGTCGGGGACAATTAATTCCCATTACCCTGACAGAAGCATTTGGCTGCGATCGCTGTCAGCAAATATTTGTAGTTGAAGAAAACGGTTATGTACTAGAACAACTTTCCAGCACCTATCCCTACAAACGAGCTTGGCGTTGGAATGGTTCTAGTTGGCAAGTTGCTCATTCTCGGCTAGGAGAAAGCTACATGCCAGTAGCGCTGGGGATTATTTTTGTGTTAGTGATTATATGGTTACCATTAGCACTCAGACTGGCAAGTGGTTCCAGTATAATAGCTTGGGCATTAGTGGCGGTATTATTAGCAATTTTACCAGCACTTATGGTCTGGCTTACTTACAGGCGTTAACCAAATGACAGTAGATGCTTTTGATTATAGTCCGGAAACAATTGCGATCGCCCAACGTGCGGATCAAGCTGCCTTTAAGCTGGGAGTAACAAAGGGAACAGAACGTAGTCGTGCTGTACTGGCAATGGCTGAAGCGCTCAAATTCTCCTTTGACGATATTCTGGAGGCAAATACCTTGGATCTGGAAGCCAGTCGAGAAATGGCTGTACCAGAATTAATTTTGGATTGGCTAAAGTTGACTCCCCAAAGATTGGAGTCAACTGTAGAAATTCTCCAGCGCTTAGGGGAGTTATCAGATCCCCTGCGACGAGTCAGAAGTGCTGACTACCAATTGCAGGACTCCCAGACTTACTCGCAATTAATGCCTTTGGGAGTGATTGCCTTTGTTTACGAGGCATTTCCGGAATTAGCTGCGATTGCGGCTGGTTTATGTATTAAAACAGGTAATAGTCTGATTCTCAAAGGAAGTACGGAAGCTAGCCATTCTAATGCAGCAATTGCCGATGCACTCACCAATGCTGTGATTGAAGCAGGTTTACCAGTAGGTTGCTTACAATTAATCACAGAAGAACATGGGGGTTCGATTCGAGATTTAGTTACCCAAGACGAGTATTTAAATTTAGTGATTCCCTACGGACGTTCTAGCTTAGTACAGCAGGTGATGCGACAGTCTACTTGTCCGGTTTTAAAGTCAGCAATGGGTAATTGCTACCTTTATTGGTCTCTAAATGGCAGCTTAGAGATGGTGCAATGGATAATTATTGATAGCCATGAAAGCGCACCCGATCCGGTAAATGCCATTGAAAAAGTATTGGTTCATCGACAAGCAAATCCCTCTTCCTTAGCAATTTTGTGCAATCATTTGCAGGAGGAAGGATTTGTAATCAAAGGAGATGCCGAACTTCTAGAAGCTTTTCCCCAGTTGCAGCTAGTCCAGAATGGAGAATGGGAAAGTGCCTATTTAACCAAGACAGTAGCTTTTAAACTGGTGGATAGTTTAGAGGAGGCGATCGACTCGATTAATCGCTATAGCAGCGGTCATGCAGACTGTATTGTCACCGATTCTTATCAAGAGAGTCGGCAATTTGCCTTGGGTGTCAACAGTGCTTCTACGTATATTAATGCTTCCCCGCGTTTTAGTCGCAACCCATCACGGGGTGATTCGATCTTTTTGGGTATGTCTAATCAAAAAGGTCATCGTCGGGGATTAATTAATCTGGAAAGCTTGACTACTGTGAAGCATATTGTCCAGGGAAATGGGCGATTTTAGAGATTAAGAAACAAATGATAAGTATTCATAATTTGGGTTAATTAGGGAAAACAATCATTTGCAATAAATCTTTTCATTAGCTGCGGCAATGAAGTACAATGAGCCTGCACTGTAATTATGCATACTCAATTGTATAAATTCAGATTGCATAGAAATTAGATATTCACATTCTTTAATTAACACCTTTCATGGTCAAGACACAAACGAGAGTAACTTTTGCCAAAAGCATTGGTTTTAGGAAAGAGTTAAATAAACGGGTTGATGCTTATTTCAAATCTGAAAATATTTCTCCCCGAGATAATTTGGCAATGTATTTGAAAACAGCAATTATTTTTGGATGGGTGATTTCTGCTTGGAGTTTTACTCTCTTTGGTCCACCAATAATATGGATGAAAGTAGTTGGATGCATCATTTTAGGATTTGCCATTGCTGGTGTTGGTTTTAGCGTCGGTCATGATGCTAACCATGGAGGTTATTCTGGTAAGCAATGGGTAAATTATGTTTTTGGTTTAACTTATGATGTAATTGGTCTATCTAGTTATTTATGGAAGTTTCGCCATAATTCTCTACATCATATTTACACTAATATTTTGGAACATGATGTAGAAATCCATGGGGATGGTTTGGTGCGCATGTCTCCATTTATGGAGCATAAATGGTTTCATCAATTTCAACACATTTTAATTTCTTTTATTTACGCTATAGTACCATTATATTGGTCTGTATCAGATGTACATCTGATTCTCTTCAAACGTAAATATCACGAACATTCTATTCCTACTACCAAACCAGTAGAAATGGTGATTTTGCTGGGTGGTAAATTCCTTTGGCTGGCGATATTTTTGTTTATTCCTATGGCAGTAGGCTATACTCCTGTTGAGGCAATTACGGGATTTTTGATTGTATACATGTCTTATGGAGTGCTAATTTGTAATATCTTCATGTTGGCTCATGTTTTAGAACCAGCAGAATTCATTGAACCAAATCCCAATTCAAATACTGTTGATGATGAATGGGCAATTGCTCAAGTTAAAACCACAGTTGATTTTGCACCCCACAATTGGTTTTTGAATTGGTATATTGGTGGATTAAATTATCAAACTGTGCATCATTTATTTCCCCATGTTTGTCATATTCATTATCCGAAAATAGCGCCAATTTTAGCAGAAGTATGTGAAGAATTTGGGGTGAAATATAATGTTTATCCAAGCTTTGTAGGAGCATTAGCTGCTAACTATCGTTGGTTGAAAATTATGGGAGAAAAACCCCAGGAAGTTATTGCATCTTAATTAAGATTGTCTAAATTTTAGTAGGGGTTTAGCAATGCTAAACCCCTACTTTTTGCTGTTCCCTTTACACCAATTTAAATTATTCAGGACTTACGATAGTGTCACAGTAGATAGGGTTTTGGTGCGTTAGACTAAAGTCATAACGCACCCTACAGATACTAAATTTTAGTAGGGTTTAGAAATGCTAACCCCCTACATTTTTACAGAGATCGCGATCGCTTGTTGGGGCGTTATGTTTGAGATAGCCTCCCATTACAGCACAAGCATCCTGCATTAGCTTGCCGAACTCTAAATCTGCTAAATTCCATAGAATCACCGTTTTGTCCTCACTGGCAGAAGCAAGAGTCTTGCCGTCAGGGCTAAAAGCAACGCTGTAGACATAATTTTGATGCCGCTTGAGAGTTTTGGGTTGTTTATTTTCAAGGTTCCAGAATTTGATAGTCTTGTCAGTACTGGCAGAAGCAATGGTCTTGCCGTCATGGCTGAAAGCAACCCCCAAGACCATACTTTCATGCCCCTTGAGAGTTTTCGGTTCTGGTTCTTTACTTTCAAGGTTCCAGAGTTTGATAGTCTTGTCCCTACTGGCAGAAGCAATAGTTTTGCCATCAGGGCTGAAGGCGATGCTGTTGACCCAATCTTTATGCCCCTTAATGGTTTTGAGTTCTTGACCTTGGAGGTTCCAGAGTTTGATAGTCTTGTCCTTACTGGCAGAAGCAATAGTTTTGCCATCAGGGCTGAGGGCGACACTGCTGACCCAATCTTCATGACCCTTAAGGGTTTTGAGTTCTTGACCTTGGAGGTTCCAGAGTTTGATAGTATTGTCTCTACTGGCAGAGGCAATGGTCTTGCCATCAGGGCTGAAGGCGACGCTGTTTACCGCATCTTTATGCCTCTTGAGAGTTTTCGCTTCTCTACCTTGCTTGTTCCAGATTTTGATAGTATTGTCTCTACTGGCAGAAGCAATAGTTTTGCCGTCAGGGCTAAAGGCGACGCTGTTGACTGTATTTTCATGCCCAAAGAGGGTTGTGAGTACTTGACCTTGGAGGTTCCACAGTTTAATGGTATTGTCCCTACTGGCAGAGGCAATGGTCTTGCCGTCAGGGCTGAAGGCGACGCTTATGACATCATCTTCATGCCCCTTGTTCGCGTAGCGTTCCGAAGGAAGGGTTTTGAGTACTCGACCTTGGAGGTTCCAGAGTTTGATGGTATTGTCATCACTGGCAGAAGCAATGATCTTGCTGTCAGGGCTAAAGGTGATGGTGTTGACCACACTTCTATGCCCAAAGACGGTTCTCCGAAAGTCCGTCTTCAGTTCTTTACCTTGAAGATTCCAAAGTTTGATGGTATTATCATCACTAGCAGCAGCAATAATCTTGCCGTCAGGGCTGAAGGCGACGCTGTTGACATAATTTTCCTTCCCCTTGAGGGTTTTGAATTCTTTCCCTTCTTGAAGATTCCAGAATTTGATGGTATTGTCATTACTGACAGAAGCAATTGTCTTGCCATCAGGGGTGAAGGCGACGCTGGAAACCACATCTGTATGCCCCTTGAGGGTTTTGAGTAGTTGACCTTGGAGGTTCCAGAGTTTGATGGTTTTGTCATTACTGGCAGAAGCAATGGTCTTACCGTCAGGGGTGAAGGCGACGCTGGAAACCACATCTTTATGCCCTCTGAGGGTTTTGAGTTCTTTCCCTTCTTGAAGATTCCAGAGTTTGATGGTATTGTCATCACTGGCAGAAGCAATGGTCTTACCGTCAGGGCTGAAGGCGATGCTGTTGACCGTACTTTTATGCTTATTCAGCCGATTGTGCTCTCTAAATCCTTCCCCATCAACTGCCTGATGCAAGACTGTCGAAATTAAATTTTTAGTTTTGGGTGTATCTATCCCAAATTTTTTACGTAGGTTCTCTGCCTTAATAGCTTCAAGCAGGGCATCAAACTTGACATTTTCCTGGGAGAGTAGCAATGAAAATTGACTTAAGGAATTAAGTTGAGCTTTTTGAGCATGTTCGGCTTGTTTCTGAGCATATTCGGCTTGTTTCTGAGCATATTCGGCTTGTTTCTGAGCATATTCGGCTTCTTGAGTCCGCTTTACAGCAACCCCAGCAAAGGCAACAGCAGCTACGAATCCTATACTGATAATAACAAGAGAGAACTTTTGTCGCCTAGCATTTTTTTTCTGTTCTGCGAGTCTTGCTTCAGCTTCTTTTGTCTTCTCCTCCTGTAAACGCAGCATTTGGGCTTGTCGGCGTTTTTCTGATTCTTCTACCATTTTAATGGCATTTTGACTCGCTTCAATAAATGCCTTTTGAAGAGAAGTTGCGGTAGGTTTTTTCTTTTGTTCTTCCGTTTCCTGTAACCAATTTTGAGCAATTAAAAATTCACTACCCCGCAACAATAAGTCATCACTTTTATCTTTATACTCCCACTCCAATGCCCGATGCAACCATTTGCTATGACTGCGGACATGTTCTCTATCAGTATCTAAGGTTCTCACCAATTGATTAAAATTGGCATTAAAATCCCCTTCATGACCATTAAAATCAATCCATTGCACCTTCGCCAATTCCGGATGCAAATCTGCTGTATTTACTTCCCGATGTAGCACTGTCACAAAGCGTTTATTCAAAGAAGCAGCATACTCCACCTCATCCTTACAGTAAGGGGAATTTACTGACCTTGGTGAGAGAATAAATAGAAAGTTATCACAGGCATTAATTCCTTGATAAATCTCCTGCTGAAAATCACTCCCCGATGCAATACTTTCCTGGTCAAACCAAGTCGTTTTTCCCTGTATCTGTAAGCTATCATTTAGCTTTCTCGCCAAATCCGAGTCAGCGCGAGAATAGGAAATAAACACATCCAACGACTCTAATGGTGGTTGCCGGAGACTTTCATTAATAAATTCTGATTGTAACTGTGTGGGTGGATGCTGTACCCTTTTCTGTGCCAGTTTCAACCAAGTTTCGGCACTCCGTAAATTATACCCCCGCAAGAGAATGGTAGGATTATTTTGTTGCTGCTGCCACTTCAGCGCTTTAGTCAATAGAATTTTATGCTCGTTGTAATAAGCTGCATCCTGATATAAGATATTCAATAATTGGCTTTCATCGACGAGATAATCGTCTTCCTTGAGATTGTCCGTAAGGTCGATATAATGCAAACACCGCAGCACTGAGGGCAACTGCATTTCCTGGGTTTCTCGTACCAATATGGGAATAATCCGCTTATTCAGCGACACAGCTAAATCTAATTCTTGCTGACAGAAAGTAGACTTTACTGAGTCAGGAGAAAGCAAATAAACCAGATTATCCGCTTGTTCAATTCCTCGGTTAATCGCTGCTGCAAATGCTTCCCCAGTTTGAATATCTGTGGTATTCGTCCAAACCGTAATCCCCTCTCGTCTCAAACTCCTGCGAATCTTCTCCATCGTCTCCCTATCCTCATCAGCATAGGAGAGGAACACCTGAGTCATCAAGTTATTAGCATTCTTGATACTTTCGGTGATGTATTCGCAATGCAAATCACTGGGAAAACAAGGTGCTTGTTCATCTTGAAAGCGGATTTTTAACCAAGCTTCTGCTTGTTGTTTCTCTTCCCCAGTTAACAAGTATCTCGTTTGCTTTTGATTCCTCTCCCATTCTAAGGCTTTGGTTAAAAGATGAGTATGGTTTTCGACATAATCGTCATGATGTTTTAATAATGCAATTAATCCCGCCAAAGACTTATCAAAATCATCAATTCCCTCTCGAAAATACACCCAATTAATCTTACCAATGGTCGGGTGCATATTTTGAAAAGAGGTATGTTTACCTTTATTTTTATATCTTTCCCACTCCTGATCCGTCCCATTCGGGTTTCTTTGTTGCCAAGTTTCCCGACTGATTTGCTCAACATGTAATAAGGGAATAATCCGTTTATTATGCTTAATCGCTAACTCAATTTCTTTGCCACAATAGGGCGAATTTACCGAATGTGGTGCAATGATAAACAGGAAGTGACATGCCTTTTCGATACCATCATCAATTTGATTCTGGAAATCTACCCCTAGAGGGATGTCATTGAAGTCAAACCATACCCTGAAATCTTGTGCGTGCAAGTGAGCTTGAAGTTTGATTGCAAACTCTTTACTATCAGCTCGTCCATAAGAGATGAAAGCATCGAAAAAGCTAGTCATCAACTGCTACCCCGTTCCTGATGAATTAAAATTACGGTTTATTTATTCACAAGTAATTATACTGACAATATTACCGAAGAATGGAGTATAAAACATAATTTTTAGGGAAGGGATAGTAAAAATTTAAACGCATCATTTATTTTTGCCCTGGAAATGAGGTACAAAAGTTAATTTAATACCTCATCTTCCGCTCAGTTTTAAGGATAATTACGAATTGACAAAATTAATTCTATTTTACAGTGGGTGTGATGGAAACCCCATCATATTTTATGGGACAAACCACTAGTAGTCCACCACATTAGTTACGAGGGGTCACAGATCCCCGACTTCTTTAAGAAGTCGGGGATCGC
>JAAUYI010011004.1_pt1 | contig 12576 bp, 10 predicted proteins | sample 7278041 | NCBI WGS metagenome assembly JAAUYI01 (sample SAMN14350216, study PRJNA611818) | marine sediment metagenome | isolation source: surface marine sediment (0.6m) | place: French Polynesia: Moorea | collected 2018-08
ATCTGCCGAAGCGCCTGTCACGGTGACATCGACGATTTCAGATCTGCCGAAGCGCCTGTCACGGTGACAGCGACGATTTCAGATCTGCCGAAGCGCCTGTCACGGTGACAGCGGCGATTTCAAACTTGCAAAAGCGCCTGTCACGGTGACAGCGACGATTTCAAGTTGAAAATTGCGTCTGTCACGGCCGGCGAACGGGTCAAATGAAGTGCTCCTGCCACATACGCCCGACCAAAGCCTTAGCGACCCGATTGCGGGCCCCTGCCCCGCTATCGTGGGCATACACAAGGATGTTGGTGTCGATGAAGGCTCTAGCGCTCATAGAGCTCCCCGCGACTCGCCGGCGGCGCCCATTCAAGGTCGAACCCGCTTTCAAGGCGAGCTAGTGCGCGGCGTTTCGCTGCATCGTATTCGCGATTTCGTCGGGTTAGCTCTTCGAGCTGTTGCGCCATAAGCCGGCTCAGAGATGTTCCCATCCGAGCAGCAAGCACTTTGGCTTCCCGAGCGAGCTCTGCGTCAATCCTCAGCGTGACGTTGGTCTTCATTGGCCGCTCCTAGCTTCGTTGCACGAAAACCGCGGCTACTGCCACCAGTCCAGCCCCTGCTCCTCCGGGTCGTCTCGAAATTGCTTTAGGGCGTCGCCGGTCAGGGGATTTTCGCCGCCCTCCAGGGCCTTGATCCAGTCGCTGCGCAGGGCCTTGGACTGCTCGGACCAGTCGTCCTGGTTGGAGAGCTCTAAGGCGGCCCGTAGGTCGGCGGTCGCGCCTTCGAGGTCGCCGAGGATCGCCCGGGCGACCCCCCGGCTGTCGAGCACCGCGAAGCTCTCAGGTGCCAGCGCCACCGCACGGTCGCAGGCTGGCAACACCTCACGAGCCAGCCCCCACAAGCTGCCGTTCCAGCAGATATTGTTGTTCTCGGCATCGGCCGCCTCTTCGACCACTTCCCGGGCGATCGCTCTCGCGCCATCGGTCTCGCTGCACTCGAAGAGCACCTGCGCCTCCTTCAATCGGTAGACGGGAAAGCTGGGCATCAGGTCACGGGCGGCGCGGACGTGGGCCAGACCCGTCGGTGAGCAGCCGTCGGTCCGGCGCAGGACTTCGGCGAGACGGGCCCTGGCCGGGGCAAAGCCAGGGTCGAGGGCGATCGCCCGCTCCAGGTGCTGTTTGACGGTCGCCAGACCCTCCGGCGATCGATCGCTGTAGAACCGCAGCACCGCGAAACCGTAGTGCGCCAGGGAGTCCGCGCCTTCCAGGGCGACGGCGCGTGCCAGCGCCTGCTCGGCCTGCTCGTATTCACTGTTGAAGGCTTGCAGGAGACCGGCCGCGACGTGCGTCTCGACCCGCGCGGGCGCGCCCTCGAGCGCGGCGGCAACAAGTCCGGCGACGTCTCTCGTCCGCATGCCCTCCACCAGGTAGAGAGCCGCCAGGGCGGCGGCTTCGGCGCGCGACAGTTCGCGAAGCTCGAACTTTTCCTTCGCGACCGGCGCCGGAGGCGGCATCTTGGCGTAGGGGAAGGAGACTTTGCGGATGTAGGCCTTGAGGCGCGATCGCAGGTCTTCGAGGTCGCCGAAGGCCCCGACCGCGGCATCCCCACTCGACTCGCCGGCGTTGACTCGCCGCAGATAGTCGACCACTTGCTCCCGGCCCTTGCCCGAGCTGTCGCCGACGATCAGGTAGTGGGTCAGCGCCCAGGACTGGGCGTAGAAGCGCTGAGCTTCGTAGTCGCGGCTGTAATGCGTCGAGGACCGCTCGACGGCCATGAGCTCCTCGAGCGGCAGCAGCTGGCCGACGCGGGCGGTCTCGAGCCGGTCGGCGTCCGGGCGTCCCACCTCGGCCGTTCCTTTGCTCAGGCGCGTGGTCCCCCAGTAGGTGGCCAGACCTTCGTTGAGCCAAACCGGCACCTTCAGCCCAGTTTTATGGACCAGGAAGTGGAAGTACTCGTGATAGACGGTGCTGTATTGGCCTTCCGCTACCATCTCGGCGCGAATCACCACCTCGGTACCGGTCGGAATTTTGCGAAACACGCCCGCCGGCCGGACGCTGCCTTTCCGCTCCCAATACGCCGGCAGAAAGCGCTTCATCGTCCGCTCGCCGTCGATCGCGAAGACCCGCAACGGTGGCCCTGATTCCACGAGCCGGCCGGGCAAAGCCTGGCGGAAGATCTCGCGGATCTGCTCGAAATGCTCCGCGGTCTCGATCGCCGGACGCCGACCGGCGTTGCTGACCACCACGAAATGCGGCGAACGCACCTCCAACCACTTGCCGGACAGGCCGGATGCCAGCGCGGTCGGCGCGTACCAGGCCACGAACCCGAGAACGGCGGCGGTCGCGGCCAGACCGCCAGCTCTCAGGCGACCGTTTCCGAATCCAGGACGGTGGGCGATCCTACCCATGATCTTCCTCCTTGGTTCTACAATGCATCACAGCATATGTGACAGGACGATATCATCGGTCTGTCAATCGGCCTGTCAATCGGCCTGTCAATCGTCCTGTCAATCGTCCTGTCAACTGCCGGACCGGTGTCCGGGAGCGACGAGGCGAGATGTGATGACCAAGGCGACGCAGGCGTCCTAGCTCCACCCGACGCCCGGTAGCTCCAGCCCCGTCGTCTCTTCAAAACCACACAAGCGATTCCTCCAGTGAATCGCGCCGCCGGCGGCGCCCTTGGTCAGGTTGTCGATCACCGAGAAGACGACCGCCCGACGCCCCTCGGCGGTGACGCTGATGCGACAGCGGTTGGTGGCCACGACCTCTTTGAGAAGTGGGGGCTTGACGCCGACTGAGACAAGGGGTGAGTCGTCGTAGAAGTCAAGATACTCCAGGGCCAGCTCTTTGGAGGTCATCTCACGCTTCAGGTCGAGATGGACGGTGGCGTGGATGCCGCGGCTCCAGGGCCCTGAATGGGGAACGAAGACGACTTCGGGACGCGCGCTGCCAAGACGGCCCAGCAGCATCTCCATTTCCGCCGCGTGACGGTGAGTCAAGGGCGAGTAACCTTTGAGATTGCCGTGGCGCTCCGGATGATGAGTGGTCGCCGAAGGCGTTCGCCCGCTGCCGGTCGAGCCGGTGACCGCCGAGACGCGGTAGCAGGGCTCGGCCAGATCCATGGCCTGGGCCGGCGCGCAGGCCAGGGTCACCGCGGTGGTGAAGCAGCCGGGGTTGGCGACGGCACCGGTGGGTATCTCGGCGGTGAGCTCCGGCAGGCCGCAGAGGAAGTGGTCATAGCGATGTGGCGCGGTGTGCGCCTCGCCGTAGACCCGCTCGTAGTCGGCGGGCGTGGGCAGACGGAAGTCGGCGGAAAGGTCGACGAGACGCAGATCGGTGCCGCTCTTTTCGGCGGTGTCCAAGAGTGCGTCCAGACGGGCTGCGGTCTTGCCGTGGGGCAAGCAAGAGAAGACGGCGACCGGGGACGACTCGAGCAATGCGTCGAGCTCCTTGTCGGTGGCGAAGTGGAGATCGCCCAAGACTCCGCGCAGGTGCGGAAAGGTCTCCGTCACCGGCTCGCCGTTCCGCGAGCGGGAGACGGCGGTGGTCAGCTGCAGATGCGGATGGAAAGCGAGCAGACGCATCAGCTCACCCGCGGCGTAGCCGGTCGCGCCGAGAACCGCGGTGGGGATCGAGTGGGCGCTCTCAGACGGTCGCACCGGCGGTCCTCCCTACCGACTCGCGAACGTGGTCCAGCACGTGCCGCGCCAGCTCGGTCGATCGGGTGCGGGCGTTGAAGGCGGCGACGCCCATGCGCTCGCGGATCAGGTCGGTGCCGGCGACGTTGTCGGTGGCCGGGCCGGTGACGACGGTGGTCTCCAGGCCGAATCGCTCGGCGAGCTGACGGTGACCGCCCCAGGCGCCTACCGGGTCGTTGGCCGCGAGGACGACCGCGGTGAACGCTTCGCGGAGATCTTCGGCCTCGAGGATGGCGTCGACGCCGTAGTCGCCCATCAGGCCGTCGCCGAGCTCGAGCACGATGACGTCGGGCTCCGACGCCGCGAGCGCCGAGAGCATGCTGCGGGTGAGCGCCGGGGCGTTGGACCTCTGAGTGGTGACGACGCCGAAGTCGGTGAAGATCAGGGTCTCGCTGGCCCCGGCATCGACCATGGCATGCACGTCGCGCCGCAGGCTGACGCCGGTCGCCTTGGCGGCGTGCACGGTGAGCCGCTGGCGCGCCAGCTCTTGAATCAGGCTGGCGCAGGCCAGGGTCTTGCCCGAGTTCATGCTCGTGCCGACGATCGCCACCACCGGCACCCCGTGGGTTTCGAGTCGGTCGACCAGCGGCCGAGCGTCCTGGCGAATGCTGGCCGGCACGCCGATCCGCTCACCCAGGTAGGGGAAGTGCAGCACCTGGCCCAGGACCTCGCAATCGAACGGCGGGCCGACGTCCGGGTTGGACGACGTGCACACACCCAGACAACCGCCGACGTTCAACATGTGGATGACGTCGCCGGTGGCGAGCGTCTCGGGCAGATGGCCGGCGTAGCCCATCAGCGCCCGCCGATGGCCGAGGGCACCGGCGATGATGTCGCCGACCTTGAGCAGCGAGAAGCGACCGGTGGTCAGCTCGAGCTGGTTGTAGGTCGACTTGCGTGTCAGGATGCGCACGGCGACCACGTCGCCCTCCTGACAGGGGTAGGTGCTGCCCAGCTTGACCTTTCTTGGCAAGCCGCAATTCAGCGTCACCGAAGCGATCTTGTCGAGTACCGCGGACCTCATCGCTGTACTATATCCGGTGACGAAGGCGCTGGCTCATCCGAGTTGTCCCGCGAGCCGGGCGCCTCGGAGATCTCATGCGACATTCCTGGCTTTTCTTCTGGATTCTGCTCACCGCTCCGGTGCTCGCCCAGAGCGTCGAACAGGATCTGCCGGCCGGCAAGCCGGTGGAGATTGCGGTGTGGGGAGCCGATCTGCGAATTTCACTGCAGCCTGGAGTCAGCCCCCACCTCGCGGCTCATGCCGTGATCGTCCAGGAAGGAGCCGACGAGGCCGTGCCCGCCGATGGCCCGACGGTCGAGCTGCGCGAGGACGGCGCGGCGCTGAAGGTCTTGCGTGCGGCCCAGTCCAAGGCCGTGCGCCTGCGCGTCGATCTGACGCTCGACCTCAGCCAGCAGGTGAAGGTCACCGGCAATGATCTCGACGTCAACGTCGAAGCCCCGCGGATCGATTTTCGTCGGATGGCGATGCGGCGGCGCACGGCCCTGGAGCGCGGCCAAGAGCAAGAGGCGCCGCCCTGGACCGACGTCTCGCTGGCCATCCAGAACTCACGTGCCGATCTCACCGGGATCTCCGGCGGCACCCTGCGGGGACGCAACTCCTGGTTCGTCGTGCGGCAGAGCGCCAATCAACTGACGGTCGAGCTCGAAGGCGGCGCCGCGGAGCTCCGGGCGCATCGCGGCAAGCTCGGGCTCCGCGGGCGAGGCGGCGAGATCCAGCTGCGCGACGCCATGGGCGAGGTCAGCATCCAGCTGGACGGCACTCGCCTGGAGATCTCGGACGCCGAAGGCAAGCTCGAAGGCAAGGCCACGGCCGGAGCGACCCTGCAGCTCTACGACTGGGGCGGTCATCTCGAGGTCGAGAGCACCGGCAGCTTGCTGGACCTGCGAAACTTCAGACCCGGTAATCAAGAGCTGAACGTCTTCGCCGACGATTCGGACATCACCGTCGAGGCCCTGGCGTCCGGCCAGCTGGATCTCGAGCAGAAGGGCGGCAAGCTGCGTGTGCGGGACGTCCAGGGCAAGATGAAGCTGATCGCGAGCCACGAAGCCGATGTCGAGCTCGAGCGCCTTCAAGGCTCGTGGAAGTGTATCGCCGAAAACAGCACGGTCGTGGTCGACGACGTCGAACGCTTCGACGCCGAGCTCACCAGCACGGAGCTGCAGCTCACCGAGGTGGTGGAGCTCCGGCTGACGGCGAACGGATCCGAGATCTCCGCTACCGAGCTGCAGCGGATCAGTCGGGCTCTGCTCATCGATTCCGGAGCAGATTTCGATTTCACCGAAGGGGCCCGTGCCCAGGTCGAGACCCAGGGCGAAACTCAGATCTCCGTGCGTCTGCCGATGCCCTGTTTCGTGCTGACGCCGGGGGGAGATGAAGAGGAAGGCGTCGCGCTCGACGTTTCGGGCTGCACCCTGGGTGGCAACGTCGGCAAGATCGATCCGGAGGCTCCCAGGCCCTCGTTTCTCACCATCACCCAAGACGACGAGTCTGTGCTCGAAGTCCGCGGCATGTGACGGCCAAGCGCATGGATCACCCTGAGCGCCGGCGGCCGTCGCGCCTATTGTGGGCAGCGGGCCTGGGACTCGCGATGGTGTCGAGCTCGAGTGGGCTTGCCCAGGAACCGTCGCACCCAGGATCAGGAGTCGAGGCGGCACTGGCCAAGGCCGAGGCACAGCGGGCTGCCGGCGAGCCGCAGATCGCGGAGAGCGCCACGCGCGGTGCCCTTCTGGAAGCCTGGCATCTCCTCGGCCTGCTGGCGGTCGCGGACGGTGATCTGCCCGCGGCCCGCGGCGCCCTGGAACGCTCGACGATACAGGCGGCGGTCGGTGTCTTGCCTCCGAGGATCGACCTCGCCCTGGTCCTGCACCAGCTCGGGGAGGTCGCGGACGCGCAACAGCGCCTGCGCGCCCTGACCCGCCAATTCCGCTCCGAGCCGCGGGCCTGGCAGGTGCTGATCAACACGCTGATCGCCGACGGACGTCTGGAGGAAGTCGAAGAACAGCTGGAGGATATGCGCCTGGTCCTGCCGCAGGCTGCTGCCGAGCTCCGAGAAGGGATGGCGGGTCTCGAAGACTCGGCGGAGGCGCGTGAGGCGCAGCGACCGCGGGTCGACCTCAGCCGCCTGGGCGCGGCGTCTCTGGAGGAACCGGAGGCGACCAAGGCGCGCGAACGGTTCAGGGAGACTCTCACCCGGGCGATCGCGCGGGCCCAAGAAGACCTGGAGTCACTCGCAGGGTCCCCGGCCTCGGCGCCTGAACGTCTCGAAGACCTCTTGGGCTCTCTACCGGAATCCTTGAGTCCGGTGGCGCGGGCGGTCGAGCAGGGACAGGTTCGAGACGCCGCCGGCCTTCTGCGGCGAGCCCAGAAGCAGGGGCACGACACCCCGGAGGTCTCCGGGTTGCTGAGCCTGGTGCAAGGCGCCGACGGCAACAGCGTCAGGGCCCGCCTCGAGCTGGCTCGGGTCGCCGGCAGCCGGGGCGCCTCCAAGGCCGCGCTGGCTCTGCTCTCGGAAGCCCGTCAGCAAGCTCCGAGCTCTGAGGAGGTGCTCGCAAACCAGGCCCGGATCGCGGTGGCCGTGGAGTTGAACGACGTGGCGCTCCGGGCTCTGGAACCGCTGGCCGGCATCTTCCCGCAGGTCGCCGAGTATCGCTATCTGCTCGGTATCACCCGCGGTCGGCTGGGCTTGACGACGGAGGCTGTCGAGGCTTTCCAGCGGGCGGTCGACCTCGCCCCGCGGGAGGCGGAGTATCGTCTCGCCCTGGCCGAGGCGCTGAATGTCGAGAAGCGCTTCGACGAAGCCGAGGAGCACTTGATCGGCGTACTCGAGACGTCGCCTGAGAATCTCGCCGCGATTGCCGCGCTGGCGCAGGCCGAGGAAGGGCAGGACAAGCTCGAGTCCGCGGAACAGCACGCGCGAGAGGTCCTGGCGAAGGCTCCCGAACACTCCGCGGCTCACCTGGTGATCGGCATGGTGCGCATGAAGCAGGAGCGTTACGCGGAAGCCCGTGTCGCCCTGGAGAGCGCTCTCGCCGCCGACCCGGGCGACGCCAAGACGCACTATCAGCTGAGTCTGGCCTGCATGCGGCTCGGCGATCGTGACGCCGCCAAGCATCATCTGGACCTCTACCGCGCGGCGCAGGCGGGCGACGAGGGGCAGGAGAGCCAGCTGACCCTGGAGTCCAGCACTTCGCCGCCGGCGTCGAGTCTCGAGCGCGCCGGCGGCAATGCAGAGAACCCCGAATGAGACCTGGGACAAGATGCTTCGGGTAGGGGGCCGCGGCCGTGCGCCCGCGCTCGGCGCCGTCCTGGCGTTCTGGGGTTTGTCTCCGGTGATGGCGCAGCCGCCCGGCGCCTCGCCGAAGACGACGCCGGCTGTGGAGCCGTCCGGCAAGCAGACCGTCTTCCTCGACGTCACCGCGCGTTCCGGGGTCGATTTCGCACAGCCGCCCTCCCCGGACGTGAAGTACATCGTCGAGGCCGCCAACGGCGGCGTGGCGCTTCTCGACTACGACCGCGACGGTTTGCTCGACATTTACCTCGTGAGCTCCCTGACCGCCGCCACGGTCGACGAGCCGGAGCGCTGGCCGAGCGCGCTGTATCGCAATCTGGGAGACGGCAAGTTCAAGGACGTGGCGCGGGCTGCCGGCGTCGCCGAGACCGGCTGGGGGGTCGGTGTCTGCGTCGCCGACGTCGATGGTGATGGCTTTCAGGACTTCTACGTCACCGGTCTCGAACACAACCACCTTTTTCGAAACAACAGCGGCAAGAGCTTCACCGACATCACGGCTGAGTCCCGGGTCGAGGGCGGCGGCTGGTCGACCGGCTGTGCCTTTGCCGATTTCGACCGTGACGGCGACCTCGATCTTTTCGTCAGCCGATACGTCACGGTCAGCCTCAAGAATCTGCCGGAATTCGGCAAGGGCCAGTTCTGCATGTATCGCGAGATGCCCGTGCACTGCGGCCCCCGGGGTCTGCCGGGAATCTCCGACCTCTTCTTCCGTAACGACGGCGACGGGCGCTTCACCGAGGTGAGCCGAGAGATCGGCACGGGCGATCCGGACGAGCTCTATGGCCTGGGGGCGGTGTGGTTCGACGCCGATGCCGACGGTTGGCTCGATCTCTTCGTGGCCAACGATACGACCCGCAACTTCCTCTACATGAACAAGAAAGACGGCACCTTCGAGGAGCTCGGCCTGCTCATGGGGGTAGCGGTCAGCGAGGACGGCGAGCCCCAGGGGTCGATGGGTATCGCGGTAGGGGATTACCTCAACGAAGGCAAGCTGAGCCTCTTCGTGACCAACTTCGCGGAGGAATACAACGCTCTCTATCGCAACGCCGACGGTTACTTCAACGACGTCTCTTTTCGTTCCGGGACGGCGCTTTCGAGCCTGCGCTACGTCGGCTGGGGCACGGCGTTTCTCGACTACGACAACGACGGCTGGCTCGATATCCTGATGGTCAACGGCCACGTCTATCCGCAGGTCGCCGACCTCGAGCTCGACGCCATCGCGCCCTTTCGTCAGCGGCGTCTGCTCTACCGCAACCGTCGCGACGGCACCTTCGAAGAGGTCGCAGAGAAGGCCGGTGGGCCGCTACTGGCGAAGCGGGTGAGCCGCGGTACGGCGGTCGGCGATCTCGACAACGACGGCCGGCTCGACGTGGTGATCAACAATCTTGCCGGCCAAGCCGAGGTCTGGTCCGGCGTCTTTCCGGATTCGGGGAACTGGTTGCAGGTAAGGCTCAAAGGTGCCGGCGGGATGACCGACGCGATCGGCGCCACCATTCACTTGAGAGCGGGCGGGCAGACCCAGATGCGGCTGGTACAGAGCGGTTCGAACTACCTCTCCCAGGACGATATGCGTGCCCATTTCGGCCTCGGCGCGGCTGAACGCGTCGACGGAATTGAGGTCCGTTGGCCGGACGGCTCGGTGTCAAAGCACGAAGGCGTGGCGGCAAATCAGCTGATCGTGATCGAGCAGCGTCCGGCGCAGAAGTCCGGCTAGCTTGCCATGTAGGGGCGACGCCTGCGTCGCCTTCTGTAGGGCGACATGCGGTAGCCCAGGGCGTGAGCCCTGGGGTCAATCCGGGAAAAAAGGCGGCGTATAGGCCTCGGCGGCCAGCTGCCAGTGCCCCTGATCGTTTTTCTCCCAGACGGATGCAAAACTGCCGGTGCCGGCCTCTCGCTCGCCGAACTGGCTGAAGCGCACGGAGTAGGCGCCGAAGGTATAAGCCATTTCGCCCGAGGCAGCGCGGGTCGTCGACTTCGGTTCCCAGTCGAGTCGGATGCCGGCGTCGATGCGATCGACGAGCTTCGGCCAGGCGATCATCAGGGCGGTGCGCGGCTCCGTCGCATGCCCGAGCTCGGGGTGGACGATCAGGGTGGCGTAGACGCGGATCTTCCAGGGCTGGGTTCCGTCCCGGGTCCATACCGTCATCGTGTGGTTGACGGTCTCGATGGGCTCGTCGTCCCACGGCTGTTGGAAGGTGATCGTCGATTGTCCGATCGTGTAGCCGAGCTCGCCGGAGCGTGCCAGGTGGACAGAGACCGTCTCGCCCGTGAAGGTGAAGCCGTGTTTGGCGTCGAAGACCGGTTCCATCAGCCGGAGGAAATCGAGCTTGCCGTGGCGGGCGTCCTCGTCGTCGAGAAAGATGACGTCGCCGGCGAGATGTCGCTCGACCGCGTCGCGGTCACGTGCCACCAGCGTGCCGTGGAACGAGTCGTTCGCGGTGCGCAGAGCCTCGCGAGCCGCCTCGAGCTCGGCGGTCGGGAGCCCCGCGGCTTCCGATTCGGCGGCGGGCGCTTCAGCCGTGGGCGCCGCCATCTCTTTCTCGACCGGCGGCGGATCGTCGGCCAGGAGTTGGCTCGGCAGGGTGATCAGCAGCAGCCAGGTCAGAACACCCGGCCACCCAAGGCTGACGCCCTGGGCTACCCCATGCCGCCCTCCGGGCTCGTGAAGAGATGACGTAATGCTCCGTTTCATGCCTTGTCCTCCACGAAAAAGGCCCGCGGCGTCGCCGCGGGCCTTTGATCATAGCGCTATCGGGAGACTAGCACTTGTTGGTGCACAGGCGAATGGTCGCGGTGCCGCCACTGTAGTGGTCGATGTTCCAGCGGTAGGTGCCGCTCGAGCCACTGTAGCCGTTGATCTGTTCTTCACAAGCCGCGCTGGTGCTGGACGCGACGTTGCTCCAGGAGCAGCCCCAACCACAGCTCTGCTTCTGCAAGTAGAGGTCGAGATCGGTGGAGCCGGAGCCGCTGGGGCACTGCAGCACGCCGTTGAAGGTGCCGCTGGCGGAGCAGTTCGGGGTTACCAGGGCGCCGCTCGAGATGGTGCCGGTCCAGATGTTGTTGTCGGTGCAGGTGCCTCCCGGAGGGGGCCCACCGCCGCCACCCGGCACGCCGACGGCGTCCCAAGCGTCGTGCACCGCGTCGGCGGTGGCGCCGCTGGTGCAGCCCGCCGTGCAGTTGCGCATCGCTTGGAAGTTCGAAGAAGCGGTGAGGCAGGTGGTGTTGGCGCAGTAGAAGATGTCTGCGGCGGTGGAGTGACCGATCGCCGGGACGTTGACCGAGGTCGTGCCGCGCGGGTGGCTGCCGCCGTCGGAGAGCAGCTGGAAGGCGAGGTTGGAGATACCCGAGTTCCAGTGCACGCCGCCGTTGTCAGCACTACCGGTGTAGCGGGTCGGGTAGTAGTCGTAGTCGCCCTGGGATGCCGGATCCGCCATGTCACGCAGGGCATCGCCCGGGGTACCCGGGGTGTAGATGTCTTCGCCGATCAGCCAGATGTCGGCACCGGTGGCGCCTTCCTGGCGGTCGACCTCGGCACCGAAGACGTCAGACAGCGACTCGTTGAGGGCGCCCGACTCGTTCGAATAGATGAGGTTGGACTCGAACTGGGTCACGCCGTGGGTGAGCTCATGGGAGACCACGTCGGCATCCTGGGAGAGCGGGATGAAGGTGGTGCCGTCGCCGTCACCGTAGGTCATTTTAGAACCGTCCCAGAAGGCGTTGTTGTAGTTGGTGTCGAAGTGGACGCGGGAGATCATCTCCATGCCGGCGTCGTTGATGCCGTCGCGGCCGTGGTTGCTGTTGTAGTAGTCGTAGGTGGCGATGGCGAAGTTGTGGGCGTCGTCGATCGCCTGGTCGCCGGTATTGATCGGGTTCGGCGAGTTGCTGACGATGTTGGCGGTGCACTGGTTGGTGGCATTGTTGCAGTCGCGGGTCTCAAGGAGACGGGCGTAGTGATGCTGAGGATGGCGGGCGACCAACTCGCCGGTGCGGGCGTCGGCGAAGACCATGTCGCGCTGCGGGCCCCGGGCGTCGCGGTACTCGACCGTCGACAGCCAGGAGAGGACGGCCACGCCTTTGGCGTTGAGCACGTAGGCGAGCTCGGCGGCAGGGGCGAAAGCCTTGTTCGGGATGCCGGCCTTGCCGAGGGCGAGCGCCATCGCGTCACCAGCGCCGATCTCGGGAGCGAGGGCGGCGTCCGAAGTGTCGGCGAATTCACCGTTGATACCGGTGATCTTGCCGTTGAGATCGATGTGCATGACGCCCGAGGCGCCGTGGACACGCAGACCGTTCAGGGTCTGGTGGAACCGCACATGGTTGCCGCGGTGGTCAGAGACGACGCGGTAGGAGACGTAGTCGCCGCCAGCGGCCGTCAGCTGCTCACCCATGACCCGGTTGATGGCCAGATCATAGTCGGCCGCGGCTTTGAAAAAGGCGACCTGGCCGAAATCGCCCTGAAGGAATACGGAGTTACCGGCGCTGGCCAGTGCCGGTACGAGGAGCACGATGAGTGCTGCGACGAGGGTGCGGTTCTTGAGCATTCTTCAACCTCTTCAGTTTCGATGAGCCGTTCAGCAACGGTCG
>JAAUYI010223387.1_pt1 | contig 12573 bp, 14 predicted proteins | sample 7278041 | NCBI WGS metagenome assembly JAAUYI01 (sample SAMN14350216, study PRJNA611818) | marine sediment metagenome | isolation source: surface marine sediment (0.6m) | place: French Polynesia: Moorea | collected 2018-08
GCTTTCTCTCCATTCTTCCGGCCGGCTCGAACCGGCACAACTCTCGCATCCGGTCATGGCGAACCGCATTGCGAATCACAAAATTCTGGTCTCCCAAACCGGGCATAGAACCCTGCAAAAAGAAGCCAGTCCCAGCTCGGTCGGCCACTCTCACGACGCGTCGCGAAGCGCGGCCCCTGTCTCGCGGCGACCTTGTCCCCAACTTCGTCGCAAGCATTTCGCGCTTTAACGGTCAAGCCCGAGGCAATCAAACGCTTTATCGGTTCAGCGCTGATTCACTGCGTGTACGCAGAGCTGGATCGGATCGAAAAAAGTCCCATACTGGCGATGTGAAAAATGCCCGGGAAGCTAGCAAGATGACGAGTGTTAATCGAATTTTAACGAATAAATTCAGCCATCTGTTGGCGGCGACTCTGCTCGCATCGGCGGTATCGTTTGCTGGTTCCGGGGTCTTGGCGCAGTCACCACAGCCCTATGTCGGGACACCGGGTGTGATTGCGACCTATGCCGACCTCACCGCGCTTGCCGAACGCAGCCAGCTGGTCATCCGCGCCCAGATTCGCCGCCAGACTCTCGTCAAGCCTGAGCGCGCGCCAGGCCTGCAGCCCGGATTCGCGAGGCTCTATATCGAGGCGAACACACTCGCCCTGATCGCTGGTTCGACCAGCGTCGGCGAATCGCTGACCTATCTGGTCGACGTGCCGCTCAACGCCAAGGGTAAGCCACCCAAGCTCAAGAAGCTGGAAGTGCTGCTGTTCGCGAACGCGGTTCCGGGCAGCCCAGGCGCGATCCAACTCGCCGCAAAATCCGGCCAGTTCGCCTACACGCCCGCACTCGAAGGGCGCCTGCGTCCGATCCTGCGCGAGCTGGTGGCGGCAAACAAACCTCCGGCGGTCACGGGAATTGCCGATGCGCTGGCAGTACAAGGGACGCTGGTGGGCGAATCGGAAACGCAAGTTTTCCTCACCACCGAAACGGGCTCGCCGGTTTCGATGAGCGTGATCCGCCGGCCGGGACAGGCGCCTGCCTGGGGCGTGTCGTGGGGAGAGATCATCGATTCGTCAGCGCGCCCTCCCAGTCCGGAAACCCTGCACTGGTATCGCCTCGCCTGCGCTCTGCCGCAGCGTCTGCCGAGCAGCGCAAATCTCGCGCGCGACCCTGCCGCCCGCCGACTGGCGGCCCAGGATTACGAATATATTGTCAACGAGCTTGGCCCCTGCACGCGGCGTGTGACCGACGCTTCCTGATCGCCTGACTCCATGATTGCTTGACGCAGGGTACGGCAAAGCTAAGCGCATCTCCGGTTCTGACCTTGGAGTGAGCTTTGAACGAGACACCAGCATCGCCATTGCGAATCGCTATTGCCGGGCTTGGCACAGTGGGAGCGGGTGTGATCCGCCTGCTCGGAACCAATCGTGACCTGATTGCAGCACGGGCTGGTCGGCCGATCGAAGTGGTCGCGGTGAGCGCGCGTGACCGAAGCAAGGATCGCGGCATTGATATCTCCGGCTACGCTTGGGACGACGACATGACTTCGTTGGCAGATCGCGATGAAGTCGATGTCGTGGTGGAGCTCGTGGGTGGGTCGGACGGTCCTGCCCTGGCTTGCTCACGCGCGGCCCTGAAGGCGGGCAAGGGATTGGTGACGGCGAACAAGGCTATGATCGCGCATCACGGGCTTGCATTGGCGGAACAGGCCGAGGCCGGGGGCATCCCGCTCAAATTCGAAGCGGCGGTTGCGGGCGGAATCCCCGTGGTGAAGGGTCTGCGTGAAGGCACATCGGCGAACGCGCTGACCCGGATCTATGGCATACTCAACGGCACCTGCAACTACATCCTGTCTGAAATGGAAGCGACCGGCGCGGACTTCGCCGAGACGCTCGCCGAGGCGCAGCGGCTGGGCTACGCCGAAGCCGATCCGACCTTCGACATCGAAGGGACCGATGCGGCGCACAAGCTCGCGATCCTCGCTGCTATCGGGTTCGGCGCCAAGGTCGATTTCGACGCGGTCCGTACGACCGGGATCGTGCAGGTCCGCGCGGCCGATATCGCGCAGGCCGATGCGCTTGGCTTTGTCATTCGCCTGATCGCGCAAGCCGATGTCGAGAAGGGGAATGATGGCAAGGACCACCTGCTTCAGCGTGTGCGTCCATGCCTTGTCGCCAAGGATCACCCTCTTGCACCCGTCGACGGGCCGACCAATGCGGTCGTCGCCGAAGGCAATTTCTCCGGTCGCCTGCTGTTCCAAGGTGCGGGAGCGGGCGATGGGCCGACGGCCAGCGCGGTCGTTGCCGACCTTATCGATATCGCGCGCGGAGAAGTTGGCGCGCCGTTCTCGATGCCAGTCGCCCAGCTTGTCGCCATGCCACCGGTCGAACCCGGCCATCGGATGGAGCGCACTTACCTGCGTTTCACCGTCAACGATCGACCCGGAGTGCTGGCTGAGATCACCGCCGCGATGCGCGATGCCGATGTCTCGATCGAAAGCCTGATTCAGCAGGGCCGTGCGCACGAAGGCGGTGAAGTTCTGGTGGCGATGGTCACGCACGAGGGGCCGGAGGGCAATGTCGCCAAGGCGCTTGAACTTCTGGAAGGGTCCGACAGTCTCACCGCTGCGCCGCTGGTGCTGCCGATCCTGCCGGGTTGATCGCTATTCGTCCGCAGCCAGTTCGGCGGGCCGCGGTGGCAGGCCAAGCTCTTCTTCGCTGATGTCGCGTCCGCCATCGCCGCTTGGGCCGAGCGGTGGCAGCCCGCGCGCGATGCGGTCTGCATCCGAACCGGGCGGTGCCTCGGGCAAGGCGGTGACGTCGATGATCAGCGCAGGGGGAGGCGGGCACGGCGGGATGAAGCACCCCTTGATCTCGACGATCGGCGGGAGGCCAAGATAGAGTCCGGTCCCATCGACATTCACCGGCTTCGGTCCCTGCGTCGCTTCGGCATAACGCCTGATGAAGTCTTGCTGATTCCAGGACCCGTCGGTTGTCTCGCCAAGATCACGGCAGACGACGATTTCATTGGCGACCTGCGCCGCGTCGGAGAATTCCTCACAGCGCTCTTCAAGAACCGGATCGCGTTCGCGCCCTTCTGCTTCAGCCTTGAGATCGATCACCAGTGTCCCGTCATCGGGAGTAGGCACTTCGCTTGATTGCTGATGATCGCCCGAATCCGGATCGGTTTGCGCGAAGGCAGGTGCGAATGAAGCGCCAATCAGTGTCAGCGGCAGAGCTTTTCGCAGGCAAGGCTTCAAGGCCCCTGCCAAGTTCTACTCAGGTTTCCGTTCGAACCGGGGAGGCGGCAGGCCGAGCGCTTCGCGCCGCTTGCGGATTTCCTCTTCGGAAAGATCCTCGTCCTGACCCAATGGCGGAAGCCCGCGCGCAATCCGGTCGGCGTCCGATCCGGCCGGCGCTTCGGGCAGGGCGCCGACATCGATAATCAGTGCAGGCGGGGGCACCGAACCGAATCCGATCGAATTTCCGTGGTTGGGAATGCCGAACAAGTCCGGAGGCGGCGGTGAGCCTTTGAAGGCAGTCTCTTCAGCGTATCGCTTCCGCGCTTCTTCGCGGCTCCCGCTAAAGGAATTTTCACCGCTTTCACCAATCCGACGGCAGACCACGATATCGCCGCTGATCGTTGCGGCTTCTTCATTGTCCAGGCATTCCTGCACCTGTGCTTCATTCACTTCGCCGCGCGGCACGGTGACAGTCAGGTCAATCGGAGCGGGGCGTCCTGGATTCGCCGTCTCGGCGGTCGTCTCAGAGTTAAGCCGCGCAGTCTCTGCGTTGTCCGTCACGCCACCGTCATCCTGCGCGCTCAGGGGAGGAGCGAACGCCAATCCGGCGCTCAGCGCTAATATGCGGATGGTGGGCGCGGCATTGCTCGACAAGCCCATCTCCTTAGGCGTAAGCGCGGATCCAAATCCAAACGCGACGAGGACTGAATTTCGCATGAACACCCCTACTGACACAGATGTTCTGGCTGCAAAAGAGCAAGATCAAGGCAACGCGATCGATCGCGTGCTGGTGCTCGAAATGGTCCGCGTGACAGAGGCGGCCGCGGTCGCTGCGGCGCAGCTGATCGGGCGGGGCGACGAGAAGGCAGCGGATGCTGCTGCGGTCGCTGCGATGCGCCGCGCATTTGACGGGCTGTACATGGACGGCACGGTGGTGATCGGCGAGGGTGAGCGCGATGAAGCGCCGATGCTCTATATCGGCGAGAAAGTCGGCATGGGCAAAGGCCCCAAGATCGACATCGCTTTGGACCCGCTCGAAGGCACCACCATCACCGCCAAGGCCGGGCCGAACGCGCTGGCTGTGCTGGCGGCGGCGGAGCAGGGCGACCTGCTCAACGCGCCCGACGTCTACATGGACAAGCTCGCGGTCGGCCCGGGACTGCCTGCGGACATCATCGACCTCGCCAAATCGCCGACCGAGAATGTGAAGGCTGTGGCCGCAGCCAAGGGGCGCGAACCGGGAGACATCAATGTTTGCGTGCTCGACCGTCCGCGCCATGCCGAACTGATTGCCGAACTGCGTGCATTGGGATGCGGCGTGTTCCTGATCGGCGATGGCGACGTCGCAGGAGTCATCGCAGTGACCGATCAGGACACCGGGATAGACATGTATATGGGCCAGGGCGGCGCGCCCGAAGGTGTTCTCGCGGCGGCAGCCCTGCGCTGCGTCGGCGGTCAGTTCAACGGGCGGCTGGTGTTCCGCAACGACGATGAAAAGGCCCGCGCGAAGACGTGGGGCATCGACGACCTCGATCGCATCTACAAGCTGGAAGACCTCGCCAAAGGCGACTGCATCTTCGCCGCGACCGGTGTCACGTCGGGCTCGCTGCTCGACGGAGTGAATAAGCGCAAGAAATCGACCGGCGCAACGATTATGACCACCGAAAGCGTGGTGATGCGCGCAAGTTCGGGCACGGTGCGATGGATACGCGGAGAACACCGGATCACGCCGCACCGGAGTTGAGCCTTGAGCCCGACGAAGTTGACACACTTGACACCAAATCAAGCGCTTCTTTCCCGGCTTAGTTCCTGATTTTTCTACAGAATAACTGTCCGCTCCGAAGTTGACACTTCTCCAACTCGAAATGGGTTCGGAAAGTCGCGACACGCCCCCCGAATTGCAGAATTATCGGAAGTAGGAAAATCGAATTCCGCGCACGGGCGGCCATTCCTAATCCTGCGGCGCGAAGTCCCAGTCCTGTTGCGCCCCTCGCACCCGCCCGTATTCGATCAGGCAGCGCATGTAGCGGCGGTGGAACTGGAGCGGGTTTTCGTCCGCATCATCGTCGGCCAGCCACGCCTCGCAGGTCTTCTCGCCGGTGAAATCCGGGATCGCGTAGCGCATCTGCTCGTCCGCGAGGTCGCTTGCCCTGATCCGCGCGAAGAACAGCGGCGCAGAGAGATCTTGCGCGCGCTCGGTGGCCCGCTCGATCGAGACGCGCTCGACCTGGTTCGCCAACAGGTCGACCGTGCGGAAAGCGAGGCCCAGCAGGTCGTAATCCTCGAGCTGCCCGACGGTCGAGGAAAGCGGATCGCAATCGGCTTCGTCGACTTTGCCGCACTCGGCCCTCGGCTCTCCGGTGCCGTTGAGGATGATGGTGAGGGTGGGCGGGATCGCCTCGGTTGGCGGCGCGACAATAGTCGCATCAGCCAGCATTCCGGCAATCCGATCGTCGAACACGGCATTGCGCACGCCGCCATCGATATACATGCGGTTGTCGATGGTCACAGGACGCGCGGCGGGCGGCACGACCGAAGAGGCGACCAGCGCCTCGATGTAGCAATTCTTGAGCCGTGCCCGCTCCTCGCCGTCTTCGGGCGCAGCGGCGTACCGGCTCGCCAGTTCGGTGAGATCGAACGCCACCGCCTGGCCGAGATCGACGTCGGTAGCTCCGGCCAGCAGGTACGCCCCATCGCCCTCGGGGTCGTAGCGCTCGGCCACCGCTTCGAGCACGTCGGGCGTGAACAGGCGGTCGAGCCGACTGCGCAGCGGCACCAGATCGGATATCGCGCCCTTGCGCAGCGCGGTGATCGTCGCGCCAAGGCTGAGTCCTTCGCTGACGTCCGAGCCATCGACGAACGCGTCGAGCAGGTCGCTCTCGCTGTCGATTGTGTAGCCCTCGACAGTCAAGTCCGGCCGGCCGATGAATGCGCCGGTTGCCTGCAACGCTCCGGTGCTGATCCCGGTGACGAGCCGGAATTCGGGCATCTCGCCGGTGGCGTTCCAGCCATCGAGAAAGCCCGCTCCAAATGCGCCATTCTGGCTGCCGCCGGACAGCAGCAGCATGTCGCCCGGATTCGCGCCGAGTATGCTTTCGAGCGGTCTTTCGTCGGGCAGCGGGGATTCGAGCGAATAACGCACGATGCCGCATCGCTCGTCCTCGAGCGTAAGCGGCGGCGTGTGCTGACATGCCGCGAGGAAGTAGAGCGCGATGAGTGCGGGGACGATCGATTTCATGCATGCCTCCATGTCTGGAGAACCCGTCAGCGCCATGGTTTGGCTTTCCGACATCGAAGAACGACCTGCAGTAATATCGCATGCGCACAATCGTATTGTCAAAGCAGTCTGGCCGATTCGATTGTCGCATCTGCAATGATTTAGTTGACCGCGACAAACACGGCCCAATCGATTTCTCGCTTCAATTGACTTCGACCTTAAGTGATGTCGGACTCTGTCATCGGGTCGTTCGCTCGGCATGGTCGCCGGGCCACAGGCAATGCCTCGCTTGCAAAATACCCCCCTGGGGTATAAATGCGAGAGCCATCCTGCTTGGGAGATCGCACTATGGCCGCTCTTTCAGATCACGTCGCCGCGGAGCTCGCGACGGCTGCACGACAGCCCGATCCGGCACGGCGCTTCCATCACCTCGAGCGCGCGCACATCCTGTCGCAATACTCGACCCGCGATCATGTTCGCGTCCATGTGGCAATGCTGCAATGGGCGCGTGAGCAGGGCGACTGGCGCGAGGCGTTCGGACAGATTGTCCGCATCGTCGGAGCGGCGACCAAGACCGCGATCGGCCTGATCCCGGTCGGTAACACCGGTGGCGCAAACGTCAGCCCGATCAAACCGATGCCGCTGCCTGAAGATCTGGCCGAAATTATTGCCCGCTATCGATGAAGGGCGGAAGGCGATGCGCACCAGGGCTGGCTCACTGCAGCCGCGATAGCCGCCCGAGCGCTTTCAATGTCTTGCTCATCGCGTGTTCATTGCGCGGCGCAAGAGTGCTGTGATCCTTTTCTCAAAGGCCCACTGACTATCAGGGGATCGCACGTGCTGCGCGCGTCATTGATTTCGCTTTCGCTCCTTGCCGCTTCTGTGCTCCATGCGCAGCCAGCGGATCCCGGCGGCGAAGAGGATATCGAACGGCATATCGAGAGCCTGATTGCATCCGATGCATCGCTCAAAACGGTTCTCCCTTCGCTGCCGGAGTGCAAGCAGGGCTGCATCACGCCGGGTGAAGCGACGGTCATGGCATTCTCGGCCGGTGAAGGAGGCACGCAACCAGGGCGTTTCCTTCTCGATATCAAGGGCGGTGGTCGCAGCCTTCACGGCGAGCTTGAAGAGCTCTTCTTCGTCAATTCGCGGCAGGATTACGCCACACTCGGCACGCTCACCATCGCCTTCGAACCCGACGCCTTGCGAGCGCTGCTTCGCCGTGCGCGGGTCTGCGGTGCGCAGGATGTCGTCGACGGAGAGATCACTGTTAAGGGATGCCGTTCCCCCGGCATCTCGGACCTCAACATGTTCACGATGATGCAACGGCTGGGTGGTCGGCGGATCGTTGTCGATGGCGAGGTGCGCCTGCAATGGATCGACTCGCATCTCGGGTCCCCCCGACCGACGGCCAACAAGCGTGGCGAGAATGAGCTCGGCTACTATCAGGTCTGGGTACGCGTCGATGACGCGGACCAGGTCACATTCGTGTACGACGATTGACGGCAAGGCGTTCGGAGGCGCGCGGTCAAGCATCTGACGACAAGCGCGGTTCCCTCTGTTGCGTTTCCATGACTCTCGGCTAACCGGGTTCATAAGCCGAGTTGGGGATTCGCAATCATGAAGATCATGTCGGGCAATTCGAACCTGCCGCTGGCGCGCGCGATTGCGGCCTATCTCGAAATCCCGCTCACCGATGCCAGCGTGCGGCGCTTTGCCGACGAGGAAATCTTCGTCGAAATCCATGAAAACGTCCGTGGCGAGGACGTCTTCCTAGTCCAGCCGACCGGATTCCCCGCCAACGACAACCTGATGGAGCTGCTGATCTGCATCGATGCGCTGCGGCGCGCATCGGCCAAGCGGATAACGGCGGTGGTGCCTTATTTCGGTTATGCCCGTCAGGATCGGAAGCCCGGCCCGCGCACGCCGATCTCGGCCAAGCTGGTCGCCAACCTGATTACCGAAGCAGGCGCAGACCGTGTGCTCGCGGTCGACCTCCATGCGGGTCAGATCCAGGGTTTCTTCGATATCCCGACCGACAACCTCTACGCCGCGCCGGTGATGGCCGCCGATATCCAAGCGCGATACGGCGACCAGGACCTGATGGTGGTGAGCCCCGATGTCGGCGGTGTGGTTCGCGCCCGCGCGCTCGCCAAGCGGCTCGACAACGCTCCGCTCGCAATCGTCGACAAGCGTCGGGACCGTCCGGGCGAGAGCGAAGTGATGAACATCATCGGCGACGTCTCGGACCGACACTGCATCCTGATCGATGACATTGTCGATTCCGGCGGCACCCTGTGCAACGCCGCCGAGGCGCTGCTTGAGAATGGCGCGAAATCGGTCGCGGCCTACATCACCCATGGCGTGTTGTCGGGCGGTGCGGTGGCGCGGATCGACGGTTCGAAGCTGAAAGAACTGGTGATTACCGATTCGATCCGCCCGACCGAAGCGGCAGAGGAATCCGAGCGCATCCGCATCCTCACCATGGCCCCGCTGGTGGGCGAGGCGATCCGCCGGATTGCGGATGAGAGTTCTGTCAGCTCCCTGTTTGATTGAAGGGTGGGGACGGTCGCTCAGCGACCGCAAGCGCGACCGCGCGCCCGGAGCGACGCGATCTTTGATCGCATGAGCGAGGAGATCGCACTCGCGGATGCGAGTGCGGAAGTCGAATGAAATTCGACAAGCAAAAAGTTCGCGAAATTTTGATCGGTGCCGCGCTCGCTCGCAATCCCCTGACATATTCGCAAATACTGGGCCTGCTTGGGCATCGCTTCACGCGTCCGCTGATGCGGCAATTGTGCAAGGTGCTCGACGCGATTGACGAGGATGGCCGTGTCGCGGGCGAGCCCGGCCTTGCCGTGTTGGTGGTGCGGCAATCGGACGGATTGCCGGGGCAGGGCTGGTTCGTGTCGCGCGCTCACCTGGCAGAGGATTTCCCGCAAGACTGGGAAGGCGCGGAGGCGAAAGCCTATGTCGCCGCATGCCAGCGCAAAGCCTACGATTACTGGGCCAAGTAACCTATTCGGCCCGCCACGGCGGCACTTCGCCCGGCAGGCTGCGCCCCAGCACTTCGCGCCGTCGCGACTGGCGCGCCTCCAGCGTGAGCGTCATGAACGGCTGCGGCGTCGAGGCGAACTGGCGCGGGGTCATGCCGAAGAACGAGCGGAATTCGCGTATCATGTGGCTCTGGTCAAAGAACCGCAGCGCTGCCTCCTCCGCCTCGCTGTCATCGGCGACGCCAAGCAGGTGCGAAGCGATGTCGAGCGCACGCGCGCGGCGCAGCACCTGGGTCGCGGTCTGGCCGTAGGCGCGCTTGATGTGACGTTCGAGGCTGCGCCGTTCGATCTCGTGTTCGGCGGCGAATTCGGCAAGGTTGAGGTTGGGGTTGGCGAAGGCCGCCTTGTCGAACGCCTCAATAACCGGGTCGGGCTTCTTTGCACCGGTCCGCTCGACCAACTGGCGAACCAGCTTCTCGGCGATCTTGAGCCAGCGTTCGACTGGCCCGGCCGGATCGAACCATTCGATCATCCGCTCGCTGGTGCCCCATTCCTTATGCCCGTAAATGTGATCGTAGAGGATGATGCGGTCGAGCGTGTCCTCAGCCCTAGGCCCCTTAAGTTCGGTCAGCGCGCCGGGCTTGAGCGCGACCCCGACTGTTGCGAAGCTGCCCGCGACGCTCACGGCCATGCGTTTGGTCTGGGCACCGAACAGCAGTGCGGAGGGCCCGTAGCGCCCCACACCGTCGCGCGTCTCCGCAGTCCAGTCGCCCGAAAACAGCACGCGCATGACCGGGGTGTCCGAGATCAGGCCGCATTGCATTCGCGCATCGGGATCCATGTCGACCTGAGTGGCGTAGACCCGCGCGACCCACGGTGCGAGATCCTCCGCAGGGGCGCGGTTGTTAGACAGCGGCTCGCCATTGCGGGTGTGGCCGAGCGCAGAGCGTAGCTCGGGACTTGTGGTCCCCAACTCTTCGCTGTTCCTCGCGATCACGCCCATCGCTTTGCTTGCGCCCCTGCTTTCGCCGACTCCTTCGTCGGCTTGTATCACAACCGTATCGCGAAGTGATAATCGGGCAGTGTGACGTTGATCACGCCAGGTCTTGGAATACAGATGTGGACGGGGCGCGAACTTGCTCTAAACGATGCGCTGTACCCAAACGATGAACGCGATCCTGTATGAGTCCAGATGATGTAGCCTTGGCCAAGCGCCTCGCGGATGCGGCTGGCGCGGCGATCCGCCCGCTGTTCCGCGGCGACTGGCAGGCCGAAACCAAGTCCGATGATACCGCGGTGACCGAAGCCGACCGCGCCGCCGAGGCCGCTATGCGCGCAATCATCGAGGAGATCCGTCCCGAAGACGGGATTATCGGCGAGGAATACGGCACGCGCAACGAAAGCGCAGGACGCCAATGGGTGCTCGATCCGATCGATGGCACGCAAAGCTTTGTCGCGGGCCGGGCGATGTTCGGCACGCTGATCGCGCTGATGCAGGACGGTTGGCCAGTGCTCGGCGTGATCGACCAGCCGATCCAGCGCGAACGCTGGGTCGGGCGGATCGGTGAGGGCACCACCTTAAACGGCCAGCCGGTCAAGACCCGGCCGTGTCGTGCGATCGAGGGCATGTCGGTCGCGACCACCAGCCCGCATTGCTTCGACGCGCGGCAGTCCGACGCCTATCTCAACATCATCGCCAACGCCTATCCCAAGCGCCCGTGGCCGGTCTATGGCGGCGACTGTTACAATTACGCGCTGCTCGCGAGCGGGCATCTCGACCTGGTGATCGAGACCGGGCTGAAAGTGTACGATTACGCTGCGCTCGTCCCGGTGGTCGAAGGTGCGGGCGGGATGATGGCCGACTGGCAAGGCAACCCGCTCGACGCCGACAGCGACGGCACTGTGATCGCGCTCGGCGACCCGGCGCGGCTGGAAGATGTGCTGGAGGCTATGGGGTAGAGCCGGTATCGGGCAATGGCCCGTATCGGTTCTCCGTTGGCTCAGATTTCATGGCGAGCAACACCACAAGCACGATGAGTGAGATGTTGTAGAGCAAATTGAGGACGAAGCTGGCAAGGAACCCGACGAGGCCGGGTTCTCCGCCTGTTTCGACCATTTTGAAAACCGGGACCATCATGAGCATGGCAGCGCAAAATAGCACGGCCGGGATTGCGCCCAGCCAAGCGGAGCGGCCGGTATCGTGCAGCCTTCGCGCCACCGCTGCAGCTGTCAGGACGATGAAGATAAATCCGATACCACCAAGCGTCCCAAGGATCGCGCCAATGTCCGGCATCAGGCCAGGTATGGGCTCGTCCAATTGATAGGAAACGCTTCCCGGACCGTATGTGACCGTGACTTTGTCGGGATGCTCTCTTGCGAAATCCTCCACCTTGTCGAATCTTGAGAAGAACTGAGGCAACATCACCGCACTTGCCAAGGCGGACGACCCCACGAAATGGACAAGGGCAAAGGGCCAAAACAGGATACGACGATCGCGGCCCTTGAAATTGATGAGATTGGCGTAGCCGTGGCGCAGCGAAACCATCAGCATCAAATCTGTTCCCTCGTTGTCATTACTTCGTACAGGCGAATCCAAGCACGATAGTTGAGCTATCCTGCGATCGCGATCCTCACAATCGCTTGCAAAACCGGGCGAGCGCGACTAACTGCGCGCTCTTCAACGACACGAATCAAGCGTTCGGCCTGGCTCACAGGGCTGCCAGGGCTGATCGGACGTGTCTCTGACCAAGGAGATGAAAATGCCCAAGCTCAAGACCAAGAGCGGTGTGAAGAAGCGCTTCAAGATCACCGCCAACGGCAAGGTCAAGCATGGTGTCGCCGGCAAGCGCCACCGCCTGATCAGCCACAATGCGAAGTATATCCGCCAGAACCGCGGCACCGACGTCATCTCTGACGCCGACGCAAAAACGATCAAAAAGTGGGCGCCGTACGGCCTCGACTGATCGCTAGTTAGGAGAAAGAGATATGCCTCGCATCAAACGCGGCGTGACCACTCGCGCCAAGCACAAGCGGATCCTCGATCAGGCCAAGGGCTATCGCGGTCGCCGCAAGAACACCATCCGCATCGCGCGCCAGGCGGTCGAAAAGGCCGGCCAGTACGCCTATCGCGA
>JAAUYI010106010.1_pt1 | contig 12570 bp, 3 predicted proteins | sample 7278041 | NCBI WGS metagenome assembly JAAUYI01 (sample SAMN14350216, study PRJNA611818) | marine sediment metagenome | isolation source: surface marine sediment (0.6m) | place: French Polynesia: Moorea | collected 2018-08
CGGCCAGGCCGAGCAGCCAGCGCTCGAGCCGCTGTCGGCCCGGCTGCTCGACCAGCATCACACGCAGCCCGTTGGTCGCGGACCCGGCTTCGGGGCCCGGGAGTTCCCAGCCGGCCAGGACAGCCGGGCTGACCAGAGTCAGGCGACCGGCCTCGCCGATACCGGCGATCGCCTCGGCCCGCGCTTCTTCCGGCAGGGCATCGATGACGACCGGTGAAAGACCGCCGCCGGTCAGGGCCTTCGCCGTCTCGTCGACGCCGGACGGCGACATGGCAAGGATCAGCAGGGGCCGGCCGGCCGCCGTCAGGGCCTGGCTGCGCAGCCGGATGGCCTGCCGCTGGCTCGCGCGCCCGGGCAGCACGTAGACGACGCTCCGGCAGCGATGCGGCCGGCGCGGCGGGACCTTGGCCAGGTGGAGCCGATAGGCGGACCAGAGCTCGGCCCTGGAGTCCCCGGCGGTCGCGGTCAGGCCGCAAAGCCGGGGATAGCGCCGCAGGACCTGATAGACCGTCGTGCGCGCCTGCGGCACCGTGCGTCCCTGGACCCGGCAGCCTTCCTTGACCGCGATGGCGGCCTCCAGGCAATCCTCCGCGCCGCGCTGGGCGAGCAACCGCTGCAGCCTGGGCTCGGCGACGACGATCTCGCCGTCGGCGACCCGGTAATGGCTGTCGCGGCGGAACAGGTGGAGCGCCGACAGGGCGCCGCAGGCGGCCGCCTCGCGCCGGCCGCGGGAGCGCCAGACCCCGCCCATGGCCTCGGCCCGCTCCGCGAGACGGGCGCAGCCTTCCTCGGTCAGCTCGCTCCGGGATTCCTCGTCCAGAACCCGGAAGTCCCGGCCCGGCGCCAGGTCGGCGATGATCTCGAAGGCTTCCTCGGCCAGCCGGGCCTCGGCGATCGGGTCCGTCCGACGCGAGACCACGAGCGGGTCGGCGGCTTGATCGAGGAGAATCGAATCGGCGTCGTCGAGGATGGCGACGCCGAGTTCTCTCTGCAGGACGGTATCGCCGCGCGGCTCCCGGCTGTAGAGGCGCTCCAGCTTCAGACGCAGCGCGCCGCTCCGGCCACCGAGCTTCAGGCGGTCGCGCAGCTGGTCGAAGCCGATTTCGCGGCTGCTGCCATAGGTCACGTCGCAGCGATAGGCGGCCCGGCGTTCGGCGTCGGTGCTGTCCTCGGCAATCACGCCGAGCGAGAGCCCGAGCGCCTGGTAGCAGGGCTCCATCCGGCCCGCGGCCCCCCGGCTGCGCCGGTCGTCCGGCGCGATGACGTGAACCGAGCACCCCCCGAGGCCGGCCGCGGCGGCGGCCAGGGCCGCGGCCAGGGTCTTGCCCTCCCCCGGCCCGAGCTCGACGAGCCTGCCTTCCAGCATCTGGAAGGCGGCGCGGAGCTGGCCATCGTAGGGCCGCTGTCCGAGGCTGCGCCGCGCCATCTCGGACAACAGCGCCAGGCTCGCCGGCAGGGTTCGGCGGTCGCGTTCTCCGCGGCCCAACGCCAGGCGCAGCTCGCGGCCCCGCGCAGCCAGGTCGGCATCGTCGAGATCCCCGAGGCCGGCTTCCAGGGCGCGAACGCGGGCCAAGGCAGCCCGAAGGCGCCAAGCCTCGGGCGCCGCGCCAAGTCGCTTCATCCAGCCGGCCAGTTCCTTGCCGATCCGGTCCAGAGCGCCCTCGGCGCGCGGCGCCGGCTCGGGCAGGGACAGCCTGGCCGGCAGACGAACCGGGGCCATGGCGGCGTCAGACACTGAACTGCCTCAGGAAGAGCTGGCGCAGGCTGCGATAGAGCCGCCAGGCCAGAGGTTCGTGGCCGTGATCGAAGCGGACGTGGACCCGGCCGCCGACGCTGGCCGAGCTGGCGCCCTCGGCCAGGCTCAACTCGAACTGGAAGAAGCTGTCGAGGGCTCGTGCGCCTTCCGGCTGCTCCGGATCCAGGCTGATCTCGCCGCCGCCCTGGGTGCTGAAGGCGAGGCTCGGCAGCTCGGAGGAGGCGGCCGGCACCTCGCGGTCGACGCGGGCCTCGAAAATCTGCGACACGCGGTCGGCGAAACGGATCTGGACGGCCCTGGTCCTCTGCCGGACCAGGTCGATCACCTCCTGCGGGACCAGGACCCGTACGATCGGCCGCCGCGGGTCGGCGACGTAACCTAGGGTCGCGCCCTTGGCAACGAAACGGCCGGAGAGGTCGGCCGCCCTTGGCAGGTAGAAGCGACCATGGGCAGGGCTGCGCACCACAAGCTCGCCGGCCCGCCGGCGGTGCAACGCGAGATCGGCCTCGGCATGGTTGAGCCGCTCCTGGATGATCTTGGCCTCGGCGCGGTCGGCCATGTTCTGGGCCGCGAAGCGCAGGCGCAGCTCGCGCACCTCGGCGTTCAGGACGCGCAGCTTCGAAGCCAGCAGGGGATCTTCGAGGCGAAGCAGGGGCGCCCCCGGAGCGACGCTCTGGTTCGGTTCGGCCATGAGGGTCACCACCGTACCCTCGGTCCCGGCATGAACGACGCCGTCACCCGGCACCCAGACCACACCCTCGGCCATGGTCGCATAGGGCAAGGGCAGGACCAGGAGGCCGCCGCCTATGACCGCTACCAGGCCCAGGCAGGCGGCGACCGCCCGGCCGCGGGTGCGCTCCAGCGCCGGGCTGCTGGCCAGGAAGCGCAGCCCCTTGAGCAGGGGCAGGACGTACATCAGCAAGCAGGCCCAGAGCGCCAGAACCACGCCGACGAAGAAGAACTTGGTCGCCACGAACAGCACGATCGCGATCATGATGAAGAGGCGGTAGATGAAGGCCGAGATTCCGTAGACGACGAACCAGGCCCCCTCGCCCGGCGCGGAGACCGGCGAGCGGGCGCCTTGGATCCCGAAGAGGTAACGCTGGGTCAGATAGCCCAGGTGCCGGTTGGCGCGGACGCCCAGGTTGGGGATCCCCACCAGGTCGGCGAAGACGTAGTAGCCGTCGAAGCGCAGCAAGGGATTGCCGTTGAACAGCAGGGTCGAGACCCCGCCGATCAGCATCACGTTGAAGGCGAAGACCCGCAGCAGACCCGGCTCGACGCTGAGCCAGACGAAGAGCGCCAGCGAGGCGACCGCCAGCTCGACGATGATCCCGGCGGCGCCGACCAGGGCGCGGCGGCGCTTCTCGCGGAAGGCGGTCGCGGCCGAGGCGTCGACGTAGGGGACCGGCATGAAAACCAGGAACATCAGGCCCATCTCGTGGACCTCGCCTCCCCAATGCTTGACCGCGTAGCCGTGGCCCAGCTCGTGCAGCGCCTTAATCAGCGGATAGGCCAGCAGCATCAGCAGCAGGCTTTCCGCCGAGAGCACACGGTCGGTGACGTTCTCGGTCAGCTCCGACCAATGGATGCCGGTCAGCACCGCCGCGCTGCCGACCAGCGCCAGGATCAGCAGCAGGCCGAACCAGGAGAACAAGGGCCGCACCAGGAACATCGTCGCCGAGAGGAAGCGGTCCGGATCGAGCACCGGGATCCGCACCGCCAGCGGGTTGAGGAAAGCCATCAGCAGCTTGCGCCGGCGCAGGCGTTCGGCCCGCCCGGAGAGCTCGGCCAGGTCTGGCGGGCCGTCGCCATGCAGCACGTCGCAGCGATAGAGCTGGGCCAGGAGCTGGATGGTCTGCTCCTGGGTCAGGACATCGTCGCCCAGCTCGCCGCAGGCCAGGTCCCAGATCTCCTGCACGCTGCGCTCGCCGTCCATCAGACTGATCACCAGGTGCGCGGCCGGGGTGAAGCGGTGAAAGCGGCCAGAGGCCTGGTCCTGCAGCACGTACCAGACCTGGCCGCGAAAACTCTGACGGTGGATCTGGGTATGGCTGCGAAGGCGGGGCTTCAGCTCCGCGACGCGGTACCAGGTCGGGCTGAACAGGGATGCGGCCATGGCCCTAGGGCATCCAGGTCCAGAGCGACAGGCGGAGCCAATCGAGGAACTTGCGGGTCCAGATCCAGATCAGCAGGCGTTCCTCGACCCGGGTCTTTGCGATCCCTTCCATCCCCGGACGCAGCCGCTCGCTGACCCGGTCGAGCCGAGCCTCGACGCGAAAGTAGTTGCGCCCCTCCCGGGCCTCGGCGACGGGCGTGATGCGCTCGACTGTGAAGGCCAGGGGGTCTTCGGGAATCGACGACAGCAGGAGGCTGCCGGCCTGCCCGGCCGCCAGGTCGGCGATGTCGCCCTCGTCGACCTCCAGGATCACGCGGTAGGCGTCCAGGGGCGCGATCTGGAAGAGTTCCTCGCCCCGGGTCACGGAGGCCCCCACGGATTGGCTGAGATCGCCGGAGACGACGATCCCGTCGAAGGGCGAAGTCAGCTTGACCCGGGCCAGTTGCTCGTCGAGCAGGGCGATCTGCGCCTCGGCCTGGTCGATCTGGGCCTTGATGATGTTGATGTCGGCGCGGTCGCGCTCGGCCAGCGCCCGGTCGAACTCGGTGAGACGCTGCCGCCGGGTCGTGCTCCAGCGCAGCCGCTCCAGCGCTAGATCCTTGTCGTCGAGGGTCGCCAGGACCTCTCCGGCACGCACGATCTCGCCGGCCCGCGCGGTCTCGGTCGCGATGTAGCCGTCGAAGGGGGCGACGATCACCCGCTGAACCAGTCCTTCCAGCACCGCCGGCGAGGTGATTCGGAAGTCGGCCCTGACCACGGAGAAGACGGCGACCACGGCAATCAGCAGCGCCATCGCCAGCTTGCGGCCGAAGTAGCCGGGGCCGAGCAGCCGCCTGGCTTGCTCGACCAGGGCCGCGCCCAGCTTGCGGCCGATCCAGCGGTCGTTGTGGCGCTTCTCCTGGAGGATCGGCCCGACCACGGCGGCGACGCCGTCGCAGATGTCGACCGCCGACTGATCGAAGCCCGTGCCCGGCGGCTTGACGAAGGTCAGCGCGCCGTAGAGCTCGCCGCCGCTGCCCAGGGGCACCGTCAGAACCGCGCCGGCATCGTGGGCCCGGACCAGCTCGGCATGGGATCGGGTGATCCGGAACTCGGCCCCCTCCGGCGGCGGATAGATCACCATGCCGCCCTGGTCGATGGCCTCGTCCATGGCGGCGCCGATGTCGCGGATCAGGTTCATCCGGCGGCCGAACTGCGCCGCGTGCGAGACGGCGACCACGGCGGCGTGGCCGCGCTGTCGGAAGCCGACGCTGACCTGGTCGCAGTCGAGCCGCATCGCAAGCTCGGTCACCGTCGCGCTGCAGGCCGCGAGAAAGCGATCGTCGGAGAGCGCCGTGGCGACGATGTCGAGGGCAGAGGACGCGCGTTCCAGAAGGCTCTGGGTGGCCCGGCTGCGCTGACGCAGCAGCATGACCTCGATCCACGAAGCGCCCCACTGGAGCTGTCGCAGGATCGTGCGGTGCTGGCCGCCGCCGCGGCCTTGCACCTCGATCGCCACCACGCCCCAAAGCTCGTCCCGGGTCCGCAGCGGGTAGGCGACGCTGCAGGACTGCCCGGCGGCGCCGTCGTCGCCCTGGACCACGCCCCGGTTCTCCGCCAGGGCAATCTCCGCCGTATCGGCGAGCGCCGGCGAGCAGGACTCCCGATCCGGCCAATAGGCCGCCGGCGTAAAGGGCCCGCCCGCGGCTTCGGCAAGAACCGCGACCCCGGCGTCGACGCCTGGGATCAGGCGGCACTGCAGGGCAAGCCAGGCCTGAATGAAGTCAGACTCGCTCGCGGCCTCCTGGAACTGCTTCCAGAGGGCCTGGTCCAGAAGGGATATCTGGCCCGTCGGCCGGCCTGACGGGCGCTCGGCCCCTACCGAATCCGACGGATGCTCGCCGCTGCCGACGCTCACGCCTCTGTCTCCGCAGCGCGGACCGAGGGACGCAAAGTCCGACGTCCCCCGAGCGCGCTAAAGGATCAGCCGGTCTTGAGCTTCTGTCCGGGATCGGACGAGGCGGCACCCCGATCGAGGCTGAGAACGCCGAAGCGCGTCTCGTACTCCTTGAGCACCGCCCCCATCAGGGTCCAGAGACGCTTGGCCGCATAGGGGCTCAAGACGATCCGGTCGCTGAGGCGCACGTTGAACTCGGTGGCGCCGGCCGGATTCCAGGTCTGGTTGGTGCCGAAGAACAGCGTCACCTCTTCGCGGGTGCTCGCGGCGTTGACCACGTTGGCGTAGGAGGTGCTCATCTGGGAATCGTCCCAGTTCACCGTGGGCACCGCAGGCTGGCCAACTTCGACGTTGGCGGCCTCCTCCGCGCCGTTTTTGGTGTCTTCCGACATGTCCGCTCCTTGATGCCAGGGTTTTCCGTTTGGACTGCAGATTATTGGGCGGAGCCCAGGACTTCGGTCCGCCGTTACTTGCCCATTATAGCCGATTTTCTGTCTATGCCACCGACTCCATCACGCAAAACGAGACTCATCCGGGAGGATGCCGGCGGTCCGACTCGGGCCGCCGGGACCGCGATCAGTCATCGCCACCGCCAAAACCGGCAAAGCTCGAATTCCAATCGACCAACTGCGAGGCCACGCCCTTCCCGAGCCCGCTGGCAAGCGGCGCCGGTTCCGCCGCCGCCGCGGCCTCGCCGCCCTCGGCCGCTTCGTCATCCGAGGCCTCGAGCGACGCCTCCGCCGGCCGGCGGCCGCGGTCGTCGTCGCCCAGCAGCAACCAATCCTCGCCCGCTGCCGCCTCGAAGCCCGCCTGGCGGATCAGGCCGCCGTCGAAGCGCTTGAGCAGCTTCAGCTCGTCGTAGTTGATCAGCCCGTCCAGAGACTCGTCGAAGACCTGGGTCTTGCGCAGGGGCGCAGGCTCCGCCGCCGGCGGGACCGCCGGCAGGAGCCTCTGGCCGGCGGACAGATTGCCCGCCATCAGGCCGGCCTGACCGGCATCGAGGTGGTCGAGGCCGACAATATGACCCAGCTCGTGCGCAACCGCGCTCAGCAGGTCCATGCGCCCCTCGGCCGGGCCATTCGGCCGTGCGACCAGGGCCCCATCGGCGCCCGTCGGCGCGAACTCCGAATCGTCGCCCACCGACGGGTCGACGAACCAGCCGTGACCCGCAGCGTCGGCATCGATCCTGAGCGTGGCGCCGTCGAAGCTGCCAAGGGCCAGGCCGGCCAAATCGGCGACCTCGACCGCCAGGCCGTCGAAGGCCGAGATCTCGAGACCTTCGGCCGCGGCCAGGCGGCGCTTGGCTTCCGCGATCACGGCGGCGAGCTCATCCGGCGTGACCGCCGCGCCCGTCGCCTGCTGCGGCAGGGAATCGGCGAGCAGCAGGCTGGGGGCGTTCCCGGGAACAGTCTCCAGGAAGTCGCCGACCCAGGCCCTGAGCGGCCGGTCCTGGAGCGGGTCGACATCGGTCGGATCGACGAACTCGAAGCCCTCCAAGCCAAAGGCGGCTTCGAAAGCCGCGACCGCCGGTCCCAGGCCCAGCAGGCCAGCCCCGGTGTCCTGCTCGATTTGGTCGACGCCGCCGCTCTGGACGTTGTCGACACCGTCGCCACCCTCGATCACGTCCACGCCGCCGTCGCCGCGGATGAAGTCCGCGCCGGCGCCGCCCAGGATGATGTCATTGCCGCTGCTGCCGCGCAGGGTATCGTTGCCGGCCTCGCCGTCGATCAGGTCGTCGCCTGGACCGCCGCGGATCGTGTCGTTGCCGGCGCCGCCGAGGATCAGGTCGCGACCGCCGGTCTCGTCGTCATCGTCGTCGTCATCGTCGTCGTCTTCGCTGCTGTCGCCGAAGATGAGATCGCCGCCGGCACCGCCGTCGATCAGGTCGTTGCCGGAGTTGCCGTAGATCAGGTCGCCACCGGCACCGCCGAGCAGCGCGTCGTCGCCGGCGCGACCGAAGATGTCATCGACACCCGCGCCGCCGAAGATGGTGTTGTTGCGCGCGTTGCCGAAGAGATCGTCGTCGAAGGCCGATCCCGTGATGTCCTCGAACGCGGTGTTCGAGGACAGCTTCAGCCTCAGGTTGACGTCGCCGTTGAAGCGGTCGCCGTTGACCGTGAACAGGCTGAAGGGCCCGAGATCGACGTTGGCCGAGGCTTCGAATTCGCTGAAGTCCAGCCGGTCGTGGGCGTCGTTAGGCCCCGGCCCGTTGTTGCCGTTGTCGACCAGGTGGTCCTTGCCCAAGCCGGCACCGGAGAAGACGTAGACGTCGTCGCCGCCCTGGCCGTAGGTCAAGTCGTCGTCCAGGCCCCCGGTCAGGGTGTCGTCGCCCTCGTCTCCTTCGAGCAGCTGAATCCCATCGACCTGGAAGGGATTGAAGTTGCCGGTCAGATCGTCCCGGTCGAGATCGATGATTTCGCCCTCGAACTGGGTGACGCGCGCGTTGTCGCCGATCAGCACATCGTGGCCAGCGCCGGTGTCGATGGTATCGCCGCCGCTGCCGCCCAGGACCAGGTCCGCGCCCTCGCCGGTGACGATGCTGTCGTCGCCGCTCGGGGATTCGCTGGTCGTCACTTCGTAGACCGAACCGTCGAGCAGGCGGGCCAGGCCGTTGTCGCCGACTGCGATATCGCGCTCGTTGTCGCCGCCGAGCACCACTTTGTCCTTGTCGGTGACACCGTCGATCTCGTCGGTATTGCCGACGATCTGAATCGCCGCGATCGCGGGCCGGTTCGAGGAGCTGCCGCTGAGGGTCGTGTCGTTGTCGATGCGGATGGAGACCGTATCGCTGGTCAAGTTGCGGAACACGACGTAGTTGCCGACGCCCGGAAGGTTGGGATCGGTGGACTCGACCAAGATGAACTCGCCGGCGAAGGTGTTGCCGTCGGCGTCGTTCAGATAGTACGTCGTGGTGCCGTCGGTGATGCTGCGGACCGAGTTGGTGGAGGCCGACCTGCCGTTGTCCGCGTCGAGGTAGACGTAGACGTCGTAGCTCGTGAAGTGAGCGTTCAGGCCGGCAACGTCGGCGCCGAGAGTGCGGCTGGTGGACGTCTGCATATAGCCTTCGAAGAGACGCTCGTTCTCGGTGTCCGGGTTGACGATCTCGCCCTGGCTGTCGCGCCCGGCGGCCCGCGGCGAGTTGCCGTCGAGCTGCTCGCCCCAGACGATGACCACGTCAGCGGCCGTGTCGCCGTTGTCGAAGGTCACGCTGTCGGAGAACTCGGCCCGGCGGAAGTCGTCGTCATCGTCGTCATCGTCGGACTGGCCGTCGGAGACCAGGTTGTTCCAGTTCCCCGCCTGGACCGCGCCGGCGATGCCTGTGACCAGCCCCTTGTCCACGCTGCTGTTGAAGTTGAAGCTGAGGACCCGGACTTTGTCACCGTTGTCGAAGTCGCCTTCGTAGCCGGTCTCGATGCTGTCGTCGCCGATGCCGCCAAAGACCAGATCCTCGCCGTTGCCGGTGCGGATCTCGTCGTCGCCGCCGATCTCCTCGAAGCTGGTCTCGATTTGCCGCAGGTCGCCCAGGGTGAAGGTCGCCCGGGCGCTGTCGCCGGCCACCACGTCGCCGTCCATGGCGCCTCGGACCGCGGGCCCGAAGGTGTCGATCCGGTCGCCACCGCTGCCCCCGATCACGATGTCGGCGCCGCCGCCGGTCTCGATGACGTCGTCGCCGCCGTCCTCCATGACCTGGCCGCTCTCGTCCGTGACCAGGATCGATTCGATCCGGTCGATCGGCAGGCGCTCGCCGACGATCTGCAAGGCGTTGATCGCCGGGCGGTTGGCGCTGCTGTTTCCGAGCGTGCCGTCGTCGTCGATGCGGATCGACGCGACGTCGGCCGTCAGGCCGCGGAAGACGACGTAGTTGCCGGCCTGCGCCAGGTTCGGATCGGTGGCCTCGACCAGGACGTACTCGCCGGTGAAGGTGTTGCCGTCGGCGTCGTTCAGATAGTAGGTGGTCGAGCCGTCGCTGATCGCGCGCACCGAGTTCCCGGACCTGGACCGGCCGTTGTCGGCGTCGAGGTAGACGTAGACGTCGTAGCTCTGGAAGTAGTTGCCGAGGCCGGCGATGTCGACGCCCAGGGTCTCGCTGGTGCGGCTGTGCAGGTAGCCCTCGAAGAGCCGCTTGTCCTGATCGCTGCCCGGCGAGATCTGGCTATGCGCGTCGATGTCGAGGTCGTCCGGATCGTCGTCCAGATCGGCGCCCCACTCGACGGTGATGCCCGGTGCCGCGAGGCCGTCGTCGAAGGTGACCGGTTCGTCTGCCTCGTTGCCGTAGACGGTCGGCCCGTCGCCCACCAGGTTGACCCAGTTGCCGGCCCGGGCGCCTTCGGCCCCGGCCTCGCCGGTGATCGTCCGGCTGTTCTGCGAGGCGTTGAAGTTGAAGCTGAGGGTCGCGGTCGCCTCGCCGGGCCCGAAGGCCTCGTTGCCGCCGAAGGTCGCGCGGCCGCTGTCGCCCAGGACGATGTCCACGGCATCGTTGTCGCCGCCGGCCAGGATGGTGTCGGCGCCGCTGCCGCCGATGATGACGTCGGCCCCGTTGCCCGAGGTGATCATGTCATCGCCGCCATAGGGCCGGCCCTCGGAATCGAAGGCCACGGTGCTGAAGATCTCGGTCAGCGCACCGCTCTCCGAGAAGAGCGCCGTGCCGTTGTCGCCGAGGATGATGTTGCCGGCATCGGCACCGCCGGTGATTACGTCGCCGCCGCTGCCGCCGGCCAGGATGTTGGAGCCCTCGCCCGCACGGATGGTGTCGCCGTCGCCGGCTTCAGGAGCGAAGGTGCTGACCTCGCGTGGCAGGCCATTCTCGAAGAGGATCTGACCGTTGTCGCCGAGGATCACGTCGGGCGCCCGGTCGCCGCCCGCCTCGATCGTGTCGCTTTCGGCGCCGCCGATCACGATGTTCGGCCCGATGCCTCCGGTGATATCGTCGCCGCCGCCGATCGCAGGGTCGATCGAGCGGGCCTCGACCAGGACGTCGTCGTCGAGGATGACCTGGCCGTGATCGCCGAAGATGATGTCGCCCGCCTCGTCGCTGCCGCGGGCTTCGATGTCATCGCCGCCGTTACCGCCGAAGACGATATCGCGCCCGTCGCCGCCTTCGATGACGTCGCCGGCGCCATCGGTGGCATCACGGGTCTGGGCGAAGGTCGCTTCGCGGACCACGCCGTCGGTCTGATCGGTCGGCACGGTCAGGATGCGGTAGGTGACCTCGGTCCCCTCGGCCAGGCCGGTCAGGGCCTCGTTCAGCTCCAGGCTGTTTTCGTCATTGTCGACGATGGTCTTGCGGAAGACCTCGCGATCCTGCCCTTCGCCCACGAAGATGACGATCTCCAGGTCGGCCAGCTTGCGGTCCTGGACCGGGAAGTTCGGCGCCGGATCGTCCGGGAAGACCAGGCCGCCGTCGGCATCGACGGTGGCGCTTCCGGTGAAACGCTGGGCGGCAGTGCCCAGCCGGGTCACGATCTGGCCGCTGTCATCCAGGTAGTCGACCAGGCCCTTGTCGCCGAAGATGATGTCGTCGGCTGCGCCACCGGTGATGGTGTCCACGCCCGCGCCGCCGAAGAGCACCAGCGGCAAGACCGAGGCCGAAGCGTCGATGGTGTCCATGCCGTCCTGGGTGTCGAGCGCGAAGAAGCCGTCACCCTGACGGATGATCTCGTAGGTGCTGGTGCTGTCCGGAATCTCGTCCCAGGGCAACACGACGGTGAGCTCGGTCCCGGTGTTCGAGAGGATCTTGCGGACCTGGCCCTCGCCGGTGCCGCCGGTGATCCTGACCGTGAAGCCGGCCAGCCCGTCGCCCGCGGTGTCGAAGGTGGCCTCATTGTCGACCAGCGTCTGATCGTCGGACTGCTCGGCCGTGCCTGACGTCACGAACGTGTCGGCGCCGTCCAGGTCGACCGTCACGTCGTCGTCGCCCGCCCCGGTGTTGAGGATCGTCACGGTGCGGAAGTCGATGCGCTTCTGGGTCCCCTGGACGTCGAAGACGTCGTCGCCGGAGCCGAGGTTGATCGTCAGGTTCTCGAGGTTGCGATAGACGATGCCTTCAGGGCCCATCTGCAGCCCGGTCAGTCGGTCGGCGGTCAGGGTACCGTCGCTATCGGCCAGGCTGCCGTCGTTGTTGATGACCGCGATATCGACGCTCTCGGTCTCGTCGATGAAGAAGTTGGAGCTGATCTCGAGGACCGTGTAGCCGCTGTCCTCGTTCGGCAGCTCCGCGAAGCTGCCGGCCAGCGTGAAGGTGCTGCTGTCGACGCCTTCGGTGAAGCCGGTAATGAAGACCGGGTTCTGGCCCGCACCGACGCCGTCGCTGATGGCCAGCGCCAGGCGACCTTCGGCCAGGGCGGTGTTGAACTTCTCCGGATTCTCGGCGCGGAACTCCTGCCATTCGTTGTCGAGCACGATGGTCGTCGGGTCGGCCTCGTCAAAGGCGACGACCTCGCCCTGGGAATTGCGCTCGCCCGGCAGGCGCAGGGGATCCTGGTTCAGCAGGTCGAGGCGCGCCTCGGAGCGGAAGCCGTCGATGATCAGCGGCCCCTGGATGCCTTCCAGGCTCGCCGGCCGCGCGGCGAACTGCTTGATGTTGCCGCCGTCCTCGACCGGATCGTCGATCGCCTGGACGAAGATGGTCTGGCCGTCGGCCCAGTTGTCCGGCGTGAACTCGACCGTCAGGCCGCTTTCGGAGAAGTTGATGCCATCGGTCGAAACCGCGACCTGCAGGGCCGGATCGGCCAGGGACGTGGCCGTGAGCGCCGGCGTGAC
>JAAUYI010231018.1_pt1 | contig 12570 bp, 12 predicted proteins | sample 7278041 | NCBI WGS metagenome assembly JAAUYI01 (sample SAMN14350216, study PRJNA611818) | marine sediment metagenome | isolation source: surface marine sediment (0.6m) | place: French Polynesia: Moorea | collected 2018-08
CGCCAGTAGCGGAGCACCACCCTGAGCTCTTCGACCGGAAGGTCCGGCTCAGAGGGCTCGGGGACCAGCTTCAGGCCCTTGATGTCGAGGCCCAGAACGGCGGAAAGATCCCGCTCCGCGCCACCCTCGGTGAGATACGCGATGACCTTGTCAGCCACATCCCTCGCGGTCGGCAGCGGCGCCCGCGACAGGTCGCGGTCTTTGCTTCCGGACATGCTAGCGGTCGGTGTCACGCGTAAAGACCCATTCCTTGGAGACTAGCTTAGAACACACAAGACTTTTGGGGTACAGTACTTTCAACCAGAAAGAGCGCCTTAGCAGAGATTTACAAGGCTCTTACTGGTGCTCCAGAAATACAGGGCGCGTGTGGCCCGCGTCGAGACGCCTATGCGGCTTCCGGGGGGGAGCTTGGCCCGCGCCGCACCAATTCCTCAACGCTGGGAGGGCCGGCGACAGGGCTCACCCCGAAATGCCTGGCAAGGTCTTTCGGGGGCCCTGGATCAAACGCCGCTACCTTGGACTCAGTTGAGCGAAGATAATTTGGACGATTTCATATGGATAGAGCAGCCTTTCGGCGCTCAGTTGAGCGCAGGCTGCCCTAGCGCCGCATGCTGCCCGGGCGGAAACGGAACAGCCGATCGGGGACGTCCAGCAGGGTCTTGACCCCCTTGCCCAGGTTTCCGCCGATCTTCAGGACCTCGTCGATGCGCCGCGCCAGGAAGGCCCAGGTCTCGGCCGAGCCCTCGGAGTCGTCGTTCAGCCAGAACAGCAGGGTCGAGCTGTAGACCCCGGAAAGCAGCAGCCGCTTGGTGTAGAAGTTGTAGTCCGTCGAGGTGTCGCCCGCCGCGTACCACATGGCATCGACCGTGCGGTATAGGCATTTCAGCGCCAGGGGGCCGTTCTGCGGCAGGGCGAGGAAGGCCAGGGCGCGCCGGATCGCCTCACGGTGGGCGGCGTTCTGCTCCAGGCGCAGCCGGACCACGGCGGCGATGCGATCCCGGATCCGCATCGCCGGCAGGTCCAGGGGCGGTAAGGCGTCGAGCATCCGCCGGTCGGCCTCGGCGCTGTGGAAGGCGATCAGCTCGGCTGCGCCACCGGGAAAGGCGTTGACCGCCACCGCCGGCTCTAGGCCCAGGTCCGCGGCAGCCCGCTGCAAGGCCGTCACGGTCCAGCCGTCGAAGGGGACGTGGTCCAGGGTGGCTTCGAGGAGCCGGCGCCGGGTCGTCTCGATATCCAAGGGTTCTCTCCTTCGCGGGCTTAGTCCGCGGCCTCGGCACCGCTCAGATGGCGCAGCTCGGAGGCGAAGACCAGCTTCTTCAGGTCGAGCATGCGCTGCGGGTAGAGGATGCCGTCCAGGTGGTCGCATTCGTGCTGCACCACGCGGGCGTGGAAGCCCCGAGCCTCGCGCTCGATGGCCTGGCCGTCCGGGTCCAGGCCGCGGTAGCGGATCGCGGTGTAGCGCGGCACCTCGCCGGCCAGCTCGGGCACCGAGAGGCAGGCCTCCCAGCCCAGGGCCTTGTCCTCGCTCAGGGGCTCGATCTCCGGGTTGATCAATACGGTCAGCGGCACCGCGCCGTCCCGGGCCGCCTCCGGCTCGGGCCCGTCCTCGCGCCTGGCCCTGGCGCTCTCGACCTTGAAGATCACCAGGCGCAGGGGCACGTGGACCTGGGTCGCCGCCAGGCCCGTGCCGGGGGCATCCTCCATGGTCTCGATCATGTCGGCGATCAGCCGGTGGATGGACGGCGCCCGGGCATCCTCGACCGGCGCGGCCGGGCGGCTGAGGACGGGATGACCCATGCGGGCGATCTTGAGAATGGCCATGGCCTCAATATGAGCAGCCCGGGGGCCAAGGTAAAGCCGCCGCGGGCCCCGGAAACCCGCCCAAGATTGGCCTTCCCAAGGTCCGGCCGCTGTGCTACCAAACCGGCCCTGGCGCGGCCCGGCCGCCGCGGACCGCATTTCGTGTCCGCTCGCCGGGACGATAGGCCGCCAATCCGGCAGATACGCTTAACCCGAGGTCCCGAAGGAGACTTGAAGGGCCGTGCACGTACATGTTCGCGACAACAACGTCGACCAAGCCCTCCGCGCACTGAAGAAGAAGATGCAGCGCGAGGGCATCTTCCGTGAGATGAAGCTGCGCCGCTCCTACGAGAAGCCCTCCGAGCGCCGCAAGCGCGAGCAGGCCGAAGCGGTGCGCCGCTACCGCAAGCTCTTGCGCAAGCGCATGGAGCGCGAAGGCTTCTAGCGCGCAGGCGCATTTCGAGCGCCCTCGCCGGGCGTCCGTTCTTCAGAAGCAGACCCGACCGGAACGCGCCGCCCGCCTCGCGTGGGCGGCCATTGTCGTTTGCGGTCCTTGGGATTCGCGTAGACCGGCGGGTGCGAGCAGGGCCCCGCGGATCCCGCCGCCGGCATCGATACCCTGCCGTGCGCTGTCGAAGGCTTAGTGAGAGCGCTTCAATTCCTTCTTGAGCTCGTCGAAAAGCTTGTCCTTGATCACGCCGACCTTCCGCTCCAGAGCTTTCTTGTCCTTCGCCCCAAATCGTTGCTGGAGCCACAGGTATTCTCCGTCGAAGAAGTCGAGGGCACGGCGCTCCATGGCCCTGATCGACTCCTCCTTGCAGTCTTCGGCCGCAGGCTTCCCGGCAGCCGGCTTGGCCTTGCTCGCGTCCTTTGCGGCGTCGTTGGAGGACGTCCCTGATTCCCAGATGATGCGCGGCGGTGCCGGTTCGCTCGCACCCGCCCCATTGGCGCCCTCGCCGCAGTCCTCCTCGAATATCCAGTAGGACAGGCCACCTTCCTGCTCGGTGATCAAGGCGTCCTTGCGGCCCAGGACCCCGGAGAGCTTTTCGCTGATGTGGACGCGCTCCAAGACCGAAAGGCCCTTTCCGAGCTGAAGGAAGCCGGTCGTCCCATTCGCCGCCGCTTTGGGCTCCGGCGGCGCGCTCTGAGCCTCTCGCGGCGGCGCGCCGAACTGCTGCTGAAAGCTCAGCGCGGTGAAGAGCTCGATCAAGGGGCCGTAGGTCAGATCGAAGAGAAATCTCGCCGTCGCCTCGTCAGGGCTCACATAGAGCGAGTAGTTCTGGAAGGCCGATAGGGCTCGGTTCAGGGCGGTGAAGCCCGCCGGAAGGCTGTCGGCCTCGCCGCTCTCGTAGTAGATGCCCTGCTCGCGGGTCTGCCCGCCCTTGCCGTCCTTGTCGCCGCCGCCGCCGTTGCCGCCCTGGGTCGCCATCGCGGCCGGCCCGCCAAGGCCGACGACCAGGGCCGCCAGGGCTCCCAGGCCGCGCCAGCCGGCGCCGAGCTTTGCCAGGCTCCTCATGGTCCTTCCCCTTCCCGGATGTCCTGCGTTGCGTCGCATCTCGCCCCCTTCAGCTCGCAGGCTCGACGCGCGGCGGCATCGAGAACAACCCGATCAGGTCGAACCTCTCGTAGGCGCGCGGCTTGTAGAAGACCTTCACCCAGAGGGGGTCTTCCCTGGAGAGACTGAAGCGGCCCGCGACGAGGCCGACCGCCCAGCCGTCCGGGAAGACGATCAAGGAGGAGGCCCCCGAGTAGCCGCCGCGTTGCTTGGGCGCTTCGCCGATTCGAAGGTCCAGCTCGGCCCGCGGTCCCAGGCGATCCCGGATGAAGACGAAAAGCAGATAGTCCTGCGCCCCCTCCGGACGCGCCGCCCCGGTCGCCATCGGAAGCGCCTTGTCCAGGACCAGGTCGTAGAGGTCCTGGTAGCGCATTTCGATGTCTTCCAGGTCCCGCTCGATGGCCTGGCGGGGCACCACGTACAGGACCGAGCGCGGCTCCTGCGACAGCGCCGGCAGCCAGGACGCCTTGCTGATCTGCAGTCTTTCCTCCCGGAGGCCATAGGACAGATCGAAGGCGATCGAGGTCGCGCGGCCCATGGGATCTTCCAGATAGAGCCGACCGGCGAGACGGCGGTTGCCGGGCCGGTCATCGTCCGCCTCGAAGTCGTCAACCAGGACCCGCCGGACGGCGAAGCCCTGGTAGCGGAAGGTCTCTTCCGATGCGATGGCTTCGCTGCCCGCCACCGACAGCAGGCGCATCACCTCTTCGCCGGGCGCGCCGCGCAGCCGCAGCATCACGGCCGTCATCAGGGCCGGGATCTCCGGCGGAATTCCGGCGGCATCGGCAGCGACGTACTCGGTTTCGCCGCTCAGGATTCCACCAGTGCTGAAAACGCCGCCATCCTTGCCGAGGCCCAGCTGGCTGACGTCGACGACCTCCTTCAGGCATCCGGTCAAGGCGAGGGTCGGAATCGCGAGCATCAGCACGACAGGGCGCGGGATCTTCACGCAGGCCTCCCTTCGGGCCCGGCGCAGGGCAAACCTTCCCGATCCGCCCCCCGGACTCAGGATATTTTTCCAGAAGGAAGCCTGCCCAAAGCGTGAGGGTGCTGTCCCCCCCTATTTGGGGGGTGCCGCGAGTCCCGATCTTCGGAGAAGGGCGGCGCAGCGGGCGAGGTGGGCCGCCAAAACTACTGCTCCAGGGCCTTGACGATGTGCTCGCACATCTTCTTGGCGTCGTCGAAGAGCATCATGGTGTTGTCGGCGTAGAACAGGCTGTTGTCGATGCCGGCGTAGCCCGGGCTCAAGGACCGCTTGACGAAAAGCACGGTCTGGGACTTGTCGACCTCGAGGATCGGCATGCCGTAGATTGGCGAGGCCGGATCGTTCTTGGCCGCCGGGTTGGTGATGTCGTTTGCGCCGATCACGAAGGACACGTCGGTCGAGGCGAAGTCGCGGTTGATCTCCTCCATCTCGAAGACCTCGTCGTAGGGCACGTTGGCCTCGGCCAGCAGGACGTTCATGTGCCCGGGCATGCGGCCCGCCACCGGGTGGATGGCGTAGCGCACGTCGACTCCCTCGTTCTTCAGCAAGTCGGCCATCTCGCGCAGGGCGTGCTGCGCCTGGGCCACGGCCATGCCGTAGCCCGGGACGATCATCACCGAGCCGGCGTTCTTCATGATGAAGGCGGCGTCGTCGGCCGAGCCCGGTTTGACTGTCTTGTCGCCCAGGTCCTGCGCCGCCGCGCCGCCCTCGACTCCGAAGCCGCCGAGAATGACGCTGACGAAGGAGCGGTTCATCCCCTTGCACATGATGTAACTGAGGATGGCGCCGGAGGAGCCGACCAGGGCCCCGGTGATGATCAGCAGGTTGTTCTCCAGGGTGAAGCCGATGCCGCAGGCGGCCCAGCCCGAGTAGGAGTTCAGCATCGATATCACGACTGGCATGTCGGCGCCGCCGATCGGGATGATGATCAGGACCCCCAACAGCAGGGTCAGCAGGACGATCATCCAGAAAGTGATGCCGAGTTGGTCGACGCAGAACCAGGCGACCAGCAGCACGGTGACCACGCCGAGGACGGCGTTCAGCGGGTGCTGGCCGGTGAAAGTGATGGGCGCGCCGCTCATGACGCCCTGCAGCTTAGCAAAGGCGATGACCGAGCCGGTGAAGGTGATCGCACCGATGGCGGCGCCGATCGACATCTCGATCAGGCTGGCGACGCGGATGTCGCCGGGCGTGCCGATGCCGTAGGCCTGCGGCTGGTAGAAGGCGGCCGCGGCGACCAGGACCGCGGCCAGGCCGACCAGGCTGTGGAAGGCGGCGACCAGCTGCGGCAAGGCGGTCATGTTGATCCTGACCGCGATGAAGGTGCCGATCGCACCGCCGATCAGGATCCCGACGACGATCAGCCAGTAGCTGACCACCCCGGGCAGCAGGAGCGTGGTGACGATGGCGATGACCATGCCGACCATGCCGAACATGTTGCCGGAACGGCTGGACTCCGGATGCGAAAGGCCGCGCAGGGCCAGGATGAAACAGACCGAGGCGACGAGATAGGCCAGGGCGGCGAGATCTGCGGTCATGGTCAGCTCCGCCCTATTTCTTCTTCTTGAACATGGACAGCATGCGCTGCGAGACGATGAAGCCGCCGAAGATGTTCACCGAGGCCAGGGTCACCGCCAGGAAGCCCATGATCTCGCTGAAGCCCAGGTTGGCAGGGCCGGCGGCGATCAAGGCTCCGACGATGATCACCGAGGAGATCGCGTTGGTGACGGCCATCAGCGGCGAGTGCAGCGCCGGCGTAACCCGCCAGACCACGTGGTAACCGACGAAGACCGCCAGCACGAAGACCGTCAGGCCGATCACCAGGGGCGAGGGCCCGCTGTACTCGGCCGCCGTGGTCATGGCCATCTGGGTGCCTTCGCTGACCAGGACCTCGACCGATTCGATCAGCTCCTGCGCCTTCTCGGCGACGTCCTTGGCTTGCTCCTGGAAGCTGTCGACAGACATCTCAGCCGGCCTCCCCGCTCAACTGTGGATGGACGACCTTGCCCTCGTGGGTGATGCAGGTGCCCTTGATGATCTCGTCCTCCCAATCGATCTTCAGCTCGCCGCTCTCGGCATCGATGATGAGCTTGAGGAAGTTCAGGAGGTTCTTGGCGTAGAGCGCGCTGGCGTCGACCGCCAGACGGCCCGGCACGTTATGGTGGCCGACGATCTTGACCCCGTGCTTGGTGACCACCTTGCCGGCCTGCGACAGCGTGCAGTTGCCGCCGGTCTCGACCGCTAGGTCGACGATCACCGAGCCCGGCTTCATCGACTTGACCATGGCCTCGTCGATCAGCTTTGGCGCCGGCCGGCCGGGGATCAGCGCGGTGGTGATGACGATGTCCTGCTTGGCGATGGTCTCCGCCGTCAGCGCGGCCTGCTTCTTCTTGTATTCCTCGCTCATCTCCTTGGCGTAGCCGCCGGCGGTCTCGGCCTGCTTGAACTCCTCGTCCTCAACCGCGACGAAGCTGGCGCCCAGGCTCTCGACCTGCTCCTTGGCCGCCGGCCGGACATCGGTCGCCGAGACGATGGCGCCGAGGCGGCGCGCGGTGGCGATCGCCTGCAGCCCGGCGACACCGGCCCCCATCACCAGGGCCCGCGCCGGGGCGATGGTGCCTGCCGCAGTCATCATCATGGGAAAGGCGCGGCCGAACTCCGCCGCCGCGTCCAGGACCGCCTTGTAGCCGGCGAGGTTGGCCTGGGAAGACAGCACGTCCATCGACTGCGCGCGGGTGATGCGCGGGATCAGCTCCATGGAAAAGGCGGTGACCCCCGCCTCGGCGGCCGCCTCGACCCCGGCCTTGTCCCGCATCGGATCGAAGAGCGCGAGGAGCATGGCGCCTTTGCCCATCAGGGCAAACTCGTCGCTCGCCTCGCCCTCGGCCATCGGCCGCCGGACCTTGAGCACCACGTCGGCGCCGTTGAGCGCCGTCTTCTCGTCCTTCGCGATGCTGGCCCCGGCCTTCTTGTAGGCCTCGTCCGTCATCGCCGCGCCCAGCCCGGCCCCCTTCTCGACGCTGACTTCCGCGCCGAGGCCGACCAGGGCCTTGACGCTATCGGGCGAGGCCGCCACACGCGCCTCTTGCGGATGGCGTTCCTTCGGGATCGCGATTTTCATCAAACCCCCGGCTTCCCTGAATGACCCCTTTCCCTAGTTAAGAGCGCAGAATCTCCCGCCTTGCAAGCCCTTCGCCTGCAATCGATCGGTGACTCGCCGGAAGCTTGGAAGCGTCAGGCGCGAATCACCGCGACCGCGGGTTGTCGCGGGCGACACCCGGAAGGGTCGTCGAATCGGGGGAGAAACCGCTTTGCTCTGCGATCAGGTCGGCCTCGCGCAGCGACGAGGCGGGCGCCTCTTCCAGCACCAGGCCCTCGATGCCGCGGCGCGGGCTGGGCACGGCGGCGACGGTCGGGTAGCCGACCCGGAAGGCGATGGTCGCCTGCCAGCGGTCGTCGCCGAGGATCTCGGCCAGGTCGCTGCCGAAGGCCGAGCTGCGCTTCAGCTGCCGGTCGCGGTCGATCACCTGAACGAACTGGTTCATCGGCTGCATCGCCAGGCCCTGGGAGGTCGCCCAGAGCTGCAGGCGCTGCCAGAACAGGCCCGCGCGCAAGGCGGTCGCCCGCTCGTAGGGATCGCGCACGGCGATCACGCCGACCAGGGGCGCGGTCGCCAATTGGACGTCGCGGGTCGCGGCGACCCACTGGCGATGGGTCTTCTCCGGCTCCGGCTTGGGCAGCATCTTGACCGCGGCGAGCGACAGCGGCGGCAGGCCGAAGGAGTCGATGGTCGGACCATCGCGGTGCTCTTCGATCTCCCGCGGCGTGAGGCGGAACCAGGCATTGCTGGCCTCGATCATCTCGCGGTCGGCGACCACGGCCTCGGTGGCCTCGACCATCAGGCGGTCGAAGGTCGCACGCCGGGTCCCGCCCTCCAGCAGCACCAGACGCAGGGAGTCGTCCTCGCGGGCCAGATCGTTGAAGGCCCAAAGGGTCTCGCGCGGCACGCCGCGATCGGCCTGGTAGGGACCGCGGTTGGTGTGGCGCTGCGCGATCACCGCATAGAGCCCGGAGATGTCGCGCCGGCTGGGCGTGAAGCGCAGGCGGGCGACGGCTTCGGGCGCGGGGACGGTCGGCAGCTCCGCCCCTGGCTCGGCGAGCTTGCCGGGCAGGAACTCGACCTCCGGCCGCAGCCCCTGGGCGCCGGCCGCCAGGACCATGTTCTCGAGGGCGCAGCCCAGGGAAATGTGCAGCTCGCGCCGGAAGGGGTCCATCGGGCCGAGGTGCCGGCCCGGATCGGCCAGCAGCTCCAGGGATTCGGCGCCGACCCGGAACAGCCAGGGCTGGGTGTTGTGGACGCTGGCGGCCAGAACCCCGGCACGGACCAGCGCCAGCGGGCCCTCGCTCGGCCCGCGGCCCCGCCAGGTCTGCCAGGGCTCGTAGGCCGGCCCCCGGCCGACGCTGAAGACGCCGGTGTCGTAGGCCCGCCACGCCAGGCCGCCCGCGGCCAGCAGGACCACGCCGCCGGCGCGCTTCAGAAAGATGCGCCGCGAGTCGGGCTCGGCGCCGCCCTCCGGCGGCCAGAGCTCTGGAATCTCTCGCTCTTGCGTCATGCCTCCCACCTGTCAGGACCAGGGCCCACAACGGTATCGATGTTTACCAATAAGAAGTTACGGAAGACTGAGCCCAACCCGCGCGTCCTTGCCCCGGGTCAGATCCACTTCAGCCGCTTGAAGATCCAGTATTCCAGCAGCCCGACGAGAAGAAGCAGGCCACAGAGCACCAAGAAGCCCAGCGGCTCCTCGGTGCCCGGGATGCCGCCGACGTTGACCCCCAGAAGGCCGGTGATGAAGCCCAGAGGCAGGAAGATGCTGGCGACGATGGTCAGCAGGTACATGTTCCGGTTCATCTGCTCGGACAAGCGGTTGGTCAGCTCGTCCTGCATGACCTGGGCCCGCTCGCGCAGCGCCTCCAGGTCCTCGACGTAGCGGATCACCCGTTCGCCGATCTCGCGCAGCCGGATCAGGTCGTGGGCCTCGAACCACGGCAGGCGCAGGTCGATCAGCTTGGTCAGCGCCATGCGCTGGGGCGCGATATAACGCTTCAAGGAGATCAGCCGGCGCCGGATCTTCTGCAGCCTGGCCCGATGGTCGCTGCCGGCCGACCTGAGGCCGACCACCTCCAGGGCGTCGATCTCCCGGTCCAGGTCGTCGAGCACCGGGTCCAGGCGCTCGACCAGGGCCCTGGCCAGGTCGCAGATCAGGTCGCTGGCGGAGCAGGGCCCCCGGCCCGCGGCGATGGCGTCCTCGAGGCCCTGGATGGCGATCAGCTTGCGGTTCCGCGAGGAGACGATCCGCCGCGGTTCGATCCACAGCCGGATCGAGACCATGTCCGAGGGATCGGCGCCGGGGTTGGTGTTGACCCCGCGCAGGATCAGCAGCAGTCCCTCGCCGATCAGATCGCAGTGCGGCCGCGTCTCCTCGGCCAGCAGGGCCTCCTGGACCACCGGGTCGAGGCCGCTCTTCTCGGCCAGCCAGCGCTTGGCCCCCTCCGCCCGGCGGCTGAGGTGGACCCACTGCAGGCCGGCGCCGTCCTGGCCGGCCCGGTCGCCGAAAGCCTCGACCTCCGGCCAGTCCAGGGACCGCCCGCCTCCCTCGCCGTCCAGGGCGTAGGCGCAAACCAATCCGTTATCGCCGTCGGGCAAGGGGAGCCGCTCCAGGGATGCTCGGGATCTGAGCCATCCTGGTGCGCTTTGGTTTCAGGGGCCTTAATCCTGGGGCGCAAAGGACCCCCGCCCCGCCCGGCTCAACCCGCCGCCGGCACCTCGGCCACTTTCAAGGCCGCGGCCTGGCGCCTCTTTAGCGCCGCCTCGTCGAAGTCGGCGACCAGGTCGTGGAACAGGCGATGCCAGTTGATCTCGGCCTTGAGGTGCATGAAGACCGAGCCCAGGCCGATGGCGGCGCGGTCCATCAGGACGAACTCGCGCGGCGGGGTCACGCCGCCGACCCGCTTCAGCTCCTTGTGGACCTTACCGGCGACCTGGGCACCGTAGAGACCGCTCTCGCTGTCCTGGATCTTGCGGACCTTGTCCTCCAGCAGGGGCGCATAGATGAATTCGGCCCAGATGTTGAGGACGTCGAGCAGCTCCTTGCCGATGCCGGTGAAGCCCCAGGTCTCGTAGGCGCTGACCGCCAGCGCCTCGTCGCCGGTCTCCAGGGCGTGGTACAGGTCGATGACCCCACGGACGAAGCTGGAGTCGAAGACCCGGATGCAGCCGAAGTCGAGCAGGTTGACCGAGCCGTCCTCGCGCAGGCTGTAGTTGCCCAGGTGCGGATCGCCGTGGATCACCCCGTAGTAGTAGAAGGGCACGTACCAGGCCCGGAACATGTTGTAGGCCACGGCGTTGCGCAACTCGGTGTCCGGATGGCCGGCGACGAAGTCCATGATCGGCGTGCCGCCCAGCCAGGTCATGGTCAGCAGGCGGTCGGTCGAGAGCTCGGGCAGGACGTCGGGCACCCGCACGCCCGGCTCGTCCCCGAGCATGTCGGCGTAGAGGCGCATGTGCCGGGCCTCGCGGTCGTAGTCCAGCTCCTCGCGCAGGCGCTCCGACAGCTCCTTGTAGATCTCCGAGGGGTCGATCGCCTTGTCGCTGCGCCGGTAGATCGAGAACACCAGCTTCAGTTGCTGTAGGTCGGCTTCAACGGTCGACTGCATGTCCGGGTATTGCAGCTTGCAGGCCAGCTCGCGGCCGTCGTGCCCGGTCGCCCGGTGGACCTGGCCCAGCGAGGCCGCCGCCGCGGCCTCGTGCTCGAAATCGACGAACTTCGATTGCCAGTCCGGTCCCAGCTCGCTGCGCATCCGGCGGCGAACGAAGGGCCAGCCCATGGAGGGCGCGTTGGCCTGGAGCTGGCGCAGCTCCTCGGCGTACTCCCGCGGAAGGGCGTCGGGGATGGTCGCCAGGATCTGGGCGACCTTCATCAGGGGCCCCTTCAAGCTGCCCAGGGCCGACTTCAGCTCCGAGGAATGCTTTCCGGAATCGATATCCAGCCCGAGGTAGCGGGCGCCGATGAACTGGGCCGCCAGGCCGCCGACGGCCCCGCCGACCTTGGCATAGCGCTTGACCCGGCCGCTCAGGCGGGAGGACTCGTCGGTGAAATCGCTATCGGTCATGACACCTAGATGGCCCCGCCGGTTCTGCCTGTCCAGCGCCCGCGTCGGCGCGCCGCTCTTCACAGTCTATACGACCGCCGGGCCGCCGGGGATTTCGCTCACCCCATCGCCTCCAGCTCGTCGATGAAGCCGCCGACGACGCCCAGGCCCTTGGACCAGAAGGCCGGATCCGCCGCGTCGAGGCCGAAGGGCGCCAGGAGCTCCTTGTGCCGCTTGGTCCCGCCGGCCCGCAGCATCTCCAGGTAGCGCTCTGCGAAGCCCGCCGAGGCGTCCTCGTAGACCGCGTAGAGCGAATTCACCAGGCAGTCCCCGAAGGCGTAGGCGTAGACGTAGAAGGGCACGTGAACGAAGTGCGGGATGTAGGCCCAGTAGTGCCGGTAGTCGCCTTCCAGAGTCACCGCCGGGCCCAGGGCCTCGCGCTGGGTCTCCAGCCAGATCTCGCCCAGACGCTCGGGAAGCAGCTCGCCCTGCTGCCGCTCGTCGTGGACCCTGGCCTCGAAGTTGTGCATGGCGATCTGCCGGACCACGGTGTTGAGCATGTCCTCGACCTTCTGGGCCAGCATGACCTTGCGGCGGGTCGGATCCGCCTCCGCGGCCATGATGGCCCGGAAGGTCAGCATCTCGCCGAAGACGCTGGCGGTCTCGGCCAGGGTGAGCGGCGTGTCGGCCATGAGGTGGCCCTGGGCGCCGGCCAGGACCTGGTGGACGCCGTGTCCCAGCTCGTGGGCCAGGGTCATGACGTCGCGGGTCCGCCCCTGGTAGTTGACCAGCAGGTAGGGATGGGCGCTGGGCACGGTCGGATGGGCGAAGGCGCCGGGCGCCTTGCCCGGCCGGACCGGGGCGTCGATCCAGGGGTTGTCGAAGAAGCGCCGGCCGACCTCGGCCAGCTCGCCGGAAAAGGCGGCATAGGCGGAAAGCACGGTATCCGGGCCTCAGTCCAGGGGATCCGGCGCCGGTCCTCGTCCGGCAGGGGCGCATTGCGGTCCCAGTAGGGCAGTGTCGCCCCGCCGAACCACTTGGCCTTGAGCGCGTAGTAGCGGTGCGACAGGCGCGGATAAGC
>JAAUYI010059514.1_pt1 | contig 12569 bp, 13 predicted proteins | sample 7278041 | NCBI WGS metagenome assembly JAAUYI01 (sample SAMN14350216, study PRJNA611818) | marine sediment metagenome | isolation source: surface marine sediment (0.6m) | place: French Polynesia: Moorea | collected 2018-08
ACTTCGTTGAGTATCTCGAGTACGTGCCCGTAGCGGACACGCGCCTCCCTGGCCAGGGGCGGCTCCACGCCGAACAACCCCGCGCGAATCGCGTCGAGGCTCGCCGCCGAGCTGTCGCTCAGCAGCTCACGAATCTTCGCATTGCCGTCCGTGTCGCCGTCGATCAGCAGCCTTTCGATCTCACCGACGCGTACGTCACCCGTGGCCGACTCGGCGAGCTCCTCTGCCGCAGCTGCAAGTTCCGGCCAGACCGGCAACGGCGTCGGCGCGACGTTGCCGGGCAACTCGACAATGGCCTTTCGCAACTCGTCGACGCCTTTGCCGGTGGTCGCCACGATCGGGATGACCGGTATGCCGCCAAGCCTGCGGCGCAACAGGCCAACGTCGATCCTCAAGCCCTTGAGCTCGGCGACGTCGGACATGTTCAGGGCAACGAGCAGTGGCCGCCCGAGCTCCAGCAGTTGCTGCACCAGGTACAGGCCCTGGTACAGGTTCGTGGCATCGATGACCGCAACCAGGCCGTCAGGCGGTCGCGTGCCGGGCATGCGCCCGAAAATCACGTCGACGGCGATCTGTTCTTCGAGCGAATGGGCGCTCAACGCGTGCGTACCCGGCAGGTCGACCAGTTCGATGGAACGGGCACCCAGCTTGAGGGTGCCGATATGACGCTCGACCGTGACGCCGGGGTAGTTGCCGATCCTCTGACGCAGGCCGGTCAGGCGATTGAACAGCGTGCTCTTGCCCGAATTCGGGTTGCCGACAACCGCAATGCTAGCCTCCGCCGGACGGCTAACGCTGATCTGGTTGACGGGTACGGACGTTTCGCGGGGCTTAGCCACTGGCCTCGATGGGCGAGACCATGAACTGGCGCGCCTGCTCCAGGCGGAGCGATATCGCGTGGCCGAACAGACGGAATTCCATCGGGTCGCCGCCCAGCGCCGAACTGGCATGCTCAACCTCGGCACCTTCGACCAGGCCCAGCGTCATCAGGCGCTGCACCTGCGGGTCAGTGGCGTTGACCGCCCGGATCACACCTTTCTGGCCCTTCTTGAGCGTGGCCAGTGTGCTTGCTTCTACGTCCATCCAATCCTCGATCCGGCGTCCTTACGGACCGGCCAAGCACCGGTTTTCAGGAGACCTTTTGCGAACTGAAGCAAATGATAATGATTCGCATTAAGGGCTGCAATACGCAGTTTCCGTCAGGGCCGATCCGGCTGGGCCCCAGGCGCCACGTCGCGTTCAGGCTCTATTCATGGCCACAAACGTAGGTTTTGTTCAAAAGCGGCGCGCGGCGTCGCACCCGATCCCCCTGTTCCCCGAGGACGGCACCATGAACCTGAAACGACTTCGCCCACACCTGGCAAATCGACTGGCCGCCAGCCGCTACCTGCCGATATCGCCCGTCCTGTTGCTACTCAGCTTGCTGGTTGTCGCGGGCATGATGCAGGCCGCCCACGCGAATACGCCGACGATCCGCCTGTTTCCGACCACGGTCGTCGAAGACCTGAAGCAGACCGGCAACGTCGCACGCGACATGGAGACCGGCCTGCAGGAAGTCATCGGACGCTTGGACCAGCAGCAACAGCTCTACGAAGAAAGCAAGTGCGAAGGTGCCGAGAACGATCCCGGCTGCCAGCGCCTGGCGCGCCAGATCGGCGCAACCTATCTCGACATGCTGACGATCATGGAAGAGCGGCTGCCCGACATGGAACACACCGTCAAGAACACGCGACTGAGCCTCGAGAAAGGACTGAGAAACGAGCTCGGTCGAAAGATGACGTCATGGACATTGCAGGAGACGCTGGTCGGCAAGACCGCGGCTGCCGCGCAGTCCAGCGACGCACCGACACTGCGGGGCCGCTCCGGAATGCGGCTATCCGAAAGATTCAAAACCTATTATCAACTGGTCGCCACGTCCGGCAGCCGGGGCGACCAGTCGCTTGCGGTACTGGCGTCGGACATTTATCTCGACATGGAAGAGACGAGCATCCTGATCGAACGCACACGCCAGGAAATTGCACGCGCAACGCTGATGGAACAGCTGAACCAGTCGTTCGGAATCATTACACCGGAGATGATGGAAGTCGTCGGCGGTGTCAAATCGATCCTGTTCGGCGACGAGGAAAGCCGTGCGCTGATTGCGGGCCCGCCACCGGGAAGCGTCGAGCAGGCGTATCGCAGTCCGCTGGAACAATGAGCCACAGAATCCCGGAGATAACACGATGACTATTTTCAAAAACATGCTGCGCCTGCTCACGGCGTTGACCGCGTTGGGCCTGCTGGGCGCCTGTGCGACGACGACGCCGGACTGTTCGTCCCCGCAGACGAAGAACCTCGGTAATGCGATTGCCTCGGTCAAGTCTTCGCTTGCCGCAGGTTGCGAAGCGCATTTCGATCGCTACTACGACGACCTGTTGACGATCGCGGAGGGTGATCCCAAGCCCGCCAACAAGCGTGAGTTCAGCGAGTTTCTCGTGTGGGCAGCGGACGACGGCCTGCTCAGCAAGCGCCAGGCCGAGGAATACTACAACCGCTACTTCAACGTGAAGTTCATGACGTTGAAGAGCGACTACAACAACTGCTCGCACACCTGCCCGAACAAGGGTCGGGTATTGCTCGACATGGAACGCGAGTTATCCGACAAGGAGCGCGGCCTGCTGAAAGTCAGCACGGACGCCGACGGCTATTACCGCGCAGACCGGTTGCTGCAGGAAATGGAACTCGTGCTCGAGGCAACCTGCACCGCCTGCAACGCTGGCCGCTGATCAAAGCGCCATGATCCAGGGACGCGTTTTTCTGCAGGGATTAATGGCCGGTGCGTTCGGTACGCTCGTCGGCGGCTCGGCGCTGTTGTATGCCCTCGCCCGCTTCGAACTGATCGACCTGCCCAACACGGGCATGGGCGACCCGGGCGAAATGCTGCGTTGGGCTTACGTGAACCTCGGTTCGTCGATCCCGGTCTTTGCACTGTTGCTGATCGCTTTTTTCATTACGCTGGAACGTCTTCGTCACCTGCTCGAGACGGATCAACCGGTCAACCGCATCGTGCAGCTCGACCACCTCGCAGACATCTGGACGACACTGTTCTTTGGCACCGGCGTGATCTGGACGGCCATCGGCATGCGCAGCGCGCTGATCTTCGCCCTGGGTGACCGCGACGCCGCGATGAGTGACGGCGCTTTCGCGATGCTCGAACGCATGATCGACGGCGGCATCCTTTTGGCCTTGTCGACGACAATCTTCGGCGGCATTGGCGGCTACCTGATGCGCGTTTACAAGACGATTACGCTGGGCGCCGAACTACAACATCGCTACGACCGGGCAGCGCGCGCCGATACGTCGGAGATGCGCCTGAGTCTCGAACGCATCGAACGCCACCTGCACCGTGGCAGGACACCGCCTGCCGATGACGAGGAAGCGGACAAATGAGCCGCTCGCCGCTCGTCTATCCGATGAACCGGAGCGATGCCGAAGCCGGCGGCGCCGCTGACCTGCAGACGGACATCATGCGATTCATGGCGATCCTGGCGCTGTGCCTGGTCGCAATCTTCGCACTGGTGCAGAGCATCCCGCTCGTACCCGAACCGGTAGCACAGGCTGCCGTTGTTCCGGCTTCCGCGCCGGAGCCGCCACCCACCACTGTCGAAAAAACACCCGCTGCGGTTTCGGCCGCACCAAAGGTCGAGCTGACGCGTCCACCGCCGAGGCCGATCGTCCGCAAGGCGACACCGCCGCCGCTGACGCGCCCGGCCCCCGTTGAGGCAGCGCCCGCCGAGGCTCCGCCGCTGAGCGAGCCAACCACTGCACCCGCCATGCCGTCACCGCAGCAGGAAGGTTTCACGCTGCGGTTCGAGTCGGACATTGCGTTGACACGGCTCGTGGCATCGGGTCGGGTCGGCTTTTACGCCATCAACCAGGGACGCGCCCAGCGTATGGCCGTCAGCGACAGCCGTGTCAGTTTCTGGCACGCATCGACACCCGCGTCATTCCATGAAATGGAGCATGCGACGGTACCCGGTGTGGTCGTTGACGCACTCGAGCGCACTGGCGCCGATGCCGGTACGACGAGTTGGGGCGTCACGCTGCCCGGCGACATGCGTCGTGATCTCGATTCGATCCTGCGCGAGCGGTCAGGCGGCGCGCTGGTCATCGGTGGCGATGGCCAGCTCCGGCTCGAGGAGTCGTAGGTGTTGTTTCGTTGCGTACTCGCAGCCACGCTGCTGGTCACGAGCCTGGCAGCGGACGCCCGTGAACAGGCTTTGTCACGCTGGGCCGATACCGAGCTGCTGCCGTACGCAACGGAACGGCTACAGTCGCATCCTCGTTTCAAGGGCCAGACCATCGAGTTTGTCGTGTTCGATGGCGCCGTCGCGGCATCGACCAGCAGCGAACTGGCCCTGTCGCTGCGCAATCGACTGCTGAATGCAGCCATCGACGCGGGTGGGATCGAGGTCAGCCCGAGGCAACGCGTCGATCAACAGGCCGGCGCGACCGCAGGCTGCGACAGCGAGGCACACTATCTCGTTGGCGTCGAAGTCGACGACTCGACCGCGCGTGGCGTCAGCGTCCGGCTCATGGCGCTGGACACGGAAACCCGGCAGTGGGTCGGTGGATTCAGCCGGCAGTGGTCGGGCGACCTGACCGCAGCAGAGCGTCGCGCGCTGCGCACGACAGGAGTCGACGAATCGCGGCGTGGCGCACGCGGCGCGCCCTTTGATGCCGCAGATCGGGACCTGCTTGCCGGTTACCTCGCGCGCACGCTGTCTTGCGCGCTGCAACGCGATACCAGCGGCGAATACATCGTCGCCGCCGAAATCGATGCCAGTCACCCGCATGCCGATACGCTGGAACTGGTGAGCAATAACCTTGCTGCAGACCCGGCGGTCGATGTGAGCGCGGATCTCGAACGCGTCAATGCAGAGTTATCCATCAAGGCGCATGCCATCGATGACAACCTGGTGCAGTACTGGGTCAGTATCGTGCCAACCGCTGAATCGGGAGGGCTGTCGACGCTGGCCGGCAGCGCTTACGTCCGCGATTACCAATTCGGTGTCCGTCACGCCCGTGCCGCGGTCGAGACGACCGACGACCCGGCGCCCGGGAGGACCGTGGCCGTGGCGAGTAGCCAGACGCTGCTCGGGCCGCTTTTCATTGGCAATGAAGGACGCGCGCAACCCTGCGATCGGCGCGACTGTTCCGTACTGCAATCCAAGGCGCGCTCGGATGCCGTCGTTTTTGTCCTGCAATACCAGGCCAATCATGGACTGGTTCGGCTGGCCGACCACGAGTGCCGTGCACGCACGACCGCGCGCGTCCTGACAGCCGGTGAGCAACTGCGATTCCCGGTGAGCTACGTGCGCCAGCCGGGTCTCGCCAGCCGCGAAACGAACAGCTGGCAAACCAGCCCCGAGCTGGACACCTATTATGCCGTTGCCATCGACAACGGCAGGGTCGCGCGCCGGGTTGCAAATCACATCGATCGACTACCGCTGCGCTGCGACGACTACGTACGCCGCGGACTCAAAGACCGGGCACTCGAAGCCTGGCTGAACGAACTCGTGTCACTGGTTTCAGCATCGCCGCAGCACATCGACTGGCGCGCGCTCGAAATCGACGACCTGATGTAGGGAGAGGAACATGCTACGCCTACTCGGAATCCTGACAGGCTCGGCACTGGCCGCCATTGCGCTGGTGTTGCTCGTTGGCATACCGGCGGTGCGCGAGGCACCGGAAAAAGCAGAAAACGAAGTCATCACGCTGCCGTTGAAGTCCACCGTCGTTGCCACGGCTCCGTCCGGACCCGTCGCCATCGAAGCCGATCCCGTCGAGAGGACACCGATGCCCGATGCGGTCGAAACGGCAGATGCAATCGAAACGGCGCCGGCAACCACTGCCGGTGACGCGTGGCGACAGGAGCCGGCCGAGCCACCGGCGCCACCGCTGGCGGATTCTTCCGCACCGCTGCCGGACGAGCCTGCCGACTTCGTGCCGGCGATCGAGGAAGATTCACTGCAGTGGTACGCATTCTGGAGCCCGTTTCGAAGCGAAATTGCGGCCCAGGGTTTCGTCGAACAGCTGCAGCGCGTAACCGGTCTCGACTACCGCGTCGTGTCCATCAAACCCGGCGTCTACGAGGTCGCATTCGCATACAGCGACGATGCCGACATCGAAGCCAACCTGACACAGATCTCGGCCGCCACCGGGCTCGACCTCCCGGCGGACTGAGCGAGATGTCGATTCGTCCGTTATTCGTTGCCGTCATCCTGCTGCTGGCGTTTCCTGCCGAAGCAGCGACCCGCAATGGTGAACTCGATTCGGCGTGGCGCTCGTACCTCAAGACCCAGACTCACATCGAACCGGCCTATCGGTTTCCCCACTCCACCTGTGTTGGCGCCGCTGCCATCGAGCACGACCTGCCGGAGACCCTGTTGCTCGCCGTTGCTCGCGGTGAAAGCGACTTTGACGCAACGGCATGATCGCGCGCCAACGCGCACGGCGTCATGCAGATACTCTGGCCGGTGACGGCAAAACATCTCGGCATCAATCGCCTCAGTCGCCTGTATGAGCCGTGCACGAACATCGATGCCGGAGCGCGCTACCTGAAGGAACTGCTGGGCCGCTACGCCGGCAACCTGCACCTCGCGCTGGCGGCATACAACTACGGCCCGCAGCGGATACCGCTGGACGGGTCGAATATCCCGACCGGCGCCACCTGGTACTCCGGTTACATCTACCGCCACCTGAACTACGTGCTCGGTGCCGGCGTCAGCCGCACCGTTGCCGGCGAGCGGCTGTACTCCGAACTCGGCCAGTCCACCCTTTTGACGTTTGGTGAGCCCTACCGGGCGGCCGCTTTCATCGAGCGGCTGGAAAGCACGGCACCAGCATTGAAGCTGGACTGGTTTCGACGCGGCACCGGCGAATTCGAAGTCGTCATGACCTATGCCGACCGGGACGAGTTCCTGAAAAGTGCCGCTTTGCTCAAACGCTCCGGCTATCGTATCGATCCCTGACCCGGGTCGACCCGGAAACCTGCCCTAGCAACAGGGTTTCCCCATAGCCTTTGGCAACATCGCTTCGATGCGCTGCATGACGTCCAGTCGATGCACGAGATCGTGGATGTAGTCGAGGCGATCGGTTTCCAGCACGAGCACTTCGCTCATCGTGTAGTTTTCGATCCAGGCCTCGTACAGGCGCTCGAGACGCTTCAGGTAAGAAAGCGGCACGTCCCTTTCCATCGCCCGACCGCGCAGCCGGATGCGTTTGCGCAACGTACGCATCGAACAGCGCAGGTAGATCATCAGGTCCGGCGGGCGAATGGCGTCGAGGATTGCGCCATAAAGGCCCTGGTACGTTGCCCAGTCACGCTTGTTGATTTTGCGCATCTGGTGCAGTGCCGTCGCGAAGATCTCCGCGTCCTCGAAAATCGTCCGGTCGAGCACGACGACACCGGGTTGCCGATCCAGTTCCTGGTGCAGCCGGAACTTGTTCGACAGGAAATACAGCTGCGACTGGAAAGCCCATTGCCGCATGTCCTTGTAGAAGTCTGCCAGGTACGGGTTTTCCTCGTTGGGCTCGTAGAATGGCTGTACGCCGTAGGTACGGGCGAGGAAGTCAACCAGCGTGGATTTGCCGGCTCCCATGTTGCCGGCGATGGCGATCGTGCGTTTCATCGCCCGGTATCGTCACCGTTTTCCCGTACGGCATCAAGCGTGGAGATACCCTATGCTCGTCCGCGCACAGTCAGGGAAAAGACCGGTGAGCGAGAACCTGCCTCCCGAATTGATCAGCGCCACCGCCATCGACGAGCGCGTTGCCGAACTTGCGGCGGAAATCTCGGCCGACTATGCCGGCATGGGTGACATCGTCCTCATCGGCGTGTTGAAAGGCTCGTTCATTTTCCTGGCGGACCTGTCCCGCAAGCTGTCGATTCCGCGCACGATCGAGTTCATCGCCGTCGCGAGCTACGGCAGCGGCAGCGTGTCCAGCGGCGCCGTCCGCCTCGTCATGGACGTTCGCGGCAATATCGAAAACCGGCACGTATTGATCGTCGAGGACATCGTCGATACCGGGCATACACTCAACTACCTGATCGGCATTCTCGAGTCCCATCGCCCCGCGTCGATCCGCACCTGCACGCTGCTGCACAAAGCGCATGCCGCGGAAGTCGAGGTTGCCGTCGACTACACCGGCTTTTCAATCGGCGATGACTGGGTCGTCGGCTACGGCCTCGACTATGCCGAGCGCGACCGTTCGCTACCGTATATCGGCACCGTCATTCCCGACGATCAGTGATCCGCGCAGGTATCGGTCTCGATCTCGATTGTCGAGTGGCCGATGCCGTATTCGCTGCGCAAGAGTGTCTTGATCTGCCGGATGACGGCGGTGGGATCGTCGGCCGTCGAATCGATTGTGACGTGCATCGTCAGCATCAGGTCGTCGGCCGTCAGTCCCCACACGTGCACGTGGTGCATGTCGGTGACGTCCGGTATCTGCTGCACGAGCACGGCGCGCATGGCGTCGACGTCCAGCCACTCGGGCGCGCCCTCCAGCAGGACATGAGCGCTGCGCTTCAACAGTATCCAGGCACTTTTCAGGATAAGGAGGGCAACGGCCACGGACAATATCGGATCGATGGGCATCCAGCCGGTATAGATGATGATGATCGCAGCAGCAATCGCTGCGATCGAACCCAGCAGGTCGCCGGCCACGTGCAACGCAGCGCCGCGGATGTTCAGGTTGTCCTGGTCGCCACCGTGTAACACGAGGAATGCCAGCAGGTTGACGACCAGGCCCGCCGTCGCAACCAGCAGCATCGTCGGACCCATTACGGCTACGGGCGCAAGCAGCCTGTCGAACGCCTCGAACAGGATCCATCCGACCACCAGCAAGAGGCTCAGGCCGTTGACGAACGCGGCGAGTATCTGGAATCGCTGGTAGCCGTAGGTCAGCCTCGCGTCCGGCGGGCGCTTGCTGACATGGAACGCCGCCGCCGCCAGAGCAAGGGCCATCGTATCGGTCAGCATGTGGCCCGCATCGGCAAGCAGCGCCAGCGAGCCGGACAGGATGCCGCCGATGACCTCGACGATCATGAAAACGCCGGTCAGGACGAGCGCAATTGTCACCCGCCGCATGTTGCTGTCGTGGTGGACGTGTCCCACGCACGGACTCCCCAGTACCGGGCCGACGCTGTCGGCGCAAAAAAAAGCGGCTCCTGAACGGAGCCGCCTTCGCTACCTACGTTAGTACGTGGTACCTGGCCCCCTGAATCCCCCGCCAAGTCGTACCTGAAGGTGTGTCGTAAACTGTCGCGGCCTTCGAAGACACGCTCGTGTTGTTCAAAGGCGACGTTTCGACGCGGTCACGGTCGCAGAAATACCGCTTGATGTCAATCTTTTAGCGGGTTCAGTCGACAAATCCAAACGTTGGCCACAGATTCGTTGCCAAAAAACCACATTTGTTCACCGATCCAGTATGAACTCGGAAAGGTCCGCGAGGTAGTCCGCGACGAGCCACCCTGTCTGCGGGTCGATCAGCGCGTGGCCGGTGCCCTCGAGAGCCTCGACGCGAACGTTGTAGCGCGTCTCCACCGACGCCGCCTCGAGCACCGCCAGCGTCCGTGGCACGTCCACGTTGCGATCGTCCAGCCCGAACAGGAGCAGGGCCGGAATGTCCAGCTCGCGCCAGTACGGCAACGGATCGAATGGCCCGTTTTGTGACCACCACGAGGCTTTTTTGAGCTGTGCACGACGGGCGATCAGGGGCCCGAACAGGTTCGCAGCGAACTCCGGTGCACCATCCGCAAGCATGTCCTGCCGGACCTCGTACAAGAGCTGCATGCGCGGCGTCACGGCGCTGGCCGACACCGTGGCAAGGAACGCTGCATCGGGTGTCTGCATGGCCGCCAGCGGCGCCACCCAGCCCCCCTGGCTGAAACCCACCAGGCCGACGCGATCCGGGTCGATAGCCGGCGTTTGCCGCAACAGCTCGAAAGCCGCTATTGCGTCGGCAGCAAATTCATCAAACGACGCGACGTGCCACTGGCCTTCCGACTTGCCCGTGCCGCGTTTGTCCGGCAGCAGCACGGCGATTCCCTGGCGTGCAAGATGGTCCGCAACGGACAGGTACCAGAACTGGTCCCGGTTGCTGGCGCCCGACCCGTGTATGAAGACCGTGCCCGGATGCGGGCCGTCACCGTTGGGCAGAAACAAGAGCCCGGCGAGTCGCAGGTTGCCACTGTCGAAGAAGACCTCTCGGGTCGCGTAGGGGCCCGTGACTGGAGTCAGCGTGCGCGTGCCGTCGGCATCGCTCAGTGTGCCGGCGACGATTGCACCGTCATCGTCGAGCGAAAACTCGAGAAACCCGTCAGGCGCCGTGAAGCGCGTCGAGGATTCGGGTGTGAGAACCGTGCGATCGAGGTCCGCACGCGCCGCACCAAAGCCATACAGGACGACACCGGACTCGGCACCGAAAGTCAGAAGCCTCTGCGAACCGCCCTCGAGTTCATACCAGCCGGTAGTGGATCCGAGGTTGAAAGCGGACTCGTCCACGACCTTGCGGACCGGGGGCTCAAGCTGTTCAGCAGGCCAGAACCAGGCGCCCGCCAACGCAACTGCGACGAGGCCGGCCAGGGCAAACAGCATGCGCACAGCCAGCCTCATCGCAGCGATCCGCCGTCCCGTGTCAGTTGAAAACCTGTTCTGCCGAGACGATGTCGACGCCGTCGCCGCGGAAACCGAGCGGCAGCACCTCGATGACCGCGTCCTCATCGAGCAGAGCCTGCGGCTTGTCGGCCTCGTAGGTCATCGGGGACGGTTGGTCGGCCAGCAGCCGCTGCCTGAGATCGGTCGCATCCCTGGTAATGAAGACATACTGGATGTTGTCGGTGCTCAGGTTCTGGCGGATGACGCGATTGACGTCGTCGAGCGTCAACGCGTTCAGCCCGTCTCGGACATACGCTGAAAAATCATCAATGCCATAGTACTGGTTGTCGAATGCGTAGCCGAGTTGTCGTGACTGGCCATCGGTCAGCAAGCTCACGTATTTCGACAGGAAAGCGCGCGTCGCTTCGAAGTCGGATTCCGACATGCCTTCCTCGATGACCTTGTCGAGTTCGAACATCGCCGTGCGCGTGGCAAAGTGCGCATCGTTGTTGTTGCGCAGCGGCCGTAACCAGACCTGGAAAATCTGCTGTCGGCGACCGAGGTTCGTATCCGGCCGGAACTGGAACATCCCACGCGGGAAGTACTCGATGTACGCGTAGTTGCCGTAGTTCATGCCACGATCCTCGCGGATGCGCTGGAACAGGTGCGCATTCGAGCTGCGGTGTTCGCCGAAGTAAGAGCGAAGCAGCCACAGCGCTATCCAGTCGGGATCGCCACGCGTAAGCTCGATCGGGAAACCGAACGACACGGCCACACCGGGCGTTTCCTTCTCGATCAGCACGGCACTGCGGCCCTCCGGCAATGGCGCCGCCGGCAGGTCGACCAGTGCACGCTCGCCGACGTCGAGTCGCTGCAGGTCATTGCTGATCGTGGCAGCAAACGAGTCCGGGTAACCGCCGGCGAGACCCACCGTCATGTTGCGAATCGTGTAGTAGGTTCGATAGAAGCCCTTTACGTCGTCGAGCGTGATCGACTCGATATCGCTGACCGAGCCCAGGTTCAGCGATCCGTACGGGTGTTCCTGGCCGTAGATCGTCTTGTACAGGAATTCCTTACCCAGCTCTTCGTCGTTGTTACCGACGAGATCGGTGCGGATCTGGTTGATTACCTGCGTCCTGATACGGATGAAATCCTTCTCGGACCAGGCCGGGAACAACAGCTGCCCGCGCACGAGTTCGTACCAGGCATCCAGGTTGTCCTTGTGCACCTGCCCGGACAGGCGCGTCATTTCCTTGTCGACCTGCGCATTGAATCCCGAAGCAATCGGGTACATCGCCTCGTTGATCTGGTCGATGGTCATGGCTTCCGACCCACCGTCCGTGATCATCGCCGCGGTCATCGCGGCCAGTCCTTTTTTGCCGTCCGGGTCGAACGCGGCACCGGCATGAACGACGAATGCCACGTCGACGAGCGGCGAGCTGCCGGATTGCTGCGTTACCAAGGACACCGGCGTCGCGTCATCGGTCGCCTCGGTCACAGGTGGCAGCGATTTGCCGGCGTCAGCAGACGCCGCATCGTCCGCCGGCGCCGACGCCATGCCGGCCGCGGCAACCCGCGTATCGACGGAAACCGTACCGTCGACGCCGGCCATCGACTCACTCGTCGACAGGGTCAGGATGCCTCGCTGGCTGTCGACGAAATACTTGTTGGCGGCATCACGTACGTCTTCGGCGGTCAGCGAGTCATACGTCCGGTAAACCTCGTTGATCGTTTCCGGCGTGCGGAAGAAATGCACAAAACTCGCCAGCACCGAACCGATACTGCCCGAATTGTCGAGCTGCGCAGTAAAGCCGTATCGCAGGCGCGATTTCGTCTCTTCGATCAGCGCCGGCGACGCCAGCTGCGTGCGGGCCTCGACCAGCGTGTCGTTGATCGCTGCCTGCACGGCCCCTGCGTGTTCCTCGG
>JAAUYI010033732.1_pt1 | contig 12564 bp, 13 predicted proteins | sample 7278041 | NCBI WGS metagenome assembly JAAUYI01 (sample SAMN14350216, study PRJNA611818) | marine sediment metagenome | isolation source: surface marine sediment (0.6m) | place: French Polynesia: Moorea | collected 2018-08
CTTGCGCCCGCGCCACCTGCGGGCGCAAGGGAATGCTGACCGAGCAAGGGAACGCGCATCAAGACAAAGATCGAAAGGTATGCGACCGCATTTTAGACTTAGTAGAGGCGGTAATTGCCGATCCGACTACAGGAATAGGCAAACCCGAAAAGTTAAAATATTTACCAGGATCTCGTTGGTCGAGAAGAATTACTCAAGAACATCGGCTGGCGTACCAAGTAGGAAAAGAAAAGCTGATTTTTTTGCAGTGTCGTTATCATTACTAGACATTAGTTTCGTTCCTTTAATTGGTTCTCTAATTCTTTAATTCTGGCAGTCAAAGGTGCAGTCTTAGCAGCTACTTCTGCCTCTGAATACATGATAGGAATATGCTGAGGACAGTTCCAACTCATCGCTTCAATTTTAATTGCGATTCCTCGTTCGACTTCGGCGGGATAATTAGGAGTTATTAGCTGAGATAATAATTGTGGATCGTCATCAATTACTTTTGCCTTTCCCCAAATTTTTAAGCGACGACGATGAACATAATCCATTAGAAATAGAAAAACGCGATCGTTGTCAGCCAAATTGCCAACGCTAATATATTGCAGATTACCTTTAAAGTCGGCAAAACCTAAAGTCTTTTCATCTAAGATTTTGAGAAAACCCTTTGCACCACCACGAAATTGAATATAGGGATAGCCATTACTGCTGACAGTACCTAAATAAAAACCGTTTCTTTGTTGGATAAATTCTATTTCTGAGTCGGCTAATATATCCTCTTTAATACCTTGTTTGACAAAGTTTTCATAGATTTCGCGAGTATTATATCGAGTTTGGGCTGATTTTACTCCTGGAGTAAAAGCAATTTCAGTAAATTTGCGTCTCATGATATTTTGTTCTCTTCTTTATATAGACTAGATTTAAATTCCTGGCATACTAATAAATCCTGGTAGTTGAGAAATGCGATCGCACCAAGCTAGTATTTGAGGATAAGGATCGAGGGAGATTTTGCCATCAGGGGCAAGGGCAACATAAGGAAATACGGCAAGATCGGCAATAGTAGGATGTCCTAATTCTAGCCATTCTCTATCTGTTAGATGTTGTTCGAGGATATCTAAAAGGAAAATTGATGTTTGCGTAGCTATGTTGATATCCACATATTCGGCATTGAATAAATAAAATCTTCGGGCAAACTCAACTCCCTGGCGGATTTCTCCTGCGGTTGTTGATAGCCAACGCATAATCTGACTCAAAGATTCGGCATCCGTTGGCAGCCAGGTTTCATCGCCATATTTTCGCGCCAGATAAACTAAGATTGCTTGGGCATCGGGAATTATTAAATCTCGATCGATTAATACAGGTATTTGCCCAAAAGGATTAAGCTTGAGAAACTCAGCAGATTTATGTTCTCCAGACATCAAGTTTACAGGTATAGTTTCATGTTCTAAACCTAGTAAAGACAACATAAGTCTTACTTTATAGCAGTTGCCTGATAATTCTAGATCGAAAAGTTTGATAGTCATTTTTTTGTACCGAACGTTTGGTATAGAAAATAATTATACCGATTGTTCGGTATAATGTCAAAAAATAATTAATCATCATTTATGTCAAAAGAAGCAGTTATTGTTAAACTTATTCCCGTCTTTAGGCAATATGGCTATGAGGGGACAACTCTATCAATGCTGTCTCAGGCATCAGGTTTAGGTAAAGCCAGTCTGTATCATCACTTTCCCCAAGGAAAAGAAAGTATGGCTGATGCTGTAATGGCATATGTGGCTGTTGAGTTTGAGCGAGCAGTTTTGCAACCTCTAAAAAGCGATCGCCAGCCAATAGAGAAATTAAAGGCAATGTGTCAAGGTTTAAACGAATTTTATGCAGCAGGGGAAAATAGTTGTTTCTTGGCAATTATGTCGGTGGGAGAAGCAGATAACTTATTTCACGCTCGAATAAAGCAACAACTACAAACCTGGATAGAAACCACAGCAGAGGTATTAATAGAAGTGGGAATAGAACCAGCAGAAGCCAAAATGCGATCGCAACATAGCGTCATAGAAATTCAAGGAGCATTAGTTTTGGTTAGGATAATAAAAGACACAACAATATTTGAGAATATAATTGCATCTCTACCGCAAAAAATGCTCCAACAGGCTTGAGAAAATTAAAATTTACTGAAAATTGTTATAATTCAACAACTAAAAAATCACGACCGTTAAATAGCTAACTAATCTTGTCTCTCGATCTTTTAACTGATACCCTGATGAGTGCTTTAGAAACTTAATAACTACTGGTAACTAATGGAAGTTGACTGATGCTGTCTCTTGCAAATTAGTAACCAGTAATCAGTAATCAATATGGCAACTACAACTTGGACAAGACGACATATTCTTTCGCTGATCGATTTTTCGGCGACAGAATATGATACGGTATTGCAGACGGCTGCGGGGTTTCAAAAAGTACTTGCAGGAAGAACCAAAAAAGTTCCCGCACTTCAAGGAAGAGTAGTGGCAAATATGTTCTTTGAACCCTCTACTCGTACCCGCAGTAGCTTTGAATTGGCAGCTAAAAGACTTTCAGCCGATATTCTCAATTTTTCTCCTGGAACTTCTTCTTTAACTAAAGGCGAAACTATTTTAGATACGGCAAAGACCTATTTAGCAATGGGTGCAGACATTATGGTGATTCGTCATCAGCAAGCAGGAGTACCCCAGACGATCGCACGAGAAATGGATCGGCTCAATTCTGGAGTGACAATTCTCAATGCAGGAGATGGTTTACACCAACATCCATCTCAGGCGTTACTAGATCTCTATACGATTACATCTGTCTTGGATCGAGATAATCCTCGTTTAGAATTGCTAGCAGGGAAAAAAATTGCGATCGTCGGCGATATACTTCATTCTAGGGTAGCCCGTTCTAACATTTATAGTCTGGTGACAGCAGGAGTTGAGGTTCATTTGGCCGCACCCCCAACCCTCTTACCCAAAGATTTTTTAAAGCTAGTTGATAATCAACGCCAGGGTAAATTATTTCTCCACTGGGAATTAAATCCAGCCTTAGAAGCGGCCGATTTTGTGATGACGCTACGCTTACAAAAAGAACGCATGACGGCTAATTTTATACCCAGTCTCAGGGAATATCATCAAGGGTTTGGCATTACTCGCGATCGCCTTAAATTGTGCAAACCTAATGTTAAACTGCTTCACCCAGGCCCGACAAATCGCGGAGTAGAAATAACCTCCGACTTAATGGACGACCCCAATCTGAGTCTAATTCCCCAACAGGTAACTAACGGTGTAGCGACGCGCATGGCATTATTGTATTTAATTGGTATTAATGATAGTCAGTAGAATAGTTATTTTCAAAAACTAGCCATCAGAGATTACCGAGGCTAAAATCGTGTGGAAATAATTGGGGGGGCACAAATTTCTATGCACGATTCTTTAGGAGAAGTAAACGCCAGTCAGATCGATTTGATTGATGTTTTGGCCGATATTCGACTGATTAATGTTACTGAAATCAAAATTATTCAAGAAGTAGTCGGTTTTATTGATGCCAATTATCAGGAACATAAATCAATAATTCCTTCAGCAAAAGTTGCTGCTTTAATTCTCAATCGAGATGAAATACCGAATCTTTATGCTACTTCTTTTAGAGGTCACAATAATCAGGTATTAGAGTTTCAAAATCAATTTGGTATCGGTGGCTTCAAAATTAGAGAAAAGCTGGTACCCTGGGCATTAGATAAAGTGATTAGAGCGGGATTGCCTCAGAATTTACAACAAAATTTGACCATGGCAATTGATACCTCTAGAAGTCCTACACCATTAGACGACCGAAATCTTTTAGAAATATTGGCGACGATTGATTTGGCTAATGTTGTAGAGTTTCAGGTAATCAAAGAAGCGGTTAAGTGCGTTAATGAAAACTACCCTCAAACAGCCAGACGAATTAATTTATCCGATGTTTGTGCTTTAGTTCTCAACCACGACGCTGTAACTTCTCTCTACGCAACTTCGGCAGAAGAATACGATGAATTGAAAGCTACTTATATTGCTCAACATCAACCTCAAGTCAATCAAATTATTCGCCAGATGATAGAAAAAATTCATCAAGAGGGTTCGGAATATAGCTTTAGTCATGATTCTTTGGTTGCAGTAAATTTTCAAAGACGTAAAAAGTTAACTAAATTCTGGAATATTTAAATATTTAACAGTAATTAGCTGTTAGCAAATATCTAATAGCTTTTTTTGTTTTTGTACTCGGCTACCAAAAACTCCTAACTCATCAGACTATGGCTAAAGTTGGCAGAGTCGAGCCATTAGTAGAAAAATTAGATACGGGTTGTTCTGAAGCAGTATAGCCGACGTACTTTCGGGCAAAGTCTAAAGCGTAGATCTCAGAATGCATTAGCTGCGATCGCTTGAATTGTTGTACCCGCTTAATTGACTTACTTTCGGCAGAGCGATCGTCTTGAAGATTAATCATGTGCAACAAAGATTCGCAAAACTGCTGTGTCTTTCTAATTTCGGGTAAACGAGTTGCAGAGTAGTGTTTTAGAGGAAGATTGTTTTGCAAGCGATAGTAACTGGTTAATGCTTCACCTAAAACATCAGCATCCTGAATTGCCAGATTTAGACCCTTACCACCAGCAGGGTTAACTATGTGTGCCGAATCTCCAGCCAGAAACAGACGGCGATCTTGCATTGTCTGAGTGATAAAACTCTGCATCTTTAAGACTTGCTTGGTAACGATCTTACCTGTTGTAAGTGTCCAGTCTTCTCGCGCCAATCTTAGCTGAAGTTCATTCCAAATGCGATTGCTCGACCAATCAGCAGCAGTGTCTTGCATCGGTATCTGGAGGTAATAACAAGAGCTTTTTTCGTTGCGTAATATATGCCCTGCAAAGCCATTGGGATGTATGCCATAAATAGTATGTTTGCTAGAAGGCGTTGCTTCGACAGTAACAGCCAACCAAGCATAATCAAAATATTTGCTGCGGGGTTGGGCAATTGCTGCGGGAAGAGAAGCACGAGTAATACCAGAAAAACCATCGCATCCAGCAATAAAATCGCAGTTAATTGCTAGAGCTTGTCCCTTTCGTTGACATTTAACCCTTGCACCCTGATTTTGGTTGTCAATAGCTGTAGCTTCAGTATCAAATAAAATTTCTCCTCCAGCCTGCTGTAACTTATCAATCAAATCTACTATTAACTCCTGTTGGGGGTAAGCATAGTGAATTTGACCGCGACATTTTTTGCCATAATCTAAAATAAAGTTTTCTTCCAGGGTGCGAAATTCACATTTAGCTTGGGGTATTCCTTCTCTCAGCAGGCGATCGCTCAATCCGTGTTCTTGAAGGATAGTAAGAGTTTTTTGGTCTATTAAACCTACGCTAGAACGAGCATATATTTCTGATTCGGAGCATTTTTCCAGCACAACACACTCGATGCCATATTTATGTAAAATATTGGCAGTTAATAGTCCCGCCAGTCCCGCACCGATAATACAAACCTTAGTGGTGATTTGATTAATAGACATAAGTTACTTCTCGTCAATAAATTGATTAACTGAATAATAGGCAGAAGAAAGTCAATTGTAGGGAATTTTAGGGATTTATTTCTATTCCTCGCCAGATACTTATCATTTCTAGATTCGATCTAGGTTTGGATTGTTCCTAATATTTACTTAATATGTTGTCAGTCGCTCGTTTATGCAGACTTGCTCCGATCTCCTCGATCTGAGCGAACTTGGTTCAAAGCTATTGGTTTTAAGCTCTTGTCAGAAAGTAAATCAAAAAAAAAGCAACAAAATACTGTAAATGTATATAAGTGTCGTAATACCTACTTATAATCGATTGCCAATTTTGCAAAAAAGTCTTGCTGCTTTAGAAACACAACAGCTAAGCGACAGTAAAATTGAGGGTTATGAAATAATTCTGGTTGACGATGGTTCGACGGATCGCACTTTGGCTTGGTTGGCAGAAAATCAAGCTCAATTACCCCATGTCAAGGTATTGGAACAAGAGCATCAAGGCGCAGCAGCAGCCAGGAATTTGGGAGTCAAAAATGCTAGGGGAGACACGATCGTTTTTATCGATAGCGACTTAGTTGTTACCGAAAGTTTTCTTCAGTGTCATGCTGAGGCTTTGGTTAAAGGAGAACAAAAGCTCAAAAGCGATCGCCTCTTTACTTACGGTGCGGTAATTAATACCAATAACTTTGAAAATCCTGCTTCCGAACCCTATAAATTAACCGATTTTTCCGCTGCCTATTTTGCGACGGGAAATGTGGCGATCGCTCGTAAATGGTTAGAAGAGGCTGGCTTGTTTGATACTGGTTTTCAACTTTACGGTTGGGAAGATTTAGAATTGGGAGTACGGCTCAAAAAATTAGGTCTAAAATTAATCAAATGTCCCGAAGCTAGGGGATATCATTGGCATCCTGCATTTAATTTAGCGCAAATTCCCAAGGCGATCGAGCGAGAAATACAACGGGGCAAAATGGGTGTTGTTTTCTACAACAAACATCCTACTTTTGAGGTCAAAATGATGATTCAGATGACAATTTTACATCGTATTTTATGGGGAATCCTTTCCTTAGAAGGAAGACTCAACGAACGCACCCTCAAACCTGTCATGCAGTGGTTGATCGATAATGGCAGACCCCAACTAGCCGAACAAGTAGCCCGTATTTTTCTTAACTGGTATAACGTTCGGGGTGTTTATGCTGCTTACAATGAACAAAATTGAATCAGATCGAGTATTCAACTGGTGCTTTACAAGACAGATCTTTCCTGGCTTATGAGGTAATCTCGCGCCAACAGTCCCCCAAATTTAGCGTCTCTAATTGTTGTTGGTCGCACACTTACGATAGTATAGCCAAAGTGCAATAACTATATTACTGGCAATTAATTAGCTTGAATTTAATTAGATATTAATTAGAAAAGGTTTATGAAAATTTTAGTAGTAGAAGATGACGAACGCATTAGCGATGCTGTAGTCGAATACCTTAGCGATCTGCATTATGCGGTAGAAGCAGTTTACGATGGTCAAAGTGCTTGGGAGTTGTTGGATGTATTTACCTATGACATGATCTTGCTAGACGTAATGTTACCAGAGATTGATGGGATTAGTCTCTGCCAGAAATTACGTAAAAAAGGCTGCAATATTCCTATTTTGATGTTGACCGCAAAAGACACTCTAGAAAATAAAATAGAAGGATTGGATGCTGGTGCAGACGACTACTTAGTAAAACCCTTTGAGTTGGATGAATTATCGGCTCGGATCCGTGCTTTACTGCGCCGTGGAAATAATAGTTTACCGCCAGTTTTAACTTGGGAAAAATTACGACTCGACCCCAGTAGCTGTGAGGTCTTCTATAATGAAGCTCTTTTGCCCCTGAGTCCCAAAGAATACAAGCTCTTGGAATTTTTCTTACGCAATGGTCGTCGTGTCTTTAGTCGCGCTCAAATCTTAGAACATCTCTGGTCCTTCGAGCAAGTACCAGAAGAAGCTACCGTCAAAGCTCATATTAGAGGTTTAAGACAAAAATTAGAAGCTGCTGGCGCACCCCACGATCTGATCGAGACTGTTTATGGCTTGGGATATCGTCTTAAAGAAGAACCACAACAGGTATAGTTTTTTATGTATCAAGGCTTGCGATCGCGATTGCTTCTGTACTATCTAATAGTTATGGCAGCTATTTTGAGTATTTTTGGTACGGGGGTTTATGTTGTCTTTCGGCGCAATTTATCTAGCCAGTTGGACAAGACAGCGATGACTCTGGCTCAATCTGGAAGCCTATCTTTTACAGCCGTCAGGGATCGTGGTAGTAAATATCTCAATCAGGTCGAAGAAGTGCCTTGGCGAGATATTTTTAACCGCGATCAACAAAGTTTGGAGTGGTTTGACGAGAGAGGGCAATTACTAGGCAGAAAAGGGATGATTCAAATCGATGCTCCTCCAGAAGTAGGTTCAAAAGTGATCGAACAGCCAAAAACAGGGGAGTTATTTCGTACCCATACAGCATCAGTTTTTATTCGTAACAACCGTCAGGCGGGGCCCCCTTCACTAGTAGGATTTGTCAGGGCCAGTCAATCTAGTGAAGAGATAGAAGAAGCAGAAGAACAGTTATTTTGGATTTTAATAATTGGGGGGATGTTAACCCTGATTTTGATTGGTTTGGGGGGTTTTTGGTTAACCCAAAAGGCAATTGAACCAATTGAAGGCAGTTTTTTACAACTCAAGCAGTTTACCGCCGATGCTTCCCACGAGTTGCGCAGTCCCCTAACAGCAATTAAAGCCTCGGTAGATTTGATGCGCAACCATCCAGAGCGAGTTCACCCTAAAGATGCTAAAAAATTGGAGGCGATCGCTGGTGCAACCCTGCAAATGAATCAGACTCTACAAGATCTATTGTTTTTGGCTCGTGCTGATGCCGATCCTAGTATGCCCGTTGGCGATCGCCAATTGACCCCCGTATCTTTAAATCAAATTCTGCAAAATTGTTTTGTACTCCTCGAACCATTAGCCAACGATAAAAAAATTGTTTTTCAGTCTAAATTTAGGGATGATATTACGGTCTTAGGCGATACTGCCCAGCTTTCGCGTTTGTTTTCCAATTTATTAGAAAATGCCCTACAATATACCCCAGAAGAAGGACGGGTTAGCTTGGATTTATACAAACAAAATCGCATGGCGATCGTTAGTGTCCGCGATACGGGTATTGGTATTGCTCCCGATCAAATTTCCAAGGTATTCGACCGTTTTTGGCGAGCCAACAAAGCTCGCTCTCGTCGTCAAGGTGGTACTGGTCTGGGTTTGGCTATTTCACAGGCGATCGCCAAAAGTCACAACGGCAAAATTTCTGTTACTAGTGAGCTTAATATTGGCAGTTGTTTTCTGGTACGTATTCCTATTCTAGAAAGTAAAAAAACCCTAGTCAGCAATACACAATTTAACAATTTAAATATATTGAGTAGCAAAGAAGATTCAAACTAGATTATCTAGCTGCTGAAAACAAAAACTTGACGGAGATTGAGCATGGATGCGAAAAGGTTTTCAACTGAGGTCTGAAAATTAGACAATATTGGACAATTACCGCCAAAAATTAAGATAAAATAAAGAGCTTGGCAAACAACTCTTCTACTACTGGTTGTGTCAAGCTCTTTTGATGTTTAGAATCTATTTAATTTATAAGTGCAAGTTGGTGATAGTTGAAATTAGGAGACGACCTAAGAACTACATAATTCCTAGCTGACCAAGAATTCCTTGACCAGTGAAGTATTCTACAACCATAGCTGTAACAAAGCCGAACATCGCCAAGCGACCGTTCCAAACTTCTGCAAATTGAGTAAAGCCGAATTTGTTTTCTTGGTTTTCCATCAGTTTCTACCTCATTAAGTATTGTTACCTATCATTATAAGTAATATAAATTTTTGTTGCAACAACTTTATAAATAGACTGATATCAAGGTTCTTTGATTGAAAAATATTGCGCTGACTGTAATTATATTAAAAATTTCAGGAAAAAGCTTTACAAAATTACTTATACAGACTAGTGAGATATTTATCCATTGTTTAGCTCTTTTAATCGCATCCATAGAAGTCGTGGCACGAGGAACTGCGACAGCACAACCTGGTTCGCGATCGACCCAGGCAGCATAAATATATAAGGAGAATGTATTAAGTTAATCCTGCAAGCAAATTTAATTCCAAATAACAAAGAGTTGGACATAAAACCTAAACAGGTTATAGCTCCAACTCTTGTTGATTGAATATTTAATTGTATCGAATAAAAATTTACATTCTTGCTAGTGCCGATATTTTGGATCGCACTTCTGGTTGAAAATCTTTTAGCTCATCGAGATTTAGCCATCCTTCTTTTACCAATTGGGCGAGATCGAAAACAAAAGTAGAAGGATTATATTCATACTTGCCTTCTATTTCGTATCTTTTAGAACTCAATAAATCGTGTAGATACCACAAATCATCGAGTTCTGTAAGGGAACTAGAGCGATCGCGAACAGTGGCTATCAAAGTGGAGGTTTCTCGTTGATAAGCTAGATTTAAAACTTTTTTTGCTATTGTTTCCTCCGTTTTGGCTTGCTGATTTACATTCACTTGGACTGGTGACATTAATGTTATATTGATTGATTTATTTGATGTAATACATATATTTTAATTATGGTAATTTTACCATTAAATACTTTAGTAAACAAAATTAATAGATAATCATAAATAGTTGCTTGCTAAGATTCGACCGAGCGAGCAAATGACGCTCTCGGATCTGGCTCGATTATTGTCGGTCTAATCTAACTCATCAACCACAAACATCGCTGCGGTTTTTTTTCTGTTACCAATTATCAATTACCAGTTACAAAAATCACTACAATACAGTACATATAGCATCATTCCTCGTTGCTAATTTTTCGTTGCTAAAATTCTCATGAACAATTCTGACTCGATCGTCATCGCTCAAAATGTCGAAAAGTGGTATGACAACAACTTCCATGTACTCAAAGGAGTGAACTTAGAAGTCCAAAAACAAGAAGTAGTAGTGATCATGGGTCCTTCTGGTTCGGGAAAATCTACCTTTATTCGGACTTTCAATGCTCTCGAACCCTATCAAAAAGGTAGTATTATCGTCGATGGCATCAAATTATCCAACGATTTAAAGAACATCGAAGCTATTCGCCGTGAAGTAGGGATGGTATTTCAACAGTTCAATTTATTTCCCCATTTAACCGTCCTCAAAAATATTACCCTCGCCCCGATGTGGGTACGTCGTCATTCCAAAGCCAAAGCCGAAGAAATAGCCGTACAACTATTAGAAAAGGTAGGTATCTTAGAGCAAGCCCATAAATATCCAGGACAACTATCAGGGGGACAACAACAGCGGGTAGCGATCGCCAGAGCTTTGGCAATGCAGCCGAAAGTAATGTTATTTGACGAACCAACCTCGGCCCTAGATCCTGAAATGGTGAGGGAAGTTTTGGATACGATGCGTAGTTTAGCAGATGAGGGGATGACCATGGTCTGCGTTACCCATGAAGTCGGTTTTGCTCAAGAAGTAAGCGATCGCATTGTCTTTATGGACGAAGGTACGATCGTCGAGGTAGCTACTCCTCAAGAGTTTTTTAGCAACCCCAAAGAAGACAGGAGTAAAAAGTTTTTGTCTCAAATTCTCTAGGGATTAGAAATAGAACTAATTATTGTTAAGATGATCGAGTGAGATAAGACAATGATAAGACTCTGTGGAAATAACTTTTTTAGGTACAAGTTCTGGCGTTCCCACGCGATCGCGTAATGTGTCCAGCGTAGCTCTAAGATTACCCCAACGTGCTGAGGTATGGCTGTTTGACTGTGGAGAAGGAACACAACATCAGCTACAAAAAAGCGATCTCAAAAGCTCTCAGATTAGACGCATTTTTGTAACTCATATGCATGGCGATCATACTTTTGGCTTGATGGGTTTGATTGCTAGTTGTGGCTTAGCTGGTAATAGTCAACCGATTGATATCTATGGCCCAAAAGGTTTAAAAGAATATCTTCAGACTGCTGCCAAATACTCCTATATGCATTTTGGTTCGCGTCTCAAGATTCATACTGTTGAGTCTGGTTTGCTCTACGAAGATGACGAATTTAGCGTTAGCTGTCAGCTACTCAAACACCGTATACCCGCTCATGGTTATCGGATCGCCGAAAAAGACCGCCCTGGAATGTTTAACCCCGAAAAAGCCAAGTCTTTGGGTATTCCCCCAGGGCCGATATATGGCAAACTCAAACAGGGAGAAGTCGTTACTTTGGAAGATGGTCGTAAAATCAACGGCAAAGATCTTTGCGGTCAACCAGAACCAGGACGTAAAATTGCCTACTGTACGGATACCATCTTTTGTGATGCTGCGGTCGAACTAGCGCGAGATGCCGATGTCTTAATTCATGAGGCTACTTTTGCCCATCAAGATGCAGATATGGCGTTTGAAAAGATGCACTCCACAACCACAATGGCGGCCCAAGTAGCTCTTTTAGCAGAAGTCAAGCAATTAATTATGACTCATTTTAGCCCTCGCTATGCTCCTGGTAATCCCATCCAGTTAGACGATCTCAAGCAGGAAGCTAGAGCAATCTTTCCTAATACCAAGCTGGCTTACGATTTTTATACTTATGAAGTACCCAGACGCAGAGAAGAGAAGAAAAAGAAGGTCAAAGTTGCTAGTTAATCACACAGCAACAGAGATAACATGAAGATTAGAGTTGTCAAAGAGAATGATATAGATACCCTCTTCGAGATCAGAACTAGTGTGGTGGAAAATTATCAATCCCGCGAAGAGATTGCCGAACTTGGCATTACTCCTCAGTCGGTTGCCGAAATGCTCAAGACAGACTGTCGTGCTTGGATAGCCGAAGTAGACGATCGACCTGTCGGTTTTTCAATTGCCAACGCCACCGAAAAAACTATCTTTGGGGTTTTTGTTCTTCCAGCTTTTGAAGGACGAGGAGTGGGACGGGCTTTAATGCAGGCTGCTGAAAATTGGCTTTGGTCGCAAGATATTGCCGAAATTTGGCTAGTAACGGGTAACGACC
>JAAUYI010142048.1_pt1 | contig 12564 bp, 8 predicted proteins | sample 7278041 | NCBI WGS metagenome assembly JAAUYI01 (sample SAMN14350216, study PRJNA611818) | marine sediment metagenome | isolation source: surface marine sediment (0.6m) | place: French Polynesia: Moorea | collected 2018-08
TCCAACTGTACATGGGTTGTGAAACCGGGTTTATTTGCTAATTGGTAATTGCTTTACAGGTAAGAAGATATCCACAAAACTGACTGGATTGTAAAGTTTTGTGAAAAATTCCCAAAATGATACTTTCCTCCCAAATATGCAATTATGAACAATTTTTGGCGAACGGGATTTCAAGGTTTACAGCCGCATATTTTCTGCTATAATTCTGCTATAATGAGGTATTCGTAGATTACACCTGAGATTTTTTTTGTCATGATTTCTTGACTTATTGATTTTTTAAATTTGAGACTTCAGATAATTCTGCAAAAATTCCCCAAGTTTTTGATGCAGGTAAAAGATATGTGATACTAGCTAAATTCTAGTAAACCTGCTTTCATAATCTACTTGTACTCACAGGTGAGAAGATTTTGTCAACCGAGAAAATCATGAAATTTTTGTATTAGTTTTCCGGAAATTCCTCCCGGGGGAGTGATGATAGTAATTGAGGTTAAATGATAAACTAGCAATTCATTTATACCTCTGGACATAGTGGACTGATAAACTTTACACAACTTACGCAGAGTTTAGATTTTCAGCTTTCTATCTAATAGATTCTCAAATATGAGACATGGCGATTCCAGAAATTTGCCATGTTGGCACCTGCAATGTGTCTATATATGAGATTCTAGATTAGTCAGGCTGGCAAAAGTTTTGTCAGTCAATATAATCATTAACTAAGTAAATGATCGTATCGAGGTGAGAGGAATGACAACTACAGCAACTAAGTCAAATAAACAACAACGCAAATCTGCAAAAAAAAGACAACATTCACCCCTGAGGATGAATATAGGTACTCCTATGGTACCAGTGCGTAAACGCCAGAAAAAGCAAAACCATGAGGTACTAAGTGACTGGGCACATGCCAGTTAATTTGTCTTTAATTTCCAATTACACAATTGTGATGGAGCTGTCATACGCGGTTTATTATATTGATAAAATCCATTTACATCCAGGGAAGCTCTACGGAACAAAACCCAATCTGTACGTCCCCACTCATCATTTTCAGTACGAATAATTTTGCCTTGGCTAAGTGTTAATCGCTGCTGGGAATCCCAGTGAAATTCTGATTTAGGGATGCTACGGCGTTCGCCATCAGAAAATGATATTTCTAGAGCTTCTCCTGTGATAAGATTACCATCAATTTTACCCTTTATACAGACAAATTGACTTGAGTGAGGATAGCCATAATATCCATCTATAAGATTATCAGTTTTAGTAAAGTTTAAACATACCCCTGCTCCATCTTGCCAGTCTTTGGGGTCGGGTTGAGTGCAAAACTGGTATTTACCATTTCTTAAGTTGGTGATTTTTGTCTGTTGAAGTGGGGCTTTTTTAATGGGGATAGCGGCAGATTGGAAAGCAACATTAAGTGGCATTCCTACTAATATAACAGCCATAAATGCAGCTTTTTTATAATAATCGATGTTGCTTTTGTTGAGCATAATTTTTATTGAAAATAGTGAGGAATTAGGAGTAGGGACGCTGCGGCTTGCGCCCAGGAATTAGGAATTGGTCAACCAATTTGAGTTTGAAATATTGAAAAATGAAATTGACCTCATATATAAATCTAGGGGCTTGGAAATAAATTTTAGATTTTGCAAAATGGAATTAATTCCACTTTAGATAAATCTGCTTACTCTGTACCATTAAGAAATTAACGGTCAGAAAAATTTTCCTGCCCTTATTGTGTGATTTATCATATAACCGTCTAATTTGGAAATAGGAAATGGGGAATGGGTACTGACAAAGAACTACTTATGGTGTTTTTTGTCAGTTCTTTCCGTTTAGACTTGCTGTAAGTAGCTGATGACAGTGATAGGACGGGAGCAACTGGCATATTTTTTCTGTAGGATGCGTGAGGTGCGCAAAAATATTTGAACATAGCAATAAGACTTATAACCACTCTGGGAGAAGCCGCCTACTCTACCCTTCGGGAACGCTTTCAGCGAACGAGAACGACTGAGTCCCTTCGGGACACGCTACGCGAACGTCGAACGGCGTCTACACGCACCAACCATCGATTGTGACAATTGCGTAAGTCTTGAGAGATTAGCTGTCTTAAGGGTAAGGAATTAACAATAAGTACTTATGCAAAATTATTTATATATTTACTATCGAGTTATATAAACTGTTAAGAGTTCCCTATTAAGAGTTCCCTACCTCAAAAAAATGTCTAATTAATTTTGCCCTGGTACTTAATAGTTATAATTTTACTCTCAAAGATATCTGAAAAGCTGATCTACTGCTAAGGTTAACGGACTTTGGGTACCTTCTGATTTAACAGATTTACTTACAATCCCCAGTCTCTATTACCCTATTTTGAATACAATGTTTAACAAACCACAGCATAAAACACCACAAACCTACCTGGATACAACATCACCAGAAATAGTATTTCGTGTCCGTGAAATTACTAAGACTTACCGTATGGGTGAGGTAGAAGTTCACGCACTGCGATCGCTTAATCTTGACCTTTATGAAAGCGAGTTTGTAGTATTATTAGGACCTTCGGGTAGCGGTAAATCCACCCTGCTGAACATTTTGGGTGGTTTGGATATACCTTCTAGCGGTCGTGTTTTCTTTTGCAATCAGGAATTAACTCATGCAAGGGATGCTGAACTAACGCGATTTCGTCGTCAATATGTGGGCTTTATTTTCCAGTTTTATAACTTAATTCCCAGCCTCACAGCCAGGGAAAACGTGGCTTTGGTAACGGAAATTGCCCGTAAACCCATGAGTCCTAAACAAGCATTAGAATTGGTAGGATTAGGCGATCGCTTAGATCACTTTCCAGCCCAAATGTCGGGAGGAGAACAGCAAAGGGTAGCGATCGCCCGCGCTATTGCAAAACGTCCACAAGTATTGTTATGTGACGAACCAACGGGGGCGTTAGATTTCCAGACTGGTAAACTCGTACTGGAAGCACTGGCGCAGGTAAATCAGGAACTCGGTACAACTACAGTGGTAATTACTCACAATGCCGGAATTGCAGCTATGGCTGACCGAGTAATCACAATGCGTAGTGGTGAAATTACGGATGTACGAATTAATGAAACCAAGTTAGCACCCGCAGAGTTGGAATGGTGAAGAAAGAGTAGGGGCGGGGTTTCCCCGCCCAGAAGAGGGGGGAAGAGGGGGGAAGAGGGGGAAGAGGGGGAGGAGGGGGAGGAGGGGGAGAATAATTAATTCCTAACTCCTAATTCCGCACCTTTTGGGCGGGGAAACCCCGCCCCTACAAACTCCTAATTCTTTATTCCCTATTCCCTATTCCCTATTCCCTATTCCCTATTCCTATTCCCTATTCCCTATTATTCAGAAAACGCATAATTTCGATACATTTAGGACATAGAAACATATATTTAGTAACAAGATATACGTTTTTGATGTTTGCTTAACCTTAACTTATGGGTAGCTAAATAGTTACACCATTAACCTTTAAATGGCAGTGATTTCAGTTATCAGTTATCGGTTATCGGTTTCTGTATCGATCAATCGAGGGGCTTTTGAGTGGAAAAAATGTAACTCCAATCTCAAGGGGTAATAAAAGGGTAAAGGGTCAAGGGTAACGGAATTCCCATACTAATCCAGTTAAGGCAATTCTAGCATTACCCATATGTTTGTCCATGCAAATTTTCAGTCTTTTACATTAAGGAAGGCTAAATGTTTAGAGAATTATTTTCATTTAGAGGTCGCTATCGCATTTTGCACCTGACTTGGTTTGCTTTCTTTCTCTCGTTTGTGGTCTGGTTTAACTTTGCACCATTCTCTACGGCGGTTAAAGAAACTTTCAATTTAAGTGTAGGACAAGTCAGAACCATTGCCATTTGTAACGTTGCTTTAACTGTGCCAGCCCGCATCATTATCGGCATATTTTTAGACAAGTATGGACCGCGAATTACTTACTCGTTGCTACTGATGTTTGCTGCCATACCCTGTCTAGCTTTTGCTATGGCACAGGATTTTACCCAGTTGGTCATCAGTCGTTTGGCGTTGGGGATTGTAGGTGCTGGATTTGTGATTGGTATCCGTATGGTTGCGGAGTGGTTCCCACCGAAAGAAATTGGTCGTGCGGAAGGAATCTATGGTGGTTGGGGTAATTTTGGTTCAGCCGCAGCAGCATTTACTTTACCTTCTATTGGTGTAGCAACTGCTTTTCTGGCTGCTGGTCAAATTAACTGGCGTTTTGCGATCGCCTTAACTGGAATTGTTGCTGCTATCTATGGATGCTTCTATCTATTTAACGTCGAAGATACTCCCCCTGGTAAGGTTTATCAGAAACCAAAGCGTCACGGTGGGATGGAAGTAACCACGAAGAAAAGCTTTTGGTTGCTGATGTTGATGAATGTTCCTTTAGTAGGTATTCTGGGCGTATTAGCTTGGCGGATTAGTCGGATTGGTTTAATCAATCAAACTCAATTTCTGCTGATTTGCCTGTTTTTAGTTGGTTTATACCTGTTCCAAGCATACAAATCCTGGGATGTGAATCAGGATTTAATGAAGGGTAAAAAGCGTTACTCTGCTAAAGAACGTTATGAATTTTCCCAAGTAGCTATATTAGAACTGACTTACTTTGTGAATTTTGGTTCTGAGTTAGCAGTGGTTTCTATGCTTCCAGGCTTTTTTGAGACTACTTTCACCCTGGATAAAGTTTTTGCAGGGATGATTGCTGCGAGTTATGCATTTATGAATTTAGCAGCGCGTCCTGGTGGTGGTTGGATTTCTGATGCTTTGGGTAGTCGTAAATGGACAATGACTGTCCTGACTGGGAGTATGGGTATCGGTTATCTCTTGATGTCGGGTGTAAATAGCAACCTCTGGCTACCCTTAGCGGTGATGTTGACGATGCTTTGCTCATTCTTCGTTCAAGCTGGAGAAGGTTCTACCTTTGCAATCGTACCTCTAATTAAGCGCCGGGTTACTGGGCAAGTTGCGGGTAATGTTGGTGCTTATGGTAATGTGGGTGCAGTGGCTTACTTAACTCTCTACAGTTTGTTACCTGCGGGGGATGTCGGTAACCGTATTTTCTTCCAGACTTTGGGTGTAGCTGCGTTAATTGTTACCTTTATGTGTTGGTTTTTCCTCAAAGAACCCAAAGGTTCCTTCGCAGAACACCATGAAGGTGAAACCGAATTACAGACTGCACCAGAAATAGCACCAGGAACATACCCCGTCTTATCTGAGGAATAAATTTCACTAAAAAATACTGAGTGTCTTTGTTAATTATTTTGTGGGGTAAGAGATCCTCGACTTGGAGAAGTCGGGGATCTAAACAGGGTTTAACAGGGTTTATAATAAATCTGGTGTAAGTACCATGACTGAATTTACCAAAACTCTCTGTCCTTATTGCGGTGTTGGTTGTGGATTGGAAGTTTCACCCCCAGCCCAACATGGTAAAGCTACGAATCGAGATAGTCAGGGAAATCCGATTTGGCGGGTACGGGGTGACAAATCTCATCCATCGAGTCAGGGTATGGTTTGTGTCAAAGGTGCGACGGTTTCTGAGTCTTTGGATAAAAACCGATTGCGTTTTCCAATGGTGCGAAATTCTCTGGATGAAGAGTTTCGACGTGTGAGTTGGGATGAGGCTTTTGATATAATTACGAAACGGATTCGCAGGGTGCGGTTTACCCAGGGTTCAGAAGCTATTTGTATGTATGGTTCTGGACAATTCCAAACTGAGGATTATTATATTGCTCAGAAACTTTTAAAGGGGTGTTTGGGTACTAATAATTTTGATGCTAACTCCCGTTTGTGTATGTCATCGGCTGTGGCAGGATATATTCAGAGTTTTGGTGCTGATGGTCCTCCTTGTTGTTACGATGATTTGGAGTTGACGGACTGTGCGTTTCTGATTGGTACTAATACCGCAGAATGTCACCCGATAGTTTTTAATCGTCTGCACAAACACCACAAAAAGAACCGCAAGGTGAAAATGATTGTGGTTGACCCCCGACGGACACCGACTGCTGAAGCTGCTGATTTACATCTGGCGATTCGTCCTGGTACGGATATTGACTTATTAAATGGTATTGCTCATTTACTTATGCGATGGAGGAGTATAGATAGCCTATTTATTGATGACTGTACTAGCAATTTTCCAGCATATGCTGAGGTGATTCGGCATTATTCTCCTGAGGTAGTAGCACATCGTTGTGGTATTTCTGTAGAGGAGTTGGAAACAGCGGCTAAGTATTGGAGTCAAGCTAAGAGGGTGTTGTCTTTGTGGTCAATGGGGGTAAATCAGTCTTGGGAGGGGACAGCGAAGGTCAGGACTATTATTAATTTGCACCTGATGACGGGACAAATTGGTAAACCGGGTGCGGGACCTTTTTCTCTTACTGGTCAGCCTAATGCTATGGGAGGAAGGGAAGCGGGAGGGTTAGCGCATTTATTACCGGGTTATCGAGTGGTGAAGAATCCCCAACATCGGGAAGAGGTGGAAGCATTTTGGGGTTTTAAACCGGGTCAAATTAGCCCAGAACCGGGTTTAAATGCTTGGGAGATGATTTTGGGTCTGGAAGCGGGTACGGTGGGTTTAATGTGGATTGCAGCCACGAATCCAGCGGTAAGTATGCCAGATTTGGAACGGACGAAGCAAGCTTTATTGAAATCTCCGTTTACGGTGTACCAAGATGCCTATTATCCCACAGAAACCGCAGCTTATGCCCATGTTTTATTACCTGCGGCACAATGGAGTGAGAAAACCGGGGTGATGACTAATTCAGAACGGATGGTGACTTTGTGTCCTGCATTTCGCAATCCTCCAGGGGAAGCAAAGGCTGATTGGGAGATTTTTGCGGAAGTTGGACGGAGATTGGGATTTGTGAATGAATTTGCCTTTAGTAACTCTGCCCAGGTTTATGCTGAGTTTGTGGAATTAACACGCGATCGCCCTTGTGATGTTTCCGGATTGAGTCATGAGGAATTAGCGCAGGGTCCGGTGCAATGGCCTTTTCCGGAACAGAAACCCCCCTCACTCTTCATCGATCCAGAAACGGGTGTCATGGATTTTGATTTAACAGCACCAGCAGAGGAAGAGAGTTTCAAAAGGATTGGTAAGCGTCTTTACACAGATTTTCGCTTCCATACCGCTGATGGAAGGGCTAAATTTGCTGCTTATCATTCAAGGGGGTTGGCTGAACCACCAAATCCGGATTATCCTTTTATCTTAACCACTGGAAGACTTTACGGACATTGGCATACCCAGACGCGTACTGGACGGATTGAAAAAATTCAGAAAATGCATCCCGAACCTTTTATTGAGATTCACCCCAAGGATGCAGCGAAGTTGGGTATTGTAGAGAATCAGTGGATAGAAGTGCGATCGCGTCGGGGTAAGGCTGAGTTTCCAGCGAAGATTACTAAAGCTATATCTCCTGGTACGCTATTTGTACCGATGCATTGGGGGACGCTTTGGGCAGATAATTCGGAAGCAAATACTCTTACTCATTCCGAATCTTGTCCTGAGTCTTTGCAACCGGAGTTGAAAGCTTGTGCGGTGCAATTGGTGACGGTGAAGCAGGAGTTGGAACCGCAATTTTACCTCACCCCGTCCTTCGGATACCCCTCTCCTTAGTAAGGAGAGGGGAAGTTCGTAGGGTGTGTTATGCCTGAGGGTACGGCACCTTTAAGGGATTTCCAAGAAATAAATTATCCAATAAATAAACCGCAGAGAACGCAGTAGACACCCGTACATCGAAGATGTTGTCGCAGACTAGGGTGGCTTCTCGAAGAGTGGACGCACAGTCATGAGAAAGAGAGAAGAATGGATATTTTTTTATTTGGAAGTCCCTAATTGATGGTGTCCTACTCTCAGGGATAACACAACCTACTTCTACTTCTGTTCTTCTATTAATGCCACAAACCGTTTATCATCCGGAATACTATCAAAATCAGGGTGGGTTTTTGCCATCTCTCGATATTCAGGATTTAAGTTAATTGGTTTTTTTCTAGACGCTCACGGGAGTTTTATATTTATTTTATAAACATCCCTAGACAATAACCTAAAAACTGGTTTTATTGCATTGTACCAGACAACTCTTGAAGTTTTCCTTACTAGGGTTGCGAACAATCTTCTTGAAGCCTTTTGCTTGACAACTTTGATCGGTGTCGAAAATGTACTCTTCAAGAACTGGGAACACTTCATCTGAAACAGACTGTGTGGCAGTTCGCAAAGTAAGACCGACGAGTGGTCCTACCTCGAGTTCGTAAAACTTGTCAGTGCCTTCAATATCTACTTTGTAAAATGGTAGACTCATGCCCGAAATGGATTGCACTGTATCCGTTTCACCGCAAACTTTGATAATTTCGTTACCCTTCAAAAAACATTCTCCACTACAGTAATATTTACCATCAATATTTTTCACAGTGTTACAAACAGAGTTCTGTGCATTGGCACTGAGTTCTATACCTCCAAAGCCTCCAAATGCAAGTATAGCTACAAGAAGGGTAAAAATCAGCAACCTGATCCCACTTTTACAAAAACTAACCATATTCATCATTATTTTGCTTAATAATTCTTTTCATCATCATTAGTTAGTATTTTTTTATTTGCGGTAGTATATTCACAGTCAAAAAAATACTTCGATGTATTATAGTTAACCCATGTACAAGATGCAAGTATTACCCTTTTTAAGGCTTTTGATAATAATAATTGTCCTATCAAAAATGCAAAAAGAGGACTCCTGTTAGACCCGACAGGGTTAACGAAAAGATGAATTTTTGCAACCTAATTAAACTGAGCAAAGCGTATCCACTTTTGTCAGAGGCTTAATATAATCACGAAGAACCTGTTTCCATGTATAGCTCTTGATATGAGCGTATTTTTGGAGTTTTAACCACTCTTGGGATGATAGTCTTATAAAGAAACATTGTAGTGATTTGAGTGGTACAATAATTATACCAAGTGACCAGTAATGTGGGACCTGGTTAAAACAAACATAACTCTTCGAGTTGAAGTATGGGGTTCTAAACACCAATCCCTGTTTAGGTAAAACTTTAAGGGTGGGAGCAAGTCACATCCTTTTAGCGGTTGGGCAGATCGTGTCCTGGATAGAAACCGGGAAGATAAAAAGCTTGTGGAGTCGGTCTGACGGGGGTGTTGAGTTTTCAGCATCTAGTTAAGAGGCAACCAGCAAAGTTGCAAGAATCTCCCGTCACAATCTTTGATTTGACGGTGAGAGTGTCAATGCTTGATTGTGAGATTTGATTGCTTCTTCCAATTTCCCTAATTTAGATAAAGCGTATCCTCGGTTATCCCAAGCTTCGTGATAGTCAGGTTTAAATTCAATCGCTTTGTCATAGGATGCGATCGCATCTTCATATCTTCCCAAATTACCTAGCGCAGAACCCCGGTTGTACCAAGCTTGGTGATAGTCAGGTTTAATTTCAACAGCTTTATCATAGGATGCGATCGCAGCTTCATATCTTCCCAATTTACCTAGCGCATTACCCCGGTTGTTCCAAGCTTGGTGTAAGTCAGGTTTAAATTCCACAGCTTTATCATAGGATGCGATCGCAGCTTCATATTCTTTTGCTGAAGACAACAAATTCCCTAGTTCAAATAGTAAACTCGTTTTCCGTTCTTCTGTTTGATGTTGTTCTGTTAGTAAATCTTGAATTTCTAGAACTTTTTCTATCTTTTGTTCCGCAGAGAGTTTCAAATATTCCTCATAGTTTCCTTCCAACAACAAACGAGATGATTCTGACTCTACAACTTCCGGTGTTGCTGGTAATTCAAATACTCCAGAACGCCAATCAAAAAAATCTGGCGCACGATGGATTAAATAATTGATAGAAAAAGACCGCAACAGGAAAACAAAGCAAATATTAAACTCATCTCGATATCTTTCTCGCTGTTGATTTAAGTGATTTAAAACATGAGGAACGCTAGTTAAATTACTAAACTTATTTTCTGTAATTTCACCGAAAGTTCTTTGCTCGTATTTATATAAAGAATATTCCAATCCCGCAATCAATAAAATATCAACTTGACGGGTTTTTAAAAACTCAGCCACTCGCGGATATAAATTATCAACTGCTTCCAACAAGCGCAGAATTTCAATTTTTTTATGAGGAATATCCCGTTGAAGTTTAGTAATTAAACGGTCAGCTTCTTGGGGAATAGATTGGACAAAAAACAAACCAAAACCAGATTTACGTGTGAGTGCACGAACCAAATCCGGGTAAACTTCCTCTGGTTCCGGGGGTAAATCTTCATCCCAATCACTTAAATCTAAATTCATTTTATATCATTTCATATTTTAAGCTTTAGTCAACAACCACTTATTTATTTACCATCTTAGAACCTCACCCCGGCTAAAGCCACCCCTCTCCTTACTAAGGAGAGGGGAAGGGGTGAGGTTTTTGCGGTAACTATTCATCACTCAATCTGTACGGTGTATTACGTCTGAAGACTAACGCACCAAAAGCTTTATAGGATGGTGCGTTACCCTACGGGATAACACACCCTACGCTACTAACTTATCTTTTCCCCAAATCGGTTTTGGAGAAACCGGGTTTCTATTGGTGGGGTATCGAATATTCCAGAAATCTTGATGAGAAACCCGGTTTCTTTCCCGAACCTCATCCGATTATTGTAGTAGGTTGGTTTGGTTATGAAAAACCCATCATTATAATATTAGACTAGTTTTACCAACCGCCTAGGATTAAAATCCCAGGCTGATAAACAAAGTCTGATAAATCAGACTGATAAAGGTTTTCAGTATATGCTGGTGCGTTATTCCTCAGCGTAACGCATTTTTATAGTCTACTTTAGTAGACTTCGTCTATAAGCCTGGGAATTAATTCCCAGGTTTACTGATTCGATTATAAAATACAAATTTCACCTCAATTTTGCCACCGCTTCTTTAAATTCCGGAACCCCTTTAAGTAACGGATGAATATCATACCAACGCTACATTTCTCCCTCATCATCCAAATAACGATATTCCAAAAGACAGCGGTTATACATCAAATTTCGATAAGCATCATCATTAACAATCCGCTTAGAATGATAAACCTCCGCTAACAACTTCCACTGACTATCTTCCACAGTCCGACGATAGGTATCTCTAGCTTGAGTAATTGCTCTTCGCACCGCTTTTTCAGTAATAGGTAAATCTTGGGTACGTCCAATAGCATCTTGAGTTAATAATAATAAATTTCTGACATGACCCCCACTCATTAAACAAAGCTTATCCACAGTATTTTGACTATCAAAAATTTCCGTTTCTAATGATAATTCCGGTGCAATTTTGATAACTCGCTTATTAATTACTTCCTTTACCTTATCCAATCCTGGTTGATAAACCTCCCCTTTAGGAGTCATCACCATAATCATCGGTAAAATCAAAGGATCGCTAAAAATATCTCTAATATCTGTTGCCCTTTTAGAATACAACATCGAAATGGGAACAGTATAAATTAAATGACAATCTAAAGCCTTTAATTGTTCACTGCGGTCTAAAAAAACTTCCTCATGGTTGGTACTATCTCCATCTTTAACTAACACCATCCGGTCTAAATTATCCACAAGTACCGCTAATTTACTACGACCATTGGGAAGATTCTTTTTTGCATCCCCCAAAAATTCATTTAACACCTTAATTAAAGTTACAGTGTGGGGATTAACTTTTTTACGAATTTCTGCACGTAATTGGGGAACTGCTCTTAAATTAGCCGTTAACTTAGCAAATTGAGCAACTTGTGACTCCACTCCCATACTTTCAAATTCTAAGGGAGTTTGCGCTAAATCCTTCAATTCTCCCCAACGTTCTTTCAGCCAATTTAAAATCGGATCTGGCTTGGCAATTGTGTGTAAATCCTTCAATAAACGACGAGTACAAGCCAAAAGAATATCTGTATATTGTGCATCTTCCGCATCAATATCCTCCTCATCCGCAGCAAAATAAACTACGTAAAATTCTCTGTTTTCTAAAAATTGCTTTAACCTTAATAATTCTGTAGATTTACCCGCACCCCGATGACCAGAATACAAATGACAAGTATTTGTCCGAGAAAGTTGCATCCGGTTTCCCAAATCTTCCAAAATATCCACATCACCCCGCACATCCTGACAATCTACATACTGGGGGTCACCTGCGGGTAAAGGTCGAAACGGGTCAAAAGCATTATAAAGATTTGCAAGTACTTCTAATGTTTGTTTATCCATAAAAATTATCTGTTTTCAAATAATCCTTAAAATTAGTTTTAAGAGGTTATTTAGCAAGTAAACCTTAAGACCCAAAAAACCTGGTTTCTTTGAGACTAACTACGATGCAGATTCTATATTCTACCCATAGAAACCCGGTTTTTTCCTACACCCATAGACTAAATATTTACTTTATAAATGGTCTCTAACTCTTGAGAAAAATTTTGTAATTTTCCAAAAATATATAAAACTCGAAAGTCTACTATAGCGCTTCCTAATCTGCTGAAGTACAAAAGGGCAGGCAAGGATGCCCCGCAGTCGCTACAACGGGGGGAACCCCAACGCCAGTTCACTCAACGCGGGAAACCCGCGCA
>JAAUYI010000603.1_pt1 | contig 12541 bp, 8 predicted proteins | sample 7278041 | NCBI WGS metagenome assembly JAAUYI01 (sample SAMN14350216, study PRJNA611818) | marine sediment metagenome | isolation source: surface marine sediment (0.6m) | place: French Polynesia: Moorea | collected 2018-08
CCTTCGGCGACGCGGACTTCTTCGGTTCGATGGGCGGCTCACCCCTGAACGAGCCGATCACCGGGATGGCGGTGACGCCGACCGGCGACGGCTACTGGATGGTGGCCAGCGACGGCGGCATCTTCGCCTTCGGCGACGCCCCGTTCCTCGGCTCGATGGGTGGCATCCCCCTCAACCAGCCGATCGTGGGGATGGCCCCGACCGGGTCCGGTGAGGGGTATTGGATGGTCGCCTCCGACGGGGGGATCTTCGCTTTCGGCGACGCCCCGTTCTTCGGCAGCCTCGGCTCCAGCGAGCTCAGATCGCCGATCGTCGCGATGGAGCCGACACCGGCAGGGGACGGCTACTGGCTCGTCGACGCCCGCGGCACGGTCTTCGCGTTCGGCGCGGCGGTGGTGCACGGCTCCTCGGACGCCGATCGCACCGGCGACCCGGTGACCTCCATCGTCAGCAACGCCGACGGCAGCGGCTACTGGATCCTGACCGAGTCCGGATCCGTCTTCGAGCACGGCGACGCGGAGCCGACCGACCTCGGTGAGATCCCGGCCCCGGACCTCGTGGTGGATGCGACCGCCGTCGACGGCGGGCTCTGGGCCGGCGTCGCCGGTCCTCGTGACCACGTCATCGTCTGGCAGTCCGGTGGCTTCTCCTCGACGGCGCTCCGGGCCGTGGGCGAGGCGGCGGCAGCTTCAGGGATGCGTGCGGTCGTGATGGACCGGGCCTCGGTCGCGTCGATCGGCGTGCAGCGCGACGGCAACTGGATCAGACGGGTGACGCCAGGGTGGCGGGTGCAGCTCTCCGCGATGGGCATCGACCCGATCGGCGCCGCCACCGTCGTCGGGGCCGACGTCGCCGCCGTGATCGCCGACGGCGACCTCGTGATGTCGGCCCGATCGGCGGCCTTGCGGAACGCAGAGGTGGGCGACGAGCTGCTGCTCGTGACCGGGTCGGGGCGAACCGTCCGGCTCCGCATCGGAGCGATCGCTCCCGACCGGCGCCTGCGCGGCGCCGAGGTCGTGCTCGCCCGATCGGTGGCCGCCGGCCTCGGCGTGAGCCGTCCGCAGACCGCCGTCCTGGTCGGCGAGGAGCCCGCCGACGCCGTCGACGAGCTCGAGAGCCGTCTCCCCAGTGGCTTCTTCCGCGTGCTGCGCGCCGGCGACCCCCCGCTGCCCAACGGGGTGCTCAGCTCCGTCGGCCTCAAGGAGCTGCTCGGCGAGGTCGAGTACCGACCGACCGGCGGCACGAGCGTGGCGCTCGACCCGGAGTGGGTCGCCTCGTCGATCGTGACCGAGACCGTGCCCATCATCGGCAGGCTGACCTGCCATCGCGACGCCCTCGCCGCGTTCCGCGAGGCCATGGCGGAGATCGAGGCGGCGGGTCTGGCCGGCCTGATCAACGCGACCGACTCCCGCCTCAACGGCGGCTGCTTCGTCCCCCGACTCATCCGCGGTCCCAGCGGCGGGTTCCTCTCCCGGCACTCCTTCGGGATCGCGATCGACGTCAACCCGTCGACCAACCCCTTCGGTGGCACGCCGACCCTCGACGCCCGGATCGTCGAGATCGTCACCCGGTACGGGTTCTCGTGGGGCGGCACGTGGACCCGCCCCGACGGGATGCACTTCGAGTGGACGGGGACGCCGGAGTCGTGACGGGTCGCACGATGCTCCGCGTCGGGCTCGCGCTGGTCGTCGTCCTCGCCCTGCTGCCGGGCCGATCCGTCGCGGCGCAGACCATCGAGGACGTCCTGGCGACCGTCGAGGTCGACTCGCCGGAGATCCGGCTGATCACCTCGGAGCTCACGGCGACCCGCAGTCGCGTCGCCGAGGCCCGCGTCATCGGTGAGGAGGCCGAGCTCGACCTGGTCGAGCTCGACTTCGCCGAGGACCAGATCCGCTCGTCGGTGCCGGGAGCAGCGCGAGCCGTCGACCGCGCCCGCACCCAGGAGGCCGTCGTGCGCGAGGAGCTCGCCGACCTGGCCGTGCTGGCCTACGTCGCCGCTCCACCGGACGAGCGCTTGGCGGCGGTGGTCACCCAGACCGAGCGCATCATCGACCGCGAGCGGGCCGACGTGCTCTTCGACGTCGTGTCGGGTGCCCGTGGCGAGCACCTCGCCCGCCAGTCCTCCACTCGTCGCGACGCGGAGTTCGCGCTGACGACCGCGCTGGACGACCTCGACACCCTCCGGAAGCGGATCGTCGACACCCAGGCGCTGCTCGAGCTGGCCACCACCACGGTCGCCCAGGGTGAGGCGGCGATCCCCGTCCTCGAGAGCGAGCTCGTCGAGGCTCGCCGTGTGGCTCCGGTCGTCGGCACCGATCTGCCGCTGGTGGTCTTCGAGGCCTATCTCCGCGGCGCCCGCAACGCCGCCGCCGACAGCCCGGGCTGCAACATCACCTGGCCGTTGCTCGCCGGCATCGGCCGCGTCGAGTCGCGGCACGGCACCTTCGGGGGCAACCAGGTCCTCCCGGACGGCTCGATCACCGGACAGATCATCGGGATCCCCCTGAACGGCGAGAACGACACGCGGCTGATCGAGGACAGCGACGGTGGAGCCCTCGACGGTGACCCGGAGTTCGACCGGGCCGTCGGGCCGATGCAGTTCATCCCGACGACGTGGGCCGCCTTCGCGAGCGACGGCAACGGCGACGGCATCGCCGATCCGCATCACCTCTTCGACGCGAGTCGGGCCGCAGCGACCTACCTCTGCCGGGCAGGCGATCTGAGCGACCCCGCCACGAAGGCGGCGGCGATCCTCTCCTACAACCGTTCCGAGTCCTACCGTGACACCGTGCTCGGCTACGAGGCCCAGTACGAAGAGGTTCCCGCCCGATGAGCGTGCCGCACCCGAACGTCGCCCGCGTCGCCGAGGCGGCGGCGTCGCTCGGTCTCGAGATCGACATCGTCGAGTACCCCGACGGCACCCGCACGGCGCCCGATGCGGCGGCCGCGGTGGGCTGCGACGTCGCTCAGATCGTCAAGTCGCTGGTGTTCGTGCTCGACGGGTCACCGTGCCTCGCGCTCGTGGCCGGGGACCGCCGCCTCGACACCGCTCGCCTGGCGGAGGCGCTGGGTGGGCAGCGGGTCGAGCGAGCGGATGCCGATGCGGTGCGGGCCGCCACCGGCTTCCCGATCGGCGGCGTGCCCCCCATCGCGCACCGGACCGACCTGCCGGTCGCGCTCGACCGGTCCCTCCTCGACCACGACGTCGTCTGGGCCGCCGCCGGCACCCCCCGTCACGTGTTCGGAGTGGCCCCGACCGCCCTCTTCGATGCCGTCGGGGGCACCACCGCCGACCTGGGCGAGACGGTCTAGAGGGTCGCGTCGAACCAGTCGACCACGACCTGCAGGACGCGGTCGGCGTGGGCCCGGTTCGTGATCAGGTGGTCCGAGCCCAGCAGCGGCATGAACGCCTTCGGCTGCGCCGCCCGCCGCCAGATCTCCTCGCCCTCGGTCACCGGGACGACCTCGTCGTCGACCGGGTGGATGACGAGCAGCGGCCGTCCGAGGTTCGCAGCGGCCTCCGCCGCGTCGTGCTCGTCGAGGTCGGCGAGGAAGCTCTTGGTGATCGGGAACGGCCGCCCGCCGATCGCCACCTGGACGCACGCCTCGTCGCTCGTCTCCGCTGCGGTGAGCAGGTGGCGCACGTGGCCGGGATCCGACGGCGCCGCGAGGGTGACGATCGATCGCGCCGTCTTGACCTTCTCCGCGGCGAGCAGGGTCGCTGCGCCGCCCAGGCTGTGGCCCAGCATCCCGCACGGTCCGAAGCCGAGCTCGATCAACGTGGCCGCAGCCCGCACGAGGTCGCGCACGTCGGTGCCCACGGTGCTGTCCTCGAACGAACCGCCGCTCTCACCGAGCCCGGTGAAGTCGTAGCGGAACGCGGCATAGCCCGCGTCGGCCAACCCCCTGGCCAGTCGAGTCATCGTGTGCAGATCCTTCGAGCACGTGAAGCAGTGCGCCAGGAGGACGCTGCCTCTCGCGCGCTCGTCGGGGCGATGGAGCACCCCGCTCAGCTGGTTGCCGAGCACCCCGGTGAACGACAAGGACTCGGTCGTGGGCATCCCGTCGATCGTAGAGGCGCGGGCGCGCGGCGGCGCTCAGGCGTGCGAGCATCTCGGCGGACCCGCCGATGACCGAGGTACTCCTGCGATGACGAGCTCCCCGCAGCTCATCGATCCCCCCGACTGGAACGTCGACGTCGTCACGAGCGACGGCGGCACGGTCCACCTCCGGCCGATCCGGCCCGACGACGGCCCGCGCCTGCTCGCGCTCAACGAGCGGATCTCGGACCGGACCGCCTACCTGCGCTTCTTCTCCTACCGGCGGACCATCACCGACGAGGAGCTCGAGCGCCTCGTGACGGTCGACTACGTCGATCGGCTGGCGCTGGTCGCCATGCTCGCCGACGAGATCATCGCCGTCGGGCGGTACGACCGCACCGGCCCCGACGAGGCCGAGGTCGCGTTCCTGGTCGAGGACGCCCACCAGCACCGCGGCCTGGGCACGCTCCTCCTCGAGCACCTCGCCGTGCTGGCCCGTCGCAACGGCATCGATCGCTTCAACGCCATCACGCTCGCCGAGAACCGCAAGATGCTCGGGGTCTTCCGCGCCGCCGGGTTCCGAACGACCCGGTCGTTCGAGGACGGCATGTACCGGGTCGACTTCCCCATCGACCACATCGACCCGGAACCGCTGTTCCGCAGGGAGCAGCAGGCCGACGTCGCCTCCATCACGCGGATCCTGCGGCCCGAGGGCGTCGCCATCGTCGGCGCGTCGCGCTCCGGTTCGGGCCACGGCAACCGCATCCTCCACCAGCTCAGGTCGGGTCCGTTCTCGGGCTCGGTGGCGGTCGTCCACCCCGAGGCACCCGAGATCGCCGGCCTGCAGGCGGTGGCCTCGATCGCCGAGGTGCCCTTCGACGTCGACCTCGCGATCGTCGCTGTCGCCGCCGAGCAGGTCGAAGCGGTCGTGACCGAGTGCGGAGCGGCGGGCGTCGGCAGCCTCTGTGTCATCACCTCCGGCTTCGCCGAGGCCGGTCCGGAGGGCGAGGAACAGATCCGCCACGTCGCCTCGTTGGCGCACCGCCACGGCATGCGCCTCGTCGGGCCCAACTCGCTCGGTGTGCTCAACACCGACCCGTCGCTGGCGCTGTACGCCACGTTCGCCGACGTGGTCCCGAGCCCTGGGCCGCTCGGGCTCCTCTCGCAGTCGGGCATGCTCGCCGTCGCAGCGCTCGAACGCGCCGCCGACATCGACCTCGGGATCTCGTCGTTCGTGTCGGTGGGTGACAAGGCCGACGTCTCGGGCAACGACCTCCTGCAGTACTGGGAGGAGGATCCACGGACGCGCGTGATCGGCCTCTACCTCGAGTCCTTCGGCAACCCGGTCAAGTTCTCCCGGCTCGCCCGGCGGGTGGGTCGCACGAAGCCGATCGTGACGGTCAAGAGCGGCCACAGCCTCGGACCCGACGAGCTCACCGAGGAGGCGATCGACGCCCTGTTCCGCCAGACCGGGGTGGTGCGGGTGGCGACCATCGAGGAGCTGCTCGACACGGCCAAGGTCCTCGCGGACTGCCCGCTCCCCCTCGGCCCGCGGGTGCAGGTGATCGGCAACGTCGGCGGCGCGGCGCTGCTGTGCGCCGACGCCTGCCGTGCCGGCGGTCTCGCGCTCGCCGACCCGTCGGAGGCCACGATGCGGGCGATCGGCGAGGCCGGCGCCGTCGTCGGTTCCGCCGGTCAACCGATCGAGCTCCCCGTCGCGGCGGAGCCGGCGTCGTGGTCCGCCGTGATCGGCGCCGTCATCGCCGACGACTCCGTCGACGCCGTCATCGTCACCCACCACGCGGTGCTCGGCACCGATGCCGACGACGTCGCGGCGGCCATCGTCGAGGCGGCGTCCGAGGCCGAGGGCAAGCCGATCCTCGCCTCGGTCCTGGCCGGAGCCCTCGAGCTCAGCACGCTGCGCACCCCCGACGGTCAGATCCAGATCCCGGTCTTCCCGTTCCCGGAAGCGCCCGCCAAGGCCCTCGCGCTCGCCCACCGCTACGCCCAGTGGAGGCTGCACCGCTTCGGCGTCCTCCCCGAACCGAGCGAGGAGCTCTCCGCCCTGGCCGACGAGGCCGTGGAGTGGGCCACCGGCTCGCCACGGCCCGCCACCGCCGAGGAGACGGCCCGGATCCTCGCCGCAGCACGCATCGAGCTCTCCGACCGGCCGAGCGACACCCGGTTCGGTCTCCGGCTCGGCATCGGTCTGCACCCGGCGTTCGGACCCATCGTGTCGGCCCGTCTGGAGGCACCCGGCACCGGCGTCGCCGGACGGCCCGGCTACCGGCTCGCCCCGCTGTCCGACGAGGACGCGACCTCGCTGCTGCGCCACCTCCCGGGTCTCGGCGAGCTCGACCAGCCGATCGCGGTCGCCGACCACGCGGCGCTGGTCGACCTCGTGCTCCGGGTCGGAACGCTCGCCGCCGAGATGACCGCGATCGACGTCGGCCGCATCGGCCCCGTCCACGTGACCGATGCGGGGTGCTTCGTCGAGGCCGCAACCTTCACGCTGCGACCGGGTGACGCTGCGCAGGATCTGCCCATCCGCCGACTCTGACGTCGGCCGCAGCCGCGGCCGCTACCGTCGCGGCGACCCGACGACGACCATCGGACGACATGGCCTCCCAGGACCACACAACCCCTGAGATCGACGTCCTGCGCGAGATCGAGCGTCGCGTCCTCTGGCTCGCCGTTCGGATGGTCGACCACGCCAACCGGGAGCGTCCGGTCAACGGTGGGGTGAAGGTCAGCGGTCACCAGGCGTCGTCGGCTTCGATGGTCTCGATCATGACGGCGCTGTGGTTCGGCCACCTCGCAACGAACGACCAGGTCGCGGTCAAGCCGCACGCCTCGCCCGTGTTCCACGCCATCAAGTACCTCACGGGTGAGCTCGATGCGAGCTGGCTGACCCGGCTGCGCGAGCTCGGCGGGCTGCAGGCCTACCCGTCCCGGACCAAGGACCCCGACGTCGCCGACTACTCCACCGGTTCGGTCGGCCTCGGTGCCGTCGCTCCCCTCTTCGACGCCGCCGTGCACCGCTACCTCACGGCCCACACCGGGCTCGACACCGACCCCCGCTTCATCGCCCTGCTCGGTGATGCCGAGCTCGACGAGGGCAACGTGTGGGAGGCGATCGCCGACCCGGCGCTCGCCGGGCTCGGCAACGTGATGCTCGTCGTCGATCTGAACCGACAGAGCCTCGATCGAGTCGTCCCCGGCATCCGCGTACGCCAGCTCGAGGAGTTCTTCGGAAACGCCGGCTGGCACGTGGCCGAGGCGAAGTACGGCAGCCGCCTCACCGAGGCGTTCGCCCGGCCCGACGGCGACGCGCTGCGGGCCCACATCGACGACATGCCGAACGAGCGGTACCAGTCCACCTTCCGCCTCGACGGCGCCGAGCTCCGCCACGCGTTCTGCCAGGGCGCCGACCCCGCGGTGGTCCGCCTCCTCGACGACGTGCCCGACGACGACGTCGCGCCGCTCGTCCACGACCTCGGCGGGCACGACCTCGGGCTGCTCCTCGACACCTACCGGTCCTGCGACGCCGAGCGCGACCGTCCGTCGGTCGTCTTCGCCTACACGATCAAGGGATGGAGGCTGCCCAACCAGGGCGATCCGCTCAACCACGCCGCGCTGCTCTCCGAGGAGCAGATCCACCGGTTCCGCGCCGCCGTCGGGCTCGGCCCGGACGACGAGTGGGTCCGGTTCCCCGACGGGTCACCGGCCGGCCGGGTGTGCTCGTCGGTCGGCGGGGCGATCAACAACCCGGTCCCGGCTCCTCGGCCGGCGCTCGACGTCCCGTCCTCGCTCGGTGGGGCCGGAGCGAAGCGGACCCAGTCGACCCAGGAGGCGTTCGGCCGGCTGCTCGTCCGCGCCGGCGATCACGACGGGATCGCCGACCGCATCGTCACGACCTCACCCGACGTGTCGGTCTCGACCAACCTCGGCGGTTGGATCAACAAGCGTGGGGTGTTCTCGCCCACCGCCGAGCCGGACTTCGGCACCGAGGGCGCGATGTTGCGGTGGAAGCCGGACCCGTCGGGCCAGCACATCGAGCTCGGCATCTCCGAGATGAACCTCTTCCTGCTGCTCGGACAGCTCGGCCTCTCGTTCGATCATCACGGCGAGCTGCTGCTCCCCATCGGGACCGTCTACGACCCCTTCGTGCTGCGCGGCCTCGACGCCCTGATCTACGGCGTCTACAACGCAGCTCGCTTCATCGTGGTCGGCACCCCGTCGGGCGTCACGCTCGCCCCGGAAGGCGGGGCGCACCAGTCGACGGTCACCGCATCGGTCGGGTTGGAGCTGCCGGGCATCACCTTCGCCGAGCCGGCGTTCGCCCAGACGCTCGACTGGTACCTGTGCGACGCGCTCGCCGAGCTCGCCCGGCCGGAGGGGAGGTCCACCTACCTGCGCCTCACCACCCGACCGATCGACCAGCAACCGCTCACCGACCTGATCGAGCAGCGGGGGGCCGACGCCGTCCGCTCCGATGCGCTCGCGGGTGGCTATGTGCTCAGGAATCCGGGTGACGGGCGCCAGGCGGAGATCCTCCTCGCCGGCAGCGGTGCCGTCGTCCCGGAGCTGCTGGCCGCCGCCGACCTGCTCGTCGAGGAGGAGCTGTCGGTCGCCGTCATCGTGGTCTCGAGCGCCGATCGCCTCCACGGTGGCTGGGTCGGCGAGGTGCGCGACCGGGCGGCGAGCCGGGCACACCGGCCGGCGACGCCGCACGTCGAGCGGCTGCTGGAGGCCGGGCGGGACGGCGCACCGATCGTGACCGTCCACGACGCCGCGTCACATGCGCTCAGCTGGCTCGGCTCGGTGACGGGGCAACCGGTCGTCCCCCTCGGCATCGACGACTTCGGGCAGTCCGGCACCGTCGAGGACCTCTACGGCCTCTTCGGCCTCCTCCCGGACCAGATCGTGAACGCGGCGCTGGTCGCCATCGACCGCTGAGCACGGGGACCAACGTCCCTGGCGGCTCGACCCGTCACCGACCACCGTCACCTCATGGAGCGGGATCGGTGCGGCCTCATCGTCCTCGGCTGGGAGGACTGCCTGCGCGCCCTGTCCCTCGGGGCGCTCGGCTGCCTGGCGCTGTCGGACCGGGCACTCCCGCTGGCCCTGCCGGTCAGCTACGCGATGGACGGTGAGTCGATCGTGTTCCGCACCTCGACGGACTCCACCCTGGCACGAACCGCGACCGGCTCGGTGGTCTCGTTCTGCGCGCACGGCGCGACCCACACGGCCGGTGTGACCTGGAGCGTGATCGTCACCGGGATGGTCGTGCGGGTGCAGGATCGCGACGAGCTCCGGCGGCTCGCCCAGCTGCCGCTCACGGCCTGGGGATCGGGGAGCACCCCGCGGGTCACGCTCCGCCTCACCCCGACGTTCATGACCGGCAGGGAGCTCGACCCGGCGGCGAGCTCCCTCATGGCGCTCGGGACGACCCCATCTCAGCAGGCAACCCGCCGTGGGGCCGGCGGTGAGGAGCACCCGCACCAACCGTGACGAGCCTCCGTCACCTCTCGAGCGGCGCCTGCGCACGCGATCGACGGCATCCGCCGAGACGGCACCTCAGGCCACGATCGAGAAGCGCAGACCGGCCGGGCGGAAGCGCTCGAGGACGTCGAGGCCGAGCGCGCCGGCCGGGGTGACGACGCCGGCCACGTCGGGGACCGGAGCGTCCGCGTCGGCGAGGATCATCGCCGCCTCACCGACGATCGTGGCGGTCGACTTGTAGCCGGGGTGGCCTGCGCCGTCGACCTGGACGTCGACCGTCACCCCGTCGGCGGTGGTCGCCCGGGCGTCCAGACGGTAGGACCATCGGTCGAGCGATTCGGGCCGCGGCCCCTCTCCGGGCGAGGGACCGAGACGGCGACCGAGGCCGGCCACGGCCCGACGCAGGCGGGCAGGTGCACGTCCGGCGAGCGCCATGCCCGTCTGCATCGCCGACATCGAGACCGCGACGGAGGGACCGAGCAGCGACGCTCCGGGGAGCGGGATCAGCGAGGAGGCGACGGTGCCCTCGGAGTAGCGGAAGTCCGGCGCGAACGTCGGATCGCCCTCGCGCCGGGCAAGCGCGGCGGTGCGGTGCACGATCGGTGGGTTGAGGATCGGCGACGGAAAGACGGGCGCGAGCCACGCGCCGGTCCCCGCGTGGCGACGAGGGACGAACGAGTACCGACCGGACGCCCGGCTGTCCGGCGGATCCAGCTCGTACGGATCGGCCCCGGCCATGGCCCCACGCTCGAACGCATCGAGGCCGCTCGTGAACGTCCCGCCGGACACGGCGTCGGACGCGCTCCGCAGCGCGGCGTCGTTCGAGATCGACACGGCGACGTCGACGGCCACCACCGCCCGGCCGCTGCGCTCGTGCGCCGCCCTCGCCGCGAGGCTCGCAGCCAGATCGAACGGCAACGCCTCGAAGCCGGAGGTCGGGACGATCTTCGCCCCGCTCACCGCCGCCGGCTCGTCGTACCGCTCGATCATCGACCGCAACCAGTCCGTCTCACCCGTGAGGTCGAGCTGGTGGGTCCCGGTGCGAGCGCAGGCGGCATACACCGGTTCGCCGTAGCGGGCGTACGGTCCGACGAGGTTCACGAGGACGGTCGCCGCCTCGGCCATCGCATCGATCGTCCCCTGGTCGGTGACATCGGCCAACAGCACCGCGTCGGGCCGAGCCTCCACCGCGTCGAGCGCCTCGTCGATCCGCCCGCGGTCGCGCCCTGCGACAGCCCAGCGCAGGCCGAGCTCCGGCGCACGGGACGACACGTAGCGAGCGACCTCACGGCCCGTCACGCCGGTGGGACCGAAGACGACCAGGTCGAAGCGCTCAGCCATGGTCGGACATGCTCGCAGCCCACCGGTCCCGGGCGTGACACCTGGCCCGACGCCGAGCTCGCAGACGGGCTCGCGCCGCCGTGCGGCCGGAACACGACCACCACGCACGCTCCGCGCGATCGACCGGACCGGACGACGTGACGGGGTAAGGTGCGGATCTCGGTGTGGCACCGAAGCCGGTGAGATCCCGGCGCTGTCCCGCAACGGTGATGCCTCCTCGCGGAGGACGAGCCCGGTCGCGTACCACCCCCAGCGAACCGTGAAGACCCTCGAGGTAGGGGTTGGTTCGGCCGGCGGGCTCCGCCCCTGTCGATCGAGCGAGCGTCCCTCGACGACAGGAGGATCCCCATGACATCCCGCTCCGTGGCCCGGCTCCTCACCGCGCTCGTCGCGCTCGCGCTGGTCACCGCGGCGTGCAGCGACAGCGACGACGACACCGGCGAGGACACCGACGCCGAGGCCGGCGCGACCACGTCGTCGGGTGTCGCGCCCACGACGTCCGACGAGACCGCGGCGGCCGATCCGACCGGCTTCCCGGTGACGATCTCCGACGACGACGGCGAGGTGATCATCGAGTCCCGGCCCGAACGGATCGTCAGCCTGTCGCCGACGTCGACCGAGATCCTCTTCGCGCTCGGCGCCGGACCCCAGGTCGTCGCCGTGGACAGCTTCTCGAACTTCCCCACCGAGGCACCCGTCACCGACCTCAGCGGGTTCCAGCCGAACGTCGAGGCGATCGTCGGCTTCGAGCCGGACCTCGTGGTGGTCTCCGGCGCCGATCCCGCCACCCTCGCCGGCCTCGACGCCGTCGGCGTGCCCGTGATCGTCCACGGCGCCGCCGCCACCCTCGACGACACCTACCGACAGATCGAGCAGCTCGGTGCCGCCACCGGCCAGCTCGACAACGGCGCGTTGCTCGTCGCCGGCATGCAGGCCGACATCGAGCAGCTGGCCGCCCAGGCACCCGCCGATGCCGGGCTCACCTACTTCCACGAGCTCGACGACACGCTCTTCTCGGTGACGTCGTCCACCTTCATCGGTCAGATCTACTCGCTCGCAGGGCTCACCAACGTGGCTGACGCCGCCGACCCCGATGGCACCGCCGGCGGCTTCCCGCAGCTGTCCGCCGAGTTCCTCATCGACGCCGATCCGGACCTCATCTTCCTCGCCGACACGAAGTGCTGCGGTCAGAACGCCGAGACGGTCTCGGCCCGACCCGGCTGGGACGCGCTGACCGCCGTCCAGAACGGCGACATCATCGAGCTCGACGACGACATCGCCTCCCGCTGGGGTCCACGGGTCGTCGACTTCCTGAGGGTCGTGATCGAGGCCACCGCGCCGATCGCGGCCGACGCCGGGTGATCAGCGCCGACCAGCCGAGGCCGACCCGCCTCGGTCCGGGCTGGCTCGCCGCAGGCTGCGCCGCGGTCGTCGGTGCCTCGCTGCTCGCGCTCTCGACCGGACCCGTCAGCATCGCTCCGGCCGATGTCGCGCTCGAGCTGCTCGATCACCTCCCGGGCGTGGACATCGACTCGGGGCTGAGCGAGGTGCAGCAGGCGATCGTCTGGGACGTTCGCACGCCCCGCGTGGTGCTGGGGCTGCTGGTGGGAGCGCTGCTCGCCGCGTCCGGAGCGGCCTACCAGGGCGTGTTCCGC
>JAAUYI010023105.1_pt1 | contig 12540 bp, 9 predicted proteins | sample 7278041 | NCBI WGS metagenome assembly JAAUYI01 (sample SAMN14350216, study PRJNA611818) | marine sediment metagenome | isolation source: surface marine sediment (0.6m) | place: French Polynesia: Moorea | collected 2018-08
ACCCCGCAAGCTGGTTCGAGATTTACGTGAGCGATATGGAACGCGCCAAGAAATTCTACGAAGCGGTATTCGAGTGTCGACTGGAGCAACTGAACAACCCGGCGCTTGAAATGTGGGCTTTTCCCCAGAGTTTTGGGTCCTATGGTGCTTCTGGCGCCCTGGTCAGAATGCCGGGCTTTCCGTCAGGTGGTAATAGCGTACTCGTATATTTCAGCTGCACGGATTGCTCGGTCGAAGAGTCTCGCGTTGAACCTAATGGCGGGCGGATACAGAAACCGAAGCAGTCAATCGGCGAATATGGCTACGTCAGCCTGGCTATCGATACGGAAGGCAACATGTTTGGGCTTCACCAGCCACATGCAGCAATGTAGCCAGCAATCGCCTTAAGCTCTGCGCAGAAACCTGCCGCATGCAGGCCATGCTTCGTACACTAAGCGCATGTAAATACTTCATCTGGAGAATCATCATGCCAAAAGTAGTCCGCGCGGTACCGATCAAGAGCAAAGAGGGGCTCATGAACCTGGCCAAGGGGGTCGCCAACCGGCCTGCGAAGGAGCGAAAGGAGTTTCTAGCGCTCTTCGGCGACGGTGTTGAAGAATGGTTCTACCAGGAAATTGATGGGAAACCCTACGTTATCGCGGTAGCGGAAGGGACGGACCTGGAAAAAGGATACTCGATGTATCCAGAGCTTCAGGATCCCTTTTTTGAATGGTTTCGCGAGCAGGTGCTTGAGCTTAGTGACGTCGACCTGCGCGAGGTCCCCAAGGCAGCACCCAGCGAATTCGTGTTCAAACTTTCTTCTTCGGACGGCTAGACAAAATGGACTGGAAAGTCTTCCTGACCATCTTCGGCACGGTGTTTCTGGCCGAACTCGGAGACAAGACTCAGCTCGCCACCATGCTTTTCGCAAGCGATCGGGCGGTGAGTAAGTACGGGGTGTTCGTCGCTGCATCCCTGGCCCTTGTGGTGGCAGCAGCCATCGGAGTGCTGGCCGGAGCGCTGCTTGGTGAGCTCATCAATCCAAGGTATCTGCACTATATTGCTGGTGTAGGCTTTATCGCGATCGGCGTCTTTACGCTGTTCAACGCCTGGTCCGCCGCTTAGCGAATAGGTGCGACAGCACTTCCGGATGAAGCGTGCTGTCGCACTTCATCTGGAGATTCGAGATCGCGTTTGGGGGGGCCTATGAGTATTCAAGCGTTCGAAGAGCTGCGCGCCGCAGCGACGGCCTACAACGAGCTTCATGTTCCAGCCCTGTTCCAGCAGTGGGCGCCCCTCGTGCTGGACGCGGTGCAGGCCCGCACCGGTGATCGCATTCTGGACGTTGCCTGTGGAACGGGAGTGTTAACTCGGGAAGCGGCGTCACGCGTGGGCAGCGATGGCCTCGCAGCAGGTCTCGATCCCAACCCGGGAATGCTGGCCGTCGCCATGGAGCTGGCACCGGCACTTGAGTGGACGGAGGGCGTGGCCGAAGCGCTACCCTACTCTTCTGAATCCTTCGATGCGGTGGTCAGCCAGTTCGGCCTGATGTTCTTCCAGAACCGTGCCGCGGCACTGTCCGAGATGGCGCGCGTACTCCGTCCGGGCGGTCGTGTTGCCGTAGCGGTCTGGGATTCACTGGAAAACTCCGAAGCATATCCCGATGAAGTGGCCTTGCTACAGAAACTCGCAGGCGAGGCGGCTGCAAGTGCGCTGAGTGCTCCTTTTGTTATGGGTGACAAGCCCGAGCTGACTCAATTGATGGAGGCAGCCGGATTCAAGTCAGTTGAGGTTGCGACTCATCGGGGAACGGCGCGGTTTCCCAACATCAGGACCATGGTCGAAGCGGACCTTCGAGGCTGGCTGCCGGTAATGGGCGTTAATCTCAACGAGGACCAGATCGACAGTATCCTAAAGGAGGCTGAGCTGGCCCTGGCTCAATTCGTGACAACGGCGGGAACGATGGAATTCAGTGCTCCAGCTCATGTTGTGACCGGGCAAAAAATCTAGTTGCAATAGCAGTCTCGCCCGCCGCCCTAAAACTGTCTCAGCATGAAACGCGGCCTACTAAGTACCGCACTCGCAGGTGTCTTCCTGCTTTTGCTTGCCGCCTGCAATTCCGAGAATTCATCCCCCGGCGCAAGTCGTTCGCTCGCCGCTGTACTCGACCTCAATGCGCAGGCGCGGGGCGGTATGGAACGGTTTTCGAAGCTCCGCGCTCTCCGTCTCCAAGTACAAATCACGGAGCCCGGCTTCCAAGTGTCCGGTACCTACGTCGCGACGCGGGAGGGATACGTTCGCATAGACGTCTACTCGAATGAGCAGCGCGTGTTCAGCGAAGCGCTGGGCCCCGAGGGTGGCTGGCAGTGGCGCGCTGGAGCAGAGGAAACGCAAGCGCTGAGCACCAGCGGGGAAGCCGCACTCCGGCGCGGCCTCGTGAGCAACCTATACGCACTTTATGAGTGGCCAGAACAAGGTTACGAGCTGAAGATTATCGACGGACAGGATCAGGGCCAGAGTCACACAGTGGTAGAGGCAAGGGAGACGGACGGATTCACCAAGCGCCTGCTACTGGACCCGAACACCCACCTCGTCACCCAGATCTGGGAGACCTCGGCACTGCATCCCGATATCGACAGCCGGAAGACCGAGCAATACACGCAGGTGCAGGCGTGGGAAACGGTGAACGGCATCCTCATGCCAACCTTGACCGAAAAGATTGACGCGGAGTCGGGTGAGACGATTCAGCGGGCCGAAGTCACGGCTCTTGAACTGCTACAAGTGGGAGTCGCCAGGCCTGCCTGGGCTGACCCCGAGTATTTTGGGGCACCGGATTTCGCCAGGTAACTCGCGTCCGGACGGAGTTGCAGATACCAATTGCGCGGCTTCCTCTGGTACGGGAAAGCATCGGACTCGGTTTTGCGGCGAATCCAGCTTCGCTCAATGCAAGTCGCCGCCTTGTCGGCGTTGCCATGAAGTCCGATGCCAGATCACTCCATAACGCAAGTTCTCAGCCAGTCCTGAGAGGCGCAGCTTATCGCCGTAGCAGTCAATGCACCTAACACCGGCCTTCAGTGTGAAAATGCGTAAGGACTGTGCCAGTCTTCGGCACCCAGACGAATCCACAACTGGTGGCTATTTGACATACACTGGACCGCGTTTTTACTACGACACTCGATCACCTCGAGCGGATCACAATTCCTCAACCCGAGTGCCCGCTATGCCGGCCGTAAAAAACGGAAACCTGCTTCGCGTTGTTGCCGTCTGGGCAATGCTCCTGTCTGTCCAGATTGCGTTGTTCCAAACGCCGGCTCAGGCTGAATTCCGCTCCGCGAACGAGCGATTCTCCATGGCCCTCACGGGGGATTCGATTATCACGCGCAGTCTCTCGGTCTACGACGAGCCCGAGTATCTGCAGATGATCGATCTGATTCGCAGCGCGGACGTAGCCTTCACCAATCTCGAGGTTCTGTTCCACAACTACGAGCCCTACCCCATGGCCGTGAGTGGCGGGACCTGGATGCGCGCAGACCCGAAACTCGCCGCGGAGCTTTCCTGGGCCGGCTTCGACCTGCTCTCCCGCGCCAACAATCACACCGGTGACTACGGTGTGGAAGGCATGCGGATCACGACGCGGCATGTGAGAGACGCAGGGATGGTCGACGCCGGCGTAGGGGAAAGCCTGGCCGAGGCCCGGGAGGCCAAGTTCCTGGAAACAAGCAAGGCCCGTGTCGCGCTCATATCCGTGGCCTCGTCCTTTGCCCGGCACATGAGCGCCGGGCCCTCCCGGGACGACATCCCCGCCCGACCAGGTCTCAACCCACTGCGTTACAAAACCACCTACGAGGTGGAGGCCGAAGAGTTTGAACGCCTCAAGGCGCTGGGTACGTCGCTTGGACAGTTCAGCAACCAGGACGGCAAACCGCGCGGGCTGGACGAAGAGAAGCCCGGGGAGATGAAGCTCTTTGGCCGCGACTTCAAACTCGCGGAGTCCAACCGGGTCCGCACCGAGGCCAACGAGAAAGACGTGGCAGCGATCACGGCGGTCGTGAATAACGCCAAACGCGTGGCCGATTTCGTCATCGTCACCATCCACGCCCACGAAGGACAGAAACGCTCCGAACCCGCGGAGTTCCTCCCCGTGTTTGCCCGCGCGATGATAGACGCAGGCGCTGACGTGTTCGTAGGCCACGGTCCCCACGCGCTGCGGGGCATCGAGATCTACGCCGGCAAGCCGATCATGTACAGCCTCGGCGATTTCATTTTCCAGAACGAAACACTGCTACGCCTGCCCTACGACAACTACGCACGCTACGACCTCGGGGCAGACGCGCACCTGGCGGACTTCAATGACAAGCGCTACAAGAACGACACGGAAGGATTCCCGGCGAATCCGGAAATCTGGGAGTCCGTGGTTGCCGTGCCCGTGTTCGAAAACAAGGAGCTCGTCCAGCTCGCCCTGCATCCCATCACGCTGGGCTATGGATTGCCGAGACAGGTCCGGGGAAGACCCATGTTTGCGGACGGTGAGCTCGGCGCCAAGATCATCAACGATCTAAAGGAACGTTCCGCGCCCTTTGGAACACGCATCGTCGCCCGCGGCGGGATTGGCTATGTCGAACTCGAAGAAAACAACTGAAGCACGCTACCGAGGAAGAAAACCCATGATTCGATCCCTGCATTGGCTGCTCCTCGCGGCAGCGGGCACACTCCTCGCTGCCTGCGAGGGCGGTGAGACGCCGACGCAAAGCGCGGCACCCGTCCCGGCAGCCTCCACGGCCGCGCCGATTCGCATCGCGGTGCTTCGATTCCCGCATGAAACCTGCACGTTCTGCCCCGGTGGCGACGTGACCATCGAGGACTGGACGAAGATCCGGGACATGGATGTGGGTGACGAGGTGCTGACCGCGGGCGGCTACACGCGCGGGTTCACGAGTGCCATCGAAGAGTATCAGGGCGTGGAACTCATCGGCCTGACCTCACCGCCCGGGGTCTACGGCGGCTCATCGCGTAGCTGGTCCACCAAGGAAACGTTTGAGGAAATCATGGCCGGGCAGATCGCCGATCTCGAAGCGGCCATGCCCGTAGACGGCGTGTATCTCGCGGTGCACGGCGCGATGGCCGTACGCGACATCCCGCGACCCGAGGCGGAAATCGCCAGGCGCGTCCGCCAGGTCGTCGGCCCCGATGTTCCGATCGCCGCCACCTTCGATCTGCATGCCAATGAAGATGAGGAGTTCCTGAAGTGGGCGGACGTCTCCCTGGTGATCAAGCGCTACCCCCACTACGACACGGGGCTGCAGGGTGATCGCGCCGCCCGGCTTCTCCTTCGGACCATCCGCGGCTCCTACAGCCCGACCACGGCCACTAGGCGCCCCGGGATCGTCACGCCCACGGTGCTTCAGTGGACGGGCCGTTCACCCTACATGGACATTTACGAGCGCGCCCGCCGCTGGGAATCCCGCGAAGATGACGTGTACGTAAGTGTGGCCCTCGGCTTCCCGTGGTCCGATGTGCCGGATCTGGGCGCCAACATCCAGGTGATCACCAACAACGATCAGGCACTCGCCGATCGCATCGCAGACGACATGAACGACTACATGTGGCGCGTGCGCGAGAAGATGTTCGATACCGAATTCCTCATGCCCGAAGAAGCGGTAGCGCAGGCGATCAGCGATATCGAGGCGGGGAACTCGCCTGTCGTGCTGGCGGACTACAGCGACCGCAATGGCGACTCCACGTGGATCCTCGACGAGATCGTTAAGCAGGGCCTGAGCGGCGTGCTGTACGGCACGGTGCGTGACGAACTCGTTATCCAGAAACTCCTGTCCAGCGAGGCTCAACCGGGCGATGCCTTCGACATGCCGGTGGGCGGTTTCGCCGCGGACTCGAGCGGTAAGCCCGTGCAGATCACTGGCACGCTTGCCTACCTGGGTGAAGGCATGGGCTACGACACGATCGCGATCGTGGAGTTTGGCGAGGGGAACTCGCTGATCATCACGCCGGCGCTTCGCCAGGTCATCTGGACCGAACAGCTTGAAGTCGGCGGTCTGAATCCCGACGACTTCGATGCTTTCGTTACGAAATCGCGCGTCCACTTCCGACGCGGCTTCGACGAAACCGGCTACGCCAAGTCCATCTACATCGTGGATGCGCCGGGAGGCTTCGTGGGCACGGTCAGACTCGACTCTCTGACTTATGAGAACGTCGACCTGAGCACTCTCTATCCCTACGGCACGCCTCCCGACAGACGCTGACTTCGGGGGAGTCGTAGTTTCCGGTAGCACTCACACGAACGCGCGGCCGACGAACCAGTACGTGCCGAGTGCTACGAGGAAGCTCGCCAGGGCGTTCCGTGCGGGCACTTCCATCGCTGTCGCGGCAGGGACAAGCCGCAGGAACACGAACAGCGTGGCTAGCAGTGCGCCTACAATCAGCAGCTGCCCAAGCTCTATCCCGAGGTTGAACACCAACAGGGCCACGGCGAGCTGATCGACAGGCAGACCTATTTCCAGGAGCGAACCGGCAAAGCCAAAGCCGTGAATGAGCCCGAAGAACGCGGTCACCAGTGGCGTTATCCTGGGCTGCCAATCCTGTCGCTCTCGCATGAGTAAGAGGTAGGTACAGAAGAAGAGGGTGATGCCCGCCATGGTCAGCGGATCCGGACCCGCGCGTAGTGCGCTCGCAACTATGAGCGCCGCGCCCGCTGCAAACACCACGGCCGCGTAGGTTCCCAGCCGAGACTGCCGCCGGAACAGGCTTTCGGCGGCAACGAGTGCGATGGTGAGCCCGATCAGCGCTTCCACGAGGTGACCGTCCGGTACTGCAAGTCCGAGTACCGCGAGGGCGAGCGTGATGCTATGGCCGATCGTGAAACCCGTGATCGCGAAGACCAGGGGCTTTACTCCCCCGACGAGCAACAGGATCGAGGCGAGAAAGGCCAGGTGATCGAAGCCGAACGCCATGTGATCGATACCCAGGCGGGCGTAGCGCCGCGCAACGTCCGCCAGCGACGTCGATGACGCCTCGGGAAGCATCCACGAACGGTTCGCGCGATCCATGACGCGCTCCCCCGTGAACCCGCCGTCCGCGCCGCTGACGCGAACGAAGTGCAGGTGGTCCGGTAGCAGCTCGAAAAAGGCATCGTTTCGCAGCTCAAGCGCCGCCGTCCCCGGGCACTTCGCCACGAAGCTGGCCTGCAGGAACGCCCGGGTTTCCTGGGACGCGAAACGGGACTTTTCGCAGGCCACACCGGCCGAGAGAATCTGGTAGCGCTCGCGAACGACGGCAGCGACGGTGCTTAGCGGCGATTGTGTCGAGCCGAGCTCTGCGAGCTGAAGAAACTGATCGCGCCGCATGTTGTAGGTAACGGTGAACTCACCGTCGCCCGGTCCCGCCCGCAGCACGCCATAGCTCTCACCCAGCGAGTGGGCAAGTAGCGGGGCTGGCAATAGCAGCACAAGGAAGAGAAGCACAGCCTGTCGCATGCTAGCGAGCCAGTCGTTCGTTCTTGCGAATCTCGGCACGCTGCCGGAGCCAGGCTACATAGTCGTCGTAGGCACGATCTTCGCGCTGCGTTTCCAGCTCGTTCAACACCGAGATGCGAACCTCGTCGAAAGGAGGTGTTCGCGCCTCGCGAACATCGACGATTCTCAGCAGATGGACACCACGGTTCGTCTCATAGCTGAGGACCTCGCCCTCCCCGGCCTGCTCCAGTTGCGCGATTACTTCTTCCGGAAGACGTCGCGATAACGCATCGAGGCTCAGCGGCACGGGTGGGAGACGCGTGAGAGACGCGGCTTCACTCCCGGCGGCGAGCGTTCCGGCGCCCTCTCCCGCTTGCAGGCCAGCCTTGATCGAGGATGCCAGATCGCGATCCCGAACTACGATTTCCTCGAGACGAAGCGCCAATGGCTCGGCGAAGAGCGCAGTGTTGGCCTCGTAGAACGCAGCGATTTCCTCGTCAGATACGCTGCGTCCCCGTGCCTCGTTCAGGATCGATTTCTCCATCGCCTGGACAATCGCGACGCGCACGTTGGAATCACGGCGCAGAATCCCGAGCTCCGTGGCCCGCTGGATCAACAGCTCTTCGTCGATCATGTCATCGAGCGTGCCGAGAAGCTCGTCGACGGGCACGCCTGCCTGTGCGCGACGCTCAAGAAGACTGCGCAGTTCGTCTTCGGGAATCGGGATCTCGTTGACGAGGGCTGCGGTCGCTTCGTCCAGGGGTGCCTTTCCGGCATCAACGAGGCCCGTCAGGGCAACCAGGATGCCGAGCACCATCGCTACAAGCAGAAGCGCGTCAACAGGCTTCATGAAAGACACCACCAGGATTCAGTGTGGGTATCATGCCTGCCCGCTTACTGAGCTCGCCAGTAATAAAAGCGCGGTTTACAGATTCGGCGTTTCGCTTCTCAGACCACGCGATCGTCGAGCGCCGGCGACGACTCAGTCGAGCGATCGGTATTCAGTATCTTGACTCCGCGGATCGTCGATCGTGTTACTCGGGTATGCGGTGAGGTCGCGTTTCGACTTAATTCCAGACCTGCGTAAAGGCCCCACTACACCCTGCCGCCACGACTCTCGCACCCGCCCTGGGCGGGTTTCCCTGTGCCTGAAGGCAAACGCCCGCATCGTTGACAAGACGCTTCTGCGCATCCTGACGCCAGAGCTGGCCATTGCTCGTGCCACACTGTCTCAGCGTCGCGCCCATCACGCACTGACCGGTATGTGCCACGAGTCGGCGCTGGGCGTCGAGAAGCCAGCCCTGGCTGGGACGACCATCGCAGGCACTGACCGCGAGACCGTCTCCCACGGCATCCAGGCATAGATTGCTCCGCAGCCTGAAAGGTCGCCTGGCCTGAGCCGGCATCTGCGCCTGTTTCTGCGCCTCCGCCTCAGACTGTGCCTGCGCTTCCTCGAGGATCTTGTGTCCTTCCTTCTGCATGGATTTCAGCGCGTCGGTATTGAACTGCGCCATTGCGGAAGGGGTCGCCATCAGGGCGGCCACTCCAAGGCAGGCCGCTGTCGCGGTCGTGCGCACTGTTTTTCCAGGCCAAGCTATCCTCATATCACTCCATCCTCTAGCATCGGTATCTAATGTCATTGCAAAGAGCCCGTGGCCCATAGTGGCCAAAGGCTGCACCCCGTTTAGCTGGTACCTGCCCGATGCCCGTCTCATCCTACATCACTAAGTTCACGCGGCACCTGGCCGCGGGATTTGTGATCGCGGTACTCATACTGGTTGGAGTGTTCGCGGCACTAGTTGGTTCCAGCGCGGGTACGCAATTCCTCGCTGCGCACGCCCCGTCCCGGGTCGGGGATGCGGTGCGCTGGGGCACCGTTGAAGGGAAGCTCGCCGGACCCCTGCGGATCAACGACCTGGGAGTTTCGATCCCGGGGATGCGCCTTCTGGTGAAGCGAATAGAACTGGACTGGCGACCCCTGGCGCTCCTGGGCGGTGAGGCCAGGGTCACCAGACTGTTTGCTGACGGAGTCACGCTGGACCTCGAAGACAGCGGGTCACCCGCCGAACCCGCAGATGCGTTCGACCCCGAATCCCTGGCTTTGCCCATCAACATCTGGATCGAGTCCGTGGCCTTTCGGGAGCTGACCGTGTCGCAGGCGGGCGCCCCGCTCCAAAGGATCGAGTCGGTTGATGCCCGGGGACACTGGGTAGGACGAAGCCTGGCGATCGAGTCCCTGGAGATCAGGGTGCCTGAGGGTGGCACCAGTATCGGTCTGGATGCGGAGCTGTCCCAGTCTATGCCTCTCGTGCTCGAAGCCTCATGGGACTGGGCGCTGACGAGTAGCGACGCCGCCCAGGACCCTTCGATCCCGGCACCGCGTTCGAAGCTGACCGGTCAACTGCGCGTGGACGGCGAGCTTGACTGGACTGAGGGCCCTGGCATAGCTCTCGATTACGTGAGCACCACAGCAGGCCTCCAGGCTTTGGAGCCAGAGCTGCCGGACACCCTGAACCTCGCGGGACGCCTGGAGGCCCAGGCCGCGGGAGATTCCGTTATCGTTCAAAGGTTTGACCTGAAGCTGGGTGAAACCGAAGGCCAATTGCACGCGCAGGGGCGAGTGACGAGTCTCGCCGCCAGCGCGCCTGTCTCCGACATAACGCTTAACTGGCAGGATCTGCGCTGGCCGCTGCAGGCGAGCGCGCCCGTCGCAGCGAGTCCACGGGGTGAGCTGACGATCCGTGGGACCCCCGAGGACTACGAGCTTGAACTCGCCGCCATCGTGGAGGGAGAGGACATACCGGCCGGGGAATGGCAGATGGATGCTTCCGGGAACCAGGAAAGCCTCAGCCTCGCGCAGCTGCGAGGTCGTGTCCTCGGCGGCTCACTGGAAAGCACCGGCATCCTCAGCTGGGCGCCCTTCCCCACCTGGCGACTGACGCTGAAAGGCAGCGAACTTGACCCCGGAGAACTGGAGCCGGCCGCGGAGGGTGAGCTCGCGTTCGTACTCGCTACCGAAGGTGCATTGAGCCCCGAAAGCGGTCCGAGCGTGCACCTGGTCGTGGAGGAGCTCGGCGGCATCGTCGCGGGTCGTCCTCTGGCCGGGACTGCCGAGGCTCATAGCGACGGCAGTTCCATCTCTCTCGCGGAGCTGATTCTACGTAGCGAAGACAACACCCTGCGTGCGACCGGCGACGCCTCCGAAGCCTCCCTCGACCTGCGCTGGTTTGTGGATGCTGCGAACCCCGGCGCTCTGCTCCCCGGTGCCACAGGGCGCCTGGCCGCCAACGGCACCCTGACGGGCAGCGTTGAAGCGCCCGCGCTGGTCGCCGACCTCGAAGGACAGGACCTGAGCCTGGAGAGCCTCCAACTCGCTAGCGTCGAGGGCAACCTGCGCCTTGGCCTGGCCCCCGATGCTCCCCTGACGCTGCGCCTGCAGGCCAGTGAACTGTCGTCGGATGACCAGGCGCTCGTGGAGAGCGTGCGGATCGAAGGCTCCGGAACCCTCGCGGGCCACACGTTTACCGTTGATGGCAGTACTGCGAATGAGCAACTAAGCCTGGAGGTCACAGGCAACGCGGACCTTGAAACCGCGAGCTGGCGAGGTGCCCTGGAGGCCCTCTCACTCGCTTCCGACGCGTACGGCAACTGGCGGCTGCAGGCGCCGGCCGCGCTGGAGTACAGCGGCGCACGCATGGCCCTGGGCAGCAGCTGCCTGGAGCGCGAGGGCGGAGCAGGCGCCGTGTGCATGGCCGGCGAGCTGGATGACGAGGGAGCAGCAACGGCAGACCTTCGGGTGGACGCTCTGCCCCTGGAAGCCTTTGTTTCCAGTCTCACCGGTAGCGTTGCCGGAACTGGCGATCTACGGCTTGCGGAGAGCGGCGAACTCCGGGCCGACCTGGACCTGGTCCTGTCGGCCGGCGATGTCCTGGTTCCCATCGAGGAAGGCACCCGGCGCCTCGCGCATCAGGGTGGATCTGTCGAAGTGCACGTAGATGCCGACGGACTGGATTCGCATGTGGACTTCGCGGCGCCCGAGGGCGGCACGGTCAACGCTGAAATCGCCCTCCCCGGCTTCAACCGCCTGCCGCTCACCGGCGAGCAACCCTTGCGAGGTCGTGTGACGATGGCTCTACCCAAGCTCGATGCTCTGGCGGCCTGGGTTGAGGAGATCTCGGACGTCGGCGGGCGCCTCGAATACGATGTACAACTGGGGGGCAGCATAGCGACGCCTCTGCTGGACGGCGGCCTGGCGCTCAGTGATGGCGTGGCCACCATACCGGCAGCCGGCTTGCGCCTGACCGGGATCGAACTGGAGGTGTCGGGGGATCCCGCGTCGCCCGGGATACTGACCATCGCCGGAGGATTGAACTCGGGCGGGGGCAGCGCATCGCTTGCAGGCACGCTGGACACTCGCACCACGGAGCTCGACCTGACCCTCGAGGGAGAGCGTCTCACGGTCTACGACACCGCGGACGCCCGGGCCTATCTCTCTCCAGACCTGGCCATCGGCTGGTCTGACAACACGCTCAGACTCCGCGGAGACCTGTTCATCCCCGAGGCGAGCATCACTCCGCAGCTCCAGTTGCGGTCCGCAGCGACAACGGATGAGGCCGTGGAAGTCAGAGCACCGGGACAGGTGCTGGCCCCGTCGCCGGATGTCGTCATCATCAATGCCGATCCGGCGATCCCGGTGGGCCGCGAGTTTGACACAACCGCTCCGTTCCGGATCGACAGCCGGGTGCGCCTTGCCCTGGGTGAAGCCGTGCAGGTGCGGGCATTGGGCTTCAAGAGCCGGATCGACGGCGCCGTCACCTTCACCAACTCTCCCGGGCGCAACGACCTGATTCCGATCGCCGACGGAATACTGAGCTTGCGTGAAGGCACGTTTCTCGCTTTCGGACAGGACCTCGAAATAGAAACCGGGCAACTGATCTTCGCGCGCGTGCCGGCTACCGAGCCCGAGCTCAACGTCCGTGCCGTCCGCTGGATCGACAACGATCCGCAGGTGACCGCAGCGGGAGTGCTGGTGACCGGCCCGGCGACATCGCCCGTCCTCGAGCTGTTCTCGCGCCCGCAGCTGGAAGTGAGTGAA
>JAAUYI010025672.1_pt1 | contig 12533 bp, 8 predicted proteins | sample 7278041 | NCBI WGS metagenome assembly JAAUYI01 (sample SAMN14350216, study PRJNA611818) | marine sediment metagenome | isolation source: surface marine sediment (0.6m) | place: French Polynesia: Moorea | collected 2018-08
GATACGCTGAAACCGAACCTCTTTACCAAGAAGCTTTAGCTATCAGAAAACAAAAATTAGGAGAAAATCATCCCTCTACTGCACAAAGTCTCAACAATTTGGCAGGACTTTACTCCTTTCAAGGAAGGTACACCGAAGCCGAACCCCTCTACCAAGAAGCTTTAGCTATCAGAAAACAAAAATTAGGAGAAAATCATCCCTCTACTGCCAATAGTCTCAACAATTTGGCATTCCTTTACCAAGCTCAAGGAAAGATTTCTCAAGCAATGTACTCTCTAACCCAAGGAGTTGCTGTAGAGGAATACAACCTTTCTAAAAACCTCAATATTGGGGATGACAAGCAAAAACAGGATTATATACGAACCGTATCAGGAACAACTGATTGGGTAATTTCTCTTAACCTTCAATCTGCACCCGATAACCTGCAAGCGACTCAACTGGCATTCAAAACTATCCTAGAAAGGAAAGGACGGATTTTAGATATTTCAACCAATAGCTTACAAATTCTCCGACAACGCACTGATGACCCCGAAAGCCAAAAATTATTGGAAGAATTAGAAGACATTAAAACTCAACAAGCAAACCTTACTTTTACTCCTGTAGATAAGTTTTCTTCTCCTGAAGTTTACCGTCAACTCTTAACAGAAGTTCAAACAAAAGCAAAAGAACTTGAAGATAAAATAGGTCGCCGTAGTGCAGAATTTCGCCAACTTTCTCAACCCATTACTTTAGACGCGATTCAGCAACAAATCCCAGCTAATTCTGCATTAGTTGAGATTGTGCTTTATCGTCCTTATAATGCTAAAGATGACAGTTTTGGGACTCCTCGTTATGCTGTTTATATCCTTTTTCCTAATGGAGAAATCAAAGCCAAAGACTTAGGAGAAGCCAAACCCATTAACGATGATTTGAGTTACTTTCGAGCGAATCTTGCCGACATCAGCCACAATGGAGTACCACAAACTCCTATCCCTCAACTCAAAGAATCAGCGCGTCAACTCGATGCTAAATTGATGCAACCCATTCGTCAAATGTTAGGTGATACTAAAAACATTTTACTGTCTCCTGATGCTGCACTTAATTTAATTCCCTTTGAAGCTTTAGTAGATGAAAATAATCAGTATTTAGTCGAAAACTATAAGATTACTTATCTAACCTCTGGACGAGATTTATTGCGCTTCAAAGATAAATTTCCAAATCAACAATCCCCCATTGTTCTTGCTGACCCTATCTATAATAAAGAAGGAGAAGAAGTTGCTCTAAATCCTCAACCTGACCAACTTCGTTCTTCTGCCTTATGTAACAGTGGAGATAGAAAATTTAAACGCCTTCAAGGAACTGAAGAAGAAGCAAAAACTATCAAAAAATTCTTCCCTCAAGCTACTGTTTTTACTCAATCTCAAGCAACCGAAAAGCTCTTAAAGCAAGTGAAAAGACCCAAGATTCTTCACCTTGCCACTCACGGCTTTTTCTGTGAAACTCCTGACACAAATTCTCTTAATAAAGCCAATCAAACATTACTGAAAAATGAAAATCCTCTGTTACGTTCAGGTTTAGTTTTAGCAGGGGTTAAAGTTAATGACAGCGCAGGAGATGATGGAGTTTTAACAGCCTTAGAAACCACCGCATTAAACTTAGTCGGAACCAAATTAGTTGTCCTTTCTGCTTGTGAAACAGGTCGAGGAGATATTTCCATAGGGGATGGCGTTTATGGATTACGTCGTGCTTTAGTAATCGCAGGAAGTGAAAGTCAATTAATTAGTCTTTGGCAAGTTTCTAGTAATGCTACAAAACACTTAATGGAAGCTTATTATGGACAATTGAAAAATGGAGAAGGACGCAGCGAAGCTTTAAGAAAGGTTCAAATAGAAATGCTCAAAAGTGAGATTAAAAATCATCCGTCCTATTGGGCAGGTTTTATTTCTTCTGGTGATTGGACACCAATGGAGTTTTAATTTATACTATTAATTGAATTCGTTTAAAGACTAACTTAAACCAACAAATAATTTATGTTAAAAATTGTATCACATAATAAATTAATTCAAACACTTATTCTATTTATTATCCTGGGATTTCCTATTAAGAGTTTTGGTAATCCTATCGGTATTCATTCAATTTTTGAGATAAAAGGAAGAGTTACCGTCCAAAAAAAACAATGGAAGAATTTTCAAAATGCTTCGGTAGGACTTACTCTTACTGGTGATGATAAATTAAATGTAGCAGCCAATAGTTCTGTCAAAGTTTATTGTAGTAACACTGAAATTTGGACAGTCAAATCAGGGACTTATAATGTTTCTAGTGGTTGTCCTGCTGGGATTCCTGTTATTCGATTACCCAATAGTAATAATGATACCCTTCGTGGTGATGGACAAACCGAAGAAGCCTTAGCCAACTTACCTTATTTAATTACTCCCCGTTACCGTTATATTCTGACAAATACTCCTTTATTACGGTGGAATGCTGTTGAAGTTGCAACGAATTATACTGTAAAAATTGATGGCGTTAATTGGGAGATACAAACAAATAAAACCGAGATAAACTATTCTGGGGAAATGCCTTTAAAAGAAGGAAGACGCTATCGCATAACTATAGAAGCTGATAATGGAACCTCATCAACAAGTGATAGTGATAAAGTCGGGTTTACGATATTAGATGAAGCGACTCAGAAAACAGTGTTAGATGCTAAAAAGACGATTGAACAACAATCCTTATCAGCAGAAGAAAAAGGATTAATGTTAGCGAAATTATATCGAGGTTATGAGTTATATGCAGATGCCATTGAAGTGTTAGAAGAATTAGTTAAGCAAGATAGTCAAATTGTTTCCGTTTATCAACTATTAGGAGATACTTATTTTGAAACAGGATTACCTCAGTTAGCTAAGAACCCTTATAAAAAGGCGTTAGAATTAACAACAGGAACAGAGAATTTATCGGGAAAAGCAGAGATACAAAAAGGATTAGGAGAAAGTTATTATAGTTTAGGGAATGAAACGGAAGCCAAACAGTGGTTAGAAAAAGCAAAAACAAGTTATGAGGAATTAGGAGATAGTTCTCAGGTTCAGGAAGTAGAGGAAATCATTAATTCTATTTCAGGGAGTTAGGTAGGGTGGGCAAATCAGAGATTTATCTTAACCACTCACAATCTAAAAAACTTTGCCCACCGCTACAAAATTGGTTGTTCATTTTCCTTTAACCAACAGCCTTTTAGAGCTTATAATAGATTTAATATGTAGAAATTTTCCCTCAAACCGATCATCAATTTGAACCAGCTTTAAGATTTTATAATCAACGTCAAGATAACAAATGTAGTTTAGTAGATTGTGCATCTTTACGTCATTTAATTTGGCACTGTACAACAGTTGTTAATTAAATCAGTAATACTATCAACAATAATGATAGGCGTTTTTAAAGTTTGAGAAACTTCTTCAACACTCATATCATCTAAAAAGATTCTATCATGTTCTTTTAACATAATAGAAGGTAACAAAATACCATCACCTAAATATTCATCTTTCAATTTTAAAACAATATCTTGTCCAGTTAATAACCCTGTCACTGTAATTTCTTGACCCCAATAATCACTATTTAATGCAGCTAAATTAAGGGTTAGCTTTTCTACTTGGTTTAACTGTTTAACTAGGGGTTGAAATGCTTTTTCTACTGCATTACCAACGACCCAAGTTAATGTTTTTGGTGTTTCCATCTTTTTCGGTAAGTGTTGTTTGGCTGTGGTTTGAAATTCTTTAATAAATCGACGAATTGAGCCGACACCGTTCCCAATTTGAGGATAGTCTTCGTAATGAGATTCTGGGGGTAATTCTTCTTGGGCAATTAAAAACCATTCATCGGCTAACCAAACAAAATGACTGTTAAATTGTTGATAAAATTTCTGTTGTAAACTTTGAACTTGTTTGATAAGTTCTTTAGCTTTTTCTTGACTCACAGGGATTAATTCATCTTCTGTAGGACGAAACTTTGTTAAACCCACAGGAACTACAGCGACTGATAGAATAGTTGGTATATCTCCTAGATGAAATTCTGCTAAGTCTTTTAACGTTCTTTCTAAGTGTACACCATCATTAATCCCAGGACAAACTACTACTTGAGCATGAATTTGTAGCCGTCTTTCTTGAAACCATTGGAACTGTTTTTTAATACGTCCAGCCCGTTCGTTTTTTAATAATTTAATTCTAATATTTGGTTCTGTTGCATGAACGGAAACATATAAAGGAGATAACCGCATGGCTTCAATTCGTTGCCATTCTTTCTCGGTTAAATTTGTTAAAGTTAAATAACTTCCATAAAGAAAGCTTAACCGATAATCATCATCTTTTAAATATAAAGTATCTCGTTTACCAGGCGGTTGTTGATCAATAAAACAAAAAGGACAATGATTATTACATTGGATCAATCCATCGAATAAAGCGGTTTCAAACTCTAACCCTAAATTATCATCATAATCTTTTTCAATTTCAACTTGATGCAGTTTTCCTTGACTATCTAATACCTCTAAATCTAAAAATTCATCAGCACACAAAAAATTATAATCGATTAAATCACGGGGTTGTGTTCCATTAATAGAAACGATCGCATCTCCAACTTCAAAGCCAATTTCTTCGGCGATAGAATCAGGGAGAACAGCCGTAATTTTAGCAGGATGAATAGAAGATAAGGTCATAGGTAGAATGTAAAATGCAGAATGTAGAATGTAGAATTATAAATTGGTAACAAATAAAACAAACTACAATAGTTAGTTAGGATTTTGTTAAGACGATGAGAATTTTCAAAAAATTTAAGATTTTTACAATAGTATCTCTAGAAAAATCTTGTTAGATTTAGGAGTGTAATGGTGATGGTCTAGATTGTTATATTTCCTCACAGTTTAGGCTTTCATCCTGATCATACCTTAACGGGTCTTGTGTTAGGGAAAAGGAAACAGGTTATTAGAAAAAGTTGCCTATTTGATAGATAGTTATATCACGCCTGACACCTCACTCCTACCAATACCCAAAATATTGATGAATGCTTAGAAAATGTCAATGAACCTTGCTAATTTTCCTTGGTTAACCACCATTATTCTCTTTCCCATTGTAGCAGCGTTATTTATCCCCATTATTCCCGACAAAGACGGTAAAACCGTCCGTTGGTACGCTTTAACCGTGGGTTTAATCGATTTCGTTATTATTGTATACGCTTTTTATACCGGCTATGATCTTACCAACCCCAACCTACAGCTAGTGGAAAGCTATGCTTGGGTTCCGGAACTTGACCTAAAATGGTCGGTGGGGGCTGATGGTTTGGCGATGCCTCTTATTTTATTAACCGGGTTTATTACAACTTTAGCAACCATGGCTGCTTGGCCGGTTACGTTTAAACCCAAACTCTTTTATTTTCTTATGTTAGCCATGTACGGCGGGCAAATAGCCGTTTTTGCCGTACAGGATATGTTACTCTTCTTCCTGGTGTGGGAATTGGAATTAGTCCCCGTTTACTTAATTTTATCTATCTGGGGCGGAAAACGCCGTTTATATGCAGCCACTAAGTTTATCCTCTACACGGCAGGAGGTTCCTTGTTTATCCTGGTTGCAGCCTTAACCATGGCCTTTTTTGGGGATACCGTTACCTTTGATATGACGGCGATCGCAGCTAAAGATATCCCTCTCAAGTTACAATTATTCTTGTATGCTGGTTTCCTCATTGCCTATGGGGTCAAGTTACCTATTTTTCCCCTTCATACTTGGCTACCGGATGCCCACGGAGAAGCGACAGCCCCAGCACATATGTTACTGGCAGGTATTCTCTTAAAAATGGGAGGTTACGCCCTTTTACGGATGAATGCAGGGATGTTACCCGATGCCCACGCCTATTTTGCCCCGGTGTTAGTTATTTTAGGGGTAGTTAATATTGTTTATGCGGCGTTAACTTCTTTTGCCCAACGCAACCTCAAACGGAAAATTGCCTATTCTTCCATCTCTCATATGGGGTTTGTGTTGATAGGTATTGCCTCCTTTACCGATATTGGGCTGAGTGGGGCAATGCTACAGATGATTTCTCACGGTTTAATTGGGGCAAGTCTCTTCTTTATGGTAGGGGCAACCTATGACCGAACCCATACCCTGATGTTAGACGAAATGGGGGGTATTGGGAAGAAAATGAAGAAGGTGTTTGCGATGTGGACCACTTGTTCCATGGCTTCTTTAGCCTTACCAGGAATGAGTGGATTTGTGGCAGAATTAATGGTATTCGTGGGTTTTGCCACCAGTGATGCTTATAACTCTACCTTCAAAGTGATCATCGTCTTCTTAGCTGCGGTGGGTGTCATTTTAACCCCCATTTATTTACTGTCCATGTTACGAGAAATGTTATATGGACCGGAAAATAAAGAGTTAATTTCTCATACCAAACTCATTGACGCAGAACCCAGAGAAGTGTTTATCATTGGGTGTTTATTAATTCCCATCATTGGTATTGGTTTGTATCCCAAAATTGTGACTCAGATTTATGATTCAACCACCACACAACTTACGACAATCTTGCGTCACTCTGTGCCTAGTTTGGTGGAAGAAGTGGAAGTGGCTTCTCGCTATGATATGGCAATTAAAGCTCCAATGATTAAATAGGAACACCGCTACGCGAAAGGCAAAAGTAAACTACAAGAGTATTTTAGCTTTTACCAATGTCCTAGTCTCAAGGCGTAGTGCTATATTTAGTTTCCCCTCAAGGATACTAGCTTCCCCTTTCAAAAGGACACGGGGCCGAAATAGTTCCGCCCCGTGAGATGTCCGTTGGGGAAAAGGGTTTGGTGGGAGCTTGCACTCCCACCAAACAATAAACCTCCAGCATAGCTGCCTTTCAACTCCTGCCTCCTTCTGACACTTAAATTTTTAATTAAGGGAGCATAATAATCTCAGATACGTCATTTATTAAATGATATGTGCTAAACCGAATAACCATTACCTTAAGGTCTAAGATTTACATACCCAAAACAGTTGATTTGACCTTGTTATGACCCTTTAGCACAGACTCATCAAGACGTTGGTATGAGTATCATAATTTATGTTTCTCAAAATTCGTTCTTCTAAACCAGACGTTAAAGTTGTTGCCCGTCGAAAACCTAAAAAACGCCTTTTTCCGCTTCTCTGTTTAGCTAGTCTAGGGTTATGGTTAGGTTATAAACAGTTACAAAGTTATTTTGTGCAACCTGAAGCAATCTTTGTGTTAGGGGGACACGAGGATCGAGAACGGTTTGCTGCCAAATTAGCTCTCGAACATCCTAATTTACCCATTTGGGTTTCTTCAGGAAGTCCCCAACACTATGTGACTCAAATATTTACGAACGCAGGGGTTAGTCACCATCGTCTTCACCTTGATTATCAAGCGAAGGATACGGTGACTAATTTTACCAGTTTAGTTAAAGAATTTAAAGATCGAGGGATTGATAGTGTTTATTTGATCACCTCCAATAATCACATGAATCGCGCTAGAATTATCGGAGAAATTGTCTTTGGGACTCAAGGAATTATCCTTAAACCCCTGTCGGTTCCCTCTGATGATTCCCCCGAACCCATTGAAAAAATTGTTAGAGATGGAGGACGATCTTTTCTGTGGTTACTAACAGGAAGAACAGGAGAAAATTTATTACTACCATAAGGATTTATTATGCTTGTTTCCAAGTACCATGAAATCCCATAGGAATCACATTCGGTAATCCTAAACGACACAATGGACTATTGTCTAACCTTTCACTATCATAAATTCTTAATTCAGAATGATGGGTATTTCCATCGTAAACGACGGTTAACACCCATCCTTGTTCTGAGTGGGGAGTATTAGGAACAAAAATCGGTTCTGAAGCATATACATTTTCTTCCATATTCGCTACAGTTAGCTGATTTAATTGTCGATCATAACGAGCAATTACCCCTAGAATTTCCTCGGATAAATCTGCATTTTCTCGATGAACTGATAAATAAGTATAACGCCAATTTTGTCCAGTTTGATGACTAGGAACAATAGGAAAATCTGCTCCTCTATCTAATAATTGTTCTTGACGAATAACCCTAGCTGTTTTTGGATCAATTTCTACTTCCCAAAGGGTTCCTTTAGCGGGGGTTTTGATGTTTCCTGTCGGTATTTCTTTTAAGTTTTGATTGGTTGCAAAGTCAGCATAACGAACAAATTCAACAATAATATTCCCCTCTTTGTTAACATAACCATTACTATAATGCCATTGAAACCAAGGATCAGCTTTTCCTTTACTAACAAAGGATAAACTATCTCGATCAAAAATTAAAATTTCTGTTCCTAATTCGGGTTTCCATTCCATTGCGTCACTTAAACTAGATAACCCTAATGCAGCAGGTAATAATTTAACTCGAACCGGAGGAACAAAAAAAACAATGTATGATCCAGCTAAGGTAAAATCATGAACTAACCGTAAACCTTCTAAAGAATAATCTGATTTTTGAATGACGTTTCCTGTGCGATCACTTTTATAAAGATGTAAAGTTACTTTTGCTCCTAAACTAATACCAAAGTTGTAGATATTACCTGTTTTTGCATCAATTTTTGGGTGTGCAGAAAAGGGTTGTTTTTCGTTTAAGTTAGAAAGATTATCTAAGGTTTTTGTTTCTAAATTATATAAATCTAAAGCGTAGGGATTTCCTGCTTCCCACAACGCTAGTAATTTTTCGGGTAAGGCCAAAACTGATGTGTTAGCAGCATTTTTAACTTCTTTTCCCCAATTTTTCCAAAAGGGGCCAGGAACAGTCATTCCATAATTAGGATATAAAAAACGATTCGCTTCTGCTTCGTTTTGATATCCTTCTGTTTGCACGTAACGATAGGTTGCTTCTGCACCTTCTCCTGTTAAATGAACCGCTAAAATTCCCCCATCTCCATCAAACCAATGACCGACTTTTTGACTACCTCTTTCTAGTCTTCCTGGCCCATTTCGGTATAAGGTTCCTCTGAGTCCATCGGGAATTTCTCCTGATAAAATAGGTAAAGGTTTTAAGGGAAATTCTTGTGCTGGTTTTGCGATCGCTTGTGACCAAGTAGCCATTATTTTGATTTTTAAGTTTTATTTTTTATCTCTCTTAGTTTAACAGTCCTTTTAGAGAGGTAGAAGGCGAGGGAAGCAGAGGAGGCAGAGGAAGCAGGGGAAGCAGAGGAAGAAGAATATCAATTTTATAGTTTCAGTAGATCGCCTAGCTTAATGAGAAGATGACCAATTGTTAGAAAGGTTGATTTTTTAGTCAACTCAGATTCTGAAACCTTTATTTGATCCGTTTTCCCCAATTCTTGTCACCCCGTCAACTATTTCACTCTACAAAGAATTACTGGGGAATCGTTTTTATCAACTCCTCGCTTTCATTAATTACTCTGAGGTCACTGTTCCTTGAGAATCAGTATTTTGGAGGGAAAGTTCACTAAATATTAATACAGAAATGGCTCTTTTAACTATCGGTGATCCATCCATAAGAAAAGTTGCTCACTGGGATCTTGATGAAAGATTCGGTTCAACCGCTTATGATGATGTGGGTAACAACAATGGAACCATTTATGGTGCCAAACGAGTGGATGGTATCGGAGGGGGTGCGTTATCCTTTGATGGTAGTGGCGATTATGTCAGAGTCAGAGATAATGATGCTTTAGACTTTGGTACAAAAGACTTTAGCATTAGCTTTGAGATTGAAACAACGAATCGTTCTCAACTAGACGTGATTCTTGACAAACGAGTTGAACAATCAGGAGCGGTTCAAGGCTACGTTGTTTACAATTATTACGGAAAATTAGGTTTTCAACTCGCCGATGGTAAAGGTTGGACTAACTATATTAGCAATATTTCTATTGCCGATGGAGAGTCACGCAGTGTTACGGTCAGTATTGATCGGGATAATACGACTGGTGGTAAGTGGTATGTTGATGGTGAGTTAGCTGGAACTTTTAACCCCACTGGACGACAAGGTTCTCTGAGTAATAACAAAGACCTTACCCTAGGAAGACGTTCTGATTCTTCTTCAGCCGGCTACCTTAATGGCACACTTGGTGACGTTCAATTGTTCAACTATGCGGTTAATGATAGACAAGCTGAAGCCATTGATCTTAAAACAGTTGCTTCCTGGGATTTTGATGAACGATTTGGTTCAACTGCCTTTGATGATATTGGTAACAATAATGGAGCTATTTATGGTGCTAGGCGAGTTGGTGGTACTGGAGGGGGTGCTTTATCCTTTGATGGTAGTGGCGATTATGTCAGAGTCCGAGATAATGATGCTCTAGACTTTGGTACAGGAGACTTTAGCATTAGCTTTGAGATTGAAACCACCAATCGTTCTCAACTGGATGTGATTCTTGATAAACGAGTTGAACAATCGGGACCAACTCAAGGTTACGTTGTTTATAATTATTACGGCAAATTAGGCTTTCAACTGGCTGATGGTGCAGGTTGGACTAATTATGTCAGTAATATTTCCATCGCCGATGGAGAGTCTCACCATGTTGCTGTCACTATTGATCGTGATGAGCTTACGGGTGGTAAATGGTATGTGGATGGTGACTTAGCTGGAACCTTTAACCCCACTGGACGACAAGGCTCTGTGAGCAACAATAAAGACTTAATTATCGGTAATCGTTCCGATTCTTCATGGTCTGGGTACTTTAATGGCACATTAGACGAAGTTGAACTGTTTGATCAAGCCCTTGATGCTAGTGACGTAAAAGATTTATATCAAGCCGGTATGGGCAATATCGTTAACGAGATTTCTGGAAGTAAAGACATTATTTCTGGAGACGATGAGTTAATCAGAAATGATCTCATCACACCTACGTCATTGACAGATTATGCCATACGTTAACTTCTTCTAGGCGAGTTTCTATGATCGCTAGTCCCCAAGGTACAGCCTTGAGGACTCCTTTTACTCTTTATGCACCCTACTTAATATTTTGTAGGGTGGGCAAGGTTTCCAAGGATGAAGTTAGTTTAGATAAGTCTTTAACTTGCCCACCTTACCGTCTTAATATTCTATTTATAAACAGTCTCTAAATAATTTTCCCAACAGGTCTAATTTAAGCCCATAATTTCAAATATAATTATAATCTATTTTGAATAAATAAAAATGAATTAATAATTAAAAATATCGATAAATAATAAATTTTATTTTGTTTTTATAGCTTAACTTAACGGTGACTTTTAAAGTGAAAGAAAGGAAAAAATAATGATCGCTGAGGTCATAAACGTCTGAAAAAACCTCAGCCATTCTATCATTGAGGATAATTAAATGAAAGGATTTTTAGTTGGCATTATTTCACTTTTTGCCCTAGTTTCTGTTGCTAAAATAACCCCTGCTGAACCCGTTAAGCAACCTTCTTCCCCGCAAGGTTCTAATACTGGAAATGCAGGTCAAAAATCTCCTTATGAAGTTGGCACTATTACAGGGGTGGTATCTGGACAGTATGGGAGTATTTTATTTGTTGAATTATCTGATAAAACGAAGCTAAGATTTCATCATCCTAGCAATTCATTGGGTAGAGGTGAGCAAGTTCTAATTTATGAACAAAATGGAGAACATTTTCTTATAGAAGCATCCGAACCGCTTCGTTAATTGATAATTGTTAATTAGTGGGTTTTGTCACCATTCAATGATAAATTGTTAGTATTTAACTGATAACTAATAACGAAATCGACTGATAACTGATGACAACACCATCCTCCCAAAACTTAGATAAAACTCAAGAAACCCTCATACCTGTTAATTTTTCTTTCTCATTGTCTCGGATGGGATGTGGTACTTGGGCTTGGGGAAATCGTTTTTTGTGGGGTTACGATCAGACGATGGATACAAGTCTCCAGCAAGTGTTTAACTTAGCTGTCAGTCGGGGTGTTATCTTATTTGACACAGGAGACTCCTACGGTACTGGCAAACTCAAAGGACGCAGTGAAACCTTGTTAGGACAATTTACTCAAGCTTACCAAGGACCTAACAAAGATAACATTTGTATTGCCACCAAATTAGCTGCTTATCCTTGGCGATGGACTCGTCAATCTATGGTAAATGCAGGAAAAGCTTCAGCACAACGGTTAGGCAGAAATATTGATTTAGTTCAAATGCACTGGCCAACGGCTAATTATTTTCCTTGGCAAGAATGGCCGTTGTTAGATGGGTTAGGGGACTTGTATGAACAAGGGTTAGTTAAGGGGGTTGGTTTATCGAATTATGGGCCAAAACGACTTAAACAAATCGTTAAACGGTTTGCTCAAAGAGACATTCCCATTGTTACTTTACAGATACAATATTCTTTATTATCCACCTATCCTGTGACAGAATTAGGGGTTAAGGAAGTATGTGACGAGTTAGGTATACAATTAATTGCCTATAGTCCCTTAGCGTTAGGATTATTAACGGGAAAATACAAAGAAAATGGCCAGGTTCCTAGGGGGTTTCGGGGTTTATTTTTTAGACAAATGTTACCGAAAATTCGTCCCCTATTACAAGGGTTAGTCAAAGGAGTTGGTTTATCTAATTATGGAC
>JAAUYI010014525.1_pt1 | contig 12525 bp, 12 predicted proteins | sample 7278041 | NCBI WGS metagenome assembly JAAUYI01 (sample SAMN14350216, study PRJNA611818) | marine sediment metagenome | isolation source: surface marine sediment (0.6m) | place: French Polynesia: Moorea | collected 2018-08
CTGTTGTAAGTTCTGGAAAAGGAAAATGAGGCAATCGGACCGGTTCGAGAGATATCAGTCTGATGCAGATACTTATTTCCCGTTGAAAAATTGACCCCATGGTTGGATATATACGGATTCTTTGAGGCATGAGAAGGATCAGCGACATGGCAGTTCAGGAGTATCGCCACTATACAAAGACCTATAAGTCGATTTATTTTCATAATAGTTTTAATCCTGGCCGTTTGTTGTGTCCGAATAATAGAGAATGGCATTTTAATTACCGAATGTAGTGGGGCAGCCCAGGGCAGGAATCACTGCACCTTTAACTATGGAGATAGATGCGCCATTAGCAGCCGTTGCAACGACCTTCACCAGTATTTCTTTTTGTCCCCATACCGATTTTTGCATTCGGGCTCCGGTGAAATCGGAGTATTTCCAACTAACCTTCTTGCCTTCGTAGGATTTTGTGGCCCCATGTTTGGTGTATGAGGATGCATTTATATCTTTTATGTAGATAGCGATTGTTCCTTCATTCCCTGTACTGTTTTCTTTAAAAACGGTAGTCCCAAGAATATCGAAGGTCTCATCCGGATGGCATTTGGAACCTAGGATGGTTGCTTCCGGTGTGTTGTCGATGGTGATTGGAATATCAATGGTTTTGAGAGCACCATTTGCGGCATAGGCATACACCCTCAGAGTGTATTCTCCTTGACTCCATCTACCTGCATTGGGAATTGATCCAGTAATATCTTCGTAGCTCCAGTCGATCGGTAAACTGCCTTCAAAATATTTTTCTCCATGATAGGCAAAACTACCTGAACCTTTACGAACGGATATCCTGATACGACCCTCATTACCTGCTGGATTTTCCTTGAAATCGACGGTGCCGTGGATTGCCATATCACCTTCGAAATCGGTTATCTGTGCAGTTAATTCCGGTGTATTATCGATAGTGATGGTCTTTGTCGCTACATCTGTATGGTTCTTTGAATCTCGGGCGGTTGCTTTGAATATGTGTTGACCTTGAGAGAGTAGGCCAGCATTTAGCACATCAGACCAATTTGCAGAACCGTTGCCTGATTTAGAAGCAAGGTAAATGTTGTTTCGGTATACTCCCATTGATCCCGAGTTATCCTTCCAGCATTTTTTATCATCTCCAGTTCCGGAACAGTGCGTGTGGTTCGTAAAAGAGGCAGAAGCCGATACGGTTATAGCACCTTCATTCCCTGAGACACTTATCGAGGCAGATGTGGCCAAGGCCATCGCTGGTAGAGCAATAGAGCATAAAAGAGCGAGGTAGAAGATTAACAGACGCGATGAGATAGTCATGCGGTGTTTCCTTTTTGAAGTTCTCAAATTAGCTGGATTTAGTAATTAGCGAAAGCTCACCGTTTGCCAATTTTCCACCTGATTGGCAGAACTGGCTGAGAGTATCAGGGTGGTTTGGGTGTCAGGAATTTCCAGATTGTGCTTCTTGAAAGCACTTACAAGGTCGTCTCGTGAAATTGATAGGCTTTTCTTCTCTGAACGAACGGCTAGAATAGTTGATCGGTTATAGTGTACTTCACATTTACCAATAGATTTTTTTGAAGATTTCGGGAAAAGTATATCAATACTATCTAATTTATCGTCATTTTTAAGATGCACTTTGATATCAGGTGGCGACAGGTTCGAATTGATAGGGAGTGAATGAGTAGATGAGCTTCCATTAATACTGCGAGCTTCAATTCTTAGCAGATGAATGCCTGGAACTAGATCAGCAGTGTAAATGGGAGAGCCAAGCAAGTCAGATAATTTGAGAGGAGTATTATTCTGTGCCTGTAAGATATTAACGGTTTCTATAGAAAGAGTATTCAGGTAAATATCCACTAATCCAACAAAACTTTCACTTTCTCCCAGAAACGAGAAAGTAAATTCTGGGTCAATAATTCCAGCTTCAGGGTTCAAAACAGTTGCGGTGATTTTAGGGGAACTGTTCAATTCGAATTCTATTGTTTGTTTGTGCAGCTTCCCTTCAAAATCCCTGAGTGTTAGTATAGCTATGTGTTTACCATCAATAACGTTCTCAAGAGGAATTGTCTTATTGACTTCCATTTGAGGGTCAGTAAGTATTTCCTGCAGTACTGTTATACCATCTATCTCCAGCCGATATTCCCAACCCAAGTTATCTGCAAGTTGCGTTAACTCTTCTGGTTTTTCCAATGAAACTTTTAAAGAGCTCTGTATGCCAGTTTCGATCAGATCCAGAGACCATGAAACTGGCGAGTCTGAACCAGGTTTATCGTTTTTGACTTGAGAAACAGAAAAGATTTCTGATGTTTCGGTTGTCTGAGAGACAGAAGGAATAAATAGGATTAACAGTAGCGAGAAGAACATTCTAAAGATCGTACACAATATTGAATTCAAAAGTTAGGCTCCTTTAACCAATAATTTTTAGACCAATCCTTTTTAATGAGATCAGTTGGCTATTAATTCATTATTCATCACACCAGTTAATAGTTTAAAATTACTATATAAAAAAGTATAGCAGTTTTAAAAACTATTAGACGATAACAAAATCGTAATTCAAAAGTCAAGTAATTTTTTTGTTAGAAAATGAATTAGCACTATAGGACATTGTAAAATAAATAGTTATTGAGCATACCGTATTGATTCTTATAGAATTATTATAAACGTACAATATTATTGTTAAAATAATATCTTTCTGTTGGGTGGCACTGGAATGGGTTTTAGATGGCCTTTAGCTTTTCAGTGGTTCAACAGGACACTGTATATTGTGACTAGGAAAACAATGAAGTAGCCATTTAGCATGTGAATCTTGTGACCTTTTGCTTATCCAGGGATTTTTCGATTATCATGTCGAAGGAAGAAGGTGGAACTGTTTCAGGTTTATATGGCAGATTGATTCTGTTGCCGCTTGATGTGTTCAAGGATATAAGAATTATATGCGTTTATATGATTAGTGATTGCTGCTCGTATTAACGATAGTATTTCAGATGAGTTACGAGCCACTCATCTCATAGATATATTAAGAACCATGAAAAAAGGATAACAATGTTTACCATTAGCATTATATGTGCACTGTAACAGTAAAGGTTTGTTGAGCATATTAGGGGAGCGTATATGATCACTCTCAATGTGAATGGTAAAGATTATGAAATTGAAGCAGATCCCGACGAGTTACTGGTGTGGGTGATCCATGAAAAAGTAGGTTTGCAGGAAACCCGATTTGGGTGCGGCATCCAGATGTGCGGCTCATGCAAGGTACTGATTGATGGTGAAATATCCTTTACTTGCAACAAGAAAGTAAAGGATGTTGTCGGCAAAGAAATTATCACCAGAGAAGCGCTACCAGATGATCACCCGCTGGTGAATGGAAAAATTGTTCACCTGAAGGACTCCAAAAACTAATCAATCTTTTGTCATTGCGGATATGTTGGTTTTCGACGAAGGTGTGCAGTAGTCAGTAATATATTCTACTATAGCCTTATTGATTACATGAGGAAGTAATTCCCGTGCATCTCCCAGTCGGTTTTGGTTTTTTGATTGGCTGATTCCTCCGGTTTCCATATCTATAGCAAAAATACGAGTGTGACCGAGTACATATAAGTCACTCCATTGATTTCTCACCTTGAGTGAACCGATGATAACCGTATCGGCACCGATGGTACTGCCGATGGATCGAATTGCGTCGATATCAGGTTCTGAGTCCAACCATAGATTGGCAACAGTTAAATCAACCCCTTTGGCTTTGACATATTCGCCTTTTAAGGATGGTATGGAATAGCTTTGAGGACCAAGATCGTAATAAGAGGCATAGAGGTTAAGATTGTCATGGGTATTTATGAAACGAACGAGATTGCTGGTTAAAACGCCCTGCATATAATGGGCATCGCCCTGAAACTGAAATGGAAATATTGCCACTTCTTTTGAAGTCAAATTTCTATTGTCATTGAAGAATGAAAATTTTTCTGGCGTTTTGTCAGTGCTGTAGTTTTTGATCAACCTTTTAGCTAATTCAGCAAATTCCCCTTGAGGATATTTTTCAAGATATAATTGGAAAAGCTTGGGATCTTCTTTTGCTACAATGGATTCCCAGAAAGTTATTTCGTAGTTGTCTGTCTCCTCACTGGCATATAAGCATTGTGGCAAAATTAAGCCAAAAAACAATACTGTTATCAAATATAACTTTTTCATGAACTCTCCTGATCTGTAATCTAAAAAGCTATATTTTCCAAGAGCTTGCTCGTTGGCATGAAGGAATACTAGAAATTCCTGACAAATGCAAGACGTAAACAAGGTGATCCTTTTTAATCTCTAATAAAAAAATCTGATTATCCCTGAAAATCAGCTTAATAGGTAGGCAAATTACCAAGTAAAAGGTAGGAGACTAATTTTATTTTTCTTTTTAAAAACAAGGAGACAGTTTAATTCTCACTGAAATGGCTGAAAAGAAATCTGTCCTTTCTGGACTGCAAGAAAAATTCAATTCCTCAACTGAAAACTTTCCTTAACACGTTGTTATTTGATTGGTTTGATCAGGATAGATGTCAATTAATTTTGTAGATATGTGAAGATAACGCTCATAAAGCTGTTCATATAAAGCTACCGAAGTGGCATCCGGATCGCACCTGCTCTGTTTATTAAGGGCGATATGTCCATCAGTTAGGCTTTTAATTTGAATTTTCACGGTTCCCGTAGTGTTATGAAAACACCACATTGACTGTATCGCTGCTCCCATTGCTGCTGCTTCACCTCCAGTCGGACAAACTACACCACAGTTAAAGATGTCGGAGACTATTTGACGCCAGACCTTGCTTTTTGCTCCTCCGCCGATCAAACGGATTTCTTTTGGATCAACTCCATTTCTGCGAAGTACTTCCAGACCATAGCGCAAAGCAAATGTTGCTCCTTCCATTGCTGAGCGGGCATAGTTTCCGGGAGTCATGTTGCTGGCCGTCAAGCCGGTAAAGGTAGCTGTCGCATGTGGTAATGCAGGCGTTCGTTCACCGTTGAAATAAGGAACGAGAAGAATTCCGTTGCTCCCAGGTGGTGTCTGATCAGTAAGTTGTTCAAATCTGGCAATATCCACTTCTAATAGGGCACGCACACATTCTGTGGAAACAGTCGTGTTCATGGTGCATGCCAGAGGCAACCAGCCACCCGAGGACGAACAAAATGCCGCCAGTTCACCTGCCGAATCTAGCACAGGCTTTTTAGAATAGGCGTAAATTGTACCCGATGTGCCTAAACTTACCGTCACCACCCCGGGTATCACATTTCCCGTTCCGATAGCACCCATCATATTATCGCCACCACCAGACGAAACGAGTACTTCGGGAGACAAACCAATTTCTGCAGCTCTTATGGGTAAAAGCCTTCCACAGGGTTCATCGGCTTCTGCCAAGCGGGGGAGACATGCTTTTAAATCTTTTTCATGATCTATTGCCCTAAGGACTTTCTCGGACCATTTTTGGTTGACCACATCATAGTAAGCAGTACCCGAGGCGTCGCCATGTTCTGTTGCAATGTTGCCGGTCAACCAATAGTTAATGTAGTCATGCGGTAAAAGAATATGGGCAAGACGCTTATAATTATCGGGTTCTTTTTCTTTCAGCCAGAGAACTTTCGATGCCGTAAAGCCAGCGGCAACTGCATTTCCAATCGTTTTTATGACTTGGGAATTTCCCCCAAGTTTTTCAGTAATTGTCCGGCATTGTTCCACCGTCTCAGTGTCGCACCACAGTTTTGCAGGTCGAATCACATTTCCGTTTACATCAAGGGGCACAAAACCATGCTGTTGTCCTGAAACACCCAGGGCGACAACCTGATCCGCAGAAACATCTGCTTTTTTAATGATTTGGATAATGACTGATTTACATGCTTCAAGCCACAGATGAGGATGTTGCTCCCGACCTCCCCTGGTGTTCACTTCAAGGCCGTAAGCATGAGAAGCTTCGGCAAGGACTTTACCTGTCTTCTCACTGAGAAGTAGTCCTTTTGTGCTTTGAGTACCACTGTCAATGCCGATGAAAAGCCGGTCTACGTTTTTCATTGTACGTTTGGCTCTTAAGCGTAATTACTTGGGACAAGTCGTTTATTTGATGATTTGTTCCTCAAGCCATTGTAGGGTTTCGATGGTTTTCCCTTCGGTCATGAGCGAGTTAAGTTTTGCTGAATCAAGCTGGTTTACCAGACCGATGAGTTTGTTTGTTGTGGCGATAGTCCGTTCAAATGCTGCTCTGGCATCGAGACGAGTAGGGCTCATATCTGAAGTAACCCATCCGTCGTAGTTAAATTCTTTCAGATAGTAGAGTAATTCGAGATAATCCCAGAAGTTCCTTGTGGCCGGAATGAGATCCCAATCCCAGCGTCGGTTGTTGTCATTTATATGAATATAGTACGGTATTTGGTTGAATTCAGCGAGACAGACTGCCTCTGCCGGCGTTTCATTGGCCATCAGGGAGTGGCCGATATCCATGGTCATACCGACATTTGGTTCGTTTATTGCGTTAATCATGCACACTGTTTTAGCCGCGGTATCGAGGTAGCACTGAACTCGCGGCTCCGATGCTTTGTATTCTATAAATAGGCGAACATCCCGGCGATGGCAGGCGGCTTCTCTAAAAGTAAAAATCATATTTTGCCACGCTTGCAGATAATTCTCTTGAAAGAGGTAATCATAGCCGTCACTCAAAGGGCAACAGGTGACCTTGTCTGCCCCCATTTCAGCAGCCATATCCATTCCATCCTTGATATACTGGACCGCTTTTTTTCGTATGCTCTCTTCTGACAGGCTGGCTGAGCCTCCAGCGAATTCCGGTTCTGCCTTGATGTTAACATTCACGGCAGCAATACCAAGTTCATGTTTGGTCAGGGCTTCGATAACCTTGTCCTGTTGTTCAAGCTCATAGGGAAAGACGATCTCCACACCCTGAGCTCCTTTTACCTCGGCGATTGCTTCAATTTTTTCAAGTGGAGTACGATCCTGCTGGTATTCACAAAAACGATCACGGGTTTTTCCCATAAACGCCATGATGACTGCTTGCTTTATTTTCATTTCTGCTCCTATGGTAGAAAGAAATTCTTTTTTTCAGATAAAAAGTTCTTATTCTTCGCTGATCTGCGTAACTCGAACAATATCTGGATCTGTAAACTTGTCGAGGACATCCCTGGCAATAGTTGAAAACGAGTAAAATACGGCACCAGTAGGTCCCGCCTGAAACCAGTGTTTAGTTCCTGGTGAGAGGGTGATTTGGTCTCCTGGGCGCATTACTACTTCTTTCCGAACGGTGTAGCATGCATCCTTTCCGTCTGGGATAAAACCTTCTTTCAGGCTCTCTTCGCCGGGTATATAGAAATAAAGCAGACCGCTGACCATGCGGATGGTTTCTTCCTTGCCAGGATCGTCACCTACCCGAGGATGCCAATGCTCTGGTTCGGTCTGGTCAGGAAAAAGAGCTAAGAGTTTAACACTTATTCTCTCAGTCTGAACAAGAGTAGCTATTTGTGCACCTTCAACGTCCAGTCTGCTCAAGCCAAAATCAACGACTTCAAGTGATCTTTTTTCTTCATCGCTTAAGACAACTCCAGATTCGGTGATCATCTCTATCGCTCGAAATTTTGCTTCCTCGTATTCTGCTCGACTTATCATGGTAACCTCGTGACATTGAGTTCAATTTCCATGTATCTCTTTGAAATGTCAATTGTATCTACAATCCTGTTTTCCAGTTTTCAAAACTTTGGATTACGGCATCCTGTAGTTTTTCCCGGTCACGCTTCATAAAAGCATCATAAATTTTGGTATGGTCCTGAAGCGCAACTTGAGGGTTGCTTTCCAGAGAAACTTCCATAGCGGTCCTAAAAAGCTGATATATTGTTTCCCCGATTCGGATGACAAATGGATTGTGTGTAGCATTTAAAATTGCCAAATGAAAATTCAGATCATCTTCTACACTTTGTTCGCCTTGTAGTACCACCTTCTCAAAATGGGCATGAGCTTCCCTGATAGAATCCATATCCTCTTGATTTGCCTTGTGCATGGCCAAAAGCATGTAGGCTGGCTCGAACATCATCCGCAATTCGACGACATCAGGTGAACGGCCTTCCTGTAGGATGAGCTGAAAAATGAGAGGATCGATCATGTCCCCATTAGGGCTTGTGCGGATTTGCGTTCCTTGCCCTCTTTTCATTTCAACCACACCAAGTGCTTGCAGCATTTTAATTGCTTCACGTATGCTCGTCTTGCTCACGCCAAGCTTCTGCATTAACTCATTTTCGGTAGGGAGAAAATCACCTGGTTTAAGTTCCTTGTTTATCAGGGCTTCCTTGATTCGGTTCATCACAAGAGCAACCACGGTACCTTGTTTTACCGGAGTATCAAGAGAGCTGGTGCGTTTTTCTTTCATGGCTTTTTCGTCTCTAATCTTCAGCGAAATATTAGGGCATTCTATGTCAGTAGATATTCTTAGTTCCACATTAACCGGGGAAGGAAGAGAACCAGATCCGGAAAGTAGGTTATTAACAGCAGCACCATTATCTCAAGAAGAAGAAAAGGAGCTATGGCCCTGCTTATTTTTTCCAATGAAATCTCTGCAATTCCTCCCGCAATGTAAAGCGAAAGCCCAACGGGTGGGGTAATTGTACCGATCATGAGGTTAACGGTCATCAGCACTCCGAAAAAGACAGGATCGATACCAAACTGCTCCACTACTGGTAAAAGTACTGGAGCAAAAATAATCATTGCCGAACCACCATCAATAAAACAGCCGATGAGAAGGAGGGCAATGTTAATTATGAGCAGAACCAGTGCCTGGCTGGCAATTGTTTCCTGAAACCATTGCGACAGTGCCAACGGAATTTGCTCAGCGGCTAGAATAAAACCGATGAGGTTGGCAACTCCCACTATGATCAGGATCATTCCGGTATTTAATCCGGATTGGAATATTATTTCCGGTAATTGCTTCCAGGTCAGTTCACGGTAAATAAACTTACCCACGACAAATGCATATATTACTGCGACAACAGCAGCCTCAGTGGCGGTGAACACGCCTCCCAAAATACCGCCAACGATAATAACCGGCATGACCAATGCCCCGGAAGCCTCGATGGTCGTACGCACCAGCGTAGCAAAAGAAAGATCCACCCTTTCACAGGGGTAGCCTCTACGCTTGGCAAAGAAAAAAATCATGATCATCAAGCCAAATCCCATTATCAGGCCGGGAATTACGCCGGCCAGAAAGAGTTGGCCAATGGACTGCCCCGCAATTACTCCATACAGAACCATGGGAATGCTTGGGGGGATTATTGGCCCGATAACTCCAGCAGCGGCCACAACTCCAGCAGAAAAATCCGCATCGAATTTTCTGCGCTTCATTATTGGAATTAACGTTGAACCGATTGCCGTAGTATCAGCCACAGCAGAGCCGCTGATGCCTGCAAAGAATATTGAGGCCATTACCGCAACATGAGCCAGCCCTCCTGATATCCAACCCACTAAAACATTTGAGAACCTCACCAACCTAATGGATATTCCACCGGTGTCCATAAGTGCACCAGCCAGCATGAAGAAAGGAATAGCCATCATGGGAAAAGAATCTATTCCATCAAACATCCTTTGGACAACAAGCTCAGGCACGATCATGTCCATTTGCCATAAAAGGGCAAGGGCAGCCAGAGAAAGGCTGAAAACAATCGGTACACCGATAATTAAGGCAATAAAAAAAACGCCAAAAAGAATAATCATCGATGTCATTTTCTCTGCTCCTTTTTGATCTCAGCTATGGTTGCGATAAGGTCTACAACCGCCCAGATAATCATGAGCAGGGTCGCAACCGGAATAACCATGTAAATCCAACCCATCTCAATTTGGAGTGCTGGTGATAACTGAATCCATTCCTTAGTGGTTATTCCATAACCACCAATTAGAAACATGACTGAGCAAAAGATAACAATTATATGGCCAATAATTTCCGAGATGTATTTTACTAAAGGGGGGAAGACCATAACAAAGGTCTTGACGGAAACATGCTGGCCAATCCTGACAAGATTGGCAGCCCCTAGAAAAGACACCCAGACAAAAAGAAATCGTGCGAGTTCCTCAGACCAGCCAAGGGGAGCGTCGAGAAGATATCGAAATACAACCTGCAGAAAAACTATTATTGTCATTGATATCATCAATGCAATTATTGACCAGCGCAGAACTGCGCGTAGAAGACGGTCTATTGCAATCAATAAACTCACGACTTCACTCCACAAGATAGTTTGGCTGGCATAGGGCAGGGGAACCTCGCCAGCCAAAATTTAGTCACTAAAGGTGCTCTGCTTCTCTATAGGTTGTGCTATTTAGTTGCTTCAATTCGATTAATGAGATCCTCGGCCTTCGGGCCAAATTCGCGGATAGCCTCTTCTCTCAAGGGCATTACGCTCTCTCGAAAGGCATTGCGGTCAGGAGTTGTGACTTGCATCCCTTTTGCTTTTAGCTCAGCCAACAAAGTAGCATCATCTTTTCTTACCGCAGCTCTTTGGACATCTTGTGCTTCGATAACTGCTTCCTGGACAATTGCCTGAATATCTTCAGGTAACTTATTCCAAAGTTTCTCACTGTACATAACCATGTGAGTGAGATGCAAATGACCGGTTAAAGCTATATACTGATTTACTTCATAAAACTTAGCGTTGTAAATATTAGAAACAGGATTTTCCTGACCATCAACCACTCCGGTTTGCATTGCCGTATAGAGTTCGCTGAAAGCCATAGGTACAGGGTTTGCTCCCATATATTTGAGAGTATTGAGATGATATTTTGCCTTTGGCGTACGTATCTTTAATCCATTTAGATCATCAGGACCATTTACTGCTGTGTCGGTGGTAGTGACATGACGCATGCCTGCCTCAAAGAAACCAAGCACTTTCACCCCGTGTTTATTTACCATTCCCTTCACTTCTTCGCCAATGGGACCATCAAAGACTTTGTATGAGTGTTCACTGTCGCGAAACAAAAAGCCGCACTCAAGTACATTGAGTATTGGTTCATAGGATCCAAAGAAACCGGTAGTTACCCATGTTATTTCCAGGACTCCATTGCGCAAATTTTCAACCATTGTTCTTTGATTGCCGAGTTGACTGCTGGTAAATACCTGAACATCCACTCTGTCTCCAGCCTTAGCTTCGATGATTTCCTTGATTTTATTTGCACCCACATTTTCAGGATGATCACCGTGAACTACTGTGCCTATCTTGATTTTTATCTTTTTAGCCTCGGCATTGGAAACAGTTACAGTGGCGAAGCCGACTGTAAAACAGAACAAGATAACTGCTGTAATTGTTATTTTAAATGCGTTTCTTTCTGGGTTTTTCATAGGTAATCTCCTCTAATGATTTGAGAAAGGGGTATTAATCAACAAAATCGCCCTTCACCATTGCAAGACAACAGCTCCTCTATCAACGAACCAGTACTTCCCAAAAATTTACAGCAAGAGATCACCACACTACAGTAGAACAGAAAATATTTCATCATAAAATAGTACATCGTATGTAGTATTTTATAGTTTAAGAGAGCGATGCTTTATCTAATTGTACAGCAAAAAATACCATGCTAATTTCTACTAGGCAGAATAAGTATATAATATTAATATAAATATTTGCATAATTACGATTACCATTTAGTTAAAGAATATTTCTTTCAAGCAGAAAAAATGGAAAAATCAATAAATGCATTTCATGCACAGATAAGAAATAGAGTTGAAAATCAATTGTTAGTTAGATGGGCAGGTCACGACTGCAAATGATATTTCGATAAAAAACTCACACAATTATACTATTAACCAATACTGTCTTTTTTGTGGTTGATGTGGCAAAATGAAGTCATAAAACCAGGGAGAGGTATAACCATGAAAAAATCGGTATCTGCTCACAGATTATCGCAAAATATCCTAAGCAGACGAAGATGGGCTACCCTTTTAACGAGACCGCTGTCGAAGCGCAAGGTTAGCAGGAGTCTTGTCAAACGATACTCCAGATTGATCAGATAATTGCTGGTGAGGTGAAATTACCCATTTGGTGAATTATCTGTACGGATTCATTACCAGAATCGGGCAATGAGCTCGTTTTATTACCCTTTCTGCTACGCTTCCGAGAAGAACTTTTTCCAGTCCTCTTTTACCGTGCGTGCCGATAATTATCAAATCCGCATTTTCCCCCTTGGCATATTCAACGATGGAGTCAACGACATAACCAACCGCAACTTTTGTTTTGCACTGTTTGCATCTACCGACTAGGTCACGGCAAATTTTTTCGAGGATCTGGCGGGCGTGATAAACACGGGCAGAATTGAAGTCTTCACTGGAAAGATGGGCGAAGACCGCTTCTCCGGTGTTGGCCAATTCACCCATATCGGAGTACTCAATGCCATGGAAAAGGCAGATTTCCGATTCAAGCTTAGCGGCAATGTTTACAGCAAATTCAACGAGTCGGTCCGTATGCCTCTGTAAATCAACTGGGACGATTATGCATTTAATATCTGACATATTCCCTCCTGTTCAC
>JAAUYI010061498.1_pt1 | contig 12521 bp, 11 predicted proteins | sample 7278041 | NCBI WGS metagenome assembly JAAUYI01 (sample SAMN14350216, study PRJNA611818) | marine sediment metagenome | isolation source: surface marine sediment (0.6m) | place: French Polynesia: Moorea | collected 2018-08
AATCCAGCATAGATTAGCTATTCCCATGGATCTGCTGATTACACGCAAACTGCAGATTCCCGGTAATACAGAGGCCGGATTTGGCGCCATGACCCTGGGTGGACAGGTCTTTTACAACAAGGAACTACTGGCCAGGCTTCACCTTACCAAAGATGAAATCGCACAGGAAAAAAAGAAAGTTCACCAGGAACTTGAACGGCGGAACAAACTCTATCGCCAGAGTAGAAATCTCCCCGATCTTGCTGGCTTCACCGCAATTCTCGTTGATGATGGTCTTGCCTCGGGTTTCACCATGATGGCTGCGTTGGCCATGGTACGTGAACTTCAGGCAGCCAAGGTTATTGTCGCCATTCCTACTGCTCCACTCAGCTCAATTCAGCGGATTGGTGACGAGGTCGACGAGATATACTGTCCCCATATCCAAGACTATGGTTCATTCGCAGTGGCAGCGGCCTATCGAAACTGGCGGGATCTCGATGCAAGAGAGGTTGTGGCCATGCTCAACCAGCTGAAGCGAGAATAATGAGCAGTTTTAAGAAGAAAAGAGAGGTTTCACCCTAGGACGATATAGTTAGAAGAATTGCGCCATAAAAACTGCACTTGCTGCCCGCCTAAAAATTATTCCGTGATTGATTTCAAAATATTGACTTAACACTCAAGCTTTGGTAAAAGCACCACCTGTGACCACGGAGAGCGGGAATAACTCAGTGGTAGAGTGCAACCTTGCCAAGGTTGAAGTCGCGAGTTCGAATCTCGTTTCCCGCTCCATCTCTTACCGGACTCTTTCAACTTTTCTTCACCTTATAGGCCCTGAGTTCCTGGGATATTTCACAAATGCACGTTGATATAGGCATCGACGTCGAATTTACGCCGACAGCCTCGCTCATTCATATAGCGTATTTTCCCGTAGACAGGTCGTTCCGGCCAGGCTCTGTCATGGATACCGCCAACTGACCAGGCTATGCCGGTGTAGCCGTTTGGGTCCGTGCCGTCGATTGAATAGGTGTCGTTGAGGAATATGGCGTACTCCAGTGCTTCCTCAGGTGAAGCAGTCCACTCCAGAATCTTTTTCGCCCAATACATCCTCAGAAATCCATGCAGCTTATGGCCACTTACGAGATCACTTTGGCAAGCGTTCCAAAGCTCTTCATGGGTTTCGCCGTTTTCGAGTTGGCTGAGATTGTAAGTATATTCACGCGGGTCTCCCCGATGATCGTCGAGACTTTGCCTGGCCCAGGCATGAAAGCCTGCAAATTTGTCATAGTGTTTTTCGTAGAGGCAGAAGTTGTCGGCAAGTTCTCGGCGGACGATAAGTTCCTCGAGAAAGGTATCCTTACCAGCTTGCCGCGCTTTACTTCTTGAAACCTCAAAGGCAAGCCGTTGCGGAGAGAGCTGGCCAAAGTGGAGAAAGGCGGAGAGATCGGATTGTCCGGCGAGGTTGGGATTGTTCCGTCTCTCGTCGTAATGGGCGAGTCCATTGGCAATAAAGTCCAGCATCCGTTTTTCCGCTTCAGTCTGGCCGGGGATAAACCCAGCACAGTTCATTTGCAGATAGGGATGTAGATCATTAGTTATTTCTCCATCAAGAGGTTGATGGCTCGATTCCACTTGTAATTCTGGTTGTCGTCTTACCAAGGGAAAGTCGGTCAGATAGTCGTCTAGGACTCGATGGATCTTAGGCCGCAGCGTATAGGCGGCGTATTCCTTTTTTTCTGAAATAATCCAGGCCGGCACGATATTATGCGCGTCAACTTCGATGCAGGGCACCTTGACGGTGTTAACGAGCATGTACATCATTTTTCGCTTCTCGCGCAAAGGTGAAAAATCGCAGACCAACAGGTGAGCATCAAGCTCCTTGATGATATGCGGCATCAGTTCCGTTGCGGAGCCCTGGAGAATTGCAAAATCTATGTTTCTGTCTTGCGCAGAGTCAATGAGCTGAGCTAAACCTTGAAGTTGAAAAATCGTCTGTATGGATGGTTGGACAAACTTGTTTTCTTCAATGAAGAAGAGAATTATCAGGGGGACAGCACGGATGAGCGCTTCCTGTTGGGCGTAGAGGAGGGCCCAGTTGTCCTCCAGACGCTGGTCTCGGTCCATCCAGTAGATCACAGGACCTTTTCCTCTTTGGCCAGATTTTAATTCTCTGCCACGTCTGAGAATATTCGTATCCTTTTGAATCACCAGTACCTCTCTTCAGCCTGACTAGTGTCCTGCCATACCTCATCTTTCGCAGCTCTCATGCCCTTTTGCATTCCTGACATCGTTACTTCTTCGGTCACAAAGCGCTGCTATGCTCCGTCAGTCGTGCCTCGCATGAAATAAAAATTGCGGTGCGATCTTGCGACATCTAATGCTTGCCATGACACTAGTCTTCCGCGCGAAATCCATTTGTCCTGAACTCCTGCTAGACAATAACCATGTCAGAGGTAAAGAACACCGAAAGTCAACTGAGAGAATATCCTCGGATGGGCAAATTGTGAAGATGGGAGGTGCCTGATCAGCAAAAAGACAGACCGCTATGAGACACCTTTTCCTTTAAGGAAGGGAACATATTCTTGGTCGCTGCCATTGATGTGATTGATCAGCCAGTCACTGAAGAAATCAAGGGTACTGTCGTTTAAATCCTGGCGGCCCGCTTTGAATGCATCTTCGAATTGGACAAGCATATCCTCGAAGTAATCATGCTCCTGCAAGTGGTCATCCATATCAGGATAGCCATGCACGTCGAAGAGGTGCTCTTCCCGGGCAAAGTGCGAAGCAGCATACATTTGGATTTTATTTATGATTTTGATGGATTTTTGGCGGTCGTTGCCGTTTTCCTGGTTCTTCTGCAGTTCATTAACAAGATCAGCCAGCAGTCGATGCTGCTGATCGATGATTTCTATACCGGTATTGTATTTCGGCATCCAATATATCAGTGCCATGCTACTCCCCTGAAAATACTATGTATATTAGCTTACTTCCAAACAGTTCCCCGTAGGGACGGTGCAACTATACACGCTCTTTTAGCGAAATGCAAAAAAAAGCGGATTTCTTCCAGTGAGAGATATACATCAGGATTATCATTAGGGAAGTAGCCGATAGATTGCGACAACTTGATTTCATCCTGAAAAAAGAGATCTCAATTAACCATCTCCGTCCAGCATTCGACCGAGTCCGCCAAGAACGGAACCTTCGCCCTGCGATTTACCTCCGCGTGAGGGAGCATTTTCAAATATTCGGTCTGCCAGTCGGGAAAATGGCAGGCTCTGCAGCCAGACAGACCCGTGCCCCGAAAGTGTGGCAAAAAAGAGTCCTTCACCACCGAAGAACATACTCTTAAGACCCTTGACCATCTTGATATCATAGTCGATATTGGCAGTAAAAGCGGCAAGACAACCTGTGTCCACCCGGATGGTTTCACCTTGGAGCTTTTTTTCGACCACACAGCCACCGGCATGGATAAATGCCATGCCATCGCCCCGCAGCCGTTCGAGGATAAATCCTTCACCACCAAAAAAACCGGCACCGAGCCTGCGCTGGAAAGCAATATCGATGTTCGTCCCCAGAGCGGCACAGAGAAATGAATCCTTCTGGCAAAAAAGCTCTTCACCGATTGCGGCCATGTTTACGGGTATGATAGTACCGGGGAAGGGGGCAGCGAAGGCTACTCGTTTCTTACCGGTCCCAATATTAGTGAAATGGGTCATGAAGAGGGATTCACCGGATATCACCCGTTTACCAGCCGAAAAAATTTTGCCCATGAATCCCTGATCAGGTTGAGAGCCATCGCCCATCTTGGCCTCAAATTCGATGCCGTCATCCATGTAATTCATTGCTCCCGCTTCGGCGATAACGGTTTCCTGAGGATCGAGTTCCACTTCCACCATCTGCATCTCGTGTCCAATTATTTCATAGTCAACTTCATGGCAGCGCATAAACACTTCTCCTTTTCACGTAATGTTTCGAATGCAATCCAACTGCTGACAATAGCCAGGCAAAGTCCGACAAATGATGATGAGCCAAACACCTATAAATATGTATGCTCCACCGCATATTTTGCAAGCTGTATTCTTTTCTTTCAACAGGGCAAGACTGAGTCAATGATTAAAATGATCTGCCAGGTATTGCAGATATGTCGCATCAGTGCCGCAACAGCCACCGAGAATCTTCATACCGTACTCTAGGTGCAGCTGCAACATATCCTCAGCCCAATGGACGAGATCATCCTGATGGAGAACAGTGGAGCCCTCCAGCTCCTTATGGTCGAGAGAAGAGCTGTTTGCCTGTATACCGATGAGGCGTTGGAAGAGTTCCCTATCCTGCTTTTCGGCACAGACAAATGTTGGATAGACGCAGTTGACCATGTAGCCGAGGGGTGAGGGAGCGACTTGACCGTCGATATATTCAATGGCAGCGTGCAGGCTGGTACCATCTGGAAGAATACCATTACGATCTATAACAAAGCTGATAATATACGGAATATTGCTCTTAGCACAACACCTGGAGATTCCCAAGGCTTCAGAGACAGCAGGGATGGTCTGGGCTGAAATACAGTCTACCTCCGCCATCACAAGCTGATCGACTTGCCAGCCGTGAAAGCGCTCAGCATCTTCTGCAGCCAATGCCTGTTCCCCTGAGTAACAATCATTTTTTGGACCGATAAGGGCGCTGGTAAACTGTGGTGTTATTACCTGTTTGGTTTCGCTTTGCACGGATCTGATAAAGGCAACGGCATCGCGGAGAAGAGATGAATCGTAGCCTGCTTCATGAACCCGCTGGTGATCAGCACGCCAGGTAGGAGCGCAGAGTATGGAGGGGAGTCCGGCCTTGATAGCAACATCACGGTACTCTCGGTAGATTATTTTTATTTTCTCTGCCCAGCGTTCTTCCCGGATTAACGGTGTGAGAAACAATGAGGGATGCAACGGTACCTCTTCATCACGCCGCAGCCGTTCGGTGATAGCACATTCGGTGAGGAGCAGGGATTTCTTTTGAAGAGCTGAGCGAATATTCATACCGTTACCCTCCTGGATAGTAGTAGAGTTAATAAGACAATCCACGCAGCAAGACATGCATCATGAGTGGTCTCAGGGATAGCGTCTTGATAAATGAATGCCGGCCAGCATACAGCGTACCGAACCGCCGGCAAGCTCGACGGTTGGTACATGCAATTCGACAATTCTGGCAGTGTGTTCGATGATTTTTTTCTGGGCCTCATCAAGGGAAGCGGCTGCCCTGGTCGATATCGCCAGGATTCTGCCTTCAGGTGTTGACAATTCAATGGCGTTGCCGGCAAATTCTTCGATCTGCTGGTGACTAAGGGAAATAACATCGCGGCCTGTTTCTTCAAGGCGGGCATATATTTCTCTTCTACGCTCGGGATCCTGGATTATATCGAAGCCGACCATGGCGAAGTCTGTGGCTATGCACATCATGACATTGGTGTGATAAATGGGGTTGCCGTTTTTATCGGCGGTGGCAAAGGCCATGGGTTCAAAGTTGAAATGAGTGCAAAACCTTTCCAGGGCAATGGCATTGGCCCTGTTAGATTGAGCTGTATAGGCAATACGGGCGATATGATCGAGCACCATGGCACCGGTTCCCTCTAGAAAGAGGTCGTCATATTCCAGGCTGGAGTAGTCGATAATGTCCTGTACCCGATACTCCGCTTTGAGCATATCAATGATATCATACCTTCTTTCTCGGCGCCGGCTCGGGGAATACATGGGATAGAGCGCTATATGACCTCCGGAATGAGTGGAAAACCAATTATTGGGAAATACCGAATCAGGGGTTTCCTTTTCTCCGCGATCCTCAAAAATGTGGACCCGGACACCTGCGGCTTCAAGTTTTCTGGCAGCATCGGTCACTTCTGTGAAAGCTTCCTGGGCGGTTATTTCGGCAGAATGATCGTCGTTGGATCGCTGAAAAGCGTTGTCGGTGGCCGTCTCCGGATTGGGATGAAAACGGTGTGGTCGAATCATCACCACAGAGGCAGGAGCCTGGATATATTGTTTTGCCATGACAAACCTCAGAGAAATAACAGGTAAAGGATGCAAATACAAAAATCAACTTATGGAGCCATTTGCAAAACTGTCTTTTTCCCCAAACTCTGCGTTATGCTCAAAATTTTATCCTCAGAATATCAACTATATGCCTGTGGTAAAATTCTTCGTATGTCTTGATTTTCAACAAAAATCCTATTTTTGCAAAAGGCTCCATGGAAAATAATGAATATGTTTTAATAGAGAAGCGGGAATAAGGCAATCCCAGACTGTATCATGCTCTTAAAGCAGGTCTATATTGAATATGTTACTTACATTCCGGAGGAAAATTTATGAAACTGATCTTCGTCTATAACGCCGACAGCGGTATGTTAAATACGGTAAAGGACATCAGCCACAAATTGTTCAGCCCCGCGACGTATGATTGTTTCCTCTGCAGTCTCACCCATGGAGCATTCAGAGAAAATCCCGAGTGGAAGAGTTTTCGCAATACGGCAGATTGTGAGATGATATTTCTCCACCGTGACGAATTCGAAGAGCAGTATAACAGCACCATGGAGTATCCGGTTATCCTTAAAGAGAACGAATCTCTTGAAGTGGTTATCTCGAAAGAGCAGTTGGCATCCTATTCATCACTCAATCACCTGATTGAGGCTGTCCGGCAGATTGAAGTTGGCTCCTAGTAAACAGATTTTGGTCCTTGCCCGATAGCTTTGACAATAGTACTCTTGTCTGATCAGGATATTGAGTTATGTTCAGGAGAGCGTGTTTTATGAGGCGCTCGCCAATGATGGTATGGTGCGGCTATCTTTTTCCCTACTTCAACCAGGATATTTTTCATGATCAAATCGACGACGTTAATTCTTGCCTCGATTTTGCTGTTCAGCGGTTGTGCGGCGGTTCAGGATTTTGGAACCGCAGTGAGATATAATGTTCAGGGAGAGTATTATCTGCAGGAGAAAAACTACCAACAGGGTCTGGATACTTTTGGCGAAGTGATCGAAGCTGACCCCTTCAGTTCCGAGGCGAATTATTACTATGGGCGTTTTCTTCTGGCGGAGAAGCAGGCAGCCAAAGCCTTGCCATATCTGGAAAGAGCGGTTGGACTGGATCCCCAGAACAGTAAGTACCATTTTTGGCATGGCGTCGCCTTTGGTGAAAACAATCAGGAAGACAAGGAGCGGGAAAGTTATACCCAGGCATTGCTTCATGACCCCCAAAATGCTCAGGCGCTCACCTATCTTGGCAATAACTATTTCCGGGCCAGAGAATACGCTCAGGCGCTGAAGAATTACCAATGGGCGCTGGCCATTGATCAGAATAATCCCCAGGCGTTATATAATAGAGCGAATATTTTGCGCAGACTCGATCGTAAACCTGAGGAGGAGCAGGCCTGGCAACAGTACCTGGATACGTATCCGGCCGGCAGTTTCGCCCGACGGGCTGCCGATTATATGAACACCTTGGGCAATCATAGCTACCGCAACTATCAACTTGGGTTGCGTACGGTTACCCTGGCCGAGATACAGTTCACTCCCTTCACGGCAGAGCTGGACAGACAAAGCCTACCATCACTTGATCTTATAGGAACGACGGTCAGCAACATGGACAAGGGCATTCTCAATGTGATCGTCTATCAACTCAATAACCGCGAACTGGCCAAGGAAAGGGCTGTAAGTATCCGTAACTATCTCACCAAAAAGTTTCCCGAGTTCAGGGAAATTCGCCAGATAAGGCTGAGCTGGTTCGATGTCCCGGAGAAACGGCAAGTTCTCGATACGACTTTGCTCCTCAATGAATCGGTACAGATCTTTCTAACGGATTATTGATCAGCTCTGCTCGGCCCTTGCAGGAAATATAGCTCAGGTGCCCAGGATAAGAGAAGTCTCGTCCTGACGATCTATACCCAGGCTTCAGGTAATCTCTTTCTTCCTGATTGTGGCCAATTGATTCCGGTTCGAGCGGCATTGGTCGAAGCGTGTAGGCATCTTTTCTCCTACCCAAACATTTCTCAAAAAAATATCCATAGATGTGACCCACCATCAAGTCGCACGTATATCTTATTAAAGCTGTCATGCAGTCTGGCAGCACATTAGATAATCCAGGATGAATGAATTACCAAGATGAAGAAATAGTAAGAATGGTCCTGGCTGGAAAGAAGGAGCTATTTGGAATGCTGGTTGATCGTTATCAACGACCTATTTTTAACCTGATGCTCAGGAGCGTTGATACCGATGATGAGGCGGCGGATCTCACTCAGGAAGCTTTTGTGCGAGCCTACGATCGGTTGGCGCAATTTAAGGGTGAGAAGCGTTTTTTCCCCTGGCTTTACAGCCTGGCACTCAATCTTGCCAGGGACTGGCAGCGAAAAAAAAGGACACGTAAGTCCAAACATCATCTTGTTGAGCAGGAATTCCAGGGCTACGAAGAGGATGCAAATCAGAATATCAACAAAGATGACCGGGAGGATTTGCGTATGTTGGAACGAGCTATGTTGCGACTGCCGAATCAGACCCGGGAAATTCTTATTTCGCGTTTTCGCCACGGCTGCTCGGTCAAGGAAGTTGCCAGAGCCTTCGATATTTCTGAAAGTGCAGCAAAAATGCGGTTGAAGCGCGGGGTTGAACTTCTGCGCGATATGCTTGTTCAGGGAGATACCAGTGAGTCGCAGAAAAATTGATACCGAGAGAATAGAGCAATTACTTGCCCAAAGTAGTGAGCAAGATCCACCGGCCTGGTTGAAGCAAGCAATCATGTACCAGGTAAGCAGGGAGAAAAAAACGTTACTGCAGAGGATATCTGGTTTGCTGGTAAGCACCTACACGGTACGAATCAGACCGCTGCAGGTAGGTGCTGTTGTAGCTATCGCTGTCCTGGCATTCTGGGCCGGAACCTTGACCTCAACCGATGAACTCGCCGGTGGAGACGGCTGGCAAATTACCATACCTGCAGAAAATGCCATGGCCAACTATCTGGTTGGGAGGGCATTGCTGACGGCCGATCAACATCAGCAGGCCCTGCAATATTTAAACAAAGCCGTTGAGCTGCAACCCGAGATGGCAGAATTTGTCCACTGGCAGGGTGTCGCATTTTGGGCAGCCGGCAATCCTGAGTTGGAGAGACAGAGCTATTACCGCTCCACGGAAAGTCGGCCCGATTATGTTCCCTCTCTGGTGAACCTTGGTCATAGTTATCTAGAGAACGGCAGCTATGAAAACGCATTGCAATATTACAAACAGGCTCTGGAGATCGATCCCAGCCAGCCCGAAGCCCTCTACAACAGCGCTCTTACCCACCGCATGCTTAATGATAGTTCTCAGGAGAGAAAAGCCTTAGAGAGTTATCTTCAATTTTATCGCACTGGTAAATGGGCGCATCGGGCGGTAAGCCATCTCCACCGGTTAGGCGATTTTAACTATCGCAGCTACACCATAGGAGACCGGCGTGTCGTTTTGAACATGAAGTCATTGCTCGACATGGACGGACCGGAATATCTGCATGAGCTGGCTAATTTGAGCGGTTTGGTTCGCCAAACCAATGGACAGGAGTTACATCTGGTTTTCTATAATGATGAGAAGGAAAGTGCGGCCAAAGAGGCAGCCCTCAAGTTGCGGCAACAGTTGCTGCAGCGGCTTGATCACCAGTCTACCCCGCCCTTACGGGTTAGCTGGTTTGGTGCAAAGGAAACCGTTGGACTGGCGGATGGTGTCCCGAAAAAACTCTCGCCAAGTCTACTGATATTTACTCGTTCACTGGATACTAATAATAATGGGAGGAATTCAATATGAGCGAAATGTGGAAATCGTATATTTATTATGGCAAATTGGTGGCTTTGATTTTTGTTTTAGCAGGTTGCCTTTCTCTACCAACTTCCGTTGTCTTTGCAGCCGAGGACGAGGATAACGATACAGTGGAAAGTTATTTTGCCAATCCAGCTCAGGCTGCCAAAGCTGCCAATCTTGCCGAAGCTTCGGCATTGACTGAGGAGGAGAGGGCGAAAGTGGAGCAGGAAGCTCTGGCTGAATTGGAAGCAGCTGAGCAAGCTTTTTTAGAAGGTGATATTACCGAGGAAGAACTTGCTGAAATAGAAGCAGCAATTGATCAGAGATTGTCCGACGTCTCCGGAGTCAGCGAAGAAGAAATTGCCGACATGCGCGCCTCTGGCATGGGGTGGGGACAGATCGCTCATGAGATTGGGGTTCACCCATCTGTTTTGGGGTTGGGACATAAAAAAGGCCACACTGAGCAGGAAATGGTGGAGGCCACAGCCAGAAATACCAAAACCGGTAAAGCTAAAGGACACGGTTTGGGGTTGGACACCGATACAGGTGGTTTTGGCAAAGCCTCGGCTCAGGGACTTGGCAAGTCCAAGGGAGCAAGCAAATCAGGGGTAGCCGGTCTTGATAGTGATAAAGGCAAAGCCGGACCAGGAGCTGGCAAAGGCCAGGGCAAAGGCAATGGTGGTGATAATAGCGGCGGCAAAGGCGGCGGTAACGGTGGTGGCAATGGTGGTGGTAATGGAGGAGGTAAGAAATAGCCTAATTGCCTTGAATACCATACGGCGCTTATATGGATAAATATCGCTGAGCCGGCCAAACCGGTTACGCGACAGGTCGTAAAGCCCTTAATTTTATCTGCTCTGCAGCGAACGAGAAGTTTCGCTGCAGAGCATTTTTTTTGCCAAAAACTCGGAAATTGAGTTGGCTTGGGAGAAGGATCAGGTTGGGAGAATGTGCTAGTAGGTTTGGAAAAAAATTGAAAAAACAGCTAATAAAAGATAGGTTTAGGATAACATGCAGCGCTTGATATTATTGATGTTTGCTGAGTGTCTTTGAACATGTCCCAGACCAAGCGATAGTTCCTGTTAACCCGTACAACGGAAGTCGACTCGTGGATAAATATACAGCCGAATGGCGAGAACCTTTTTGGGATCGCACTTTACGCCGGATTCAGAGCATCTGGCCGCGTGAAGAAGCGGATGAGCTTAAAAGCAGTTTTTCGGCGGATCTTCCGGAAAATGATTTGCCTCGTCTGCGGAAAGTCATAAACCGGTGCCTCGAGGAGAAGGGCGGTGAGGTTTCGGCAAGATCGCGTGCCGCTGAGCTTGGTAAGGCATATTCCGTGCTCAGTGAAACGGGGCGAAGAAGATTTTTGGAATTTCTTGCCAAGGAATATGACATTGACAGTAACCGGGTGGAAGCAGCCATATACAGGCGCCGCGAAGCATCGGATGAAAAGCTGCGGCAGCAGGCTACTACAGAGCTGAGGAACCTTCTTGAGCCCCCCAGGACAAAGCTGTTGCGCCAGTTTAACGGTCTTGAAGAAGGGGTAAAGTTTCTCGTCGATCTGCGTCAGGAACTGATTCGTTGGGCTAGAAACGACAATCATCTCAAGGCCCTTGACGATGATGTTTTTCGCTTGCTTGATTCCTGGTTTGACGTAGGTTTTCTTGACCTTCAACAGATTACCTGGAAAACTCCGGCGGCTCTTTTGGAAAAACTCATCGAGTATGAAGCTGTACACAAGATACACTCCTGGGATGAACTTAAACATCGGTTGGAAAATGATCGGCTCTGCTATGCCTTTTTTCATCCACGAATGCCGGAGGAACCCTTAATCTTCGTTGAGGTTGCGCTGGTCAATGGCATTTCCAGCAGTATTCAGGAACTTCTCGATGTTGAAGCACCGGTTAAGGATCCGGGAAAGGTCGATACGGCCATATTTTACTCGATCTCAAACTGCCAGAGAGGCCTGGCTGGTGTGAGTTTCGGTAATTTCCTCATTAAACGGGTCGTTGCCGACATGACGGCAAAGATGCAAAATCTCAAACAATTTTCGACTTTATCACCGATTCCGGGCTTTATGAAGTGGCTTCGGGATGAGGCTAACTCTCATGATCTGGGCAAGTACGACGACGCGATCATGGATGTAATTTTGCAAAAGGATTTGGATGTTGCCACCTTTCGAAAAATTCTTAAGGGTGAAGCCAATGTAATGGACAAAGTTGTTCAAAAAGAATTGAAGAAGATCATTCTCAAACTCTGCAGCCACTATCTTCTCAAGGTAAAAAGAGGGGACCAAGCCTATGACCGGGTCGCCAATTTCCATTTGACCAATGGCGCCCACATTGAGCGAATCAACTGGGCTGCGGATCTCTCCGACAATGGCATTAAGCAATCTTCCGGGTTGATGGTGAACTATCTCTATGACCTGCCGCATATTGAAGCGAATCACGAATCATATCGAAGCCACGGTGAGATAGCAGCCTCGTCAGCGGTGAAAAAAATGTTGCGTTGACCTCTATCGATGTCCATTACCTGTTTATTGACAAGAAAGAACTTATAATGTTAATCAAGATTGATGTAGAGCATTGTTTTTTAAATCGAGCTCTGCATCAGTATAGGCGAAATAATCGACAAAAATTGATATATTAAAGATACGCTTCATCATATACGCTCCGAGCCAACGTGCCTACGTCTATTGATATGGCATCCGGCCGACAGGGTTATGCTGGAAACGGCATGGCCTCCC
>JAAUYI010234134.1_pt1 | contig 12501 bp, 12 predicted proteins | sample 7278041 | NCBI WGS metagenome assembly JAAUYI01 (sample SAMN14350216, study PRJNA611818) | marine sediment metagenome | isolation source: surface marine sediment (0.6m) | place: French Polynesia: Moorea | collected 2018-08
CTCCACTGCCATCCGTTAAAAGCGAGTGCGTAATTCGGATTCGTAATCCGAATGTAAGACGCACTCAAGACACGGGATGGCTTTCTCTCGCTCACTCTTTTTTTTGGTAATTTGTTGACCTAAAGCTTGTAGAGTGCATTCTATGGTAGTAATTTTAGTACGATGATGAGGATCGAGGATTCTGCGGACTTCTTTTTCATTAACATTCAGCAACTTAGCTAATTGTACTTTAGAGAGGGTTTATTCTCTCATAGCCAGATAAACAGAGGCTTTGAGGGCAGTTTGAATCGGAAGACAAACCAAATGTTCATCATCAGTTAGGGGTGATGGAATCGGGATATCACGTTGATCGTCAATACGGGCTGCGATCGCTTCTTCTAAGCAGTCTGAAGCTTCTTTTAAAGCTGACTCTACATCATCCCCTTGAGTAATGCCTTCTGGTATGTCTCTAAAAGTCACTACCCATCCCCCATCTGTCTCATCAGGGGTTAATTTAGCCCCATAAGAAAACCGACTCATTGTCATACCTTTAGATAATGTCATTTTCTTCTAAACCTAACTGTTTTAACATCGCTTTCATTGTGCCTGTTTTGAGTTCCTGTGACGGATTTCTGACTATTGTTAATTTTTATCCAAAATATAAAGTAACATGGCTTCCTTTTCCCCGTTTTTTATCTATATAAGCCTCGATTCCTCGCTTTTTTGCTAACTTTTTAATTTTCCTAATAAACTCATTCCCTTTCATTGATTGATTCTCAGACATTTTTGCCCTGTTTGTCAAGTACGGTTATTAGAATAAAAAGCATCTAAAATTAGTCAAAAAATAGTTTTGTAAGGTGGGCAAATCAAAGTTTTATCTAGACTACCCGTAGAATAGAAAGCTTTGCCCACCCTACGGTCTAATTCTCAGACATTTTTGCCCTGTTTGTCAAGTACGGTTATTAGAATAAAAAGCATCTAAAACTATTTTTTGAATGGTTGTTAAAGGTTGATTGAACTCTCTTGCTATGGTTGCACAATCTTCATATTCAGGGTGTAGATTAATAATGGTTTTATTCTCTCCTTTTCCTTGACTGGCTATCTTAACTCTAACTTCTCCATATTGTGTCTTAACTGTTTTAATTTCTCGGTCTAAAATTGAACGTTTTTGAATCATTTGACGAATCCCTAATGTAGTCGTTTCTCTAAAAATAATCTCCTCACAAATCTCTATTTTATCAACCGAACAAATAACCGTTAATAAGATACCAGGGCGGGACTTTTTCATCATCACCGACTGTGTAAATACATCTAACGCACCAGCATTTAATAAAACATCAAATAAATAACCAAAAACTTGCGGACTCAAATCATCTATTTGCGTTTCTAATACGGCAACTATGTCGACATTACTGTTTTTTTTTGTCACACTTTCCCCTATCCAAAATCGTAAAATATTAGGCAATGATAAATCTTGTGATCCGGCACCTAACCCCACTTTTTCTAATACCATATTCGGTGGTTGACCAAAACTTTTAACTAATGTAACAGCGATCGCAGCCCCTGTAGGTGTCACCAATTCTTTTTCAATCTTGTTACTATAAATAGGAACTTGACGGGACTCCCATAACTTCAACACCGCAGGAACTGGGACTGGTAAACGTCCATGGGCAGCATAAACTGTTCCCCCACCTGTCGGCAGGGCAGAGCAATATAATGTTTCAATATCTAAATAATCTAGCCCCAGACAAGTGCCTACAATGTCCACGATGGCATCTGTTGCCCCTACTTCATGAAAATGTACCTTTTCTGGGGAAACGCCGTGTACAGCACCTTCTGCGATGGCTAAACGACGAAATATATCCAGACTGCATTGTGTCACCCGTGAGGGTAAGTTAGCATCTTGAATCATCCGTTCAATTTCAGGAAGGTGACGAGCAGGGGTATGATGATGATGGTGGTGATGCTCATGATCATCCTCCTTCAGCAACTTAACATGAACCTTGGTTGCTTGTTGTCCGTTGCGCTGTACCTTTTCTTCACTTAACTCATATTCATGGTCAATTTTTAACCCTTTTAGTTGCTCAATCAAGTATTCTAAAGGAACACCACTATCCACTAAAGCCCCTAAACACATATCCCCGGCAATACCTGTCACACAGTCTAAATAAGCTATTTTGGTCATAATTATGGCTATTTTATACGATTTACACCCCCAAAACCCCCAACCTCGTCGCATCGACGAAATATGTGATGCCCTTAGACAAGGGGCAATCATGTTATATCCTACAGATACAGTGTATGCGATCGGTTGCGATCTTAATAGTAAATCCGGTGTGCAACGGGTGCGACAATTAAAACAATTGTCTAATGATAAACCCTTAACATTTTTATGTTCTTCTTTGTCTAATATTTCTAACTATGCAGGGGTAACGGATGAAGCTTATCGTATTATGAAACGGTTAATTCCTGGCCCTTATACATTTTTGTTACCAGCGAGTAAAGCTGTGCCAAAATTAGTGATGAGTCCTAAGCGAAAAACGACAGGTATTCGGGTTCCTGATCATCCTATTTGTCAGGCTATTTTAAAAGGGTTAGAAAACCCTATTATTTCAACTTCTGCCCATTTACCTGATGAAGATGGGGAGTTTCCTACCATTGGCTTAGAAAAAGCAAGATTATTTGATATTTTAGATAATCAAGTTGATATTATTATTGACGATAGTTTAGAACCTGGTTTTGATGTATCTACCATTTTAGATATGACTTCCGATCCCCCTTCTATTATTCGTCAAGGGTTGGGATGGGAAGAGTTACAAAATTGGGTAACAATGGAAGTATGATTAGGAATGTAGAATTAAGTTTTACTGTTAATTATTAATTATGAATGTAATTCAAACAAAAATTCCTGATGTTATCATTATTGAACCCCGTGTTTTTGGGGATGATCGTGGCTTTTTTTATGAAAGTTTTAATGAGAAAGCGTTTACAGAAGCAACAGGAATAGAACGGAATTTTGTACAGGATAATCATTCGCGATCGCAACAAAATGTCTTGCGAGGACTTCATTATCAAATTCAACAACCCCAAGGAAAATTAGTCCGTGTTGTAGTAGGTGAAGTGTTAGATGTAGCAGTGGATATTCGCAAAAGTTCCCCTACTTTTGGTCAATGGGTAAGTTGTCTTTTAAGTGCAGAAAATAAACGTCAATTTTGGGTTCCTGAAGGGTTTGCACACGGGTTTGTTGTTTTATCTGAGTCAGCAGATTTTCTTTACAAAACTACTGATTATTATGCCCCACAATATGAAAGAACGATCCTTTGGAATGATGGGGATCTTGCTATTGACTGGCAATTAAAAGATGAACCCATTTTATCCAAAAAAGATCAAGAAGGTTCTTCTTTTAAAGAAGCAGAAGTCTTTGAATAATTAATAATTAATTGAAATGGAGAACTCAGCTAAAAATTTACGTCAACTATTAGATAAACCGGGAATTATAGCAGCCCCTGCCGTTTATGATTGTATTGGATCTAAGTTAGCCCAAAAAGCAGGATTTTCTTTTATTTTTACCAGTGGGTTTGGGATGTCTGCTTCTTTATTAGGATTACCTGATCTGGGATTTTTGACAGCAACAGAAATGTTAAATCAAGTCAGAAATATTATCAAATCTGTTGAGATTCCTGTCATTTGTGACATTGATACAGGGTATGGAAATGCCTTAAATGTCCAAAGAACCGTAGAAGATATTGTTAATTTTGGGGCAGCAGGAATTATTTTAGAAGATCAAGAATGGCCTAAAAAATGTGGTCATTTTGAAGGGAAAAAAGTCATTGAAACTGAAGAAATGGTCAAAAAAATAAAAGCAGCAGTTAAAGCCAAAAGTAACAGCAATTTAGTAATAATAGGAAGAACCGATGCAAGAGCAGTTTATGGACTAGAAGAAGCATTATATCGAGGTAAAAAATATCAAGAAGCAGGGGCAGATATTATCTTTATAGAAGCTCCACAAACCAGAGAAGAGTTAGAAAAAATTGCCAATACTTTTACCGATATTCCATTATTAGCTAATATAATTGAAGGAGGAAAAACCCCATATTTATCCTTAGAAGAATTAGAACAAATGGGCTTTAAAATAGTTGCTTATGCTTTATCAGGGTTATTAACTGTGACTAATTCTATGTTTCAATGTTTCCAACAATTACAAGAAAAAGGTAGCACAGATATGATTAATACTACCTTTCAATTTGAGGATTTTAAAGACTTAATTGAAGTTGAGAAATACAGAAAATTGGAAACATAGTTTATAGTGTTAAAACACTAAATAATATTACCAAACCTTTTAATTTAAGGGTTCAAACCCAAATTGTATTTGGTAAGGAAATTGTGAGTTTTTTATATTGCCATCAAAAAAAACTCTATTTAGCTTTCGTGGACTATCTTTAGGAAATTCAGTTCTACCGTGCATAACCATTGTATTATCAATTACTAAAAATTGGTTTTGCTTAAGTTTAAACTGGAGGATATTTTTAGGATCGCAGACAAACTTTTTAATAAAATTGAAAGCTTTTTTTGCTTTTGGTAATACTGAGATTTTAGCTGTTTTATTACCTCGAAATCTAGTAAATACTCTATCATTTTCATAATAGAATACTGGTTGTGTAAAAGATTCATTATCTCTTGTTATAGTAAATACATTAGGTTCAAATAAAACGTTTAGTAAATCTGGCGCATATTTCACAATGTTGTTATACAATAATTTGCAGTTTAATAATTGAGATTCTCCCCCTATCTCAGATGAAATTTCACAATATAAAATCACTATTTTTGGCGGTTTTTTACTACAAGAACCATCTGTGTGTAGTCCCGTATTTTCATTAGTTGTTCCAAAATAGTTAGAGAAATTTGGTATGATCTTGATCAAAGATATTCCAGAAGAATCAGAACGATTATGATAGATAATATTTCCAAAATATTTATCAAATATTCCTAATTCCTCTAAAAAAACTTTAGGAGATGTTAGATGAATAAGAACAAAACCATATCTATTAAAGACTTCATATATTCGAGATATATGATTATCTTTTATTGAAAAAAAACTAGAAGCTGTAAGGGTTGCATTTGAAATATCAAAGTTAGAATTAAAAGTTTCTCTTGAGTCAGTCATTTTTGTTATCCTCCCACATTCTGTCAAAAAGTTCTGAATAATATTCAAAAAGTTTAGGGTTATCACTATTTTTAAATAAAATACTTGGAGCTTCTCTTACACTGGAATTATAAGAAAAAGGTAATACATATGTTTGTCCGTTTTCACAATCATCATGATCAGAAATATATAACAATTCTGGTGGATGAAAATCAACAATTTTCTTATTAATAAGAATACTGTAATTTCTTTCTAATTTTTTGATTTCTTCTTCTCCAAGATCAAAGTTCGCGTTGATCTGTATCTCTGTGCTATTTTTTTCACTATATAAACCAATCTCTTTAATAAGGTTACTATTTTTTCTATTACACATAATTAAGTCTATCTTACAACCCCGTTCAAGTATTTTTTCAAATTCAGTATCAAGATCCTTAATGATCTTTCCTGTTCTTAAGACAAGTTTAAGAGAAGATTTCGATTTCGTATTTTGTAAGAATTGTTTAACTGTAGATTGATAGTCATCCCGAATATCAATAATATTCACATCATCACTAAAATGACAAGTATTCTTTTTTATTATTTCTGCCAAATCTTGAATAGTTCTTCTACTGTTTAACAAACTAATAGAAAGAGAGAATAAAATAGCCAAGGTTAAGGGTTCATTTATCTTATCTGTAATTGTAAAATATATTTGAACTACTCTAAGAATAATTTGTAGAATAATTAAGGCCACTATAAAATATATATCGATATTCTCTCCATTGCGAATATCTTTGCAAGTATCTTTAAAAATTTTTTCTAAATAGTTTTTGAAGATCATGATTGATATTTTTATATATAAACACTGAATTTATACTATTATTGTATCAATAAATAGCCTCTAAATTTCATTAGGATCAACTCCTAATTCTTTTAATTTTGCAGCTAAACGTTCAGCCTTTTGTCTTTCCATCTCTGCTTGTTGACGTTCATTTTCCGCCCGTTGTCTCTCAGAGTTAGCCCTTTGTCTTTCCATTTCAGCATTTTGATGTTCAGTTTCAGCCCGTTGTCTTTCAGAGTTAGCCCGTTGACGTTCCATTTCAGCTTGTTGACGTTCAGTTTCTGCGCGTTGACGTTCCATTTCAGCCCGTTGATGTTCAATTTCTGCTTCTTCTTTGGGTAATAAGACTAAATTTCCTTGTAAATCATAAAATCTCAGCCAAAAAGCAGACTCAGTTAACACCTTACCTTCCCAAGTTCCTAAATATAGCTGTAACGTTTCACAAAACAGCCAACCTCGTTGATCCCCTAAAATCTCAGTATAGGTTTGCTGTCCATTTAATCGCCAACCTTGCAGAGAAGTGGCATCATAAGGATCGTATATGTAGTATTCTCTTGTTTTAAACGTTTGCTCATATAACGTCTTTTTGTCAGTTTTATCAATTTTAGCCGTAGAACCAGACATTAATTCCACAATAACATCAGGATAACGCCCATTTTCTTGCCAAACAATCCAAGCCTTGCGATCTACCGTACCATCCACATTCAAAGTAACAAAAAAATCAGGCCCCCGAAAATCTCGATTCATGCGTTGAGTAGCACTATAATAAACAAACATATTACCCCCTGCAAAAAAGTCTTGACGGGGCAGTAATGCTTGATAAACAGAGTCAATTAAGACATTCATCGCAATGCGGTGGCGGTTGGTTTCCAAGGGTTCTCCGTCGTCATAAATGAGTTCATCTTTGGGTAATTTAAGATAGGGGGAAAGGGTTTCCATAAAAAGATTATCATTGCATCGTATAATTATTGTAGCAAAATAAATTAATTCTGACTGTTTATAATTGGAACTAAAAATATAGATGAAAATTTTAATTGTTGAAGACGAAATGGAAATCGCTAAAATTATCCAAACCACCTTAGAAAGAGAATCTTTTGACTGTTTCGTAGCTTATGATGGATTAACAGCATTAGATTTATTTCAACAACAAGAACCCGATCTCATTATTTTAGATATAATGTTACCTAAATTAGATGGGTTAGAAGTATGTACCCGTATTCGTCAAAAAGTTACCAGTAAGGATCCTTACATTTTAATGTTAACGGCAAAAGGAGAAGAAATAGATCGGGTAATTGGTTTGTCAACTGGGGCAGATGATTACTTAGTTAAACCCTTTAGTCCCATTGAATTAGTAGCTAGAGTTCGCGCCTTATTAAGACGAAGTTTAAGACACGGTGGAACCCAAGCTAATGTGTATGAAACTCACCATTTTATTGTTGATTTAGATAAACATTCAGCTATTAAGAAATTAAAAGATAATACAGAAGAAACTCTAGAATTAACCACCTTAGAATTTAATCTATTATCCACCTTTATGAGTTATCCTGGAAGGGTTTGGAGTCGCACTCAATTAATCGATAAGTTATGGGGAAACGACTTTTTTGGAGATGAAAGAGTTGTAGATACTCATGTGAGGAGACTGCGTAAAAAAATTGAACCGGATACTGCAAACCCCACATTTATCAAAACTGTTGTCGGGGTGGGATATAAATTTGAAGATGAAACGTCAAGTTAGACAAAAGCACCGATGTTTCCTAGTAATGTTAAGATATCTCAAAGATTCCTAATCGTCTCTTGATATCTTTTCGTTTTATTTAGTTATATCATGTTAAAATCTCACTTTTTCAGCCTTAGTTTACCTAGTATGATTGCTGTCTCTTGTATTCTAGGCATGAGTACATCACAATCTGTCTCTGCCCAAATTGTAGCCCAGGAAGCCCCATCAGACGCAACAGAGGTTCCTAGTGATGATCCTTCTGATCCCAGTAACCTTCGTCCTCTGACTCAAGCAGATAGTCTTTTGAGTTTGCAAGGGGGAGAAAAATTAATGAATGAAGCGACTGAAGCTATCAATCAAGAAAATTATGACCTGGCTGTTAGTAAGTTACAACAGGCCCGTAAAGTGTTTAACCAGTTATCTAATTTTTATCTACAATTAGCCAATAGTTTTTCTGGTATTGATACCCAAGTATATGACTCTCAAAGAGACAGTGCCTTAAAAACAGGGCAAATGAGAGATGCTGCTACTTATCAGTTAGCCTTAGTTCATCGGGCGCAAGATCAACCGGAATTAGCTGTTCCTTTACTGGTTCAGATCATCCGTTCTCAAAACCCAACCACCGATTTAGGTAAGAAATCTTATCAACAATTGTATGAGTTAGGGTTTGTGGATGTTCCCTTTGCGGATGACGCTCAAGCATCTAACTAGATCAAAAACTTACTTATTTTAGGCTGCATGGGAGCAGGGGGAGCAGAGGGAGATTAGGTAGACTATTCTGACTGCTCACACTCCCCACCCTTCCCACACTCCTCATCCTATGATTTCATTCCCTCGTCAACCCAACGACGAAACAGGGCAATTTTTTTAGAGGGCCAACAAGCATCATAAGGAAGTTTCCCTGCTTGTATTCTGTCTTGAAGGGTGTGGATATTTTCCCTGACATTCTCTATATCACTGAGGTCAATATTATCAAACCGTTGTAAGGTTTCATAATCAAATTCTCGGAATAAGGGACGAATATCTGCTTGATAACTTAAGTCACTTTTTGATATAGCAAAAGCTGTCTGTATCCCTGTTTCTACGTCTAAGTTAGGAGAACGTTCTGATACCACTCCAATTTGACCAGGAGGTTGATTATCAGGGGCTTGATCATCGATCCATTCACTAACAAATTCTTGACGAGAACTATCAATATTAGGACGATAACGGGGCATTCTTCCCGTTTTACTGTTGCTATCTAATCGAGATACCAACTGGGAATTATTGGCTACGAATTGACATTCATTATGCGGATTTTTGGCAAGAAATGGGGTATTAAACATATGTAAGTGGACGAACTGATCCCGATTTATATTTGTCCAGAAATTGGTATGAGCATCAATGGTAAATCCTCGTACAGCTTCTTCTAAAATGGTTGCTACTTTTTGAAACTTTTGAGGGAAAAAGTCAGGGGGAATTGTCTCACCGCAAGACAAAATTTCTAGTAGTTTAATTTGTCTTTCATCGGATGTTTGCAAATCCTCTAAAAAGGGATCCCCTGCATCGGTAGAACCTAAATCATTGATAATTGTTAAGGATGCTTTGACCACATCTAAATGACTCCGCCAGCGAAATGGTTCCCGATCGCTTATGGTTAACGTATAAGGGAGTTGAAAAGGTGGCCCAGCATTCATCCCATCTTCAGAGGGATGAAGGGGTAAACGCACCATTTTTTCAGCAATCTTCTTAATATGACGCATCTCATCAAAAGACCAGAGTAAGAGAAGTCCACGAGGGGTGCGATCGCCTTTATCGGGCCCTTGGGTTAAGTAACGGGAACCCTCAGACCGCAAAAAGTGCATTAAATAGGCTAATAATAGACGATAACGCAAATTGAATAAATGACCCCAATTTCGGGCGCGATCGTTGCTAATATAGCCCCGTTCCTCAAACGCAAGTTTAGCAGACGTTACCAAATCAAAGCGATCGTCTTGAGGTATATTTTTCTTGGAGGTACTGGGATTGGTGGCCACTGGCCAAATAAACTCAATACCTTGGGGTTCTAGTTCCGCTTCTAAGTCGAGAAATTGCTCATAAAGAGCTAGAAATCGCTCAAAATGGGAATCAATCATGTCCCCGTACCCTTCTCCCTGTTCCCCAATTCGATGAAGGGCTTCAACGGCCGTTTTTCTCAGAGTATCAGGATTACTGCCTTCAAAACTATCCACATGAACTTTTTGAGAATCATCCCTACTTAATCCTTCATCATAGCCCCAATCTCGCCAAGTTCCTTGACTATCGGCTCGATTAAGTAAGAAATCCCCATCTTCTAATTCATGCTCAAACAATTGAATCAATCGTTCATAAATGGGGCCAACGTGCTTAACCGGATGACCATCATTGGCACATTGAGCGATCGCTGAAATCTCTTCAATTTTTCGCCATTTTTCATCACTCATGTGTGGGGGTTTAACGGCTGGTCGTTCGGCGGTGATATATTTGGCTAAGGACTGTTGGGAAAGGGATTCTAACTTGAACCGAAAGGGATACAATTCGCTTTCAAAGGGAGAGTCTTCTCGCTCAAAGCTCAACGGACTGCCAATTAATTGTAATAAGTTCTGTACCGTCATTAAATGCCCCATTTCTTCTCGGGCAATTTGAGCAATAATGCGATATAAACCCCTCAGACGACCATTTAACTCGTTATTCTCAAAATCGTAGCGAACTGAATAAGCCCCATAAAGATACTGAACCATCAAAGCGTGTTCAACTTCGGCCCCGACGGTTAATAGTAAGGTGGCTTCGTCACGGGGAGTCAGTTGGGGATCTAAGGAAAGGGACTGTTGTTCTAAGGTGAAAGGTTGACCCACTTGACCGTTGAGAGAACGACAGACCAAGGTTTGTAGCGGAATTTCGTAATATTTTTTCATGGTTTTAGTCCTCTCTGAGTAAATGGGGGGTTGCTCCCACTAAGGTCCGTTTTTCTACAGGGGTTTGGAAAATGAAGCGACTTTCTGAGACATCATCACAGTTAACTCTGACAATAAATTGACCAGGTGGCAGTATTTCTCCTTGATCATTTTTGCGATCCCAGGTTAAAGAACGCTGTCCAGGGGTAGGATTATTTTCTTCGAGGAGGGTGCGAACCTGCCCGGCAAAGCGATCATACAGAACCACAGATAAAGATTGGGTGTTACTGGGAACCATCAGGGGAATTTCTACCTGATCCGTACACAAAAGATCCTCTTCTGAAGTAAATAAACGACTCGATCCCACTTCTTCTGCTATGGGTTCATGAATGGGTTGGTTTGTGTATTTGTAAACCGTATTTCCTGAAGCATAGGCCATATTGCCAATGAAGCGAAAACGATTAATATATTGACCCCCTGTTTCAAAAGGTGGACAGGGTTCATCTAACCCTTTTACTGGTCTTGGCCAAGTAGGGGTTAAATCGATCCAAGTGCGACCCCCATCTTGGGTATGACTGGTACGACCACTGGAAAAAACGGGATCACCCCAACCCCCAACCCAACCAGTTTGGCGGTCAAGAAAGCCGATCCCTTCTAAATTTTGATTAATCATTTGGCCGTCAAGATTTCGTATTTCTTGCCTTTGCCAACTGTTTCCCCCATCTTCTGTAATTAAAATAGCGCCGGCTTGCAAATTTTCACAAGCAACCACTGCAAAATCATCGTCTAAAAATTGAATTTTCCAACCCCATTCCCCTAAAGGTGCATTAATGTCTCCTAACATATCTCGCCAAGTTTGGCCACCATCTTCTGTTTTTAGGACTGTTGGTACCACATCAGACCGTCGCGGATCGGGTTGGGTGGAACGACCACCGACTACCCAACCGATCGCCTCATCCTTAAAGTAAATATCCACTAACAAGGTCGCCACATCTTCCATGTCTCGCACATACCAGGTTCTGCCCCCGTCTTCTGTTTTCAGAAATCGGGCAGGTCGTTCGGGATAATTGGTTCCAGAGGCGTAAACCCGTTGTTCATCCAGTCCCCATAGTCCACAGACAGCAGAAGGGGCATTTTGGGGTAAATTCATCACCTGTTGCCAATTTTCTCCCCCATCAATGGTATGAAAAAGCTGTCTTCCCGGGGTAGTACACCCTGCCCAACCGATTTGTTCACTGACGATACTAATGGAACGAAAATAGACCGCAGGTTCATGCAATTGTTCTTTCCAGCAACCGCCTCCATCAACAGTTTTCAGGATTTTTCCATTACTATTAACTGCCCAACCCATTTCTGGAGTGATGAAAAAAATATCATCATAACGACTGGCAATTTCTGCTTGGGTTGCAATCCATCGATAATTATTACTATTAATTGTCATGGTTTTTGTTTCCGTATTGATTCACAAATCTGACCGATAGAGTTAACTTCTCAATGTCCTAAAAGTCCCAAGCAATTAACCCTATTGGTCTGGTGAACATCTACTTGTTTACTCAAGGTAGGGATAGTTCGGAACATTGAGAGAGTAAAAAGGGAACAACAAATAACCGTAAAGTGAAACGGACAAATTTTTGGACTGTAATGTTGAGTTTTAGAAACCTTTGTCACTAATTGAATTTACCATAACTTACCGAATTCTCTCTTGTCTTCTTAAATTTATGATGTTGTGACAATTATTGATAATTATTGATAATTATTCATAGGTTAAAGCTATCCTAGAGGTATGATTTTCCTCAGTATTGGTGGTCAAAGGGGGGTGAAAATTCTAAACTAATGCCCCGACTCACATCTTGCACCTTCGATAAAACTAGCTAGTTTGTCAGCTATCAGCTATCAGCTATCAGTTATCAGCTATATTCTTATAACACTGTTCGCGCTTAGCCGAAACTTC
>JAAUYI010028588.1_pt1 | contig 12500 bp, 11 predicted proteins | sample 7278041 | NCBI WGS metagenome assembly JAAUYI01 (sample SAMN14350216, study PRJNA611818) | marine sediment metagenome | isolation source: surface marine sediment (0.6m) | place: French Polynesia: Moorea | collected 2018-08
AGCAGCAGCAGTAATCAACCCAAAACGAGGGGACTGCGGCGCCAACCTCGAGCATCTCAGTGGCGTTGGAGTGACCTTTTACCTGTTGATCTCGCTGCGCAGGAGACTGCGTGAAATTGGATTCTGGAGCAAAAGAAAGGAACCCAGACTCAAAGCCTGGTGCGATCTGGTGGCACTTGGAACCATTGCAGACATGGTTCCATTGATTGCAGACAATCGAATTCTAACCCGCACCGGTATCCAATTGATCAATGCCGACCCCAGACCGGGCATTCGTGCCATGTTGGAGTCGTTAAAGCTGTCCAATGCAGCCATTAATGCTGAGGATATCGCCTTTCGACTCGCCCCGCGTCTCAATGCCGCTGGCCGAATGGCCCATGCCAACATGGCTCTTGCGCTGCTGCTGTGCCGCAGTATGGAAAAAGCACGATCACTATGTGCCGGTTTAAACGATCTCAATGATCTTCGCAAAAGTACTGAAAATGCCATTTTCAGTACCATTGAAACCCGCTTGGACCAGCAGTCGGACAACCAACGAAAAACAATTGTTGCGGCTGGTGAAAATTGGCATGCGGGTGTCATTGGGATTGTGGCAGCGCGGCTGGTGAATCGTTACTTCAAGCCCACGATTGTCTTTTCCAAAGAAAACAACATCGCCAAAGGCTCTGCCAGAAGTGTACCTGGTCTGGATATTTACGCTGCGATCTCCAACTGTGAGGAGGAGCTGATTCAATTCGGCGGCCATGCCGCTGCCGCAGGATTGACGGTTGAAACCGCCAAACTTGACCGCTTTGAGGAACGCTTTGAAGATGTGGTCAATCGGATGACCAAGGCTGACGACTATATCGAAAAGCTTAACATAGACTGTGAATTGTTTTTTGAGCAAATCGATAGCGACCTTCTGCACCAATTGGAGGCACTGCAGCCGTTTGGACAGAAAAACCCGGCGCCCCTGTTCATGGCCAAAAACATCGAGGTGCTTTCCATATCCCCTTTGGGCCAACACCATCGCCGTATGCTATTACGGCAGCAAGGTGATCGGAATCGCCGCTTTGGTGCGATTCAATTCAATGTTGATCCCAATGAAGTGGTGCCAACATCCTTAAACCAAATTGCCTTTCGGTTGCAGTGGAATCACTGGAACGGTACCAAGCGGATTCAACTGATGTTGGAAGCGTTATAAACGCGCCGATTTGAAAAGATCTTTTTTTGCTTGCAAACCCGTTTGCTTGGCTCTATTATGCCCGCGGAAAAAATGAACCCTATCAAGCTAAGGTGAAGAAATATGGCAAAAGTATTTCGGCCCAGCAGCCGTGAATCAAGCATATTGTCAAAAATCGAATCATCAAAGGAACATGCTCGCAAAGCTTCCATCCACAGTGTTCGAGATAATCTGGAGATCCTCAGCAATAACATTGCGATGAAATTGGTGGAAAATCAGTTGGTAGAAACCACCAGTAAAAATGCCTTAGAGGAGCAAATTACGAAATGCCTCGAAACGCTTTGCCATGCCGACGATTTTGATGTGGACTACCAGATCGCGCCCTTGCGCAACCTGGTGCAACATCCCAATGTGGTTAGCCTCTATGTCACCGCTTTTGTCATCGAAAAGTTGATCCATCATAAGTCGATCGTGGATATCTTTGGCGCAGATGCAGATATCTATGGTTGCATTCATCGTCAGGTTGTTAAAATCACAACCTAAACTGAATGTATCGTGAGAAGATGCGACCCCGCTTTCACCCCCGATTGGTGAACGGACCTTTTGAAGACCCAGGTTTGTTCATTCCGTTTCTCTTTGAGAAACGCGCCCTCTTATTTGATTTGGGCGATAATCATCGCTTGTCTTCCAGAGATCTACTTAAGCTCACCCATATCTTCATCTCCCACACCCACATGGATCATTTTATTGGCTTCGACCATCTCCTGCGCTTGTTACTGGGTCGTAATAAAACACTCTGGCTATTCGGACCGGATGGTTTTTTAAACAATTTGGAGGGAAAATTATCAGCATACGCCTGGAATCTATTGAATTCCTATGATCATCCCCTCATTATCAAGGCCACCGAGATCCGTCACGACTGCCATCTGTCCCAAACCTACCACTGCGCCGAGCAGTTCAGAACCAGAGCTGCGGCCAAGCGGGAAGCGGCCAACGCCATCGTTTGGCAAGAGCCCGAGTTCATCATTGAACGTCTATTTTTAGATCATGATCTGCCCTGTCTGGGATTCTGCCTAAAGGAACGCTTTCATATCAACATCTGCAAATCAGGATTGGATAAACTGGGGCTGGCCACCGGACCATGGTTAACCGATTTCAAGTCTGCACTCTACAATCAAGCGGACCCTGGCCTATTATTTCACCCTCCCACCCAACTTGGCGTGCCATCTACTAAACCGATGTCGCTAGAAACGTTGCGCAAGACCATTGCCGTGATCACGCCAGGTCAAAAGGTCGCCTACATTACAGATACAAGCTATGATAGAGCCGATGAGATGATTGCCTTTGCAAAAGGCGCCGATCATCTTTTCATTGAAGCCGCCTTTCTTCATCGCCATCATGTGATCGCCGATCGAAAGAAGCATCTGACCGCCAGACAGGCAGGTACCCTGGCCCGCGCTGCTGGTGTGAAACGCCTGACCATATTTCATTTTTCACCTCGCTACAGTGATGAAGGCGAACTGCTTGAAGTTGAGGCCAAAGAGGCCTTCTTGGGTTAGCTGTTTCAGCACCAACCACCGGCCACTAGCCAATTTGAGGTTCCAATCGGGTATTTTTTGGAAATGCTACATTGTGTCGAATATTTCAAGGATATGATAATTTGAATTCCGTTGGGCAGGGACAAATCCGGCCCGAGATATCATGGCTTTCAATTCTGAAAGGGTCGTACTGCGGTCATGGCCGGTGGTGTGGAGCACATTCTCTTCCACGAGAATGCCGCCAAAATCGTCGGCGCCAGCTAGAAGTCCCAATTGGCCAGCCGGCAGACTTTCACTGAACCATGATGATTGGATGTGCGGAAAATTATCCAGCACCAAACGGGCGGTGGCAATCAAGCGCACATATTTGGCAGGATGAACCAATTGCGGCACTTGTTGGGCCAACGGGGTATGGCCCGGTTTGTAGGACCAGGTGATAAAGCTGGTGAATCCTTGGGTACGATCCTGTAAGTCCCGTAGTTTAAATAGATGTTCAATGATATCAATGTCCTGCTCCAGATGCCCATACATCAACGTGGCCGTCGTCTTGAAGCCAATTTCATGAGCATGCTCACAGGTGTCAAGCCACTGTTCGGCAGTCGCTTTGGCCGGCGCCACCTGAGACCGCACGTTGGTGGTAAGAATTTCCGCGCCACCGCCAGGAATGGTGGTGACCCCCATATCATATATCATTTGGAGCACTTCTTTAGGTGAGATTCCCTCTTTTTGAGCCATGAAAACCACTTCCGCTGGGCTAAACGGGTGAATATGGATATCCGGGCAAGCGGTTGCAATGGCCTTTAGATAGGATTTCCAGTCTGACAACGTGATGTCAGGGTTGTGCCCCCCCTGCAGAAGTACAGTTGTCGCGCCTTTTTGCGCAGCCCAGCTCACTCGCTGGGCGACCTCTTCGGGTGTCAAGGTGAATCCCTCTGGATCACCAGGAGGTTTGCAAAATGCACAGAAGCGACAACCGGTGATACAGATATTGGTATAATTTGGATTGGTATCCATGACAAATGTGACCCGATTGTGAGGCAGCCGCTGCACGCGGGCTTGATGGGCGCGATCCATCAACATACCCATCGGCCATCGGGTGAACATCTCCAAGGCTGCGGCACGCTCAAAGCGCTCTCCAATGCGCACTGGCGGATTGGTCTGAGCCAGGGTTCGGTGTAACGCCTTTAAGTCGGGTCTCTCCATCAGTTTGGACTCCATGCTAGGGCTTGCCTAGACCCACCACCGGATGAGATTGAATCGTTCCTAACTCGGTGAGAAATCGCTTCTGTCCCTCAAGATCCTGCGGGTCCAGGCAGCGGTGAATCACATGAAAATAACGTTTTATAACAGCTGAATCGATCTTCAATTGTCTGGCTGCCGAAGCGATGCAGGCTGACACCATCTGCGCTTCCCGATCTCGAAAGGTTTCTAACCACTGGTTCAGGCTCGCTTTCACACGTTCATCGGTATCTTGGCGCACCACCCAACGAGCAAAAACAAAGGGCAGGCCATATGATTGCCGCCAAAGCGCGGCCAGGTCGGTGACAGTGGTCAGCACCGGTATCTCTTTTTGTTTACCATCACCGAATAATCTCTGCCCGCGTCTCAATTGATCGGCGCTTTTAAGGGCCTCGTCTCCGATCTGAAGCACACCGTTCACCATATCATCCTCTCCGGCCAGACCAGGCGAGTTGGGCACCCCGATAAGATCCCGCCACAATAGGTAAAGTAAGCGAACGCTTGAGGCGGAATCATCTGTAAGCTGGATGTGGCAGCTGCTGTCCATGGCTGTAAAGGGCCGATCTGAAAAGAAGAGGACACTCATACTCTCTTTTCTGGCAGCAATACCGAATTCACCTAAATATTCGACCGACTCTCTAAGTAGCGGCAAGCCTCCCACGGGCACCGCCGCAGCCACCACATGACCGTTTAACAGGGCAGTAATACTCTTTTTGGGGACCAACGGCACAAAATGACACCCTGGTGGCGGCCCCATTTGTCGATAGGGGGCCATATTGACATAGGGAATCATGGCCACAGGAGCTGAGCCGTGTTGGATCATTTTCTCTCCACTGCGGTGTGAAAAGATCCATCCCGTTCCACGGGTTCAAAACCCGCCATGCGAATGGTCTCTTGCATCCGATCTCGAGCCAATCCAGTCGGCGTGGGGGCCCCGGCCATATGGGCAATTTTTTCTTCACTGATGGTGCCATCCATATCATCTGCCCCCCAGCTGAGACCTGCTGCACCGACAGCAATCCCGGCCATGGGCCAATAGGCTTTGAGGTGGTCGATATTGTCTAAAACCAACCGCGACACCGCCAGTACCATGAGGGTTTCCAGGGGAGTAGGTCCATGGGTGATGAACTTGCCCTCACCCGGTTGGAACGCCAGTGGAATGAAGCAGACAAAGCCTTTGGAACGATCCTGCGCCTCTCGTAAAATCAGCAAATGTTCGATGCGCTCCTGCCAGGTATCACCGAATCCAAACAGCATGGTCGCATTGGTTGGGATCTTTAGGCGGTGGGCCAGTTGGTGAATTTCGACCCATCTGGTGGGACAGGTTTTGTTGCGCCAATGCAATCGATAAAGCCGATCTGAAAAAATTTCAGCCCCGCCACCTGGCAAGGCATCAAGGCCCGCAGTTCTGAGCTCTGTCAAAACGGTCTCCTCTGTCTTTCCGGAGGTCTTGGCAAAGTAGGCGATCTCCACAGCCGTGTAGGCTTTAATATATAGGTTTGGAAATCTCTCCCGCAGGTCTCTTACCAATGCCAAGTTGCGTTCATAGGGCCAAATCTGATTCAGCCCACCGACGATGTGGGCTTCGACAGGTTCAAGCTGCTCGATCTTGGCAATGATCTCCTGTTCCGTAAGTACATAGGCATGCGAGGCATGGCGGGAAGCCGCATAATCGCAGAAGGTACAGCCAGCGCCGCATACATTTGCCGGATTTATATGCAGGTTGAAGACATAGGTTGCCCTGCGTCCATGGCGACGTGACCGATTGGCGTAGGCCGCCCGCCCGATGGCATGCAGCCGGTCGGGGGTGATGGAATCAATCAAAGCCATTGATTCGTCGCGATTCAACCGCAGACCAGCCGCCCCCTTCTCCAGAGCCTGATCAAATCGTTTGCGGGTCATTGATTTACGCTCTCCGATCTCGGCCGGTCATCAAAAAGAATCCGATTCATTTAGAGAGTCTCCCAAGTCACTGGTGCGGACTGTCCCAGCAGCGCCAGCACGCGATCGGCAAATGAGTTGATTAGGTCCAGTAGTGTGACCTTTCCGGGTGGTTGTTTACCAAACATAAAAAACGGCGGCGTTATTGGCATAATAATGCCACCGGCAGCGGCCACCCGCGAAGCATTTTCAAGATCGATGGTGGTTAAAGGTGCTTCCCGCAACACGAGGATAAGCGGACGTCGTTCCTTTAAATGACAATGAGCGGCACGCAGTACCAGATTGTCGCCGATGCCTACGGCAATTTTTGCCAGCGTATTGCTCGAACATGGCGCGACAATCATGCCGACAGTGGGAACTGATCCTGAAGCCGGTGGGGCCCAGAGATTATCCTCGGCATAAGTTCTGGACGCCTTGGATGAAAAGCGCGCAAAATCACCACATTCGTGCGTGAAGACCGATTCTCCCCAACGGGTAGCAATCAGGGTGACCGGCCATTTGGACCGCTCCAGCAGCACCTCTGCGACAAATGCCCCAGAGGCGCCGGTCAAGCCTAATATGAGTTGTTTTTCATCCATCGATTGTCAATCCCGGTGTCGATTGATTAAGCCACAATAGGAACCATTGCCCCGGTGATACCGGCCAACGTCGATATGGGGAAGAAACGGGTGCTGATGGGAATGGCCGGCACATAGAGCAACATCATAATCATCGCCGTCAATCCTAAAAAAAGCCATCCCAAGGGTGCCCCGCCTGAAGTTAACATCACCAGTGCCAGGCAGGCCAGGGCAGCGGCATGCACACCACCAGAGACCCGTAATGCTTTTTTGGCACCCAGCTTAGCCGGCAGACTGTGGATCTTGTTCAGTCGATCGCTGGTAATATCCAAAATCGCATAGATAATATCTGACCCGCTCATCCAAAAAAATACAAACATGGAAAATAATAGTACGCTCGACGTAAAATGCAATCCATTTGCTGCGGCAACGAAAGCGCCCAGGGGAGCGAGCGCCAGACAAATCCCGATCCCGAAATGACATAAGGCCGTAAAGCGCTTTAACAGGGAGTACCCCAAAAGGGGTATAAGGGGCAGCGGAGAGAGAATCAAACAATATCCACCCAAAACTGCACAAGCCGCAACATAGAGACCCAACCCACAGAATGCCACTGTCAGGGCTATGGAAAGCGTTAACCTACCGCTGGGCAACTCTCTTTGAGCAGTTCGAGGGTTTTGAGCATCCAGGTGTCGGTCAAATATCCGATTAAATGCCATTCCAAAAATACGTGCCCCAATGGCTGCCAAAATAATTAGGATGAGGATGGAACCTTCGGGAATCCGGGAGCCCGCACCAATATAGGCTCCACAGAAAATCATGGGCAGGCTGAAGGCAGTATGTTCAATTTTGGTAAATTGTAAAATTTTTTGAACTGTTGGATTGGAATTCATTGCATCGTTTAATCAAAAATGGATATCCAGGAATCATCTGATAGATCGATTCTCCCAATATCCGTGTGATAAAAGTTAGCGTTGTTTGAAGCAATACCATCGCAAAACCGTCAGCGATGTTACCTAAATAGCCTGCTTGAAAACGACCTCTTTGAGCCAATTTCGGTGTTTCAATCTATCATCCAACGTCGACATCGAACAACAGCGGCTGTTTCCAAACCGGTTCTGTAGATTTTTATAGAGACTCAAAAAGGGCTGATAACTTGCGCGAGACAACCCCAACATTTTTTTGCAACACTTCTCGATCGCCATCATCAGCGTTATCGGTGACCCCTTTGACCAGGCAGCAGGATATTTTATACATATTGGCTACCCGAACCACAGCAGCGCCCTCCATGTCAACCAGCTCACCCAGTGCAGAGAGCGCGCGTTTACGTTGGTGGTTAAACACCGGCTGATCACAGGTTACTAGCCGGGCATAGGGCAACGCATCAAAGGGACCCGTGTCACATATTTCAGCCTGAACAGGACGAGGCCCCTCCTGACGGTCTCCTTCCTTGGCGCTGGAAATTCTGAATATCGCGCCCACCTCAAATTCACTCGAATTTTTAAGCCCACCGCATACGCCTGGATTATATATCTGGGTCACGCCATAGCGACAGATCAGCAGATGAGTCGCCACGGCCGCTGCCACCTTTCCGATACCACTGATAATTAAGATCACTGGCGTATGATTGGTGGTTAACTCTCCCCGGTACGTCGTAAAGGGATGCTGGGCGAGCACCTGCCAAGTGGGCCAGGCCAGAAAAGGAGCGGCCTCCAAATCAGTGGCTAACACCATACCAATCATGGTAATATTCCTGCCGCCAAGGTCCGTTCCTCCAAAACCGCTATGGCTCTCTGCCCGGCAGGACCGAGTTGCCAGCTAAATTGGTTTACAAACGTTTTTATATGCTGCTGCAATACGGTTTCGTCCATCTCTTGAGCGTGCTCACGGACATATGCCAAAATTTCATCGGGTGCTTGCTGGGCAAGCTGAAGGCTCTTGCGAATCACCGCTTCAATCTGCTCAACTCTATCACTGCCCAACTCTTTTTTAGCCGCCATGCATCCCAGTGGAATCGGTTGCCCAGTCTCATTTTCCCAAAATTGTCCCAGATCCACAAGAGCCATACAGCCGGTCTGTTCGTAGGTAAAACGGCTCTCGTGGATGATGACACCACAATCGGCCTTGCCGGTGACGATCATATCCAAAATCTGGTCATACGGTGCAAATACGCGATGGGTTGCCTCTGGCGCCCACAACCGAAACAACAGATGGGCAGTTGTTAAGGCACCGGGCAGCGCGACCCGACTACTGATAATCTGATCTCTAGTCATGGGGCTTTTGGCAACCAATACAGGTCCACAACCATAGCCTAGAGCAGCCCCGCACTGTAGCAGATCATACTGATCTCTTACGGTTAACCAGGCATAAAAGGAAAGTTTGGTGATATCTAGCTCACCATTTAGCGCCTTATTGTTCAAGGTTTCCACATCATGGTGATAAATCTTCAACCCAAATTGATCCGGCTGAACCAACCCGGTCGCCAGTCCACCAAAGATGTAGGTGTCATTGGGACAAGGAGAGTACCCCATGGTGTAAATGGACATTGATCTATTTCCTGTAAAATTCAATTATCTTATCAACAACATAAACCAACTGAGCTTCGCTGAGTTCTGGATAAATAGGCAGTGCCAAGGTTTGAAGCGCTGCATTTTCAGCTTCAGGCATCTCTCCTTGATGATATCCCAAATAGGCAAAGCAGGTTTGCTGATGTAGGGCCAGGGGGTAGTAGATCTCGGTGCCAATATCATTTTGGGCTAAAAACGCTCGTAGGTCGTTGCGGCCATGGGCACAGCGAATGATAAATTGATTGTAAATGTGACGACCCTCTCGTTCTTCTGGTAGTGTAACCATATCATCAAGTTCGGCATTATTGAAGAGCTCTCGGTATGCGCGTGCATTGGCCTGTCGCTGTTTGGTCCAGCGATCTAAATATTTGAGCTTTATGGATACAACAGCGGCTTGAAGGGCATCCAAACGAAAATTACCGCCCACATTCTGATGGTAATATTTTGTCGAAGAGCCATGCGCTCTGAGCATCTTTAGGGTTTGTTCGTTTTGATGATCCTTGGTCGTAACGACCCCGCCATCTCCGAATGCCCCTAAATTTTTGGATGGGAAAAAGGAAAAACAGCCATAATCTCCCATGCTGCCAGCCCGGCGGCCCTTGTATTCCGCACCAATGGCCTGAGCGGCATCTTCGATCACCACCCATCCCTCTTCTTCTGCAATGGCAAGTATGGGATCCATATCAACGCATTGTCCATAGAGATGCACTGGGACAATCGCTTTCAAATCCTCCCGTTCTTCAGGGCTCATGGTCGCCATCACCTGCATAAGATGCTGGCACGAAAGATTGTACGTGGATGGATCAATATCCACAAAAACCGGTGTGGCGCCAACTCGAGCAATGGACCCTGCTGTGGCAAAAAAGGAGTAGGCAGTGGTTATCACCCTGTCCCCCGGACCGATGTTGGCCGCCATTAGGGCAATGATAAGCGCATCTGATCCAGAAGAGACACCCACCGCATGGGCCGTCGAACAGTAGGCCGAGATCTCTTTCTCGAGCTGGTTGACCTTTGGTCCTAGAATAAATCTCTGACTGTCAACGACCTGCTCTATCTCTGCCATGATTTCAGTTTTAATGGTCTTGAATTGAGCCGTTAGATCTAACAAAGGGACTTGCATGGGCATTCCTTCAGAGCTGTTTTTGAAAATGAGTTGTCTTCATTGATGGCACCATCCTTTAGCCTTGGGCAGTGCGGTTTTCACAAGTCACCCTGATCAAGGTGACGGGTTGATCATATTGGTTGATGAGCAACACTCCCGGATAGCTGACCTTCAGATTTTCAGCCCGTTTGAACAGCCTATCCTGATCATTAGAACGAACGGTTGCTTTACCATCTATCAGCGTCATATGGCAGACTTGATTTTGCGCCAATGTATTTTCAAGGCGCTTACCAGGATAAATAACGACCTGATCCACCCAATGATCATCACTGTTTTCTAAAGTGGTCGTCTTGCCCCAAGCAGAGTGGATGGTACGGTGATGCTGATATTCGTGCCGGCCTCTCTGCTTTAATTCCGTTACAATTGTTTTTACTTCCCGACTATCCTCCAAATCTGAAACAAAAATGGAATCGGGAGTATCTACAATCACCAGATTAGAGATGCCATTGGCCGCAATCAGGCGGTCCCTTCCCATCACAAAACAATTGTGGGTGTCGCGGGTAATCACATCGCCATCAATGACATTCCTCTGGCGATCTTTGGCCAAAAAATCATACAATGACTTCCAGGAACCAATATCACTCCACCCAAAATCCGATGGCAACACAACCCCTTTTTCCGTATGTTCCATGATGGCATAATCGATGGAGATATTTGGTAGAAGGCAGTAGTCGTCCAGAGTCAATTTCTGGTTGGCCTCGGTGAGTTCATAAAGTCGGTGGTATAGCTCGGGTTGAAACCGCTTGAACTCTGCCAACATCACGGAGATTTTAAAAGCGAACATGCCAGCATTCCAAAAAAACGTACCGGCATCGAGATAGGTCTGGGCGGTTTCTCTATCAGGCTTCTCAACAAATCGCTTCAATCTGTAGGCACCATGGGAAAGTGCGTTTTCACCTTCAATATAGCCGTAGCCAGTTTCGGGATAACTGGGCGTTATCCCGAACGTAACGATGTGTCCCTGGGCGGCCAGTTCAGCGGCTGCTTTCAATTTTTGGTGAAAAAGCGTTGTCTCTCGAATCACATGGTCGGCCGGAAAGATGCAGACGATGGCATCTGTTTCAGCCTTCTGCAACTCTAATAGCGCCAGCAGAATTGCAGGCGCGGTGTTACGACCGCAGGGTTCGGTGATGATTTTGCCATCTGGGGCAACCTCCACAGACCCCATATGTCTAGCGATTTCATGATAATGTTCTTTACCGCAGACAATCCGAACATTATCCCGATCCAACACCGGCGTAAGCCGTTTGATCGTCGCCTGCACGAGTGAATCTCTACCGATAAATTTGACCAGTTGCTTGGGATAAAACTCACGGGAAACTGGCCATAGACGTGTGCCTGAGCCCCCTGCCAAAAGGATCGAGTAGATCTTAAGCTTAGAATTAAACATAGTTGTTTTTTCCTCTCTTTCGTTCCAGGTGACGACCATTTGAACGAGATGCCGTTGAATCCGAACTGCAGGCGGTTGTCAGGGCATTGGGACCTAAAAGGGCACTGACATCCCGACTCAACGCTGGACAGGATTTAATTCCCAAGTTTTGCTCTACTGCGATGACCGTTTCCGTTTTCTGTTTGTTAACAAGATGCAAAAAGGCCTTACAATCTCCCTGGTATTGTTTAAATATTTGTTTTAGTTTTAAAAAAATATCCCGATTTACGGTTTCGATATCCATAAGCACATGAATTGTGGCCGTCCAAAGTTCCTCTGCTTTCTCCATGGGAATGAAAGAATTGGGACTTGAATCCACCAAAATTTTTGCACCTTTTTCCTCTTTTTGAACCTCACCTCGTAAAAAGACCGGTGTATCTTCCACAAGAAGATCGCTGATTAAACTATAAACTCCCGGAAAGATAACCGCCTCTACCGAACCATATAAATCCTCAATGGTGGCAAAGGCCATTAACTCTTCCTTTTTGGTACGAATGACTTTTGTGCTGCGGATCAATCCTCCCAACCGGACGATACTGCGATCACCAGCCTCATTTATGGTCTCTGCTGTTCTATTAGAATATTTTTCCAGTTGCGAGCGATAACGCTCCAATGGATGGCGGCTAATGTAAAAGCCCAGAGCTTCTTTTTCGTAGCCTAAGAACTCACTCTCTTCCCACTCATTCACCTGCGGCATGGGGGGCATGTTCAAGGCCATCGATGAGTTGTCACCCGAATCAAAGAGCCCCATTTGCGGATCGGAACGCTCCTTTTGAATCCGCTGGCCAAAATCCAAAGCATCTTCCAAGGCGGCGATCATACGACTGCGATAGGCATCGGTTGAATCAAACGCTCCACATTTAATCAAACTTTCGATCACCCGTTTGTTAACCTTGCGTAAATCCACC
>JAAUYI010030527.1_pt1 | contig 12494 bp, 9 predicted proteins | sample 7278041 | NCBI WGS metagenome assembly JAAUYI01 (sample SAMN14350216, study PRJNA611818) | marine sediment metagenome | isolation source: surface marine sediment (0.6m) | place: French Polynesia: Moorea | collected 2018-08
CTATAGAATCTTCTTCTTTGAATGTGGAGAGGTGAGAAACATCTTTTCTTCGCTATTCTTTCATCATTTCCTGAGCAGCATTCACTATAGCCTCAACGTCAAGGTTGCTATTGGCAAGAAGAACATCCTGAGGACCGTGTTCAATGAAGGAATCAGGATGGGCAAGCCTGCGGGTGTTTACGGAATGCATACCCTTATTGCTTAAAAGCTCGAGAACTGCACTGCCGAAACCACCTTGGCGACAATTGTCTTCTATGGTGATGAGACGACCGGTTTTTTTTGCCCAGGTACAGATAAGATCAGCGTCGAGGGGTTTGATGAAACGGGGATTTATAAGGGCTGCGTTAATTTCGAATTCTTTAAGGATTTCCACGGCAAGACTTGCGGTATAAACCCGGTTTCCTACGGGCAACAGCAGAAGATCTTGCCCTTCGCAGAGCAGTTCACCTTTGCCTATTTCTATTGGTTCCAAGATTTCTTCCAATTCCACCCCAAAACCGGGGCCTCTGGGATAGCGAACCGCGCTGGGCCCATCGTGTTGAATTGCCGTAAGCAGCATTTTCTGTAATTCATTTTCATCCTTGGGAGCCATTAGCACCATATTGGGAATGAAACGCAGATAAGAAAGATCGAAAACGCCATGATGAGTTGAGCCATCATCACCAACCACTCCACCACGGTCTATTGCCAGAGTCACAGGCAAGTTTGGCAGACAGACATCATGAATGATTTGATCGACGGAGCGCTGGAAAAATGAAGAGTAAATGGCTACAACCGGGTGAAGTCCTTCTGCTGCCAGTCCTGCAGCAAAGGTTACGGCGTGCTGCTCAGCGATGCCGACATCGAAAAATCTATTGGGAAAGCGCTTGGAAAATTCTGATAAACCTGTACCGGCTACCATGGCTGCCGAAATGGCAACGAGACGCTTGTTCTCTTCTGCCAGTTTAACCATCGTTTTGCCAAATATTTCGGTATAACTAATCGCTGTCTTCGGTTTTATTGGTTTTCCAGTTTCAATATCGAAAGGGCCTAGACCGTGATAGGACCCAGGGTTCGTCTCTGCAGGAGGGTAGCCCTTACCCTTGGTGGTGAGTACGTGAACAAGCACTGGCCCGGAAAGGTTATCGCGTACAGAAGTCAGTGCCTCTATAAGATCATCGAGTTGGTGACCGGGGATCGGGCCAATGTAGTCAAACTTGAAAGCCTCGAAAAGCATGCCGGGAGTAAAAAAGCTCTTGAAACTCTCCTCGCTTTTTTTCAACACATTGAGAATGTTCTCGCCAACATTGGAAAGGGCCTGCAAACGCTCTTCCAAATGGTTTTTCACCCGCCGCATGGTTCGGCCACTCAATTTTCGACTGAGGAAACTTGAAATTGCACCCACGTTCGGTGAGATTGACATTTCATTGTCATTGAGAATGACAATGAGCTTTTTATTGAGATCGCCGGCATGATTAAGCGCTTCAAAGGCCATTCCGGAGGTCATGGAGCCGTCGCCGATTACAGCGATGGCCTTGTCGGGACATTTTTTGATGTCTTTGGCTAAAGTCATCCCTAATGCTGCTGAAATGGACGTTGCCGCGTGTCCGGTCTCGAAGGCATCATATTCGCTTTCTACGAGTTTGGGAAAGCCGCTTAAGCCTTTGTATTGACGCAGGGTATGGAAGTCGTCCTGTCTTCCGGTAATCAATTTGTGGGCATATGTCTGGTGACCAACATCCCAGATAATTTTATCTTTAGGAGTATTGAAAACATAATGAAGTGCCAGGGTAAGTTCGACCACTCCAAGGCTTGGTGCTAAGTGCCCGCCGTTTTTAGAAACAGTGGTAATTATACGTTGCCGAATTTCAGTGGCGAGAGTGGCAAGCTGCTCTGTCGAAAGATCTCTGAGATCTTCGGGAGAGTTTATATCCTGCAGATGAATAACTTTTTGCCTTGTGGTTTCCGGCGTTAGCATATGAAGATACTATCCTTTTTGGTGCGATGTTGCTTGCATTATTGTCTCTTGGTTAAATGGGACTCCATAGTAAGAGTCATTTACAAAAAAAGAAAGGCTTCTATCAAAAAATCAGCGATTATTTGTCGAAAATCAATGTGATCGTTCATAAACATAATCGGCAAGTAAGCGCAATGGTTCCGCTTTGCTATCGAAATCGGCTATTGCTTCTTTTGCACCACTTACAGCAAGTCTTGCTCTTCGGCTTGTTTCTTCTATACCGCAAAAGGCCGGATATGTTGCTTTGCCTTGGACTTCATCATTACCAGCCTGCTTGCCGAGCTGCGCCGTAGTTGCGGTAACATTTAGCAGGTCATCGACGATCTGAAAAGCGAGGCCTATTTGTCTGCCGTATTCCAATAGGGCTTCTAACTGTTGGCTGTTAGCCGATGCAGCAACAGCACCGCAATGCACTGAGGCAGTAATAAGTGCACCTGTTTTACTGCGATGAATTGTTTGCAACATCTCAAAGGGATAGTCCTGCTTTTCGTGGGCAATGTCGAGAGCCTGTCCACCAACCATGCCAAAAGAGCCAGCAGCTTTGGCAACAAGATGGGCGATTTTTAATCGCTGTGCGGATGATAGTGAGCTACCATCATCAGCAGAGCAGATAAGTTCAAAAGCTAAAGTAAGCAGTCCATCTCCAGCCAGTATTGCTCCGGCCTCACCAAAAAGTATATGATTGGTAGGTTTTCCGCGTCGCAAATCGTCATCATCCATGGCGGGAAGATCGTCATGGATCAGAGAATACGTATGAATACATTCAAGCGCGCAACATATAGGCATGAGGTCAGTGGCGACAGCCGGATCTTCACTTATTGTCTTTGCTGCTGCTAGGCAGAGAATCGGTCGGATTCGCTTGCCACCGGCAAAAAGGCTGTAACGCATAGCCTCAATATGCTGACCAAAGGGTTCGGTCGGTTTTGGCATGTACCTCTCCAAAGCCTCTTCAACCCTTTGCTTCTTACTATTCAGATACTCTTTAATCTCCACTCTCTTCCTCGTTGAAAGCCTTTGTCGATAGTTCGCCGTCTTTTTTAAGTAATACTTCAACCTTAGCTTTTGCTTCAGTTAATTTTTCATTGCAAAAATCAGCAAGTTTAATACCTTCATCAAATTTCTTCAGGCTGTTTTCGAGGCTGAGTTCGCCTTCTTCGAGTTCGCGAGTAATTTCTTCCAGACGCTGCAATGCCGATTCAAATGTTTTCTTAGCCATATTTCGGATGTTGAATATTTTGCTGGAGGATTCTATTCTTGTTTAATATAGCACTGTGACAACAGAGAATATAGAACATATTCTATATTCCAACAACCCTTCACAATACTAATAAAAGGACGGATTCACCCGGGTAAATGACATTGAACCAAATGAACCATTACATAGCTGATTTTCAGCGCTGGCTTGAGGCGGAAAAGGGATACTCAGCTCATACGGTTTCCAGTTATCTCCGAGACTTAAAAGAGTTCAACAAACATTTACAACCCCAAAGTAATATTACTTCGATTTCCGCGCGAGATATCCGTGCATTTATCGTCAGCCTTCATGGTACCAATGCCTCATCGTCGGTGGCTCGAAAACTCTCATCACTGCGAACGTTTTTTAAATTCCTTGTGCGTGAAAAGATTTTGGTTACTGATCCTACGGCAACAGTTGCCGGGCCAAAAATTGGTAAAAATATTCCTGTTTTTCTGACGGTTGATGAGGTTTTTAAGCTGCTTGAGGAACCAGGTGAAAGCGATTCGTTCCCAGTCCGGGATCGAGCAATTCTTGAGTTCTTGTACTCTACGGGAATACGGGTTGCGGAACTGGTTTCACGGAATCTCGCCGACCTTGATTTTGCATCTGAAGTGGTTAGCGTGAGGGGCAAAGGAAATAAGGAGAGGTTAGTCCCCGTTGGCCGGCATGCCAGAGAAGCCGTAGTAAATTGGTTGCCTCAGCGAGAACAACTTATCTTGGATCGGGTAAAGCGGGGTCGGCAAGTAGACCACGAACCACTTTTCCTCAATGGAAGGGGAGGTCGTTTATCTACGCGCAGTGTCGAGCGGCTCGTCAAGGCCTATGGTGAAAGAGCCGGTATCATTCATACAGTTACTCCCCATGCATTAAGACATTCTTTTGCCACGCATCTGCTTGAAATGGGGGCGGATCTCCGCTCAGTTCAGGAATTGCTCGGGCATTCCAGTTTGTCGAGCACCCAGCGTTATACCCATTTAAACTTGGATCATCTCACTGAAGTTTATGATAAAGCTCACCCCCTATCAAAAAACGGCTAGTTCAAAGGGGCGTTCATCCATATATTAATAGAAGAGAAACTATGAAAGTTCGATCAACAACGATTATTACAGTGCGACATAAGGGAGAAGTTGCCGTTGCCGGCGATGGCCAAGTGTCTCTAGGCAATACCGTCATGAAACATGAAGCGAAGAAAGTTCGAAGGCTGTACCACGGTAATGTTATTACCGGGTTTGCCGGTGCAACTGCCGATGCTTTTGCTTTGTTTGACAAACTTGAACAGAAACTCGAGCAGTACAATGGCAACTTGATGAGGTCGGCGGTGGAGTTGGCCAAAGATTGGCGAATGGATAAGATGCTCCGTCGTCTCGAGGCAATGCTCATCGCAGTTGACAAGGATCATTCTCTCCTGCTCACCGGTACAGGCGATGTTATTGAGCCCGATAAAGGGGTGTTAGCCATTGGCTCAGGCGGACCTTATGCTCAGGCAGCAGCTCATGCCCTGACGGAACACAGCGATTTGACTGCTGAAGAAATCTGTCGTGTTTCCATGGAAATAGCAGCATCGATATGCGTTTACACCAATAAATCAATATTAGTAGAAAAAATATGAAGAGTCCCCATTCCCTGACCCCTCAGGAAACATTACAGGAACTTGATAAGTACATTGTCGGGCAAGCAAAAGCAAAGCGTTCGGTAGCCATTGCGCTCCGTAACAGATGGAGAAGGCGTCAGGTTCCCTCACCTTTACGTGAGGAAATAGTTCCTAAAAACATCATCATGATTGGCCCGACAGGAGTGGGTAAAACCGAAATTGCCAGGCGGCTTGCCTCTCTTGCCCAATCGCCGTTCATGAAGGTAGAAGCCTCTAAGTTTACTGAGGTCGGCTATGTTGGCCGGGACGTTGAATCCATGATTCGTGATCTTGTCGAAATTGCCGTGAATATGGTTAAAACCGAAGAGAAACAAAGGCTTGAGGGACTTGCAGAGGCCAATGCTGAGGACAAGATATTGGATGTGCTGCTGCCAACTCCTGGCAGTCCAGGTATCCAGCAGACCAAGGGGCCAGAAGGTGCAACCTCCTTTGCCCTGCAAAATACGGAAAACCTACCAAAACAGGGCGACGATGGTTCACTGAGCTCTACGCGGGAGAAGTTCCGCCAGATGTTGCGAGAGGGAAAACTTGATGATCGTGAAGTTGAGCTTGCTTTACAGGAATCCAGGGCTACTCCGATGGTTGAAATAATGACCGGTGGCGGCATGGAGGAGATGCAATCTAACCTTCAGGATGCTTTCAGTAGTCTCTTTCCCAAAAAGACCAAAAAGAAAAAGCTGAAGGTGCCAGATGCTCTTGAAGCCGTGAAAAAAGAGGAGATGGAGCGGCTGGTCGATATGGATAAAGTTAGGAAAGAAGCATTGAAGCGGACTGAGCAGTCAGGCATTGTTTTCCTGGATGAGATTGATAAGATTACTTCACGAAGCGGAGCTGGTTCCCATGGCCCTGACGTCTCACGTGAAGGTGTTCAGCGTGATCTTCTGCCAATTGTTGAAGGAGCAACCGTCTCGACTAAGTATGGCATGGTTAAAACGGACCATATCCTCTTCATAGCCAGCGGAGCTTTTCATATCAGCAAACCCTCTGATCTTATACCTGAGTTACAGGGGCGTTTTCCCATACGGGTTGAGCTGCACTCTCTGGGTAAGGAAGAGTTTATCCGCATTCTCACCGAGCCGGAAAACGCGCTGATCAAGCAGTATACAGCCCTCATGGAGACAGAAGGTATTAAGCTTGAATTTGACCAGGAAGCAATCGAGGAAATTGCCGAAATTGCAGTGTCTGTTAATGAAAAGACCGAAGAGATCGGCGCACGCAGGTTGCACACGGTTCTGGAACGGGTTCTTGATGAACTCTCCTTTGACGCCACGGAAAGAGAAGATGAGATCTTTCACGTTACTGCCGAATATGTGCGATCGCAACTCTCAGACATTGTTGAAGATCAGGATTTAAGCAGATTTATTCTTTAATAAAATGACAATGTTTGTTGAGTTTGATTTTTCACTTTCACTCGATGTTCTAAGCTTTCTAAGCCGATAAGAAATGATAATGTTTGACGATGAGTTGAAGTACTGCCCGTTATGTTATGATGAATATCGGGCGGAAATTAACCTTTGTGCGGCCTGTGATGTAACCCTTTTAAGTGGGGCGCAGATGCAGGCAAAGTCTAAATCTGGCAGTGAAACTCTTGAAAAACTGGCAGTGATACTTGAGAGTGATGCTCTCATACCATTGATGAAAGGTCGGGTTCTTGACCTGAAGAGGGTTAAAAATTTACTCGCAGCTATCGGGGTTCCCGCTGTTTTGGTTAATGAAGATCAATGTAACAATAGCTGTTGCGGCGGACCTGAATTGATGCTTCAGATTCGCCTCCAGGACCAGCGAAAGGCAGAGGCCGCATTGCAACAAGAGCATGAACGAACTACCGGCCAGCAGGTTCACTATGGTGGAGTCGCAACTATATTTGATCCCGAAGCTGAAGTCGCTGTATGCCCTGCCTGCGGTCACGAGTTCACGCCAAGTGGCCCAGAGTGTCCCGACTGTGGGTTGAGTTTTCTCTAGCCCGGATTTTTCATGAACATTGTGTTGAATTTAATGAAAATATATTGAGACTCCAAAGTCTAAGCTTCAGATTCTCTGTCTCCTCAAATAAAAACAAAGTTCACCAAAGGTCAGCCGATCTCACCGACTCTGCAGCGTTGCCAAAGCAAGAGGCATAGGCAACTATAGCCCCTTGCTTAGCACTTCGCACACTCAGCAATCTCGGCTGGTGAGAAATCCGGGCTAGTCAGCCAGCTTAGGAGATACGAAGTGGTTAATAATCCGTAAGGGAAAATTAACTGAAGGTGCAATGGTTGCCGGCCCGGATAGGGGAAAGCGCTGCAGGTGTTTCCTAATTTAACCAAGATACCTAGTTAGCCCTCTTACCATTTTTGCCATTCTTGCCGTTCCACTTCCTCCTGCTATTGAGTTCAATGGGACGTTTGCGATACTCAAGTGCTGCGTACCCCAGAGCTTGTTCAATCTGGTCGGAAAGCTCACGACAGGGCCGGATTGTCAAGTCTTTCATGACATCTACATCCACTTCACCTTTGCCACTGAAATGAAGAGTCAGCAGTAAAGGACAACTGCCGTGGAACTGGTAAAGAATCTTCTTTAGGGAGGTTAGGCGCTGACGGGTAACCTGTTCCGATTCAAGACGGATTTTTATGAGTTCTGTGAATTTCTCTCGGGCCTCTTGTAATGAGAGCAGGGTGTCAGCAATAATTTTAGCACCACGCTCATCTTTCTGGACATATCCTTCGATGATAACAGGTTCGGTGGATGATAAGACCTCCTGACATCGACTATATGTCTCTGGAAAGACAATAACCTCGACTGACTCCAAGGTGTCTTCTACAGTAATAAAGGCCATCGGGTCACCTTTCTTACTTTTTAATCGCTTACAGGTTTTAATCAGGCCGCCTATGCGAACTGCCTGCTCATCGGCTATTTCGGTAAGATTGGGAATGTCCTCGGTAACGATGGTTTTGATTTCTTCAATTGCATCATCGAGTGGGTGGCCGGTAATATAAAAACCTACAGTCTCTTTTTCATAGGCAAGCCTCTGCTTTTCATCCCACTCAGGAATGTCCGGCATGGAGATGGCGGCCGTTTCATTTTTATGACTTTCCGGTGCAACCGCAAATAGCGACATCTGCCCGCTCTGACGATCGCGCTGGATTGCCTTGGCCTGCTCCATGGCTTTATCAACACTGGCCATGAGTTGAGAGCGCTTTTGTCCCAACGAATCAAAAGCACCTGACTTTATGAGACTTTCGATAACCCGGGAATTTACCCGACGAGAATCGACCCGGGCGCAAAAATCACTCAGTGAGGTAAATTGTCCACCTTCCTCCCTCTCTTCGATAATTGAATCGAGAGCGGAGCCGCCTACATTTTTGACCGCCGCTAGGCCGAATCGTATTCTGTCATCTATTACCGTAAAATCCTTGAAGCTTTCGTTTATATCAGGAGGTAGTACTTCGATCTTGTGATCCCGGCATTCGCTGATGTAGCGTACCACTTTGTCAGTGTTGTTCATGTCGCAGGAGAGCAGGGCGGCCATGAACTGCGCAGGATAGTGTGCTTTAAGATAAGCGGTCTGATAGGAGATGAGGGCATAGGCAGCAGAGTGCGATTTATTGAAGCCATATCCGGCAAATTTCGCCATGAGATCGAAAATGTACTTTGCCTTCTCCTCAGGGATACTGTTTTCCTTGGCACCGGCCATGAACTTGACTCGTTCCTGATCCATGACCTCGGGAATTTTCTTGCCCATGGCTCGCCGCAAGATGTCTGCATCACCAAGGGAATAATTCGCCAGGATATTGGCAATTTTCATTACCTGTTCCTGATAGACGATGACCCCGTAGGTTTCCTCCAGTACAGACTTGATTTGGGGGAGCGGATAGTTGGCTGTGGCTCTTCCATGTTTGGTTTCCACGAAATCAGTCACCATCCCGGAATCCAGTGGACCTGGACGATAGAGTGCAACCAAGGCGATGAGGTCGGTAAACTGTTCGGGGGCAAGCTTTACCAACAGCTCGCGCATACCGGAACTCTCAAGCTGAAAGACACCGAGTGCGTCACCTCGGCAGAGAAGCTGGTAGGTCTTCACATCGTCCATGGGTATGGCCTCGATGTCAACATCCTTACCAATATCCGCCTTGATGTGTTTGAGCGTCTTATCAATAACGGTGAGAGTTTTCAGGCCAAGAAAGTCGAATTTAATGAGTCCGGTCATCTCGGTATGCTTCATATCATACTGAGTCAGGGTCTCATCTTTGCTGCCTTTGCAGGTCGGCAGGTACTCGACCATGGGTTTAGGAGAGACCACCACACCCGCTGCATGGGTTGAAGTATGTCGGGCAAGCCCCTCAAGCGTTTGCGATACCTGAAGCAATTCTGCAACCTGGGGGTCACGATCGGCCGCATCCTGGAGTCGAGGTTCTTCAGCAATTGCTTTTTCAATGGTCATCTTCAGCTGATCAGGAACCAGCTTAGCAATTTTATCAACTTCACCGAAGGGTATGTCGAGTGCCCGGCCGACATCACGAATAACGCCTCTGGCCTTCATGGAGCCGTAGGTAACAATCTGGGCCACATGCTCAGCTCCACCGTATTTCTCGCGAACATAGTCAATAACCTCCCCACGTCGATCCTGACAGAAATCAATGTCGAAATCGGGCATCGACTTTCTTTCGATGTTGAGAAAGCGTTCAAAAATGAGACCATAGGGAATTGGATCAATGTTGGTGATACGCATGCAATAGGCAGCAAGACTACCTGCCCCGGATCCACGGCCAGGCCCCACCGGTATTCCCTGATCCTGAGCCCAGTTGATAAAATCGGCGACGATCAGGAAATAGCCGGGAAAGCCCATGGAATTAATGACTTCTATTTCTTTTTCTAGGCGCTCCGTATAGGCTTTTTCAACCTCTTTGGAGAAGGTTCCGGCTTTCTGCATGGCAGCAAACCGTTTTTTTAAACCTGTCCGGCAGGAAGCAGTGAACATCGATTCGAGAGTTTCCCCTTCAGGTAATGGAAACCGCGGAAAATGATAGTCACTGAAGTCGAGTTCAAGGTCGCAGCGATCGGCAATTTCCTGAGTAGTAGCGATTGCTTCCGGAAGATGAGCAAAATTCTTTTTCATCAACTCCGGCGATTTAAAATAAAATTCGTCGGTTGGTAGACAGAAATGATTCGGATCGGTTACCGTTTTACCGGTCTGAATACAGAGGAGAACCTCATGAGCATGAGCTTCCTCTTTATTAAGATAGTGACAATCGTTGGTGGCAACTATCTTGACTCCAAATTCGCGGCTGAGTTCAAGCAATCCCTCGTTGACCTCCTGCTGCTCCTCCATGCCATTTGCCTGCAGCTCAAAATAGAGGCGATCTCCGAAAATATCGAGATATTCTTGTACCTTGGCTCTGGCCTGAGCCATATCCTTTTTTCTGATAAACCAGGGTATTTCGCCTTTGAGGCAGGCCGTTAGGGCGATGAGTCCTTCACTGTGAGCAGTGAGAACTTCTTTATCGATGCGAGGTTTATAATAAAAACCCTCAAATTGCGCCATTGAGGCCAGTTTCATCAAATTACAATAACCGGTCGCATTCATGGCCAGAAGAATGAGGTGATAGGCACTCACCCCGTCAATCAATTTTTTATCCTTCCTATCACCAGGGGCTACATAAAACTCGCAACCGATAATTGGTTTGATTCCTGCTTTTTTGGCTTTTATATAAAATTCAAGTGAACCGTACATGGCCCCGTGATCGGTCAAAGCGACACTGTCCATCTCGTATTCTTTACATTTATCGAGGAGGTCGGCAATGCGGATGGCACCGTCTAGGAGACTGTACTGCGAATGAACATGAAGGTGGACAAAACCTGCACTCATATGGATGCACCTGTAGAGATCATCGTGGATAGTGAAGGGATCAGTGCACGTCCAATAAAATATTATTGAAAAACAATGTGTTATTGTCGTGACCTGGTAAAGGAAGGATCCCGCGTTTCAGAGTGTCAAGAATAGCATAGTGCAGTTATTTTTGCACCTTGAAAAATGTCCAGACGTGATAGTAATGCCAGTTGTTGTTGTACTGATAATGCAATATCTACAGGTGATTATGCAGGATCCGTGGAATAGTTTCTCATCTCAAAATCCGGAAATTCAGAAACCTCTTCCCGGTTTGATTCTATATTAAATCTTTTCTGAATTTGCGCATAGGAAGTAAGTTCTTCCATTCGTTCCGAAGGGGTAAGAAAAGAATCAAGTTTAGTTTTGAGGATAACCGGATTCATCTCGGAGTCAATGGCAATGATTCCCTCGGTGATGATCTTTTGCAGCAGCAGTTCCTGATTGGTTTTTTCTTTGAGGTTGGCGGCAAATGGAAGAAAGAAGAAATTGGAAAAGATAAGGCCATACAGAGTCGAAGTGAGGGCAATGGGAACAGCTTTGAGAATAACTGTGGTATCACCAATACCATTTAACACTGTGATGAGACCGACCACCGAACCGATAATTCCGAAGGTTGGGAAATAATCGGCAATAGAACGCAGCACCCTCTCCAGATCATCACGACGGAGACGAAAAAAATACATCTCGGTGTTGAGAATCTCCCTGATTTGGTCGACTCTGTACCCATCCACCAAACAGCTCAGCGCTCGACGGAGGAAGAGTATTGAGGTTTCATTCTCTTCATCTTGAAGAGAAAGAATACCCTCCATTCGTGATTTTATTGAGAGGTCGATGAGTATCTGAATAATTTCCTTCTCGGTTTTTTGTTTGCTCCGATACGAAGAGAGAACTACCCGGGCGGCAATTGACAACTGACGCCAGCGAAAGCTGAGCAAGACTGCTGCTAGCGTACCTCCCAGGACGATGAATAATCCGGATAAATTAAAATATAAACTGAGATTTCCGTTAACCAGAAAACCAAGAATGAAAAGGCCTCCACAAAGAATCAGGCCAAAAAGATTTTTTTGAATCATAATGTCTTAATAGTTGGATCAAATGATTGAAATTCGGCCAACGTTGACTGGGCAGGGGTTTGGGTTATCACAATTTCTACCCTACGGTTTTTCGCACGGGTGTCCGCATCCGAATTGGTTACTACCGGCTTATATGAAGCGTAGCCGCTGATAACGAACTGGCTTGGATCCATGTGCATTTCTTCTATGAGAAACTCAGCTACAGCATGGGCGCGAGCCACTGACAGCTCCCAATTGTTGGCATAACGACCGTAGGTGATCGGAATATCATCGGTGTGTCCCTCAATATGGATCTGGTGCGGTGTGGTTCTGATAACATCTGCTATTTTTTCCAGTGACGATATGGCGTTTTGGGAAAGCGCGGCATGACCGGTCTCAAAGAGCAAATCTCCGGTTAAGACAATACGGACAGCCTTATTGGGTGCCAGGTTGATTTCGGCAAATTCATTGAGATTAAAAGTGTCCAGAGTGTGTTGACTCTGGGTATAAAGAGCATTGACCGAAGATGAATCTGTTTCCTGTACCTGAACTTCCTTGGCTTGCATCTCAGCCTTTTCCGACATGAACATCCCGCCACCTCCTGACTCAGGGCTTGGAGGAGCAATACTCTTAGCCAGCTCATCAAACTTTTTGGCAAGGTCCTCCTTTGAAAAAGTAGCCTTCAGGTCAAC
>JAAUYI010018250.1_pt1 | contig 12493 bp, 17 predicted proteins | sample 7278041 | NCBI WGS metagenome assembly JAAUYI01 (sample SAMN14350216, study PRJNA611818) | marine sediment metagenome | isolation source: surface marine sediment (0.6m) | place: French Polynesia: Moorea | collected 2018-08
TCGAACAAGCAGGAGTTGGTATTCGATCGTCTGGATAGTTCCTATCGGGCGCTAACTGCAGGATCAGCCGACGTTGGTCGCGGCGACACCGTGCAGCTCTTCCATGGTTCCGAGGTCGCGATGTGGAAGAACGCCGAGGATCACTTGGCCGGGGCGCTGCAGGGCGTGCCGCTCGCCAAGGGGACCGAGGTCATCCTGGAGAGCACCGCCAGAGGGCCTGGCGGCATCTTCCATCAATACTGGCAGGACGCCGAGGCCGGTGTCGGCGACTACATCGCGATCTTCGTGCCCTGGTTCTGGCAGGATGAATACCGCCGCACGGTTCCAGAGGGCTTCGCGCTCGAGGACGAGGAGCGCGCCTATATGGAGGCGCATGGCTGCGATATCGAGAACATGGTCTGGCGTCGGGCCAAGATCATCGAGCTCAAGAGCGCCCATAAGTTCAAGCAGGAGTACCCCGCCACGCCCGCTGAGGCGTTCGAGGCCAGCACCGAAGACAGCTTCATCGACGCTGAGCTGGTGCTGAAGGCAAGGAAGGCGAAGCTCGAGGAGCGCGATGGCCTGCCCTTGATCATCGGCGTGGACCCGGGCGGCGACGTGTCAGCGATCGTCCGCCGCCGAGGCCGGGTCATGTTCGGCAAGCAGCGCGAGAACGACAAAGACCCCATGCAGCTGGTTGGCATCCTCGCCAAAATCCTGGAAAAAGAAGATCCGGATATGATGTTCATCGACATCGGCGAGCGTGGAAGCGGCGTGGTGAGCCGGCTACATGAGCTTGGCTACAAGTCCAACGTGACCGGCGTGAATTTCGGCGGAACGCGCAACGTGGCCGACACCGATGTGCACTTCAACAAGCGCGCTGAGATGGCTGATAATTTCCGGGAGTGGATCGAAGCCGAGGACGGCGCGCAAATCCCCGACGACGACGAGATGTACTCAGACATCGTCTCGGTGCGCGAGAAGGAAACCAGTGCTCACACGAAGATCCAGCTGCTCGCGAAAGAGGACATGGCCAAGCTGGGGTTCCGGAGCCCGCATTTCTTCGACGCGGCGATCTGTACCTTCGCCTGGCCGGTGTCGTCGAGGGCGAGGCGGAACGCTCGGAGGGTGCGGGTCAAGACCAGGAAGCCGGTGTGATGGAAAAGATAGCGACGGTGCCGGAGGGCACAATTATCGAGCGCGTCGGCATGGATGGCATTACGATCAGAAACCCGACAGGGGAAAAGAAAATTATTATCATGGCTGACGGCCGCATCGTGGCGCTTCCGCCTTTCAAGACCGTCACGGCTCAAGGCTGATGGGAGCTGAACGGTGCTGCCGGCGCACCGGCTGCCTGATGTTCGTTCTGTCCGCCGCGACCATGGTGACGCTGTTCACCGCAGCCTTAGGCTTCCACGGGCTGTGGGTGCCGACCCTGTGCCTAGTCTGGTTGTTCGTTCTGCTGACCAGAGAGATCGCTGCGCGTTGACGCACAGCCCTGTCCGCTCATAACTCCAGGCCGGTAACAGTGACGGGGCGGTTGTTTGACCCAGCGCAAGCGGCACGGCTGGATTGCCCGCCATGGGAAGGCCCCTAATTTGTAATTCCCTTTCCGCCGTGTTATTCGGATTTCAGGCTATCGAAGGGAATTTCCATGTCGAAGATCGCCCAGTTAGAGCAGCGCCTCGAAGATCTTGAGAAAAAAGTCGCCGAGCTTGAGGAGGCGAAGCCGAAGCGCGGCCGTCCCAAGAAGGAAGGGGGCGATGCGGAATGATTGATATCAACACGCTCACTTTGCGAAATTGCTGGCGGGTTCTTGTCCCGCTCCCGTGGCAGCAGGACTGGTATGAAAAAAACAAGAAGGCTGATTCGGATCGCCTGTATGAGGCCTTCATGGCCTCGGAAGAGATCAGGAAGCGAGAAGAGGCGGACCTTGGTCGAGGTGGCGCTGAAGTAAAGAGGCGCTTGGAAGATCGACAGGCCGCCCGCCTTGTTATCTCAAAGATCAAGGCCTTGACGGAAAAACGCATTGAAAATCTTGATGAGCTGAACAGCTACGATCTGGCAAAGACCGTCCACGAAATTCACAGGATGGTCGACAGCTACGAGAAGATCGAAGCTTACGAAGGTGGGATGCAGCATTGATCTCTGTTCGCATCGATCCTCACAAGAGCCCTATGGCCGGCATCCCGGTCTGGGTCACCTCTAGCGCCTCAGTCGCTTCGGATAGCGTCTACGTCTTCCATGACGAAGACATCGAAACTTGCTGTGGAAGGATCGACTTGAAATGACCCTGCAACTCACCAGGCGCTACCAACGCCTCGAAGAAAAGCTCAACGCGATCCTGGAAAAGTTCGACGTCGGCGAGCCCACCGATCGGCAGAAGACGTTGGAGCAGCGTCTCGGCCAGATCGAGGCCCGCCTGGATGCGCTTGAAGCCGACAGCCTGGTGGTGGTGTCGCAGGAGAAGAACGGCACCATCCACACGCGCTCGGCGCCGAAGAAACGGCTGGCGTTGTCGTAGTGCGATGAAAATTGGCGAGTCCACAAACGAGAGCGGCGTTAAGGTGTCCGTTCACATTTGCGAGGCTTGTCGCCGCAAGTACACCGTCTGTCCGCCTGTCGATGAGCCCAAGAGCGGGCGATCAATCGGCCTCACCGCCTATTGCATGGCCAAAGAGTGCCCAAGTTACGACCCCAAGCATGATCTTGACCTCACGTTCGATGATGATGAGATCGCCGAGGAAATCCCGCCTGGCCATGGCGGCATAAACCACTAGGACCCTGCCATGCCCGACAAGCTCACTGTTGAAGGCCTAGAGGGCATCATCAGCTTGAATCTCGAGCAGCCGCTGGGCGAGGGCGAGCTCTCCGACAAGCGCACGGATCTGATCAAACGGTTCTTCGCCGAGCCCTATGGCGATGAGGACGCGGATCTGTCGTCCGTGGTTGATACGTCGGTGCGCGACGTGATCTATTGGGCGCTGCCCGAGATCATGGAAATCGTGCTGGGCTCGGACAAGGTCGTGTCGTTCGACCCGGTTGGCGCCGAGGATGAGGCGGCCGCCGAGCAGGAAACCGATGTCGTCAATCATTACGCCTTGCACCTGAACCCGGCGTTCCACTGGGCGTACTCTTGGGTGCATGACGCCTTTTTGCAGGTCAATGGCTATGTCGACGTGGCCTGGGAGGACATCACCAGGCGGACGACCGACCGCTATCGAGGCGTCACCGAGGATGAAATCACCCAGATCATCGCCGAGCTCGAAGAGGAGAACGAGGGCGCGACGGTCGAGGTGGTGTCCCAGGACGAGTACACCGAGACGGTGGTGGTGCCTGATCCGATGACCGGCATGCCCGTCGAGGTCGAGGTGCCGCTGCTCGACGTCCGCCTGAAGATCGACGGCGAGAGCAAGGGCAAGCCCGTGATCCAGCCCTTGCCGCCGGAAGAGGTGGTGGTCAATCGTCGGCACAACAGCCTGATGCTGACCGACGCGGCCTTTGTTGCTTGGACGCCGAACCTGCCGCGCTCCGACTTGGTCGCCATGGGGCTTGAGCCTGACATGGTCGAGGGCATGGCGCCGAACGAGCATGTCGATCGCTACAGCGGGAACGAGAAGGACACGCGCTTTCGCGTCGGCGAGAACGACCAGACGTCCTATGCCAGCGGCGATCCGCAACAAGGCCAGATGGAATCGGTGGGCTTCGCCAAGTGCTATGTGCGCGCTGATCTTGATGGCGATGGCGTGGCCGAGCTTTTGCGCGTCTACGCCACCCATGATGGCGAGGTGCTGAAATGGGCCGATCACATGAAGGATCGGGTCACCTCGGTCGAATGGCCTTACTGCATCGAGGAAGTCGAGGCCTGCGGCATCGTCGCGCTTAGCCCGTTCATCGTGCCCCATCGTCATCAGGGCGTGTCGCTCGGTGAACTGCTGATGCAGACGACCAAGATCCTGACCGAACTGAAACGCCAGATGCTTGACAACATCGCGCTTCAGAACCAGCCGAGACGCCATATCGATGAGGCCTCGGTCACCGACACGACCTATGACGACCTCGAAGGCAGCGCCGCCCCAGGGACCAAGCTAAGCTATGATTCGCGTCAGGGCGGCAACCCGCCGATCCTGGAGCCCGCACCGGATGTGGTGACCAACTCCCTCGCCGCCATGGAGTTCTTCAAGGCGGATCGCGAGGAAACCGGCATCACCCGCCTGCAGCAGGGCCTGTCAGGCGAGGCGGTTGGTTCCGACACCTGGCGCGGCCAGGCCCAGCTCATGGATGCAGCCAACAAGAAGCTACGCATGATCGCCCGATGCATGGCCGAATGCGGCTTCAAGGAGGTGTTCCAGCTGATCCACATGCTGATCAGGAAGCACGCGGACAAGGAGTTCGCGATCCGGCTGCGCGGCGAGTGGATCGACGTCGACCCGCGTTCCTGGCGCGAGCGATCGGACATGACCGTCAACATCGGCCTCGGCACCGGCAACAAGGACCTGCAGCTCGGCCACTTCATGAACCTCTGGGGCATGCAGGGCGAACTGATGGCCATGGGCGGGGTGACGCCGGAGCATCGGTTCAACGCCTTCGAGAAGATCATCGAGCTTGCCGGCGTGCAGAACCCGGAGCGTTATGCGCTAGACCCGGAAAAGCAGCAGTGGCAGCCGCCGGAACCGCCCGCTGATCCCTTGGTGGAGCTGAAACGCATTGAGGCGCAAACCCAGCAGATGAAGCTCCAGGTCGACGCTGATCGTATCCAGCTCGATCGCGAGAAAATGGCGTTTGAGGCGCAGATGAAGGCGGCCGAGCTTGAGCTTGCCGAGACCAAGCTGCAGCTGGAGGCGGCCAAGGTGAACGCCACGATCGAAACCCAGCGCGACAAGATCCGGGTCGATGCGCTCGGCAAGTCCGCCGATCACGCTATCAAGCGCGAGCAGATGGACCGGGACGACACCAACAAGGATCTGGACCGGTTGGCGGGGGCTTTGGCGGCCGATCGTCAACGGGCCGCAACCAACGGTCAAAACGACGCCAACTAGACAACTCACGCGCGATCTGGCAACGTTGCCCAAGCGCGCACTGTAGAAGGAACCAAACAATGCCAGCGGGTTACAGCTCCAACAGGACCAAAGTTTCAGGGGCCAAGGTGAAATCCGGCTCCGATTCCTGGCGCGAAAAGGGCAAGGGCAAGAGCAGCCACAAGGCGACCAACGTGCCCCAGGCCGGCAAGCGCAAGCTCGGCGGCGTCAAGGCCAAGGTGGGCTATGCCAGCTAAGGACGTCGCCCCCGATCGGGCGAAGATCGAGCGCGGTGACCAGGCGCTGGCCATCCTTGAAGGCTCCCTGGTCACCGAGGTCATCGAAGAGGCCAAGAAGAACCTGCACCGCAAGATCGAGAACAGCGCGCCCGAGGACAGCGAGACCCGCGAGGCCTGCTACTACGATCTACGGGCCATCAACATGCTGGTCGATAACCTGACGTCCATCAGGCGTCACGGCGACCAGGAGCGAAAGAAGATCCCGCATTGAGCGAACAAGCCACGAGCCCCACCGAGACGGCGACTCCCGCAGCACCCAAGCCCAATGGGCCGCTGGTGGTCGAGATGCCCAAGGTTCAGACGGGCGCTCATGGCATGGCAGAACTGCTGGTGCAACGACGGAAGGAAAAGCAGGAGGCCGTAGTGCCCAGCCCTGTTGATCCCGCCGTTACGCCGCCAGCGGAACCGGAGGCAACGGCGGATGAAGCGCCGCCCGAGCCTGACGGGGCCGACGAGCTGGTTGTCGAGGATGAGCCTGCCCCGCAGGTCGCCGAAGCCGCCGAGGAGGCCGAAACCGAAGACGAGGACGAAGGCCAAGACCCGGAGCCCTCACCTGACGAGCTTGTTGACGTAGCCGGTGATGACGGCGACGACGCGGATGACACCATAGGCCCGTTCCGTATCGACGGGCGCGATGTTTATCTAGGCGTCGACGAGGTTCACGATCTGGTGTCCAAGAGCTCGGCCGCTGAGTCGCGTTTTAAAGAGGCAGCCGAAGAGAGGCGACAAGCCCAAACTCTTCGTGAAACTGCCGAATCAAGGCGTGGCGAAATCGAGCAGCGGCTCGAACGTCTGGATGTAGCGCTTGCGACAAGCGACATCCCGGAACCAGATTGGAACAAGGTGCTGGAGGAGCAGGGCTCGGAAGCCCTGCAACGTCTCCAGCTCCAGTGGCAAGCCCACCAGAAGACGCGCGACGACTTGGTCAAGGCCCGCGATGACGAGCGCGCCAAGATCGAGGCCGAGCGCAACGCTGAGCAGGTCAAGTGGGTCGAGGAGCAGACATCCGCGTTTAGCGATGCTCTTCGGCGCGAACTCCGCAAGAACGGCAAGGTCAAGGGCGCTGCCCTCGACAAGGCCATGAAAGCGGAGATCGGGCGCATGGCCGACTATGCCCAGGAAGCCGGGTTCTCCCAGGAGGAAACGGCGGGCATCGTCGATCAGCGTCTATTGGGCGTGCTCCGCAAGGCGATGAAGTACGACGCCTTGCAAGCGGAAAAGCCACGGGTGACCAAGAAGGTTCGGGAAGCGCCGCCGGCAGCGGCTCCCAAGCTCGCGCCGGAAAGCAAGCAGACAAAACGCCAGAAGTTACGTGCCGCTTTGGTGGAAAAAGTGCAGCAGGCCCAAGGGAAAGGCGTGCATGCCTCAGCCAAGGCGCGAGCGGAGTTGATGCAGTTCGACCGGCAAAAGGCAAGCTGATCCCGCGAGGTTCTGCTGTGTTTCGGGAACTGACCGATGGCACAGCCAACCAACCTTACGAGCACCTACGACCACAGTAATCTCAACGTCGAAGACGTCGCCGACCAGATCACTATCATCGATCCGACCGATACGCCCTTTCGTTCCGGTCTGATCTCGATGGGCCTGACCGAGCCGGCGATCGGTATCGTTCACGAATGGACTCAGGACGCCTTGCGGGCGCATTCGGCAACCAGGCAGCGCCTGGAAGGCGATGACGCCAACTACAACGTCGCGACCACGCCCGGCCGCGAAAACAATATCTGCCAGATCAACGAAGAGGCCGCCGTGGTGTCGTCGACCTCGATGGCGATCGGCAAATATGCGGTCGAGAACACGCTTGAATTCCAGGTCTCCAAGCACGCGATCGAGATCACGCGCGACATCGAGGCCACCATGTTCGCCAACAACACCAAGGTGAACACCAACGAGACCACCGAGCGCGAGGCGGCGGGGCTGCCGGCCTGGATCGAGACCAATGTCTCGGCGGGCGCTGGCGCCACCGAGAACGGGTCAGGCACGGCCAGGACCGATGGCACCCAGCGGGCGCTCCAGGAGTCCTTCGTCAAGACCGGGCTCCGTCTCTGCTACACGGCTGGCGGCAACCCCGATTACATGTTCTGCGGACCACTCAACAAACTCAACATCGACAACTTCCAGGGCATCGTCCCCAACGTTCAGGTGGTGAACGAGGACGATCCACTCGCCCTGATCGGCTCGGTCGATGTCTACAATGGCGGCCTTGGCCAGAAGTTGAAGATCATGCCCAATCGCTTCATGCGCGAGCGGGACATCTTCGGCCTGCAGATGGATATGTTCAGGCTCGCCGAGCTGATGCCGCTGCAGAGCTTGCCGTTGGCCAAGACCGGCATCCTCAACGACAAGGAGGACGTCGGCACCGAGTGGACCTTGGCTGTTCGTCAGGAAAAGGCCTGCTTCGCCGTCTATGACTTGAATGACAGCTGATCCTAGCAACCCAACAGCTTAGGAGCAGAAGCTCATGGCAAGCATTGACCTTAGAAAGGCGTTCCTGACCGTCACCATGGACGACGTGTCCACGGCGGGCAGCGTGTTCGTGGCCTCGCCTGTGCGTGGTTGGATCGAGCGCATCGACAGCGTGATCGATGGCGCGATCGCGACCGCCGATGCGGCGATCACGGTGGAGCTGGACGGCACGGCGCAAAGCCATCTGGCCTTCACCATCGCCAATTCGGGCTCGGCCGCCGGCACGGTCGACTCGATCGAAACCGCCGAGGCGTCGGCTGGTGTCATCCCCGGCACGGCGATCGAGCTGATCACCGACGGGGGCAGCACCAACACGGTGGCGGCCACTTTCACCATCACCATCAGGATCTAGGACCATGGCGGATAGTCGCGAACAGATCTCGGCGGCGTTGACCTCGGCGACCGCAACCGATGACCTCCAGGTGAGGCATGAGGGCGGCGTGACGGTGATCATCACCGGGACGTTCGTGGCGACCGTCGATATTGAGGCGTCCCTTCCGGGCGCGGCAACCTACGCGCCGATCAACAGCCCGGAAGGGTCCGCCTTCCAATTCACCTCGCCCGCGCTGCAGGTGATGCACATCCCCGGCGCCTGGGACGTGCGCGCTAACGTCTCAGCCTACACGTCGGGGACGATCAACATCGAGATCAACTCCTATCGTGACAAGGCGAGGGGCGTCTGATGCCGGATTTTGTGGGCGTCAAGCAAAACTTCGGGATGCGGACGGACATGGCCCTCGACGAGAGCGAGGGCAAGATGGTGTTCCGTCGATCCCAGGACTGCACGGCGATCGTCGAGAAGAACAAACGAATCCAGAACGAAGGCCAACGGGTTATCGAAGAGCTTGGCGAACGTGAGGCCAGCATTCCGCTTGTGATCGTCATGCACTGGAAGAAGGCTTATGGCGTCGATGTCTTCAACCCCAACCACGAGCCTGCGGTGCGCCGCTTGCTGAATGGGGATTACGCCTATCTCCGCACCACGTCGAAGCCCTTGGGCAAGCGGCATAGCCAGCATACACCAGGACTTCTGACGCCCCAATTCCCCTCCAAGCCCCGCGAAACCGTCAAGATCAGTGAGGCATGACCCTTGGCCGCCTTCGCAAATCGTGGGGAGCTCCGGGCCAGCGTCAAGACGTGGCTTAGCGAAAGCCAGATCACCGACGCCACGATCAACATCGCCATCGCGCTTGCCGAGGCTCGGATCAATCGCACCCTGCGGCTGTTGGATGGCGAAGCGAACACGGACATCACGATCTCGTCGGGAACGACGGCCGTGCCTTCCGGCTTCCGAGGCGTCGTCCGCTTCAACCTCTCGACCTCGCCGATCACGCCCTTGACCGAGATGAAGGCGGATCAGCTGTCCGACTATCTGCGCGATTGTCCAAGCGGCAAGCCGTTGTTCTATTCGCTGGAAGGCAATGGCGATCTTTTGCCGGTGTTCCGCTGGGCACCAAGCCCCGACACCACCTACACCGCGCCGCTCACCTACACCAAGACATGGCAGCTCGTCGAGGACGACGACAGCAACACCATCCTCGAGGACTGCCCCGATCTTTACCTTTACGGGGCGCTTGTTCACGGCCGCCTGAAACTGCAAGAGCCGCAACGCCTCCCCGATGTGAAGGGTTTGTTCGACGAGGCGTTGGCCGAGGCCAAGATCGACGATCTCAAGACCAGGCGTGGACGCGGCCGGACCTTCCGACAGAGCCGTTATAGAACGACTCGAGGTTGGAACGCCGCATGACGGCCAAACCGTACACCTTCGGCCCTTATTTGCCCGACCTTGCCCCGCTCGGCTCCGGTGGGGCCGTGCTCATCAGGAACGTGCTCCCCGGCTCCAACGCCTATGAGCCCGTGCGTCGGCTGGAGGCTCACACCTCGGCGCTCGACTCCCGTGCGCTTGGCTCGGTCTATCTTCTCGACCAGCTGGCGGCTGTCAGCGGCTTTGCGGGCGATGCCGGCAAGCTTTACCGCAATGAGGGCATCACCTCGAACTGGCAGGATGTGTCCAAGGCCGGCGGCTATGCCACGGCCGACGAGGATTGGTGGTTCTTCACGCAAAACCAGCTGTTCGTGATCGCCACCAACTACACCGACCCGATCCAATATTGGGACCTGACCGCCTCGACCGCCTTTGATGATCTCTCGGCGACCGCACCCCGCGCCAAATACGCGGCGACGGTCAAGGACTTCGCCATGGTCGCCCACACCCAGGACCCGACCTATGGCGAGCAGCCCTATCGCATCTGGTGGCCGGCAATCGGTGATCCGACCAACTGGCCTGACCCGACCTCGACGGCCGCGACCACGGTGCTCTCGGACTTCAGCGACCTCAACGCCAATTTCGGGCACATCACCGGCCTGGTGTCGTCGCTCCTGTCCGCCGATGGCGCTGTTTTTCAGCAGCGCGGCATCACCCGCCTGATCTTCACCGGCGACGATGACGTGTTCGCCCTGGATGAGGTTGAGGGCATTCGCGGCACGGCCGCCCCGCGCTCGATCGCCCAGTTCGGCGGCCTGGTCTATTACGCGGGCGAGGACGGGTTCTATGTCTTCAACGGCGCGCAGTCCCGACCGATCGGTAATAGCAAATGGGATCGGGAATTCTTCTCGCTTCTCGATGAGACGTTTATCACCCGCGTCGTCAGCCGGCCGGACCCGCGCAACAAGCGCGTCTATTGGGCCTTCCCCTCGACCAACGCGACCGATGGCCTGCCCGACCTGCTGCTGGTCTACAATTGGGAGACCGGTGACGCCGTGATCACCGACGGCATCGAGGTCGAGGATTTCTCTCGGGTGCTGTCGCCGGGGTGGACGCTCGAGGACTTCGACGCCTTCTACGTCGCCCTCGAGGACATCCCAGGCTCGCTCGATGACCCGATCTGGCGCGGCGGCAAGACCCCCCAGCTCGAAGCCTGGACCAGTGAGCACAAGCTCGCGACCTTCAGCGGCGACACGCTGGAGGCCACGCTGGAGACCGAGGAGATCCAGCTGCAGCCGGGCCAGCGCAGCCACATCGACACAATCACACCCTTGACCGATGCCGACAGCATCTATGGCTACGCCAAGCTACGAGACCGCCAGAACGACGACCCCGTGAAGACGCCTGAGGTGGCGCTGGACGAGGCGGGGCATGTGCTGATCGATCGAACGGGGCGCTATGCCCGCTTTGGCTCCACCATCCCGGCCGGTGCCGAGTGGACCAAGGCGCAAGGCGTGACGGTGCGCCATGACCTCGCGGGCCATGCCAACCCGCTGTTCGAGGTGACGGCCACAGCACCCGATGACAGTCTGCTCTTGGACGATGGCGGCCTGATCCTGACCGACCACGAAGGGGCGGCGCTGGAGTACACGCCATGAGGTATCCGCTCCCTCAGATCGAGGCGGTCGGCGGCCTGATGGACTGGGGGCAGGATCTTTGTCGACGGCTGGAGAAGGACTACAAGCTGGTGATCGGCGGCCAGGTGACGCTCACGGCCTCGGCGACCTCGACCACGGTGGCCAAGCGTGGGGTCAAGCCGGGCGGGCGCATCCAGCTGACGGCGGCGAGCGCTGACGGGGCGACGATCGACACGCCCTACGTCAACCCCGAGGACATCACCGCCAACAGCTTTGTTATTTCGCATGCTTCGGATCTTTCGACCGATCGCGTGTTCTTCTACGAATTCCGGGAAGGGTGATGTGGCGGAAATTCGCGGCCAATTGGCGAGAGCAAGGCAAGGGAGGAACCCAACCGAGGGCATTCTATCCCAATACGGCTTTCTGCCGCGTAGCCGTCCCGTTGACGACATGGGCAACGTTTTCGGCCCTCTGGCACGCATGGGCGCACAGATGGCCGTCGAGGCGCTTCCTGGAGCTGGCGATGCCGCCGCTATCAGAGACAGTCAGGCAGCGGGTGCTATGATGGTCGATGCATTCCGGCAAGGTGAATATGGCGAGGCGCTGAAGCAAGGCGCTCTTGCTACGGCGCTCGGTCTCGGCGCGCTTCCCATGCTGCCAGCATTTGGAGGGATCATTAAGGCTTACCACGGCTCGCCGCATCGGTTCCATAAGTTCTCGATGGATCGAATCGGAGCCGGTGAGGGGAATCAGGCTTATGGTCATGGGCTGTATTTTGCGGAAAATCGTGACGTTGCTGATCTCTATCGAAGAGATCTTACCGAAGGGCAAGATTGGTTCACAATTCGATATGCCGATGGAAGAAAATTAGCAGGCGATGAGATTGATGATGATACGCTGAGAGCGGCAGGACTATTAGAGGATGCGCAAAGAACTGCTCCTTACCCTCATTTAGGGGCACATTATGCCAAAGACAGCCTAAGGCGAGGTCCGGGGTCGAACGAAGCTAAAGAGCGTATCTCAGGCATCATCGACGATCTCGATAAGAGAGGAGCAAGGTTTTCTTATGAGAAGCCAACAGGCGCTGTCTATGATGTCACCCTTTCCCCCGACCACGACGACCTCCTAGACTGGGACGCGCCGCTAAAGAAGCAGCCAAAGAAGATCCGAGACGGTATCAACCGCATCGCCAAGTCACTTTCTCCTGAAGCGATAGAAGATCTTGGCGGTGATCTTTCGTTGCTGACCGACGGTGATTTATCCCCATCAGAATTCTACGACACGCTGAGTTCATTATCAGGCGTCGGCGGCAATGCGCAGGCAAGTGAACTTTTGCGCGAGGCCGGCATTCCCGGCATCCGCTATTTCGACGGAAATTCACGAGCCGCTAAA
>JAAUYI010153194.1_pt1 | contig 12487 bp, 9 predicted proteins | sample 7278041 | NCBI WGS metagenome assembly JAAUYI01 (sample SAMN14350216, study PRJNA611818) | marine sediment metagenome | isolation source: surface marine sediment (0.6m) | place: French Polynesia: Moorea | collected 2018-08
CCGATGCCCTCCGCGGCCAGCTCGCCGCGCAGCGCCTCGCCCCAGATACGCACCGCCGCCTTGCTGGCGCAGTAGGCCGGCGCTCCCGGGAAGCCTCGGAAGGCGGCCAGCGAACTCATCAGGGCGATCTGGCCCCGGCCCCTGGTCTGCATCGCTTCGACGGCCGGGAGCACGGTGTTGCGCACGCCGTCCAGGTTGACCGCGAAGACCGCCTCGCTCTGGGCCCGGTCCTCGCCGCCGCCAGCGGTCCCGGCGGAAATGCCGGCGTTGGCGATCACCAGATCCAGCGGCCGTTCCCGGTCGAGCTCGGCGATCCAGGCGGCCATGGTCTCGGCGTCGGTGACGTCGCGCAGGGCGGCGGTCACCTCGGCCCCGGCGCCGCGGCAGAGCCCGGCGACCATGGTCAGGCGCGCCTCGTTGCGGCCGCTGAGGGCGAGCCGTACCCCCGGCGCCGCATAGGCCTTTGCCAGCGCGGCGCCGATGCCGCTGGAGGCGCCGGTGATCAGGATGCTGGTCGGGTCCTTGGTGGTCACGCTGCTGCCGCTCCCTCGCTTTGCATGTTCGGACCGGTCTCTAAGGGATCGGCCTCGCTTGTTGGCCCTCGGCGCCACGTATATAAAGGCCCGACTCCGGTTCCGGGACGATCCCGCGCCGCCCGCCGACAGGTGATCCAGCTTTGTCTCAGAGCCCCGCCCTTGCAAGCATGACCGGCTTCGCCCGCCACGAGGGCGGCGACGACGTGATGACCTGGGTCTGGGAGGTCAAGAGCGTCAACGGCCGCAATCTCGATCTCCGGCTGCGCCTGCCCCAGGGCTTCGAGGCCCTGGAGGCCGAGGTCCGCAAGCTGGTGCCGGAGCATCTGGCCCGCGGCAACGTGCAGATCGCGCTTGTGGTCGATCGCTCGCGCCTGCCGCTGCGCTACCGGGTCAACCGCGAGCTGCTGCAGCAGCTGCTCGGCCTGACCCAGGAGCTGGGCGACGATCTGCCGGCCGCGCCGCCGCGCCTCGACGGGCTGCTGGCGATCAAAGGGGTGCTGGAGCCCGAAGAGGACGCCGAGGAGGACGCGGTCGCCGAGGCCCGCAATGCGGCCATGCTGGGCGACCTGACCGCGGCGCTGGGCAAGCTGGCCTGCGCCCGGGCCGAGGAGGGCGCGCGCCTGGAGGCGGTCATTGCCGACCACCTCGAGGCTTTCGACGAGGTGGTCGAGGCCGCCGGCAAGAGCGCCGAGCTGCAGCCGCAGGCGTTGCGCGAACGACTTGCGCGGCAGGTCGCCGAACTGCTGGAAGCCTCGCCGGGCCTGCCGGAGGAGCGCCTGGCGCAGGAGGCGGCCCTGCTGGCGAGCAAGGCCGACGTCCGCGAAGAGCTGGACCGCCTGCGGTCGCACCTGGAATCCGCGCGCGACCTCATGAAGGCGGGGGGCGCGGTCGGCCGGCGCTTCGACTTCCTCTGCCAGGAGCTCAATCGCGAAGCCAACACGCTCTGCTCCAAGTCGGTCGACATGGACCTGACCCGCCAGGGCCTTACGATGAAGACCCTGGTCGACAAGCTGCGCGAGCAGGTCCAGAACATCGAATAGCCCGCGGTCCTTAAGTCCATGACCTCCGATTCCGTGACAGACGTCGAGATCAGGCGCCGTGGGCTGATGCTGGTGCTGTCCTCGCCTTCGGGGGCCGGCAAGACCAGCATCTCGCGGGCGCTGCTCGAACGCGACGGCAACCTTTCGCTCTCGGTTTCGGCGACCACGCGGCCGCAGCGCGCGGGCGAGACCGACGGCAAGGACTATCACTTCGTCGCGACCGAGGACTTCGAGGCGCTGGTCGCCGCCAACGAACTGCTGGAGCACGCTCGCGTCTTCGGGCATCTCTACGGCACGCCGAAGGCACCGGTCGAGGCGGCCCTTAGCGCCGGCCGCGACGTGCTCTTCGACGTCGACTGGCAGGGCACGCAGCAGCTCGCCGAGCGGGCGCGCGACGACTTGGTCAGCGTCTTCATCCTGCCGCCCTCGACGGCCGAGCTGGAGCAGCGCCTGCGCAGCCGGGCGCGCGATCCCGAGGACGTGGTTCAGGCCCGCATGGCCAAGGCGGCCGACGAGATGAGCCACTGGGCGGAGTACGACTACGTCATCGTCAACCGGGACTTCGAGGACAGCATCGTCGAGGTCCAGGCGATCCTGGCGGCCGAACGCCTGCGTCGCGATCGCCAGGTGGGCCTGGGTGCCTTCGTGAAGACCCTGACCGGCCGTCCCTAGACCGAACTCCGCTCGGAGAGTGCGCGGGCGAGGGCGCAGAACTCGTCGAGCGAGAGCTCCTCGGCCCGGCTAGTGTCCGCAACCCCGGCGGCGGCGAGCAGGCCCGCTGGATCGCCGCCCAGGGACTTGAGGCTCTGGCGCAGCATCTTGCGGCGCTGGCCGAAGGCGGCGGCGGTGACCCGCTCCAGCGCCGCCCAGGACACCGGATGCAGGGGTTCGACCCGAGGGCGCAGGGCCACCAGGGTCGAGGTTACCTTGGGCGGCGGGGTGAAGGCCTGGGGCCGGATGTCGAAGAGCGGCTCGACCTCGCAAAGCCACTGGGTGATCACCGCCAGCCGGCCGTAGGCACGTGTGCGCGGCGCGGCGGCCAGACGCTGCGCGACCTCCTTCTGGAACATCAGAGTCAGGGAGTCGTAGGTCTCCGGCGCCTCGAAGAGGTCACGCAGCCAGCGCAGCAGGAGCGGCGTCGAGACGTTGTAGGGCAGGTTGGCGACGATCCGGCGCGGTGCGGCTCCGAGCCGGGCGGTCTCGGCCTCGAGCGCGTCGGCCTCGATGACCTCGAGCCGGCCCGGGGCCGCCGCCGCCAGCTCGGCCAGGGCGTCCAGGCAGCGCCGGTCCTTCTCGATGGCGACGACCCGGGCGGCGCCGGCTTCGAGCAGCGCCCGGGTCAAGCCACCCGGGCCCGGGCCGATCTCGATCGTGGTGCCCCGGGACAGGTCGCCGGCGGCCCGGGCGATGCGGGCGGTGAGGTTGGAATCCAGGAGGAAGTGCTGGCCCAGGCTTTTGCGGGCCGAGAGGCCGTGGCGCGCGATGACCTCGCGCAGCGGCGGCAAGGCCGGTGCTTCGGCGGTCACGGCGGTCTCAGGCGGCCGAGGGCCGAGCGGGCGCAGCGCGGGCCGCCGCCATGTGCTCGGCGAGGCGCAGCGCCGCGATCAGGCTCTTCGGGCTGGCCCGGCCGCTGCCGGCGATGTCCAGGGCGGTGCCGTGGTCCGGCGAGGTCCGCACGAAGGGCAGACCCAGGGTGACGTTCACCGTCCGGTCGAAGTCCAGCGCCTTGACCGGAATGAGGGCCTGGTCGTGGTACATGCAGAGGGCGGCGTCGAAGTGTCGGCGCGCCGCCTCGTGGAACATGCCGTCGGCGGCCAGAGGGCCTTGAGCGTCGACGCCCTCCCGGCGCAGGGCCTCGACCGCCGGCGCGATGACCGCGGCGTCCTCCTGGCCCAGGCTGCCGCCCTCCCCGGCGTGGGGGTTGAGGCCGGCGACGGCGATCCGCGGCTCAGCGACGCCGAAGTCCTCGCGCAGGGCCTTTGCGGTGACGCGTCCGGCGTGGAGGATATCCTCGGTTCTCAGGCCCGCCACGGCCTCGCGCAGCGGCAGGTGGACGGTGACCGGCACGACCCGCAGCGACGGGCCGGCCAGCATCATGACCGGGGCCGATGCGAGCCCGGCCAGATCGGCCAGGAATTCGGTATGGCCCGGATGCCGGAACCCGGCCCGATAGAGGACGGCCTTGTGGATCGGGTTGGTGACCACGGCGGCGGCACGGCCCGCCTGGGTCAGGGCCACGGCCTCGCGGATGCTCTCCAGGACCGCCGGCGCGTTCGCGGCATCCGGCTCTCCTGGCGTGCCGACGATGCCTGACGTCAGCGGCAGGACCGGCAGTGCGCGCTCGAAGATCCCGCTTGCCTCCGCCGGGTCTGCGATGGCCTCGACCGCGACCGGCCAGCCGCAGCCCTCGGACAGGCGGCGAAGCCGGGCCGGGTCGTCGAGGACGAAGAAGGGGCCGACGCCGCTGTCCCGGCGCTCCAGCCAGGCCTGCAGGGTGATCTCCCCGCCGATCCCGGCCGGTTCTCCGGCGGTCAGGGCAAGCGGCTCTCGGATGCGGTTGGCCGTTTCCGGCCGCGCCATCAGATCCTCATTTCGACGTTGGCCGCCCGGCGCAGGTCGCGCAGGTGACGGCGCGACAGCATGTCGATGCGGTCGCGGCGCAGTCCGCTTTCGATCTTTTCGCGGTCGATGCCGTCCCCGCGCCGGCTGCAGACCATGAGGACCACGAAGCCGTCGTCGCGCTGGATCGGCCGGCTGGCCTGGCCGATGTCGAGGTTGGCCACCGCGTTGCGCAGATTGGTCGGCAGGTCGCCGACCTTGACTTCGCCCAGGTCACCGGACGCGCCGCCGAGCTCTTCTGCTTTCGCCGCCATGCTTTCGCAGCCGGCCAGCGTGCCGGCCATCTCGGCGGCCTCCGAGCGCACCGAAGCCGTGGTCTCGACGTCGGCCTCCTTGGACAGCGGCATGAAGACCTGCTTGAGGCCCAGCCATTCTTCGCCGGCGCTAATCTGCCGCGCTTGACGGAAGAAGACGACGTGATAGCCGGTGAGGCTGCGGATCGGACCGCCGATCTGGCCGGGACTCATCCGGGACAGGGCGTCGCTCAGCTCGCCGGGCAGCTGGGTTTCGCTGACCCAGCCGAGATCGCCGCCGACCGGCGCGGTGGCGCTCTGCGAGAATTGCCGGGCCAGGTCTGAAAAGCGCGCGCCCTGTTGAAGCTGATCGATCAGGCGCTGGGCGGAGCGGCGGATCTCCTCGTCCTGCGCCGGGTCATCGACGGCCAGGAAGATCTCGGCGACGAGCCGTTCGGTCTTGCCCTGGCCGGCCCGCTGCCGGGACACCGCGGCCTCGATCTCCTCTTCGCTGATCGTGACCTGAGGGTTCAGCTGGCGGGCGATCACGCCTTGCCAGGCAATCGTGGCCTTGAGCTGATCGGCCAGCGATTGGAGCATGACCCCGCGCTGCTGAAGCAGGCCGATGAACTCCTCCCGGCTGCGTTGGTTTTGCTCGGCGAGGGTGTCAATCGCGCTCTCGATCTCCTGCTTCGACACCTGGATGCCGAGGCGTTCAGCTTCCTGGAGCTGCAACCGTTCGTCGATCAAGTTGCGCAGGACTTGCCGTCCGAGTTTAGTGCGCGCCTCCCGGCTGGGCTCGAGCCCGGCTGCCAGCATGGCCAGCCGGACCCGCATCTCCAGGTCGAGAATGGAGATCACCTCGTCGTTCACGATCGCCGCCGCCCGCAAAGAATTCTGGGCGCCGGCCATCGAAGGGGTCAGCAGCAAACAGGTGATTGCCGCCAATGCCAAAAAGCGCCAAATCCGCTTCATCGCCCGCCTCGGCCAGAATCTGTCATGTCGATCTTGTCAGGTTTACGCCGCCCGACGGCAGTATATCGCCCTCCTGACCTCTGAACAACGTGTGCCGCCGCCTACAAGGGGTAGTGAATCCGGCCCGGCCGATCAATTGCCGCCGCCGACGCCGCCCAGGTGCTTGAAGGAGACGTTGACGAAGAAAGCGTCCTCTTGCTCCACGTCCCGGTCGTTGAAGAAAGACCGCTCGAAGGCCGCGCGAATGGCGAAGCACTCGTCCTCGTAGGTGATCCCGGCCTCCCAGGACAAGTCCTCGTCCTGCTCGATGTCGCGCCGGTGCGAGGCGAAGAGCGACCAATAGCGCCCGATCTTGGAGTTGATCCTGACCTTCAGTTCCTCGCGCTGATCGATGATCTCGTCGCCCGAGGCGAAGTCGTCGAGGAAGGTATAGGTGGCGTCCATGTTGAGGGCGTCCGGCCCGACCTTTGCGCTGATCTCGGAGCGTTTCAGGGAGAAAGTGTCCTTGTCGGCGCGGAAGCGGTAGGTCAGGTCGAGGAACTTGCGCGGCCGCAGCTCGACCCGGCCGACGACGTCCGAGAGCTTGTCCTCGACGCCGGAATCCTCCGGGAAGAGATCCTCCTGATCGACGTCCTGAAAGCGGTAGCTCTGGCCGATGAAGGCGGTGCCGTAGGCGCCTTCGTCGCCCATGATGCTCCATTTCAGGCCGTAGTCGACCCGCGGCCCGGGATCGACCCTGTCGACGCCGGGAAAGCGGTTCAGGCTGAAGAGGTTGGTGTCGTCGAACTCGAAGTCGATACTGTCCTCGTCGGGGATCTTGCGCGGGTTCCCGCCGTCCGGCGCGATCACCACCTGGGCGAGGGGTTCCACGATCTGGCTGAAGCCGGGATTGGACTGGACGAAGGGATAACGCCAGTTCAGCGCCAGCCTCGGGACCACCCGCCCGGTGAAGTAGTCCTTGGTGTCGCCCGGCGGGTTGACTTCCTCGCTGTTCGGGTCGTTGTCGTTGACCCAGTAGCCGTCGGCCGACACCAGGGCCCTGATCTCGTAACGGTCGCCCAGCGGCCCGGTGAAGGGCAGCTGCCATCCGCCCTCCATGGAAAACCGGTTGCTGTCCCGGCCGTCGGTCCGGGTCAGCACCAGCAGGTTGGTGTCCAGGCTCAGCGTGCTGTCCCAGACCAGCGGCTGGCTGAGGAAGTTGTAGTCGATCAGCGGGCTGATGATCGGGGTCTCGCCGTCGTCGTCGCCGTCCTGCAGGCCTTGATAGAGGAAGTTGTTGACCGAGAGGTAGTTACGGCCCCGGAAGCCCTCCGCGAAGAGGCGGCTGGTCAGGTCGCCCTCGTCGGAGAACTTGTAGACCCGAAGATAGGTGTCGTCGGAGGCCCGATTGGCATCGAGGCCGACGCGCCAGGTGTCGTCGACGTCGAATCGTACCTCGGCGTCGACGTGACCGCGGAAGACGTCCCGGTCGACATCGCCGACCTTTTCCTCGCGGTCGGCCACGGTGCCGCTGCCGGTGAACTCCAGCTCTCCGCTGCGGAAGGCCTCCCGGTAGGTGCCGACGAAGACCGGGTTCTCCTTAGTGGAGAAGATCGGCGCGATGGTCAGATCCCGGTCCGGCGCGATGTTCCAGAAGATCGGCGTCTGGGCGGTGAGGCCGAGCCTTTCCGAGCGTCCGAAGGTCGGGGCCAGAAATCCCGTCTTCCTCTGAACCGTCGGGTCCGGATGCTCGAAGTAGGGGGTGTAGGCCACCGGCACGCCGTAGATCTCCAACCAGGCGTCGTGATAGCGGATGCTCTGCTCGTCCTGGTCATGGATGACCCGCTCCGCCTTGAGCTGCCACAGCGGCGGCCGGGTCGGGTCGTCCCGGCAGAGCTCGCAGGGACTGAAGACGCCCTTGTTGACCTCGGTGAAGTTGCCCACGGTCCGCTGGCCGTTGGCGCCGGCCAGCCGAGAGCGATCGGTCATCAGGATCCGGATGTCGCGGATGAAGGCTTCGCGCAGATCGCCGGTCACCTCGGCGAACTCGGCGAAGATGATCTCGCCGCTGGGTTCGACCAGGCGCACGTTTCCGGATGCCGTGACCACGTCGCTGCGCATGTTGTAGCTGATCGAATCGGCCTGCAGGACGCGGTCGTTCTGGGTGATCTCGACGTTGCCCTTGGCGACGACGATTCCGAGGTTCTCGTCGAAGCTGATTTCCTCGGCCTGGATCAGGGCCGGGATATCCGGGGAGGGCAGATCCTGAGCCCGCGCGGGACAGGCGGCGACGCTCAAGAGCGCAACGAGACCGAGACTCCTCAGGCTCCTCCACATGGGCGGAGCTAAACCGCGCTCGTTGTCGAGAGCATGCGTCCCCCCTCGCGTTTCTTCGGTCATTGCCGTCTGGCTGCCGATCTTGGACCCGCTTTCGGGTCGTCGAAAAGACAGACGATATCGCAGGGAAGTGCAAGCACAAATGATTGGCAATCAAAGGAAATTCCAACAAGGTCACAATTCGGCGCTTGACCTCGGCAGCATTGACACCAACGGGGCTCAACCGCTATCGCAATAGTCATAGGCCGTGACCCCCGCTTCGCGCCGGAGCCCGGAACGACATCTCAAGAGGATTCACATGAAAGTCTCCTTCGCCGCCGTCACCCTGCCGAAGTCCGGCGCTTTGGCTGTCCCAGTACAGGAGGGGCGCAAGCTGCTTCCGACCGCCGCTCAACTGGACAAGCAAACCGGCGGGGCCCTGACGCGCGCCATGTCGGGAAACCGCTTCGAGGGCAAGTCGGGGGAGCTCCTCGAGATCCTGGCGCCGGCGGGGATCGACAACAGCCGGGTCCTGCTCTACGGCCTCGGCGATCCGAAGAAGCTGGTCGACCGCGACCTTCAGGATGCGGGCGGCAGCCTGGCGGCGAAGCTGAATGCCGCCGGCGAGAAGGCCGCCGCGGTCGTCGTCGAGGCCCCGGGCCGCAGCAAGGGTGCCTGGGCCGCCAACTTGGGCTATGGCGCGCTCCTGGCGTCCTACCGCTTCGACAAGTACAAGACCAAGGAGCCGGCCAGCAAGAAGCTCAGCCTGGCGAAGCTCTCGGTCCTGACCGCGGAAGCGACCGACGCCCGCAAGCTGTTCCGGGATCTGGAGGAGATCGCGGCTGGCGTGTTCATGACCCGCGACCTGGTGTCCGAGCCGGCCAACGTGCTTTACCCGGCCGAGCTGGCCGCGCGCGCCAAGGCGCTGACCAAGCTCGGGGTGAAGGTGCAGGTCCTGGGCGAGGCGCAGATGGCGAAGCTGGGCATGGGCGCGCTGCTCGGCGTCGGCCAGGGCTCGGCGCGGGAGTCGCAGCTCCTGGTGATGCGCTGGGACGGCGCGCCCAAGGCGAAGGACAAGCAGCCGATCGCCTTCGTCGGCAAGGGCGTCTGCTTCGACACCGGCGGCATCTCGATCAAGCCCTCGGCGGGCATGGAGGACATGAAGTGGGACATGGGCGGCGCCGGCGTCGTGGTCGGTCTGATGCGGGCCCTGGCCGGCCGCAAGGCCAAGGTCAACGCGGTCGGCATCTGCGGCCTGGTCGAGAACATGCCCTCGGGCAAGGCGCAGCGCCCGGGCGACATCGTCACCACGGCCTCGGGGCAGACCGTCGAGGTCCTGAACACCGACGCCGAGGGCCGGCTCGTCCTGGCCGACGCTCTCTGGTACGTGCAGGACAAGTTCAAGCCGCGCGCGATCGTCGACCTGGCGACCCTGACCGGCGCGATCATCGTCGCCCTGGGCAGCGTCCATGCCGGGATGTTCTCGAACGACGACGCGCTCTCCGATCAGCTGGCGACCGCCGGCAAGGAGGTCGGCGAGCTGGTCTGGCGCCTGCCCCTGGGCAAGGACTACGACAAGGCGATCGACACCGAGGCCGCCGACATGAAGAACATCGGCAACCGCGAGGCCGGCTCGATCACCGCGGCCCAGTTCCTGCAGCGCTTCGTCGACAAGGACCTGCCCTGGGCGCACCTCGACATCGCCGGGGTCACCTGGTCGAAGAAGGGCAAGCCGACCGCGCCCAAGGGCGGGACCGGCTTCGGGGTCCGGCTGCTCGACCGCCTGGTCGCGGCCCACTACGAAGGCTGACGGCGACGTCGGAAGGGAAGATCCGGGCGCAATGACCGAGGTGCGCTTCTACCACCTGACCCGAACGCGGCTTGAGAACGCCCTGCCGCAGATGCTGGAGAAGACCCTGTCCCGGGGTCAGCGCGCGGTGGTGCGGGCCGGCTCGGAGGAGCGGGTCGAGGCCCTGAACAGCTGGCTTTGGACCTACGGCGACCGGACCTTCCTGCCGCACGGCTCGGCCAAGGACGGCTACGCGGCCGAGCAGCCGGTCTGGCTTACGATCGCCGAGGAGAACCCCAACGGCGCGCAGGTCCTTTTCCTGACCGACGGGACCGCCTCGACCCGGCTCGAGGACTTCGAGCTCTGTGCCGACCTCTTCGACGGCAATGACGAGACTGCGGTCACGGCCGCGCGCGCCCGCTGGACCGCCTGCAAGGAGGCCGGCCACGCCGTCACCTACTGGCGCCAGACCGAACGCGGCGGCTGGGAACAGGCGGGCTAGGACTCCGCCTTTCCCGGGCGCGCCGGGCGCAGCTCCGCCTCACGGTAGATGATGTAGACCCCGCTGGCGATGACGATGGCGACGCCGAGCCAGATGTTCGGCGCCGGCAGCTCGCCCCAGACGAAAAGGCCGAAGAGCACCGCCCAGACCATCGCCGTGTAGTCGAAGGGCGCCAGGATCGAGGCCTCGGCGCGGCGGTAGGCGGCGGTCAGGACCAGCTGTCCCAACCCACCCAGGACGCCGACCGTGGCGAGCAGGACAAAGTCGGTGAGGCCGGGCGTCACCCAGTAGAAGGGCACGACCGCGCCGGTCACCAGGGTCGAGATGATCGTGTAGTAGATCACGATGGTGGTGTTGCTGTCGGTCCGGGTCAGCTTGCGCACCTGGATCACCATCAGGGCCAGGAAGAGCGCGGTGGCCAGGGGCAGCAGCGCCGCCGGCTGGAAGACCCCGACCCCGGGCCGGACCATGACCAGGACGCCGAGGAAGCCGACGCCGACGGCGGTCCAGCGCCGCGCCCGCACCACCTCGCCGAGCAGGGGCAGGGAGAGGGCGGTGACGAAGAGCGGGGCGGCGAAGGTGATCGCGGTCGCGTCGGCGAGCGGCAGCAGGGCCAGCGACCAGAAGAAGCAGCCCAGCGCGACGAGCCCGAAGAGGCTGCGCAGCGCATGGCCGCCGAGGCTCCGGGTGCGCAGCGACCCGGCCCAACCGCTGCGCAGGACCAGGGGCGCGAGCGGTAGGAACGCGAACACGCTGCGGAAGAACATCAGCTGTACGGTCGAGTAGTCCGGGCTCAGCCACTTCACCACCGCGTCCATGGCCGAGAGCAGGGCCATGGCCAGGGTGATCAGCCCGATGCCCTGCAGGGTCTCGAGCCGCGGCACAGCCACGCTCGCGGCGTTCGGCACCTGGGAGTCATGTTTGGTGGCGGTCATCTGCCGGGTCGCCTCACCGAGTCGTATCCGGCCACGCTAGCGGCTTCGGCGACGCGGCGGCAGTGCCGATCGCGCAGGCCAGCTGCGGTCGCGCCGCAGGGCTCACCGGGATCAGGCGCTGCCGTCGGCGCCCTCCAGCGCCGCCTGGGCGTCCAGCCAGGCCTCTTCCTCGCGGGCGACCGCGGCGGCGATCTGGCCGTGCCGGGTCTGCAGGTCGACGACCTCGGCCTTGGCGCCGTCGTAGAGCCCGGGCTCGGCGAGGCGCGCCTCCAGCTCCTGCTTCTCTGCCTGCAGGCGGGCCAGGCGCTCCTCGGCCTGACGCACCGCCTTGCGCAGGCTGGCCAAGGAGGCGCGGCTCTGGGCGGCGCGCTGGCGCTTCTTTTTCTTGGAGGCACGGGCGTCGGGACGCTGCGTCGCCTGCCTGGCCTCGGCCCGCTCGCGGCGGCGCTGGGCGGCGAGCAGGGCGCGGTAGCTGTCCAGGTCGTCGTCGAAGACCTCGATGCGGCCGTCGCGGACCAGCCACAGCCGATCCGCCACCAGCTCGATCAGGTGCGGGTCGTGGGTGACCAGCACGATCGCGCCGGGGAAGTCGTTGAGGGCCTGGATCAGCGCCTCGCGGGCGTCGATGTCCAGGTGGTTGGTCGGCTCGTCGAGCAGCAGGATTTGCGGCGCGCTGCAGGTCATCAGGGCGAAGAGCAGCCGCGCCTTCTCGCCGCCGGAGAGCTCGCCGGCCGCGGTCTCGGCCTTGTCGCCCGACAGGCCGAAGGCGCCCAGGTGCCCGCGCAGGCGGGTCTCGTTGTCCTTGGGCCGCAGCTCGGCCAGGTGGGCCAGGGCGCTGCGGTCGTAGGACAGGGCCTCGGCCTGGTCCTGGGCGAAATAACCGTGGCGCAACTTGCTGGAGCGGACCACCTCGCCGGACTCCGCGGCGAGCTCCCGGGCGAGCAGGCGCATGAAGGTCGACTTGCCGTTGCCGTTGGCGCCGAGCAGGGCGATTCGGTCGTCGCTGTCGATCCGCAGCCTCAGGCCTTTGAGGACCGGATGGCCCGGGGTGTAGCCGACCGCCACGTCGTGCAGGGCGACCAGCGGCGGGGGCAGGGCCTCCGGCTCGGGGAAGGCGAAGCTAGGCACCTGTTCCTCGACGACCGCGGCGATCGGCTGCATACGCGCCAGCGCCTTGAGCCGCGACTGCGCCTGCCGGGCCTTGGAGGCCTTGTAGCGGAAGCGGTCGACGAAGGCCTGGATGTGCCGCCGCTGCGCCTCCTGGCGGGCGTTGAGCGCCGCGACCCGGGCCAGGCGGGCGCGCCGGGTCTCCTCGAAGCGGTCGTAGTTGCCGTTGTAGAGGGTCAGCCCGCGGCCCTCCAGGTGGACGATCTTCTCGGCCACCGCGTTCAGCAGGTCCCGGTCGTGGGAAACCAGGATCAGGGTGCCGGGATAGGTCTTGAGGTAGCCCTCCAGCCAGAGCGAGGCCTCCAGGTCCAGGTGGTTGGTCGGCTCGTCCAGCAGCAGCAGGTCGGGGGCCGAGAACAGCAGGGCCGCCAGGGCGACCCGCATGCGCCAGCCGCC
>JAAUYI010139949.1_pt1 | contig 12475 bp, 10 predicted proteins | sample 7278041 | NCBI WGS metagenome assembly JAAUYI01 (sample SAMN14350216, study PRJNA611818) | marine sediment metagenome | isolation source: surface marine sediment (0.6m) | place: French Polynesia: Moorea | collected 2018-08
ATGGCATCAAGTGTTCCATCGGCCAATGCCCGACGAATCTCATCCCGGTCAGCGGCTGAGCGTAAAGGCGGGTTCATTTTTGCATTGGTGTTATATCCTTCCACTGCTTCATCGGTAAGCGTAAAATAATGGGGAGCCGTTTCTGCACTTACTTTGACGCCCTGTTTTTTGGCGGCGCGGATTAATTCCAGTGAATCTGCTGTACTTACGTGAGCTATATGGATAGCGATGCCAGTCAGCTTGGCAAGGGCAATTTCACGATAGACCATGATGCTTTCAGCTGCAGCTGGAATACCTCTGAGGCCAAGACGGGTGGAGACCTCGCTTTCATTCATGCAGCCGTTTCTGCTGAGGTAGCCTTCCTCAGAATGAGAAATAACAAGCATATTATAGCTTGCCGAGTATTCCAGAGCACGGCGCATCAACTGGCTGTCCATAACTGGCAGTCCATCATCGCTCAGGGCAACGGCACCAGCAGATTTCATTTCACCGAATTCAGCTAGTCCCTGACCTGCACTTTTGCTGCTTATGGCACCAACGGGATAAACCCTGGCGTCACAATCTCTCGCTGCTTCTACAATAAAACGGGTGACGGAAGCTCTATCATTGACCGGTTTGGTGTTTGGCATGCAGGCAACAGCAGTGAATCCGCCTATGGCAGCAGCCCTTGTTCCTGAAAGGATAGTCTCTTTATACTCTTCTCCTGGCTCCCGAAGGTGAACATGCATGTCGATGAGCCCTGGGGCAATCCATTTGCCTTGAAGGTCAAGGACCATTGCTTCGGAAGGAATTTCCTGTTGTCCCCTTGCTATTTTACCGTCTACCACCCACAAATCCCTGTTATCCTTGTCAATATCATTGGCGGGATCGATCAAACGACCGTTTTTGAGAATGATAATACTCATTTTAGCTCTCACTGTTACTGGTTTTGTCTCCGCCCATAACCAGGTAGAGTAGGGCCATGCGAACAGCGACACCGTTTGTAACCTGGTCCAGGATGACCGACTGTGGTCCATCGGCAACATCAGGATTCATTTCCACCCCTCTATTGATGGGGCCCGGGTGCATCACCAGAGCGTCAGGTTTGGCATTTTTGAGGAGTTCTTTGTTGATACCAAAGTGAACGGCATATTCACGCAAGGAGGGGATCAACGGATCGTTTTGTCGCTCCTGCTGGATACGCAGAGCCATGACCACATCTGCATCTTGTACCGCCTTGACAGGTGACGAACAGACCTCAGCACCAAGTTTTTCTATACCCGGAGGTATGAAAGTGGCAGGTCCCGCGAGATAAACCGAGGCTCCCATTTTGGTGAATCCGAGGATGTTTGAACGTGCCACCCTGCTATGGGTAATATCGCCTATGATGGCAACCTTTAAACCATTAATTTCACCTTTGTGTTCTTCTACGGTCATCAGGTCTAGAAGGCCTTGACTTGGGTGCTCATGGGTGCCATCACCTGCATTAATTATCGAAGCATTTATGTGTTTTTTGAGAAGGTGGGGGGCTCCTGAAAACCCATGGCGCATCACAATGATATCAGGATTCATCGCTTCAAGATTTCTGGCCGTGTCGATCAGCGATTCCCCTTTGGTGGCCGAACTCATCGAAGAGGAGATGTTGAACGTGTCGGCGCTCATACGTTTGGCAGCGATTTCAAAGGATACTCTGGTTCTCGTGGAGGGCTCAAAAAAAATATTGATGATTGTTTTGCCACGTAGAGTGGGAACCTTTTTGATGGCTCGGTTGGAAATCTCCTTAAATGACTTCGCCGTGCTTAAGATGTGGGCAATGTCCTCAGGGGAAAACTGTTCTATGCCAAGTATGTGATGGTGCTTGAATAGATAGTCAGTAGTCAACCCGTTCACCAGCGCAGAGATTGATATAATTAATGGATGATATCAGCAAGTCGCCCCCAGCGGACGGAGGTCAGCCGGTCAAAAGATAACAGGGGCTCTTTGATATTCCACGACCAGTATATAATAAATGCTTTGCCGAGGATATCTTTTTGATCAACTACCCCCCAGAATCGACTGTCGTGACTATTATCCCGGTTGTCGCCCATGACAAAAAACTTGCCCTCGGGAATGGTGACGGTTGAAAGATTATCCCGGGGGTTGTCCGGTATTATAACTTCACTCATGTAGTGTGCATAGGGGTCTTCAATGGGTTTACCATTTATATACACCTGCTTGTTTATTATCTTAAGTTTCTCCCCCGGCAGGCCGATAACTCTTTTAATGTAATCGACGGATCTGTCCTGTGGATACTTAAAAACAATTACGTCGTTACGTTCAGGGACTTTAATGGGTATTAGGGTGGTACCTCTTATGGGGATTTTTACACCATAGATAAATTTGCTGACCAGGAGATGATCGCCAACCTGCAAGGTTGGTAGCATTGACCCTGAAGGAATTTTAAAAGCCTGGATGATAAACGTTCGAATGATAATAGCCAGGAGAATGGCGATGGCAAATGCTTCGATATATTCGCGTAATGTCGATTTTTTCTTATTAGTATCACTCACCTGATGCTCCATCGTAAGGTGGCTTGGCAATGGTAGGGTTCAAATTTTTCGACAAAGCTACTGTATTCAACGTTTAATTACAAGTTGGATTAGCAGATTTTTCATAAAATCGGGTACATCCTTGGGAATTGAGTAAATGTTCAATTAATACAATATACAGAGTAATTGCGTTGTGATTTTGCTACATATAGTATTAAATCGTAAAACTTGTTGTTGTGGGTTTCAGTAAACCCCTGTTTAAAAACGAAAAAATGTAAAAAAATTTGTACTGATTGCTTGACAAAACTATTTTTTTGTGTCCTTAATATAGTTCACACGGCTGCATTTCTAGCGTAATGTGGGGGTGTTGGCGTTAGTATAAAAAACCGTAAAAAGAATCTTGTGGGTGCATATAAACCATGAAATTGCCGTTTGTCTCCAGAGAACAGTTGGTTGTCGGAGTGGATATTGGCTCCCATGCTGTAAAGGTCTGTGAATTTAAGAAAACAGATAAGGGATATCATGTTCTCGCTCTTGGTAGTGCGGTCATCCCTGAAGGCGCAGTGGATGATGGTACACTGGAAGATCCAGAGAAAGTAGGTGAGATAATTGCAGATCTGTTCAAGAACCTCAACATCAAAAATAAGAAGGTAGGGTTCTCCATATCAGGCTATTCCGTTATTGTTAAAAAAGTTAATCTGGCCGTGATGGACGATGAGCAGCTAGAAGAATACCTCATGCTCGAAGCGGAGCAGTATATTCCTTTTGATATAAGTGATGTGTATCTGGATTTCCAGGATTTGAAAACGAATACTCCTGAAAACGACAGAACGGATGTAATGCTGGTTGCTGCAAAAAAAGATATCGTTGATGATTATCTCGAGATGCTTAAGAACATCAATCTCCAACCAGTAATTGTGGATGTGGACGGTTTTGCGTTGGAAAACACCTACGAGACGAACTACGAAAAGTCGGATAACGTCGCGCTTGTTGACATTGGCGCATCGAAGATGAATATCAACATACTCTCGAAAGGTGTTTCCGTAGTTGCACGGGATATCGTTGTCGGGAGTCGCCAATTAACCGAACAAATCCAGGGTGCCTTTGAAATGGAATACGATGAGGCCGAGGCACTAAAGCTTGGACAAATTCCTGCCGAAGATAAACAGGAAGAGATGGAAGAGATTTTTTCATCTACCTGCACCCAATGGGTACTGGAGATCAAGAAAGCAATCGATCTCTATCATTCAAACAACCCTGATGCTCCTCTCTCCCGTCTGGTTTTGAGCGGAGGTGGGGCAAAAGTTGTGGGGTTGGCAGAATTTCTCGAAAGCGAGACCTCTCTTTCGGTTGAACTTTTTAACCCATTCAGCAATATGAGCTTTAACAAAAAGAAAATCGACGCCGATTACCTTGAGAGGGTAGGTCCGGAAATGGCCATTGTCTCCGGAATAGCAATTCGACCTTCAGTCATTTAGCCCGCAACTGTAAAGCTGAGCACGGTAAAAATTATGTTACGTATCAACCTGCTACCCATTAGGCAACTGAAGAAAAGAGCCAAGGCACGAAATCAAATCCTTGGTTTTGTGATGATATTTCTGGCGGTTCTGGTGATTTTAGGGTTTGTCGGTTTTATTCAGGTCGGTCAAATCCAAAACGTTCAGGCGTCAATTGCTGATCTCAAAAGAGAAGAACAACGCCTGGCCCCAATCATTCGTGAAGTTGATCGTCTTACCAAGCAAAAGGAAGAGCTGCAGAATAAGATTGATATCATCAAGAAACTTCGCCGTGAATCCTCGCTGACGGTCCATATTATGGACGAGGTTGCCAGGATAATCGATAATGAACGAATGTGGTTGAACACTTTCAGCCAGACTGGTAGTTCTCTGCAGTTGACGGGCATAGCTCTAGATAACCAGACCGTGGCTCAGTTTATGGATGCTTTGAAAGAGTCGATATATATAAAGAGTGTTCAATTGAGCAGCTCTACATTGAGCCAGGTTGCCAATCGGAATTTCAAAAATTTTTCTCTCTCATGTCAGGTAGGATTTCCCAAGAAAGAGACAAAGACAGTGAATGAAGCCGAACAACAAAAATAAGATCCAGCAGTGATGATATGAGTAAATTTCAGAGTAACATCGAAGACTTTCTAGATAAGAAGTATATTCCTTTAGAGTCGAAAATTAAAATCATTCTGGCTGTTGGCCTGTTTCTTCTGCCATTGTTGATCTTCTATTTTGTTATTTTCAAACCTAATCTTGATGAGCTGGACAGATTGGATAAGCAAAAAATAGCCCTTGAGAAAAAACTTGAACAAGTAAGACAAAAGGCACGAAATAGAGAGCGGTTGCAAAAAGAATTGGAAGAAACAATGGTTGTTTTCGAGCAAACATCCAAACTGTTGCCCAAGGAACAGGAAATACCACAGCTATTGCGTGATATCTCTGCGCTGGGACGAAATGCAGGGCTCGATTTCCTGGCATTTAAACCAGGGGCGGACAGGCCTAAGGATTTCTACGCAGAAATTCCAGTCAGTATAAATTTAAAAGGGCCATATCATAATCTGGGTTTCTTTCTTGATCAGGTCAGCAAGCTAGATCGTATTGTAACAGTCGACAATATTAAAATGGGTGGACCACAGATGGATGCAGGTGAAATGCTCCTTGCTTCCAGTTGTAATTTGATGACCTATAGATTTACCAATGTTGAGTTACAAAAAGATGATGAGAAGAAGGGTAAAAAGAAAAAAAGAAACAAGAAAAACAAAAAGTAAACATAGGGTGGGTTAAATCAAATGGTTGTAGGAAAAAATTTCAAGAAGATCCGGTTACTTATTTTAAGAACCGCGATACTTTCTATCATAATCTATCCAGTTACCGCTTTAGCAGTTGGGGAGTCTGCGACCACCTCTGAAGATGGCAATGTTGCTAATGACATCGAGTTGACGTTTGAGGTTAAAGAGGGTGATTTTGAATATGAAATTGAAAATCGTCCGGATCCATTTGTCCCTTTTTACACCGGAGAGACCAACACTCAGCCGGAAGTTGATCCAAATGAGATAGTTGAAGTGGAGAAGCGACTTACTGGTATGCAGCTTTTCGAACCTGGTCAGCTCACTCTAGTTGGTCTGATGAAAGTACAAAATAGATATGTAGCTATGGTCGAGGATTTTAAAGGTCAAGGCTACATAATCAAGGAAGGCACGAAAATAGGAAGACGAGGGATTGTCAAAGACATTATCCCTAATAAAGTTCTCATTGAAGAAGTAGCGGTGACTCGAGCAGGAAGAGAACTACGAAATGAAATAGTCATGGCTTTAAGGAAAGAGGGAGAAGAGTAAAAAATGTATTCTAGGCGTGTTTCAACTCATCTGGCCATTTTCTTAGCGTTTTGCTTGTTAAACATATTCTCTATAGAATATGCGCATGCAGACGAGACGGGGACAGCGTTTACCTTACGCGATGTAACCACTGAAATAACAGACAACACCATGCTTGTTAGATTAGTGGGAGATTCAGCCCCGGCGTATACATCGAGGGAACTCTATGACCCTTATCGATTGATCGTCGACATAGCAGAGCTAAAAACAGATCAAAATTTAAAAATAGACAATCTTCTACCCGAAAATCAGTTCACTCAGCTACAAACCAAGGTGGTAAAGGGATTAGAACCAGAGATAACAAGGTTTATTTTTACCATCCAAGAAGGATACAGGCAGAAAGTTGAGAGACAACAGAATGATTTGTTAATCTCTATATTACCTGCTTCCACAACCGGAGAGAAACTTGCTGCCCAGCTTGAAAGCACAGAATCTTCAAGTGAAGGAAGCTCTGGCGGGAGTTCTTCAACAATAGTAGCTGGAGCTAAAATTCGTGAGCTAATAGAATCCACAGCGGAAACTGTGGACTCTGGGGAGACCACCTCACCTGGTGATGAGCTTGTTCAAAATTTTGATTTCGCTGGATATAAGCGGGAAAGAATATCTATTGATTTTTATAAAATTGATTTGCATAACGTGTTTCGATTGTTTCGGCAGGTCAGTGGTTTGAACCTGATCGTTGATGAAGGCGTATCCGGTTCTCTAACTCTGGCGCTCAACGATGTACCGTGGGATTTTGCTCTCGATATTATCCTAAACCTCGCTGATCTCGAGAAGGAAGAACGTTTTAATACTATTATTATATATCCCAAAGAAAAGGCATTTGATTGGCCGGAAAGGGCTGCCGACAATCTCAGTTTCGAGACAAACCTGGACGTGATTGAGCAAGAAGCACTTATTATCGAGCAATCGGCCAAGCAGCCCAAGGAGATCATGCAGGCCAAAGATTTGATTCGCAAAGCTCGTCAAAAAGAAAGCACCAATGATTTTGAAGATGCTGTTGAATTATATGAGCAAGCGGCGCAGTTGTGGCCTTCCAATGCAAAGTTAACCAGTAAATTGGCGGCAATCTATATGGTTCGTCTTGGGATGAACGCTAAGGGAGTGTATTACGCCAAAAAGAGCCTTGAGGTAGAGCCGGACAATCATAATGCCGCTCTCTATGCAGCTATTGGTAATGCCAATATGAATAAGGTTCAGGAAGCCGTTGAGTATTTTGATCGGAGCATTAGCGGTACTCCGCCAATGAAGGAGGCGCTTGCTAGTTTCGCAGCCTTCTCTGAAAACAACGACAGATTGACCGCCGCAATTAGACTTTATGATAAATATCACTCAATTTACGGGCAAACCGTTAATACCATGGTGGCCAAGGCCAGGATTTATGACAAGTTAGGCCAAACAGCTCGGGCCAACTCAGAATATCAAGCACTATTAAACTCAGGTTTTAGACTGGATATTGGCCTAAAAAGATATGTCCAAAGCAGATTGGCTGAAGCAGGGCAATAGATTATTGGTAGGTAACTTTCCTAAGGAAAAATGAGATTTGTTATAATTAACAACTTACGTTCAAGAGGTAATTCATGAAGTACATCAAGTCTATCCTTCAGGTCAGCGGGTTGCTGCTGCTTCTGGTACTCTTTTCCTCCTGTGGTACAAAAAATGAGGCAGCTGAAGAACAGGCAGCTATGGAGCCAAGCATAACTCCGGAAGTAATTGAGAAAAAGCCTGCCAAGCCAACATTACCCAGACGCTTTCAACAACCGGCTTATATGATTGGGGAAGAAATTCAATTGGCTCCTGTTGAGGAGGGTGATGACGTAACTTTGAAAGTCGGAGCGACAATCCGATCAACGACTGGCCCGCAACCGCTCTGGGATATTACTAAGCGACTTGCTGCCATGAAGGGTATGAACGTATCATGGGAGAGTGATGTCGATCAGAACGTGCTTGTTGATGTTGATATCAGCGCCAAGGATGACTTTTATAAGGCGATAGACAATCTCTTGCGTCAAGTGGATTATTACCACGAAATGCAGGGTGATACCATTGTGGTCAAATATCGTGAAACCAAGAAGTACCAGGTAGGCATGCCCTACACCAAACAGCTGTATGAAACTGGTACAGGAGGTGACGTACTAGGTGGTGCCAATGCTGAGACCAATGTTGAAGGGACAATTCGACTAGACTCAAAAGGCAACGAGTATGATATCTGGGCAAATATAGAGGAAAACCTCAATGCCATTCTTGATGTTTGGACAACCGAGGAAGTAACGGAAGTTAGTGAGTCAGATGCGGATGGCGAAGGTAGCGGTGACAGTGGCACTGCGATGGAAGATGGAGATGAAGAGGTAACCGTCGCAGCTGGCACAAGAAGAAGGTCAGGAACTCAGAACCTTTACATAATTGACAAAAATATCGGACAGATAACAGTAACTGCACCTCGACCGCTTCTTGAAAAAGTTGATGACTATATCTCATCTCTCAAAGATCATCTCTATAAGCAGATATCCATCGAAGCTAAAATCATAGAAGTCATCACAAATTCCGAGTCCACTATCGGTATAAACTGGGATCAGGTTCTAAAGAACCTCTCCATTACGGGTTCATTTGATCTTGGTGGGGCCAGTGGCATTATTTTCTCTAATGACTCGTCAATTGCTACCAATGATATACTCACATCTGTAGGAATAAATGATACAGCCTGGAGCGCATTTATAAGCGCTCTGGATGAGCAGGGTGAGACCAAGGTTCTCTCAAATCCTAAAATTAGCGTTCTCAATGGTCAGCCAGCCCTAATCAGTGTCGGTCGTAATATCACTTATATTGAGAGTATAGAGACAGAAACAGATAATGACACGGATGTCACTACGTTTACTGTTAATACTGACAGACTTCTCTCTGGAATAGGGATGGCCCTTACTGCAACAGTAATTAAAGATAATGAAGTAATTATGAATTTAGTACCCGTCGTCTCAGAGTTGGAGGGCAATGATGTAAATAATACCGCAATTGGGAATGAGGGAGGTTTTGTTGCGCTACCCGTCATAAATATACGTGAAATTAGCACTACTGTAAAAGTTAAAAGCGGTGAAATGCTGGTGATAGGTGGTCTAATCAGCAGCGATGAAGATAATACCAGTAATTTTGCTCCAGGAATGAGAAATGTTCCTCTAATCAAATACCTGTTTGGATATGAACAGAAGCAGAAGTTCAACAGAGAGTTGATAATACTGCTGAAACCCGTTGTAATATAAATACATAAGATTTTAAGAGATAATGCTCTATAATTGTTACAATTTTGCAGGGAGAAGAAAATGCAGAGGCTGAAATATTTAGCAATCATCGTTTTTGCACTGATACTTACAGGTTGCGGTCAAAAAGTTGAAAAACAGATTAATTTGAAATACCAGGCTGTCGATGCACCAGCAATGGGGATGAACATAGTCATATTACCCTTTGCTGATTATACCAATTCTAATGACATAGGATCGGCTTTTCGTCGAAATCTGCTACTAAATGAAGCGCTCATGGATTGCCTGACCGTTCAAGGTTTTGGCATGCCTGTCTCAGAAGACGTCTTTCAATACCTGGTTGATGAGGGCATAATAAAGATTGCAGACTATAAAAAAACGACAAATGTATCCTTGCGAAATGAGCTGGAAAACGACTGGTCTGAAATAATGAAAGACTCGCTACGGCATTACATACGCCAGCAGGAGATGTTGCAGGCTGCTGAAGTTGACGGAGCTCCTGGGACTCATGCCTTGGATACTACAGAAATCATTAAACTCGGTAGGGAGTTTCAGGCAGACTATATTGTCCGTGGTCGCATTCTTGAGTTTGGTACCCGCCAAGATCACACCTGGGATCCAAGGAGACGTGGTTTGCTGCCGGTAATAAGTGGCGGAACAGCGCAGGCTCTTTTTGGATTTGCCGGGTCTGAAAGCTATGACACGGTTAACCAGATAGTGTCTACCGCGCTTCTTGGTGTTGGCATTGGCAGTCTTATTGACGACTGGCCTGCCGATGATGATAATCTTTTTGGCAGTGGTGATAATTTAATTACCGATAATGAAGCGGCCTGGGGTGTAATTGGCGGAACTGCGGGCTACCTGGGTTCCAAAAGTGGCCGACTTGACCAAGCTGTTGTTCGCATCAGAATGTGGGTGCAGGAAGCTTCCTCTGGTCAGGTTGTCTGGACCAACAGTGCTATGGTCAGGGTTGCTCCGGAAACAGTATACTCAGATGGTCAATACGATGATCTCTTTAATACAGCAATTGATAAGGGTGTTACTTCCTTAGTTGAGAGTTTTGCCAGGGTTGTATTATAAGTTACTAATCAGTCTCTCTCTGTGAAAGAAAAGGCCGAAGATTCAGCGAATCTTCGGCCTTTTCTTATAGGCTGAACTCGGTAATCAAGCTATGAACTTTGGCGATAAGGTTTAATTATCTATTTTACAAATTTACTATAAATTGCAATCGCAGTCGACTTCATTCCGTGTTTAATACGGTGCATGGTGAAATCCAGTTAAACAGCCTGATAATCATCCTAATTTGTCTTTTGTTTTTCCTTTTTTTGGGAGTTTTGATAAAGAGCCATGAAGTTTATGGGCTCCATCAAAAATGGTACGAAACCGCCGTCTACAGACACTTGACTGGCAATTTGTCTGGTGAAAGGGAAAAGTAGAGTGGGACAGTCGACTGCGAGAACCATTTTAATATGTTCTTCAGGTATGTTTTTCAGGAAGAAGACAGCAGCATGTTCTAGTTCAAGGATGAAGAGAGTCTTTTCCTTCTCTTTATTAATTATTTTTGCGGTGATCTCAAGGCTCACTTCATAGTGATTATCATCGATTTGCTTGTGATTGAGCTGTAAGTTAACGTCAACTTCCGGCTGTTTTTCCGACTGAGCAAAATATATTTCAGGAGCATTGGGATTTTCAAAAGAGAGGTCTTTAACATACATCTTTTGCATCCTGAATTCCGGTGTGGCCTTTTTCTTCTGTTCAGTATTCTCTGCCATAATTTCCTCATATTAAGTGTTTTAAACGGATAAATAGTTCATTAAGTGAAGATAAAAACTGAGCCGATATTAAACCTAATGGTACAAGTCTGCAAGTTATTCGCTCACGAAAAACTGCAATAACTCTATACCCAAGATAGAAGATCAGTTTTTATCTACGGAAAAAAGCACATTCTGGAGATACTGGCCGGTGAATGATGAATCAATTCGGCATATTTCCTCAGGTGTTCCCTGGGCCACTATAGTACCTCCACCGTCACCGCCTTCGGGGCCAATATCTACTATCCAGTCAGCAGTCTTGATGACATCAAGGTTATGCTCAATAACAATGACGCTGTTTCCAAGAGCAACCAGCCGATTCAATACCCGGAGGAGGTGTTGAATGTCGGCAGGATGAAGGCCGGTGGTCGGTTCGTCGAGAATATAGAGTGATTTGCCTGTACTTCGCGTGGACAGCTCGCGGGCAAGTTTCACCCTTTGAGCTTCTCCACCGGAGAGAGTGACACTGGATTGGCCGAGTTTGATGTATGAGAGACCAACATCATGGAGTGTCTGCAGCTTATTTTTGACCGCTGGAATATTTTCAAAAAATTGTAGCGCCTCATCAACGGTCATGGCGAGAATATCGTGAATATTCTTATCTCGATAGCGAATTTCCAAGGTTTCCTGATTGTAGCGCTTACCTCCACAGGTATCGCAGACAACATAAATGTCTGGCAGGAAATGCATGGCAATCTTTAACACTCCTTCACCTTCGCAAGCTTCGCAGCGACCGCCTTTGAGATTAAAGCTGAATCTGCCAGGTTTGTAACCTCGAGCCCGAGATTCAGGCAATCTGGTAAAAAGTTCGCGAATTGGGGTGAAAACACCAGTATAGGTTGCCGGGTTTGACCTTGGTGTTCGGCCTATCGGACTTTGATCTATATCGACAATCTTGTCTACGGAACACAGGCCTGAAAGCGTTGTTCCCTCAATTTCCACAGAGACTTTCTTCTGCCGAAGTCCCTCCTTAGCTAGCATATAAAGTGTTTCCAAAATCAGAGAGCTTTTCCCTGAGCCGGAAACTCCGGTTACACAGGTAAAGACCCCAAGAGGGATCGATATATTAATGTTTTTAAGGTTATTAGCCCTGGCATTCTTAATCTTGAGGTTGTATTTTGCGGCTTTACGAGCCGGTTTTCTTTTCCTTGGTATTGCGATTGTTTTTTTCCCTGAGAGGTAGGCTCCGGTTATTGATTCTGAATTCTTGAGTAGACCTGCCACTCTACCATTGTATACAATATCGCCACCGTGTACACCCGCTCCTAAGCCCATGTCAAGAACATGATCTGCGGCAAGGATAGTATCGGTATCATGCTCGACGACGATGACAGTATTTCCGAGATCGCGTAACTCAAGCAAGGTGTTGATCAGCTTTTGATTATCCCTCTGGTGTAAACCAATGCTTGGTTCGTCAAGAATATATAGAACTCCTGCCAGACGCGAACCAATTTGTGAAGCCAGGCGTATACGCTGAGCTTCACCCCCGGAGAGGGTCCCGGCACGTCTATCCAAACTGAGATAGCC
>JAAUYI010113356.1_pt1 | contig 12461 bp, 4 predicted proteins | sample 7278041 | NCBI WGS metagenome assembly JAAUYI01 (sample SAMN14350216, study PRJNA611818) | marine sediment metagenome | isolation source: surface marine sediment (0.6m) | place: French Polynesia: Moorea | collected 2018-08
TATGCAGCCCGCCCCCTTCCCGGACAAGTGCCGAAGGGTCAGGCCATGAAAGCCAGCCACTGCAGGATCCCCCCCACCCCCTCCCCTTTCAGGGTGGTGGTTGTCAAGTCTGGGGGCTTGTATTTTATAATTGCTGTCATTCGGAAAAAAGCTGGGTGGGGCACGGCCTTAGAGGACCAGATTTCCAGGGATGGTTCCACGCTCGTTGGATTTTTCGAGGGTCTCCGAGGCCAATTTAAACCCCAGAAGAGGAGTTCAGTGGACTACTCGGATGGAAGGGCAATGTTGGTCTATGGTTGGTGTTATTTTTCAAGCTGGAACAATGGATGTGTCCACAAAAAATCATTCAAAAAGGACTGGATCGGAGGCCAATGCTCCCCCAACCTGGATCTCCAGATGTTGGGGCTGAAGACTGGGCACAGCCTGAGCGACTCACTGCAGGAACAGTTTGCTGAGTTCTGCACAGTTTCAGCAAGTGAAACAGGCTCTTGGGTGGAAAATTCCCTGGCAGGGACAACAGAAGTTCGCCCTCAGGCCTCTGCGCATTGCACCCACACCCCCCATTTCACCACATTCACCCTGGCTCTGGATGCAAAGCAATTCACCCACCGTGACCGTCACAACCAGAGTTTCACCAACATTTTGAACTTCTGCGACCCATCTTCTGTCTATTTCTTGGGATTGGCAAATTATTGCCTGGAAGATTGCCACAGCTGTGACAGTCTGGCCCTGGCCTATGGAGACGGAGATGTTTGCAGTGTTTTTTCCCAGGACCATGACCATTTTGTGGACAGAATTGAGGGACCGGGAAGGAGGGTGGCCCTCCTTTTTTACTCACACCGACTGCACGAGGAACTCCATGGCCAAAAAGGCCAAATCCAGTTTTGGAAAAATGTGGTGAGAGTGCGTGAAGAGGTCCTTGCTCGTATGCAAGAAGAAAAGGCACATTCTGTTGGAGAAATTGAGGCGGTGAGGTCCCAGTTCCGCCGTCTGCTCCTGGGTGTCAAGGATCCCGACCGGGCCTCCACGGAGGAGGGATGTTTGGAATTGATGGCAGAGATGAGCCTTGTGAAGCAAAAACGGGACCTCCGAAAATTAAGCAAGCCTTGACAGGATGCTGCAATCGAAGAATGAAGCCCTGCTGTGGCCAATCTGTTCTTAAAATGATCAAACTTGACAATGGTGTGAAATGTTTATTGTCGATAAAATGTCCGGGCTGGACTGGACTGGACATCCTTGGAACTCGGCACGAAAACGCATTTAGGTCCTTGCAGTAACTGTTCATTCTGAAGCAGCTTTCAATAAATATTGTCAAAATCAAACAAACTAGACCATTTCTTTGTTTGGTACAACCAGCTTCTTCAATTCTAAAAGCCCCCCAGACACTTCTGGTTGATGGACAAAAGACAAAAATTCGCCGACCCAAATTGAAACTTTGAAATGGCTTTGAAACAAATCTGATGGATGCACTGTCACAAAAATGTCAACTGGACAATAAAACACACAAATTTAATTTTAACATGCAGCATGGAAAATATTTTAAAATCTTTGCACTTTCCGAATCAAAAAGGGCTTTATTGTGGGGTTGTCTGGGTGCCCAAGGGTTTCACAAAAAAATATCCCCAGTTTGCGACAGTCAAGATTGCAGCCAGTTTGGGATTTCAGGGCTCAAAACGTTTCTTCCAATCCCAAAACTCAGGTTTAGACAGAAAATTTTCACCCCAAAGTACAAAATGTCTGAGAGAAGGGGGAAGGCCAAGGGACCTGGTGCCTCCCATGAGATTGAGAGCATTTTGTCGACAGGACCTTCTGATGACGGACCGGCAAAACAATTTCAAAGACTGGACCTTTTTGGTGTCCAGTGGCTCTCCTTGGCCCAACCCTGCAGCACTGAACCATTCCTTGATCCAAAAGGGACCGATTTGGCGCATTTCCCCAGAAAAAGGGACTCCGTGTGCCAAAAGAATTTTGCAGCATTGGTCCAAGCTTAAGCTGTTGGCCACGGTCAAGGCATTTTTGAGGGTTTGAGAAACTCCCCCAAATCCTTTTCTCAGAAGAAGTTCCAGAATGGTCTGGTCACCTCGAAGAACAGCAGCTATCACTGGATTGAGGCCCGCAGCATCAGTCAAGTCAAAACTGGAAGGGGGACCCAATTCCAGCACCAACTTCTTGACGGTCTCTGTGTTCCCAAAAATGATGATCTGAACCAAAACTGAATGCCCACTTTGCAAAGAGTCCAGTCGAAAGCCAAACCACTTCATCAACAACTCCAAAGTCCTTTTGTTCCCCCGGCTTGCTGCTGTCTGGACCAGTTCCAGCCTGAGATGGTATTCTGTGATTCTCTTCTCCAAGGTGGACAGGCCAGTGTCTTTGTTGATGAATTCATAAAGTTGACGCACAGCCAACGTCCGTTGCTCACTGTTCAGCTGCACCCTGCAGCAGGGTTGTAAATGCTGGAAAAAAGGTGGATGTTTGTCAGTTGAAATGTGTCCAAATTAGGCCATTAAAACAGGCTTTGAGACAGGTGGGCACGCAAATTGCACAACAGAATTCGCCCGTCACATGATGTTACCTTATACATTTCCTATGCCACAGGAAACCGAGCCAAACTGTCTTTTTCTGAGGAAGCCAACCTTTTTGGTGAGACCGGAAGCAGATGGCGACATCTGGGGGGAACGGGACCGGGACGGGACAGGGCAAAACTGGACAGGGTGCCCAGGACAGGGTCTATCGAATTTTGACAGAAGTCCTCACCTCCTGTCCTGTAAGAGCCGTTTACTGGGCCAGCCAAGGATGAAGCTGGAGTGATGCCTGCGACCGGTCCCCATAGTCATACTGCAGTTCCTCTCCTACAATACAATGGACAGGCTAACAACCCAGCCCCTTTCTGGACAATACTTTCCAGGTTCTACAGGTGGCGAGAGCTGCAACTTTTACCTGGGAAAATCTTTCGGGCTGCCACGAAAACCAATCTTGGCAAACCGTCTTCCATCAGAAACACTTTGGTTTTCAGATTGTATTGTTTGGAGCAATGATTGATCAGCCTGCCCAAGAGCCCAGATTCTGGGGTTGCGTCGATGCTGCAAGTCAAGGTCAAGTTTCCAGGAAATTTGAACACTTGTCAAGAATTTGTCTGGATTTCATATGCAGTGTCTTACCAATATTTTTGGTCCATGAAAGTGAATTCATACATGTACGCCATGGCATGGGGATCTTCAGCATTGTATTTGTCTGCTGTGGCTTTTAATCCAACTCTGTCCAGAAGATCCCCTGCATACTCCACCACAAAATCTCCAGCTTCAAAGGTCCTGGTGGCAACCACTCCTCTGCCCTTCCCAGGAATTTGATCTACCTTCTGCATTGAACAATTTGAATGAGAAATTTTAGAAACAATGAAACAAACTGGTTCAAACCAAACAAAACTGAAGGGACAAGGCTCACCTTCAACCCATCTTGACAGGAAGAGCGAATTTTCTCCTTGATCATTTGGATTTTTATTTGCTGCAAAGACAAAGGATCAAAATACCTATTTTTTCAGGTTTCTGTGATCAATTATGTTTCAATGAGATTTTTTGTCACCTGTAGCTCAGAAGCTGTGTGGGTTCTGGGACTTCGTCTTGGCAACGGTAGGTCAGTTTTTGTTCCGGCACTGGAGCTGAAAAGGCATGGAGAAAGATCAACCCTGATTGCAGAGAGCAAAGCAAAATGTGAATTAATTTTAACAGCTTTTAACAGGAAGAATGCTGCAAAAGATGGGAACATAAAACAAAATCATCAAAAACATGACTGACAGGTGTCTCCATTCCAGACACATGTATCCCATGGACATCTTACCTGATTTTGTTGGGGGTACTGGACACTGGGGAGAGAATAGACGGCTCTGGACCACTAAAATAAAACAAAAATCCAGATGTAAGGGCCATAACAACTCGAATAAAATTCTGTGAAGGACAAGACATCATCCATGCCAAGCTACCTTGGGACTGCTGATGTTTTTAGGCTTTTCCTTTGGGCCCCAGGAACTGGAAGTGGCTGGCTTCTGCAATGAATATTTTTTGTTGAGCATCACCTCAGTTTCTCAACACAGAACTCAGACCAAAGCAATTGGTTTCACCAAAAACCCTTCTAAACAATTCGTGCAACCAAAGCCCAAAGCACCAACCTGAAAATATCTTTCTGCAGCTGACTCTTGCTCCTGTTGTGCTCTTCCCATTTTCGTTTCTTTGCACCCAAGGTCTCATTGTCTGATTCTGCACTGGACGGAGCTTCGTCTGTGAAGACATCTCTTTCCCAGGATCTTTTTCCAAGCAGAGGTTGCCTGTCGAAATTGCTGGATGCAGGACCTGATTCGGCTCTTTCTTGGAATGTCATGGGACGAGTGGGAAGGAGGCAAATGAAGTGATTCAATGTTTGTGCTCCACTCATCATTGTGTGCATCACAAACACTGGCTGGGGATCAAAGTCTTTTCGCCAAGGCAAAAACCACCTGTTTGCCATTTGAAACCCCCAAGTCAGTCTGCTGTCATCAGGCATGGGATTTTTGAAGGTCACAGGCTGGATGCACCTCACGGGATGTCCGCTCCAATCAGCAAAAGCTGCCATCTGAAAAGGTCCTCCCCATCCAATCTCATTTGTCTTGGTCATATTGGATACAACTGTTCGAAACATTTTCACAAGTTTCTCTCTGTGAGATGTCCCAGGGTCATGTGCACAATGGGCTCCAGAGCTGCGAAGGTACTCCTCTGCCAAGCTGCCCCTGAACATTCCTGGATCTCGGGGGGGCAAGCCTCTTTCCCAGAATGCCTCTGTCAAGAACCTTTCTTCATTCTCTGTGACATGCTTCATCAGCAAGACTGTCAATCGTTGTGAATGGCTTGAGTCTCCGAACAAGACACGACTGAATGAATTGTACAAGCATCGTCCGTCTCCATAAATATACAATGGCCTCAGGTCCTTGTGAATGTCGCATGGATCATTCAACTGGGTGCAGCAATGGTTGATGAGCAAGTACCGTGATATGTGGTCCACAGTGTCATTTTTCTTCAATCCTGTCAGTTTGGCTGGCTTTTTGGTGTCGTCTCCTTCAAGAGGGCAACTGTCTTTCAGAAGGGCCACTTTGTCATCCCAGTCTTTCAGATTTTCGATTGCTTTGAACAGAGGGTATTCCAGGAACTTTATTTGTGACGAAAAAACATTGTGAATTCCTTTGTTCCTCATTCTTGTCATCACCAGATTCCAAGAGGCAGTTTTTCGTGTTACCATCACCGCACTGTCTGAATCTTCAGGTGGGCTCCTCTGTTTCTCTGGCAAAGACTGCTCAGTGGAATTTTCTTTCATCACCCCAACCTCATATTCCGACCTGCAAGGCAAGGGAGTAAGTTGCTCATTTGTGGCTGAAGTTTGCTGAAGATCAGGGCTCTGAACAGGTGTTTTGCTTGACAATGGGACACTGCTGTCTGCTGCATCTTGCTGGACATTTCTCTCTGCTGTCCATTCAGTTTGGCTGGTATGAAATGGAGGGCTCTGGATGGAACGCCCCAGGTCTTCCACTGAGTCAATTTCTGCAATTTCTTCACAATGGGACAAAACCAGCAAATGTTCCTCATCCCTCTGGACTTGACAGCTTTGTGCATGGGCCCTGTCCAGTGAATGCGGGAGGTCATTGGTCTCCACTTGACAGCCTTGAGTGGGGCTCTTTCCAAGATCCTGTTCTTCTTCCACTGGCTGTTCTGTTGGCTTTTCATCTCCTGCCATCAGTTTTCTCCTCTTTCTCCTTTCTGGTGGTTTCAGGGTTGTGAATCGCTTTTTTGTGGGAGGACAGTCTTCCTCATCCGATTCCCCACCCGATTCCCCACCCCGGCCTTCCTCACTCCCCACAGATTGCTCTTGTGTGGTGACTTGACGCTGTGCCCGAGTCTTCCATTTTTGTCTTTCAAGATTCACAGGTTTTGGGTCCCACAAGGTGTTTTTCATTTTCAGGTGGTCCCCACGAATATCCTCACAAATAACCACTCTGTGGAATTTTCCCACCCACTTCTCATTCTTGCAGGCTTTTCCTTCTCCCTCCATGCAAAACGGACAGGGGCATGTGTTTTCTCGGACTTCAATTACTCCAGGAATGCCTGTGTTTCTGAAGGAGTGGATCAGCTGGGTGCCAGCAATACTCCTTGCGGAAGAGGTGTCCAGATCCCTGGGAATGTCATTGACGCAGAAGAAATGTCGCTGCCGATGACAGCACATCTTAGGGAGGGGAGGAGGCAAGGGTGACTTCGCATTTTGGCTTTCAATGTCTGTGCTCTCTGATGCCCTTGGGGGTTCCTTCCTGTTGTTTTTTGTGGACATCAGATGGGGTTCAGACTGGACAGAGAGACTGCAGGGTTTCTCCTCTTTGTTTTCACTGCATGATTTGTAGGGTTCGGACTGGACAGAGGTGGCAGCAGCTTCTTTCTCAAGTTCTGGACTGGACATTCCTCCAGATTCAGACCGGATTGGTGCAGCCAGATGGTCGTCCTGCTTTTTGGTGGCACTTCCTGGGGCAGGGGGTTCTTTGGCCTTTTCACTGGACATTCCAGGGATTTCTGACTTGACAGAGAAGGTCCCAGTGGAGTCCAGCTTTTTGGAGGTACCCACCATGGTGCCAGGCTCTTTCTTGACTTTTGGACTTGTCGTTTTGGACTGTCCAGGCGTGTCGGAGGCTGTCCAGTCCATTTCGGTCTTCAGTTTCGCCTGTTGCGATTCTGTTGAGAAGATTTCCTCCACTGATTTCCTATCTGGACTCGAAATTTCTTGTTGACTTTCTGACTCCTCATCCAAATCATCCAGAGATTCCGCTGAAGTCTTCATTTGATCCTGTCTGGTCTTCAGGAATTTGGGAAGAATGTTTGAGGGCTGGAGTCGGAAAAATGTGTCCAGCGACATTTTGACTTGCTTTCCTTCTTCTGCACAATGATGCTTGTATCTCTCAAAGGTCTGCTTCCTGGAATCATTCAAAATGCGGACGGAATTTCTTTCAAGAGACACATCATCTGACAAGAAAAACTTCTTGACATGAGCCTTGTCTTCTGCTGAGATCTGTTTGGAAGACTGTTGAGGATCAGTCAATGATGGGCCAAGCCTGCCGCCAGTTCCGTAGGTGCGAGTCAAATAGTCAGCAATTGACTGGGCATCTTGGATCTCTGCTGAGGACGTTTTTACTGCCCGTTCGAGGGCCTGCATGCATCTTCCGCCCACTCCGTCCGCTGCACTTTTGCCATGGTGGGCACAAAAAAAGTTGTGAATCACTGGGATTGTTTTGGTGGACATAACGAAATTTGTCCGCAAGGATTTGAACTGACTTGCGCAATTGTCTGCGTAGCGAATCACCCTGTCCACAGGTATGTCTTGGGAAGCCAGATGAAGCAAGATCTTGTTGGTGAAGGCTTCCACTGCGCTGAAGTCATGGACCTTATCATTGGATGTCACCACGATCTCATCTGTTACCATCTGTCTACAAATGGCATGAGGACAGAGATAATAAACCACCACGTTGAAAACAGTGACAGCTGTTCTGTCCCAGTACTTTGAGTGTGGTTCCTCCCATTCTCGCACTGAAAAATTGGTACCAAAGTCACACAAAAGGATGATGTCACCTGGCTTCAAATTTTCTTTTTGGGCCTCGAACTGATCCGCCTGCCATTCCATGTTGAACCTGTGCAGAGCCATTGTTTCCATGTGCTTGAGGAACTTTTTCATCAAATTTCCCAAGGTGTCCTCTTTGGTTGGATGTTGCAAAACACCCTTGGGTTTGGCTTTTCCTTCCACCTTCTTCTTGACAGTGACCCAGATGCTGTATGTCACGACCCTCTGCCAATCAATGCGATTGATGTTTTCATCATGAAGCACCTTGGACAATTTTTTGGTGCCACATTCTTTGCATTGACGCTTGATGCATTTGATTGAGAAGTTGTACATGCTGACGGTGTTGTCTTGTTCTGTGTCGTTGTTCTGGGTCTGGTCCCTGCACAGTGTGGCAACAATGTTTATATTGCTTTGCTTGCTGAGTCCTTTGACACCATACGAAATCAGTTGGAGGACATAATCCCCCAGATTCATGCAAGGAAGGCACTGACATGTCAGGTCAGGCAGCTTTTTCATCAGGCGCAGTTGATCTGGTCTGTGGCGGTTGAAGGAGGCCAAGGAGACTGCTTCAATTTGGCTGGCTGAACAGTAGGCCTTGTATTTTGTGTAGGCATCCAGAATTGTCCGACACATGAAGAGATTTTTGAAGAATTTTCGATGGGGCAATTGCATGGTAATTCCAGCCCTTTTGTAAAAGCTGGCAATGATGTCTTTGTCTGTGTTGGACAAGCAATACTTTGAGTTTTGTTGAGCATTGTCCTTGTTGTCATCTTTTGCTTTTGCCCGAACTCTGAACAGCTGGTGGAGAAAAGGAACACTGACACCAATCAATCTGGCCAGATGGGATGTTCCGCATCCAAACTCTGTCTTCAAATTCTGGATTCTAATCTCCATGGACTTGAATTTCTTCAGGTGTTTGTCCACTTTAATGTTGCAGAGTTCTTGGACAATCCTGGTCCGTCTTTTGACAAGTTCTGGGTCCTGTTCATCTGGTGAATCTTGTGAGAACAGGCTTTTCTTGCTTGCTTTGGAGGCTTTTCCCTCTGGTGATGACAACACCTTTGCACCACTGCTTTGAAGTCGTTTCACACTCCTATTCTTCAAGTAACATCGAATATAATTCGAAAGTCTGTTTGATGTGGAAGGAGACTTTTGTTCGATCTCTTTAGACAACTCAGCCCCCAAACGTTGGGCATGACGCATGTCCCGCTTTCTTGTCTTGACAGGTGTCACTTGGACTTCAAACTCTTTCTCTCTGCTCCTGGTTCGATTCAATTTGTTCCGATCTTTGTTTTTCTCATTGCTGGCAGTTTTTTTATCCTCTGTCTTTCTCGCTCGACATCGCCGTTGATATTCCTTGTTCTTGGCCCTTCTTTCTGTTTCCTGCACTCCCCTTTCCATTTCTGATCTGATCTTTCTCAGAACTTCCTCAGTGCCTTGACTACAGACAGAAAAGAAATGTGCAAAAGACCAAATACCAAGCCTACCTTTGAACCCATCAATGTTAGAACTGACATTTGCCACTACCTGGTTGATCTAAATGCAGAAAATTATTTGTGCATCCAAAGCAAAGGTTTGTGGATAGATATTTGTGTGCAGCTGCTGAACAATGGAAGAGAAATGTGTTGAAAACCAATGGCTGTACTCACCAGATGAGCTTGTCTTCTTCCACCACAATGGTGGGACTCCCAAAAGGTGGTGACACAATCCTAAAAAATGGACAGGCACTGAAAACAGAGCCTGTGGACCTCGTCCCAGACACTTCATAGATTGTGGACAACTGTCCAAAACACAGTGAAAAGTACCTTGTTTTGGGAGTTTGATGGACAGGTGATGACAAATCACTGGTGTCTTTCTGGCCCTTGCTGGCATGGCTGTCTGGAACTGGAGACTGACTCTGGGACCTGCAGAACAGAAAATAAATTTTTGAGCCAAAGTCTTGAACTGTACAGACTGAATGGAAGTTTTAGGTCCCAATTGAAATCAGAACCATGTAATATTTTTCTGACCTTCTCGAATTGTTTTTCACTGGTGCTGAAGGAGTCTTGAACAAGCATCTTTGAAGGCTGCGGCCCTGGCTGAAAACAGTGAATGTTGTCTCAATTTGTTATAAATCAGGAGGAAAGGAAATTTGGACCAAAAATTTAATGGAACCAGAATTGTGGCAGTCCTAACTTACTCACCGTTGGGATGATGAAGGAGTAGTGGACTGTCTTGTGGCCCCAGGCTTGGAATGGCTTCTGTCAAGAAACCCAAAGTGTCCAGTTAACACACCAATTCCAAAAATGAAGACCAGATTGGTCCAGTGTCCAATGGTTGTTACCTGGCAGTGCTTTGAGGACTGGACAGGTCCCCTGCAGGACTGGACATCTGGTGGTCACGCTGAATTGGCGTTCTTGACCTGAAATGAAAATCAGTGACTGATTTAAGCACTTGGGGTTCCAAAGCAAATGCAAAGTTTTCTGATTTCATGGAAACTCTCATGACACAACAAACAACACCAAAGCAAGAAATTTGAAAATGATTGCTTGATGTGTTCAGTTGGAATAATTTTTTACCTTCTTGAATCTTTAGTGGACAGCTCTGATGCAGGACTGGACTTGTGACCTTTGGGCACACTGGGCTGCTCCGACCTTTGATTGGAACAACCAGACAGAATTTGTTTTTGGGGATGGCCCAAAACGAGTCCAGGATCCAAATGGACACCCTCAAATCAGGTAAAAAAAAATTCTCACCGTCTTACAGAAGTGTTTTCCCTGGATGAAAGAGAAATGTTCTTGTTGTCTTTGAATGGAATAGTGTGTGCAGTTGGAGTGGAAGGCAGTGGGTCGTCTTCTCCAGTGCTGTCGTCATCCAAACCCCTGCCAATGAACATGGCCACAAATTATAGAATGATGAAGTAAACAATCTTGACAAAAAAAAACTTTTAATGCACCTGAATGCCTGGTCCTGGCTGGAGTCAGAAAATGAAAGAGAAATATTCTGGTTTTGGGATGGACAGGCTGAGACAGGTGGTGATGAAGGCAGTGGGTTGTCTTCTCCAGCGTTGTCTTCACAAAGACCAGGGCTGCCAATGAACATGTTCACAAACAATGAAATGATATGGTTGGGGACTTTTTGTGGCTTTCACTCTCCCAAACACACTGGACCAAGGAAACTTACTCAGATGGCTCTGGAGGTCCATGATCCTCGGCAGCCTTCTTGCCCCTGGTGGCTGTCCCAGCTTGAGTAGCTGTTTTGGAACTGGTCTGGTTGTTGGTTTGTGTGGTGTCATGGTGAAAAGCACCACTGATCCTGAAAAATCGCATTCAGGAGATTATTGAAAAACTGCTGGGAATTTTCGGCAGGTTCGGTGGGATTTACTCACGGAGGATGAGGGGTGATGGAGCAGGAAGACTGGGTGGTTGGAGTTTGGACAGTGAACTCAATGCCATTCAGAGGGTCGTTGTCGATTCCAGATATTTCTTCAAGAGCATCCAGAAAAAACCGTGATCTCTGAAAACTGAAAGGCAAGGAAATTTTTCTGGTTTATCTTTCAATCTGGACTGGACTCTTGTCTTGACTGGATTAGCTGTCCAGTTTTCCCTGGATTTGTCCACTTCTGAAAAGGGGCCCTGGAAGCCAATTTTTTATCTTCTTTTTTGAAGACTAATGTACACACCCAAAATCCTTCAGAAGTGTCCTCAACACAGGACGGGAGAGATGGCTGACAAGGGTTGGGGATCATGTCCATTCTGTGGTTTTATTTTCACTGGACACTTTTTGACTTTATCTGTGTCCAAAACAACTTCAACATGATGTGGGCCCAAACTTATTTGTTGAAATCAAAACAATGGAAGGCAATTTCAGTCCTAATCTCAACATCAATTTTCAAGAACCAGGGAAAAGCAGAAGGTGTCGAATGGGGTCAAGTTGATGGACATCAATCAAATGGACGTTTTGTCTGAATTTCTTCTGAGAAAGACTTGTCCAAAGTGAAGACACAAGATGGCAAAAACAGTTTTGGATAGTTGACACATACCTTGACTGTTGAAAAGGGAATTCCATCCCTTTTTTTGTGAAAATGACAACGCCAAATTTCAGGACAACTCCATGACAGGGGCTTGGCTCTTTTGGGGCTTCTGATTGGACATTCCAGTCACGTGGTCAAAAGTGTCCATAAGAGGCGCCATTTTTGAAACCTGGTGGAGTCCTGTTGTCCATTTAGAGAAATTTCATGATTTAGAATGTTTCTACACTTATTTGGAGAGAAAAAGAATGACTCGTCTCAAGATTTTCAGTTAAAACACTCTTTCCAGTTATTTATTTCAGGAAAACATCATTAAAACAGGAGATCTCCACACCTATCCCAAAACAAATCTGACATACGTTTTTCGACACAAGAACCCCCCAACAAAAATCATGTAGTACATGGCTAAAATTGTTCAAATTGAAAAGATAAATGTATAATTTATAAAGTGGACATTTGCTGAACATTTCCAATCAAAATCTGAACAAAATTCACTGTCTAAATGTGAATTACAAGTAAAAATAGGAACAGGCCCAAAAGTGTTGTCGTCCCTGACAGCTCCAAAATCCAACATTTTTTGGGTAAAACGTTCTGTCCTGAGCAAACAGGACCACCTTTCTGCCTGGCTGGCCAGATCTGGAAAACAAAACATCAGAGCTTTAATTTAAACCCCCAACTATGTCCATGGACCCAATATTTCCTTGAAAAAAACGGGCTGAAACCAAGGGCCCCATGTTTTCGGCGCAACTCAGAAAGTTGGCTTTTTCTAATTTCTTAGACCTACTAGACAAGCAGCAACATGTATCCTGTCTAGTAGGTCTAAGAAATTAGAAAA
>JAAUYI010006283.1_pt1 | contig 12450 bp, 14 predicted proteins | sample 7278041 | NCBI WGS metagenome assembly JAAUYI01 (sample SAMN14350216, study PRJNA611818) | marine sediment metagenome | isolation source: surface marine sediment (0.6m) | place: French Polynesia: Moorea | collected 2018-08
ACAGGATTAGGATCAACTTCAGTCTCATTTAGACCTGAGAGAGTATAATTTTGTCGTAAATTGGCAACAGATAAATTCATAGCTATATTGTTGATCTTAATCTTAATTATTGACCCAATTAGGATTATTTGTTTTTACTATTATTAACTAATGAGTAATAATTATTAAATTCATGGCTGTAGTCTCCACTCAAAGCGCGATCGCCAATTTAATTAATTTAGCAGAACGAGGAGAAATAGACCCTTGGGATGTCCCTGTAATTTCCATAATCGATCGATTTTTAACTGAATTAGGGTTGCTCGATGAAAATATTGCAGCACAACAAAATGCTGATTTACCTCAATCTGGTCAAGCTTTTGTCTGGGCATCAATGCTAGTTTTGCTCAAAGCAGATACCCTCGAACTGCTACGGCAAGAAAATGAGCCAGAAGAAATCGATGAATTTATTGATGAGGAAATCTTACTAGAGGGAGAGAACAAACGTTCTTTACCTTTACACCTAGAGCGTCATTTACGCCGACGTACTTCAACTGCCTCCGTGGGTAAACGCAGGGTAACATTACAAGAATTAATTGAGCAACTAGAACATATAGCAGCAGAAATAGAGGCAGATGCTACTAATTCTCGTCCCCGCAAATCTTCTCGTTCCCGCAGAGATGCTATTCGTGCCATTACTCAACTAGCTCATAATGAGAATCTAAGTGAATTAGCTATTCAATTAGAACGTTTTCTTTACTCAGACTTGCCCAAGTTAGCTCCCGAACAAGACTATATTGATTGGGAAGAATTAGTACAGTGGTGGATTAATAAAGATAATGCTAATGACCAAGTATTAATAAGTAATTCTAATCATTCTTCTTCATCAGAGAAAGCAGGAATATTTTGGGCGTTATTATTGCTCTCTGCTCAGTCAAAAGTAGAGTTATCCCAAGAAGAATTTTATCAAGATTTAACTATTCGCCCCCTCAATTTCCAACTGGAACTTTAGCTCTATTAAGATATTGCTGATAGACTAGAGTAGTTCTAAAATCCACATGGATCTGGTTGAGGAGAAGCATTCATGAAAGCCATGATTCTTGCTGCTGGCAAAGGCACTAGAGTACGTCCCATTACATACACAATTCCCAAACCTTTAATTCCCATTTTGCAAAAGCCAGTGATGGAGTTTTTATTGGAACTTCTGAGAAAACATGGCTTTAGTGAGATTATGGTTAATGTCAGTCATCTGGCTGAAGAGATCGAAAACTATTTTCGAGATGGTCAACGTTTTGGGGTTGATATCGCTTATTCATTTGAAGGAAGTATTGTTGAAGGAAAACTTGTAGGGGCAGCCCTTGGTTCTGCGGGTGGGTTAAAACGAATTCAAGACTTTAATGCTTTTTTTGATGATACTTTTATTGTTTTGTGTGGTGATGCACTAATCGATCTTGATTTAACTGCAGCTTTAAAATGGCATAAAGAAAAAGGATCGATCGCAACAATTGTAACTAAATCTGTACCGAAAGAGGATGTTCCTAGTTATGGTGTTGTCGTTACCGATGACGATGGTAAGATTAAATCCTTCCAAGAAAAACCATCTGTGGAAGAAGCTTTAAGTACAGAAATTAATACTGGTATTTATATTTTTGAACCCCAAGTTATTGACTATATACCTCCTAAACAAAAGTATGACATTGGCGGTGAATTATTTCCTCAACTAGTGGAGATGGGTGCGCCTTTTTATGCCGTCTCCATGGATTTTGAATGGGTAGATATCGGTAAAGTTCCTGATTATTGGCACGCTATTCGGGGAGTTCTAACTAAAGAAATTAAAAATGTTGACATCCCTGGTAAAGAAGTTTCCCCAGGCATTTATACAGGTCTTAATGTTGCTGTAAATTGGGACAAAGTAAATATCAAAGGGCCAGTTTACATTGGTGGTATGACCAAAATTGAAGATGGAGCAACTATTATTGGTCCAGCTATGATTGGTCCTAACTGTTGGATTTGTAGTGGAGCAACAGTAGATAACAGTGTTATTTTTGAATATTCTCGTTTGGGTGCTGGAGTAAGGTTAGTGGATAAACTTGTGTTTGGACGCTACTGTGTCGATAAAACAGGGGCAGCGATCGATGTTCAAGCAGCAGCCCTCGATTGGTTAATTACAGATTCTCGTCAAACTATGGTTGAGCAAGAACCGACGGGAGATATGATCAAAGACTTGCTGAAAAATGGTGGGTGAAACAGTATCAGTAGAGCAAGTTAATCCAACCCAAATAGATTTACAAGTAGACGATCGAGGAGATCGTCTCGATCGCTGGTTATCTGAACAGTTGCCAGATATTTCTCGTTCTCGTCTACAAAAATTAATTGAGGAAGGTAATGTTGAGTTAAATGGGAGTGTCTGTAGTAGTAAGAAAATTAAAGTCCACAAGGGCGATCGCTTACATCTTACTATTCCTACTCCCCAACCTCTAGACTTACAACCAGAGGCTATTCCTCTAGATATTCTCTATGAAGATGAACATCTAATAATTATTAATAAAGCTGCTAATTTGGTAGTTCATCCTGCCCCTGGTCATGAGACTGGTACATTAGTTCATGCCTTACTTTATCATTGTCAAAACTTAGCAGGAATTGGTGGAGTACAACGCCCTGGTATTGTTCATCGCTTAGATAAAGATACCACTGGCGCGATCGTAGTAGCGAAAACAGATTTTGCCCATCAACATCTCCAAGCACAAATTAAAGCCAAAACTGCCAGAAGGGAATATTGGGGAATAGTTTACGGTTCACCTAATAATACAGAAGCTACTATTAATTTACCTGTTGGTCGTCATCGGGTCGATCGTAAAAAAATGGCGGTTGTTCCTGTCGAAAAAGGTGGCAGAGAAGCTATTACCCATTGGCAAGTTTTAGAAAGATTGGGTAACTATAGTTTGCTGGAATTTATTTTAGGGACAGGACGTACCCATCAAATTAGAGTTCATTGTAGCCATAGCGGTCATCCTCTTGTCGGCGATCCTCTTTACAGTTCTGGTCGTTCCCTAGGACTGAATTTAACTGGTCAAGCTCTCCATGCCCGTAAACTAAGTTTACAACATCCAGTCTCGGGAAAATTAATTGAAGCGATCGCGCCTTTACCTACTGAATTTACTAAGCTTTTAAATGTGTTGCGTCAACGAAGTTCTGTGTAGTAAGTCAAACAATACAATAGAACTGTTAAGTAGCTAGGCAGAATTAAATATAAGATAGAAAAGTTTTATTCCTCCTCTGCTCCTCCGCTCCTCTGCCCTCACTCATTTTATAATTAATTGCACCCACCTACTTATGAGCGAATTTCCAATCGTTGGTGATCTTGCAAGATTTTTTTAACTTCCTCGGTAGGAAGAGAGGCAATCGCGTCTAGCAATTTCCCTGTATTTCCTTCTGCTCCCCACTGATACCCCAGCTTTAGTGCCATTTTTTTGAGTGTTTCAGGAGTATTGGCAGCTACCCTGACTTGTAGTACTACTCGATCGAGTTTTGGTCTACCCATTAGCTTCTCCTGCTGTATCTGGCTGAGTGATTCCTATCTCCCAAAGTTTTTGTTGTACATCGTCTAAATTAAGTCCACAGTAATAATATTCCCGCTTTGCTAGGTGAACTAGATAGTAACCGAGTTTCCCTTGATATCTGCGAAATAGTTCGGTTAATATTTGATTTTTAGTTAAATCAAAATATTTCTCACGGTTTATCCAGTCAAACTCGCAATCGCTAAGTTTAAATATTCCATCTCCTTTACTATGAACCCAACCATTAGGCTTACGTTTAATTACTTGGATATAACCTGGGTAAAAAATATAGTCCATGCTAAATTAATATTGAGAAAGTTTGCAGAAAACTTCTCTCTAGTTGCATCTAGAGAGAAGCAAAGGGGCTACTCTTCTTCGTCCAACTCAGAAGAATCTTGAGCATCTAGTTCAGCTTCGATATCGCTGCTGTAAGCAATATCTTCTTTGTCGCTGCCTTTTTGCTGTTTACCCCATACGTCAGCACCAAGGTGACGATAAACGACTTCAGGATTATATTTTTTCTGTCCGTTGCCGTTTTTTTTGGGTTTGTTCGTCTTTCTCACCTCCTTTATTGTCACTTTCTTTATTCTATAATGCTTATAGAGTAAATGAAATACATTTTCTTGTGCGCTCAAAGTTCACAAATTGACAATGAACAATTACCTCTTCTTGAAAGAAGAGGATTGAAATTAAGGAAAAGTTTTTCTTTTTATTTCTCCTTAAAAAGAGAGGTGGCGACCCGCCTTGAATGCGATTCAAGGCGGAACGTGCCACCGCATTCCGCGGTCTTAAACCAAATTAAACAATTGTCACGACTCGCGCGTTCCTTAGCTGCGGTCTCCGCAGCAGGATCACTCGTCAATTATCAATTGTCCATTGATAAAATCAAGGCTTAGCTTTGAGAGATAGGGGAGATTTTGAAGAACTGAGCTTCTATTTTAAGTAATGGAGAAAGTCTAAGGTAGAATTACCTATAGGGAGTTGACCTAGCCAAAATTGCAGAATGAATACTTTTCCTCAATCTTTAGACGAAGCAGTAAACCAAGCCAAAGAAGCGACCTTAGCTGCCTTAGCTGATGGTTATAATCGCGTACAAGTAGAATTAGTTATTGCTGAGATTCCCCTACAAGCTCAAGCATTAGCTCTAGAATTTACCACTATCTTTACTGAATATGGTTCTGGATTAAAAGTTCTCTTTCCTGATACTGGTGCTGCTTCTCTAGCTAAGCGAGATTGGGGTGAAGTTGCTTTTCGAGTTACAGACTTAGGTAGTCGTTATACTCCTGTAGAAACCAAAGTTGCTCCAGAAGATGAACTTTTTTTGTTGGTTTGCCCCTCTTCAGTAGAAGTTGAGCGGGTAGAAAAACTCTGTAATGCAGCAGGCGATCGCCCTGTGGTGCTTCTAATTCCTCAATTAGAAGATGTTTCTATTGTGGGAATTGGTTTGGCTGCTCGTCAACTACGAGAACGCTTTATCAGTACTCTCTTTTCTGCTTACTATTTTCAACCCTTAGAAGGTGCTGCTTTATTGCGCTGTCATCCTTCGCCTTGGCAAATTTGGCTAGAAAAAGAAGAGGGTTATGAATTAGCTAGTGAACAAGCACAAAAACCTGTAGGCGATGCCTTGGAAAGATTGTTACTGAAATTAACTAGTGGTGACAATACAGAAGATAGCAACATCCCTCGACCCAAAAAATCGGGTATCTTATCTAATCTACAAAAGATGATTAGAGCTTTAAACCAATAGACTTTTGACATTTATTCCAACGTAGTTTTTTATGTAGTAGGGACGTTCCAGGGAACGTCCCTACTCCTGGATTATTTGAAATTTATGCCGTTATCAAATTCCCATGCCGAGAATTATAACCCTCTTAGCGTAGCACCCATGATGGATCGGACAGACCGTCATTTTCGTTATTTGATGCGGAAAATTACTCGTTATACTTTGCTGTATACCGAGATGATTACCACTCAGGCAATTGTTCATGGCGATCGCCCTAAACTCTTAGATTTCTCTCCTGAAGAAAAACCCCTCGTACTGCAACTAGGAGGAGATAATCCGCAAGAATTGGCTGAATGCGCTCAAATTGCTCAAGATTGGGGATATGACGAAGTAAATCTTAACATTGGTTGTCCTAGTCCCAGAGTACAGAATGGTAACTTTGGTGCTTGTTTAATGACACAACCAAATTTAGTTGCTAAAGCAGTAACTAAAATGCAGCAAGCAGTAAGTATTCCTGTTACGGTAAAGCATAGAATTGGGGTAGACGATCGCGATCGCTATGAAGATATGGCGGAGTTTGTCAGGATTGTGGCAGAAGCTGGTTGTCAGCGTTTTAGTGTACACGCTCGTAAGGCTTGGTTACAAGGTTTAAGTCCCAAAGAAAATCGCAATGTTCCTCCTCTGCGTTATGAGGATGTCTATCGTCTTAAACAAGATTTTCCTTCTTTATTGATTGAAATTAATGGCGGAATTACAACTTTAGAACAAATAAAACATCATCTTAACTATGTAGATGGGGTAATGATTGGACGTGCTGCTTACGATAATCCCTATCTTTTTGCTACAGTCGATCGAGATATTTATAATCAGGAGACAGAACCCCCAACTCGTCATCAGATTGTTGAAGCGATGTTTCCCTATATAGACTATTGGGTAGGCAAAGGAGTTAAGTTACATTCTATCAGTCGCCATATGCTGCAACTGTTTGCAGGGCAACCAGGAACAAAAGCCTGGAAACGCCATATTAGCGAAAATGCTCATCTAGATAGTGCAGATTCTTTGGTAATTAGTAGTGCTTTAACTAAGATTCCCTAGAAGAATACCGATTCAGTATTCATAAATTCCTGGTTGGGTAAGACAAGGGAGAGTGGGAAGCAAAGGGAGAAAAGGGAGGAGCAAGGTAATATCAATTCTCGAAAGTAACGAGAGACTTCGTGTTGGGGAGAAGTCAGGAGTCAGAAGTCAGAAGCCAGAATAAACAAGGGCTTGAAAGCTTTTTTCTAAAAATAAATAAATCTCTATATATTTAGCTATTTTTGAGGATCGGTATAATTTCTTCCTTGTCTACCGTGTCCTCCCTGTCCTCCTTGTCCCTTTTTTCCATAACTTTTGGGATTAATGAATTGGTGCTTTTGTAGTTCGCTACTAAGGTATTCACCAATTGAATAACTAGACATTTCTAATAATTAATTTCAGTCTCCTAATATACAATAGTGAAATTTTTATTTTTGAAGATGTCTACTATCAAACTTGTTTTTCCTATCTTGAGTCTGTTTTATTTTCTTAGCAGTTGCAATAATATCAATATTTCTAATCAATCTAAAGGTAATATAGACAATTGTCCTCAACCGGCTGAAGAATTACCTAAGATTAAAATCACCTCAGCAGAAGATGTATTTACGGCTTTTGATTATCAAATTCGTGACATTACTGCTGATGCCGACACAATTAGCTTTCAAAGTCCTAATTATGATTTTGTTTTTTGTCGCGGTAATAATAATTGGACAGTACAGCCAAAAACTTTAAATCAACCAGCTAATGACGAAGTACAAACAGACTTAGCCAACCCATCTTATGAAACTATTGAATTAAATCAAACGAGCTATCAATATAGGGTTATTCTCGATCCTAATCCTTTTCCCAATTTTCAAGCAGAACCAGATAAGGTTATTTTTGAATTAATACTTCCGGGTAATGAACAACCACAACGTCAAGTAGTTTATACTCTGGAACAAACCAAACAAGCTCAAACTGGAATCCAGTTGGGTGTACCTACTATTTCTAAGGTATTAATCTGGAACAATCGCTTATTTTGGTCAATTTCTCCTGAACAAGGAGAAGGAAACGGTGGTATTGCGACTATTGTTAGTTACAATCCTCAAACAGACAAAATTAGCTTAATTCAACCAGAAGAAATTGTAGGACAACAGATTAATGATTTTGTCATCTCTGGAGAAGCTAGTAATCCGACTATTTGGTTAGCAACTCAGATGAGTGGTGAAGGCAATCCTTATTTACCAAGTATGGGATTGGTTGCTTATCACTCTAATAGTGAAGACTTTACTTATAGTTCTCTTGCTGTTTATCATGTTCGTAATAGCCCGATTATCGGTGCAATCCCCACTAAACTAAGTCTAGAAAAAGATGAACTATGGCTAGGGACTGGTAATGGTATCTGTCAGATTGAATGGCAAACAGTAGATGATTTTAACAGTTGGGATTGTTGGCGATTTGCTTTAATGGCAGAGTTATCTGGAGAAGAAATACCTCTTTACTACAGTTTATTGGCTGAAAATCCTGCAACTACAATTCAACCAAAACAGAATACAATCGAAGTACTTTGGTGGTTGCCCCAGAATAATAGAGATAGCAATTCCCCAGGACGGTACGAAGTACCATATCAACCTGGATTTACAGTTACTTTAGACGATCGCGGAGTAATTTCTTGGACTGACTTATACCAATCCCCTCAGATAAAAGTCAATTGGAAAGCACCATTTTATTGGGTAGGAAAAGATTGGAGTTGGAATGGTAATGTTTTTGTGCGTGGTTTCGATCAAGTACCTCTTAATTATTTTGGTGGTGGTTTTACCGGTATTAATCAGCAGGAATATAGTTTAAATAATTTAGATATTAACGCTATGCGCGGTGATTTGGAATTAATAGAATTATCTCCAGATGCTACTACGCTTAAGCATTTTTCTGGTTGGGTTAGCGATCGCGTACTAGAACCTTACCTAACGATTATTCCTGTTAAAAACCCCTCAATAAATCAACCAAATCCACTAGTATCACTTCCATTTTCTAAAAATTAGACAATGTTAGACATTAGAATTCAATATAAGCTAATTTTTTCCCTTGACAAGTCATAGTCGTTATGAGTATGATTTATTTAAATAAACTCATAACGAGTACGATATAAATAATAAGAGTAATAACTATGAGAGACAAAGTACCAGACGTAGTATTTAAAACCAGAGTCCGTGATGAATCTGTAGAAGGACCCAATCCTTTTCGCTGGCAAGACAGAACCACCGATGAAATTTTTGGTGGTAAGCGAGTAGTCTTGTTTGCTTTACCTGGTGCTTTTACCCCCACTTGTTCTTCTACTCATTTACCCCGTTATGAAGAACTCTACGATGATATTAAAGCCCAAGGTGTAGACGAAGTAATTTGTCTTTCAGTAAATGATGCTTTTGTCATGTTCCAATGGGGTAAAGCGCAAGGAGCCAAAAATGTTTTCTTGCTTCCTGATGGTAATGGAGAATTTACCCGCAAAATGGGGATGTTAGTAGATAAAAATAATCTTGGTTTCGGTATGCGTTCTTGGCGATACTCAATGGTAGTAGACGACAAGAAAATCGAAAAAATGTTTATCGAAGCAGATTTTGGGGATAATTGTCCTACCGATCCCTTTGAAGTCTCTGATGCTGATACTATTTTGGCTTATTTGAAAGGCTCAAAATAATTTTGTAGGGGCGAACATCGTTCGCCCCTACCTACCCCACCTATTAAATTTATCGGGGAGAATAATTATGGGAACAATTTATTTAGGTTTTGTAGCTAGTTTGATTGCAGGTATGGGGACAGCAGTTGGTGCTTTACCAATTCTGTTTACGACTAAGCTAACCAAAAGATGGCAAGGAATTCTTTTAGGGTTAGGTGGTGGCGTAATGCTAGCTGCAACAACCTTCTCCCTAATTATCCCTGGTACAGAAGCAGCGATCGATCTAGGATATTCGCAACAACAAGCTGCCCTAATAATAAGTATAGGAATTATCTTAGGTGCAGGATTTTTATGGTTAATTCATAACAACTTTCCTCACGAGCATTTCTTTAAAGGGCAAGAAGGGAAAATCACTGAAAACTGGCAACGGATTTGGTTATTTGTCTTAGCCATTACCCTACACAATTTTCCTGAAGGATTAGCTGTAGGAGTTGGTTTTGGTGATGGGAATGTTAGCCATGGATTGCCCCTAGCAGTAGGAATTGGCTTACAAAATATGCCCGAAGGACTAGTAGTTGCCTTAGCATTAAGAGAGTTAGATTATTCAGTAGCCTTTGCTTTTGGTATTTCCCTTTTGACTGGTTTAGTCGAACCCATTGGTGGTTTAGTAGGTGCAGGAGTAGTCAGTTTTGGTCAAGCATTCTTACCCTGGGGAATGGCAGCAGCAGCAGGAGCAATGCTATTTGTGATTGTCGATGAAATCATTCCTGAAATAGATCATCAGAGTATTGCTCAAGAAGGTACGCTAGGTATTATGGGTGGTTTTGTTGCCATGATGTTTTTAGATATTGCTTTTGGTTAGTCTTTACCACAGCTTTTAAATCTTCATATCTTTCATTAGTATTACTCGATCGCCATAATAAAAAATTAGGCTTTTTACTTGACAACTCATAGTCGTTATGAGTATGATTTATTTAAAAGAACTCATAATAATTACCAAATAAACCACAATAGTAATAATTAACGCTTAAAGATTAAGTACCAGGATTGAGTACCAGACATAGTATTTACGGGTCGATGAAATCATTCCTAAGATAGATCATCAGAGTATTGCTCAAGAAGGTACGCTAGTTATTATGAGAGAGATTTTGTCACCATAATGTATGTTTTTAGACATTGCTTTTGGTTAATCTCGTAGGACGTTTCTAGAACGTCTGTACGTTGGTCATTGGTTATTAGTTATGTAAGTAAGGAGAATTAAATAATGGTTTCTACTATTTCCAAACAAAAACTTTATTCCACTCGCATTGATATTGCAGAAGAAGTTCGCGTTAAGGTCATTGATATCCTAAATAAAACTCTAGCTGCAACTTTAGACCTAAAAACTCAAACCAAACAAGCACACTGGAATGTTAAAGGAACAGATTTCTATCAGTTACACGAACTGTTTGATGAAATGGCAGGAGAACTGGAAGAGTATGTCGATATGGTAGCAGAAAGGGTTACAGCTTTAGGTGGTACAGCCTTAGGAACAGCGCGCATTGCAGCTTCTGAATCGATTTTACCCGAATATCCTTTAGATGCTGTGGGTGGTATTGAACATATTACCGCATTAGCCGATCGCTATGCAGACTATGGAAAACACCTTAGAGAAGCGATCGATACTACTGATGATTTGGGTGACGCAGATACAGCAGATTTGTACACCGAAATCTCTCGTACCATTGATAAACGTCTCTGGTTCTTAGAAGCTCATTTGGTTAATGGATAATTGACAATTGACAATTAGTAGTGAGCCATCCTTTAATTCCCAATTGCTAGTTGTCAAATAAATTTCCAGAAGTTTGCATTAAAAGAATCAATCAAAGTAGGGTGGGCAATGAGAGTTTTAAGATATGCTATTGATTTGATAGTTAGGTTTGCCCGTCTTTTAAAAATCACTGTGCTAAAAGTACGGTAGGCAACATAAATTTTCAAGTTTGCAATTAAGTTAAGAGTTAAATTTGCCCACCTTACAAGGTATGAGCTCGATCAAAAATCATTGTGCAACTCACAATAAGTAGGATAATTACGATGAGTGAACAACCTAACCTAACAACATCAGGTGGAAATCCGATTGGAGATAATCAAAATTCCTTAACTGCTGGAGAACGAGGCCCTGTCTTAATACAAGACTATCAGTTGATGGAGAAGTTAGCCCACCAAAATCGAGAGCGTATCCCTGAAAGAGTAGTCCACGCCAAAGGTTCGGGGGCTTATGGAACTTTTACAGTGCGTCATGATATTACCAAATATACAAAAGCGAAAGTTTTTGCTGAAGTAGGTAAAGAAACAGAAGTTTTCGCTCGTTTTTCCACGGTAGCAGGAGAAGCAGGGGCAGCAGATGCAGAAAGAGATGTGCGGGGTTTCTCAGTTAAGTTTTATACCGAGGAAGGTAATTGGGACTTAGTAGGCAACAATACCCCTGTATTTTTTATTCGCGATCCTTATAAATTCCCCGATTTTATTCACACTCAAAAACGGCACCCCAAAACCAATTTACGTAATCCTGTAGCTGTGTGGGATTATTGGTCAAAATCCCCAGAAGCGATGCACCAAATTACGATTCTGATGTCCGATCGCGGGATTCCTCAATCGTATCGTTATATGAATGGTTATGGTAGCCACACTTTTAGCTTCATTAACAGCGATAACGACCGTTTTTGGGTTAAATTTCACCTGAAAACTCAACAAGGTCACAAATACTGGACTAATGAAGAAGCAGCTAATATAATCGGTCAAGATCGAGAAAGTTCTCAGAGAGATTTGTATGAGGCGATCGAGCGAGGAGAGTTTCCTAAGTGGAACGTCAAAGTGCAAATTATGCCTGAAACGGATGCAGATAAAACTCCTTACAATCCTTTTGACTTGACTAAAGTTTGGCCACATCAGGATTATCCTTTAATAGAAGTAGGAGTACTAGAGTTAAACCGCAACCCAGCTAACTATTTTGCGGAAGTAGAACAATCTGCTTTCTCTCCTTCTAACATTGTTCCTGGAATTGGCTTTTCTCCCGATAAAGTATTACAAGCAAGACTATTTTCCTATCCAGATGCTCATCGCTATCGAGTAGGTACACACTATCAAAACCTACCTGTTAATAAACCTCGTTGCCCTGTCCATAACTATCATAAAGATGGTGCGATGCGCTATGACATTCCCAACCCAGATCATTACTACGAGCCTAACAGCTTTGGGGGACCAACAGAAAACCCCCAATATAATGAACCGCCCCTAAAAATTTCTGGAGATGGCGATCGCTATAATCACCGTAACGGCAATGATGACTATACTCAAGCTGGTAATTTATTCCGCATCTTTGATAAAGAACAAAAACAACGTCTGTTTATGAATATTGCCGAGTCAATGCAGGGAGTACCCCAAGAAATTATCGCTCGTCAATTGATACATTTTGATAAAGCCGATTC
>JAAUYI010013132.1_pt1 | contig 12449 bp, 7 predicted proteins | sample 7278041 | NCBI WGS metagenome assembly JAAUYI01 (sample SAMN14350216, study PRJNA611818) | marine sediment metagenome | isolation source: surface marine sediment (0.6m) | place: French Polynesia: Moorea | collected 2018-08
CTGTTTTTACCATCGAGCTTGAGATAATGCTGACCATAGGTCGAGCTAATATCTCCCAAGTTAGCCCGATGCATTTCAATGCTGCGACAACCCTGGAGTGCCATACAGCCCAGCAGTAAGCGATCGCGTAAAACTTGTATCTTAAGGGTATTCTCCCCACCAATCTTCCTGATAGGCAGAATACTATCAATTAATTGTTGTAGCTCTTCAAAACTCAGAAAATTCAGCGTGCTACCAACTTCCCGCTTATCCCGTGGTGCTTTAACCCCAATGGTCGGATTTGCCTTAACCAGCTTTTCTGCCAAACAAGCAGTGTAAAAATGCTTGATAGCCAACAAAGATAGACGAATTGTGGTCGATGTCTTCGAGCCATCAACTAAGTGTTTGCGGTATTCTTTGATATTCTCCTTGGTAATCAGCGCGGGATAGAGTTCTCGGTCTTTGCACCATCCGAGAAACTGAGCCACCCGATTACGATAGGTCTTTACTGTATCGGAGCTGGCATTACCATCGGCAATAGTTAGGTTAAGATAGCTCTCAAAGCAGTCCCGCATCGCTTTTACCGTAGGTAAAGTAGAAACGGTAGCACGGACGCGATTGGCGAAGCCACTGCCCTTCGGGCAATCGCTTCCTTTAGAAAACCTACTACCTCGATCTAACCGTCGAATTGCCATTCCTTTCCCCCTGACCCCTGTCACGAAGCAATATAAAAGCCTAAAAAAAGTTTACTACAAAGAAGATCTTGTTATTTGCACTAAAAGTTGTATCATCGATCTCCATAAGCAAATTAAATTGCGCGTTTTATCACCACAGAAATCGCAACCAAGAGACAAATTATGCTGGCAAATAGAAACGAGTTTTGTGTTACATAGTAAGGCTTTGAAGACTATCAAGTAGTTATAGGCATACCGTAATAAACATAATACTTTCAAATTTACGATATTTCTTATCAATCGTTAAAAACCGCAGTACAAACTTTTATCAAATAGTAAAATGCTGAAAGACTAATGGTCTAATTAAGCTACTAAAGAACAAATGAAACCATTTGCAGCTAAACTTTCAATATCATTTGGGTCAAATTTAAATCGGCAAAGTTTGAGTATTGCAATTGTAGTAAACTTAATGAGAAAAGAAAAGAATTTCCTTAAGCTATTGTCATTTAGTAGGAATTAGAATTTACTTCTATTGGGTAATGCTACGAATCAAAATATTTAATTTTTTGAGGATTTATTTGAAACTGAATCTTTGCCTGCTTTCTTTTTGCGGTCAGCTCTTGAGCTTCAATAATGTAGCCATCTTCATTTAGCTGTTCGATAGTGCGCCATAATATCTTATTATTGCGAGATTTATTGCTTCCTAAAAGATCTAAGTTCTTAAGCAGACAGTTTTTAGAAATCAATAAATACTGACCTTCTTTTAATCTATCCCATTTCATTCTACTAGCAATATAAATTAGTAGCTTTGTCTTATAATCCCGTTTAGCATTTCCTCCAAGCTTTTCTTTAAAATCGATATTATTAGAAAACAGTACGTTACGATTCTGCTTCGAGGCATCTTCAAAAAATTCCAGAGCTACAGTATAGGCATCAGCTAATTCGTAAGTATAGTCGGCAGCTTTAGACAGATCGAAATTACGAGGAACTTTATCAATTTCATAATCCCTAATTCGTAAAATACTTTTTACAGATACTTTTGCTCCAATTTGCTCTCCTTTTTGAAGCGATCGCGCAAAAACTAATTCTGTCCGATGCAATGCTACTAAATCTTGGTTGAGCTGTGATCGCACGCGAGCAACAAATCCCCCATCTTTAGTTCTTTTGTATCCCAAACTATCAAGAAGATCGTTAGAACGAAAAGAAACTAGCGAACCGTTATCTTGGATAGCTGCTTCTCTGTACAAATAAAGAATAATGCTTACTTGTCTAGGATTCAAAAAGGTTAGCAGAGCCAGAAACAAACGCCTGATTCGACAGTCTTTAATATTTTCTAGGGCTTTATTGATTCCAACATCATTGCATATGCTCAAGTCTAAATTGTCATACTGAGCTTCTAATTCATTCCATTCAGCCCGAGAAAGCTTATCCAACGATACCCGACGGGTAACTGCCAATTCTCTCTCATCATCAGAATCAGCGTTTACCTGCATTTCAAGGTAATAATTACCTTTGTCTTTTCTCAGAATTGGTAACTGCACTTCAGGATTTCTAATAGAGGCAGAAGCTCGTGGCATGACCATTAGAAGCTGACCATCTACAGGAAAAAAATCTTTGGTATGTTCACTCACCACACTAATATCGTAGACTATTTATCTTTCATAAGGATAATTACTTGGGACTTTTATGGTTTAGTTTTGAGAGCATTAATCGATAAAGTTTACACAACTTCACTTTTACCTGTGAAGCTCGCGTACAGTTTTACCTGTGAAGCTCGCGTATTAGTAATTATGTTCTATTGAATTAGTATTTTTAACGGTGTTAAGCTTCGTTTGAGATTAATCAAGACAACTGGAGGAGAAATTTAGAAATCCCTAGTTTTGGGTCAATGCGCCTAATAACTTTGGTAATAGCTTTTTAAATACATATGCAAAAGAGAGCCTAGACTCCATGCGGTCAAGCACAAATCTAAGCCCTTAAGTGCTATTTCCCCCGCCAGGGAAATAAGCACCACAATATTTTCATATCTATTGAATATACTATGTCAATTTTGAAAATTTGACATAGAAATTTGAGTATCAATTTGGTTCTATTTGATACTCAACAGCTCTGCTGTGCTTATCTAAACATGGATATAGGCTCCAATTATCATTTGGAAGTCTACATTCGATGACGCAACAATTCATTTTAGATCTTAAAGAACAATTACCTAATCAACTTACATCTGCCGAGTATTACGAACTCTATCAGGGAAGCGGAATCCACTCCGATCTAATTGAACTCAATTTCTTCCACCTTGAAGGTCAGGCTGCATTAGATCGCTTGTTCATTTCTGACAAACTAAAACGGACTAATTCAGGTGCAATCAGCTATAGCATCCTCAAACGCTACCGCCATATTGAAGCTGGAGGTTGGTGGGTATCGGGGGTAGATGTACTAAATAAGTACTCAGACGATCTATATGGTCAGTTCAAACCCCTCCAACCCAGACTATCGGCAGATAAAGGGAAAATAATTAAATATGAAGGTCCTCCCAAGCACCCGACAGGGATAATTGCCCTTAAAGTTTCTAGGCTTTTATGGCACGCCGTAGCTCGCCTAAACAAAATCAAGCTATTTCTATCTCCCCTAGCTCTCCGACTCAGTAGTCGCACTGTCCCAATTTCATTCTGGTCATGGGTCGTAAACAATCCTGAAGTTCCCTTAATCATTACCGAGGGAGCAAAAAAAGCAGCTTCCTTACTCAGTCTGGGTTATGCAGCGATCGCCCTACCTGGTGTTTTTAATGGCTACCGTCAACCCAAAGATGAATTAGGGCGAAAAACGGGACTGGCAAAACTCATTCCCCAACTTCAAGTCTTTGCCACACCTGGACGTAGAGTCTATTTTGCTTTTGACCAGGACACTAAAGCCAGTACCATCGCCAACGTCAACAAAGCGATCGCCAAGACTGGTAAACTGTTTGCCAAAGCTGGTGTCGAGGTCAAGGTAATTGGTTGGCAAGAAGAGGGGCTATGTGGCGAATTTAGTTCGCCACCCTGTACGCCCCGTTCAGCCAAGGGGGTTGATGACTTAATCGTCCAAAATGGTGCAGAGGCATTTCATCAAGCTTACGAGCGGGCATTATCAATTGAAACATGGTTAGTCCGCTCCTCAGTTGGGTTGACCCATAAAGCCAATATTCGAGTTAATAGACGCTATTTAGGTTCGCTCTTCGATACGGGAGAACAGAAGGATAGGGAGATAGAAAGAGAAGATGACAATATGTCTATTCCTCTTCGCCCAAAAAACCAAATATCCGCTCTCCTAAACATTCCCAATACAGCTAAACTAATTGGCTTAAAATCTCCTAAAGGAACGGGTAAGACCTATTTACTCGAACAAATAGTAGACCGAGCCATCAAAGAAGGAAAATGGGTACTTTTGCTAACCCACCGTATTCAACTAGGAGAAGCATTATGTCAAAGAGTAGGACTTCCTTACCTAACCGAAATCAAAACTGTTGAATACGGAACTGTTCTCGGATATGGACTCTGTATTGACTCTCTACATCCCAACTCAGGAGCAAGATTTAATGCTGATAACTGGCAAGATGGAATAGTAATCATCGACGAAGCCGAACAGGTAATTTGGCATATGCTCAATTCTGCTACCTGTGCAAACGAAAGAGTAGAGATTTTAGCCCAATTCAAAACCTTAATTCAAAATAATCTTTCAGGCGACGGTCAAGTATATTTAGCCGATGCTGACTTATCCGATGTTGCTATCGACTATATTCGTGGACTTGCAGGGTTTCATGTCGAACCCTTTATAGTAGTAAACGATTGGCAACCACCTAAACAACAACGTTGGACAATACATAACTATGAAGACAAAAATTCCGCTCGTTTAGTTCGAGATTTAGTCAGTCATATCGAAGCAGGGGGCAGACCTTTTATTAGCTGTTCGGCACAGAAACTCAAATCTAAGTGGGGTACACAAAACTTAGAATCTTATCTTGAGTTAAAATTCCCGAATAAAAAAATCCTCCGCATCGATTCAGAAACAGTCGCCGATCCTTCTCATCCAGCCTATGGCTGTATTGCCCACCTTAATGAAATATTACCCAACTACGAGATCGCGATCGCTTCTCCTTCGATTGAGACAGGAGTTAGTATCGAATGCGAAAGGACGGATAAACGCCATTCAGAAGTTCCCATTGCCTTTCAACTATTATTGCAGGGAATAGGTTCTAGTTTGGGGAAAATCAAAAAAGTTTCTCATTTTGATTCGGTTTGGGCGATCGCTCAAGGAGTACAAACTGCCGATTCCATTCGTCAGTCATTAGCACGGATCAGAGCCAATGTTCCCCGCTATCTTTGGGCAGCTAAAAGGGGTTTTAATAAATCTATGGTGGGTAATGGAGCTACGGTTAAAAAAGCTTTAATTGCCAGCACCAAAAATAAAGCTATTAAAAATATTCGTATGCTACAGGCTGCTGATTCCTCTATATCAGATTTAGATCTAGATACCAACTTTCAACCTGAATCTTTAAACACCTGGGCAAGAAGAGGCTGCTATATTAATCTCACTATGCAAAACTATCGCAGCTCGATTGTTGAGGGGTTAATTGCTGAGGGACATCTAGTAACTGCTCCGAACGAGCCTCAAACAGAAGAGTTTAGTCTGGCAGACGAAGTAGAGTCACAGCTAAAACAGGTAGCTGAAACTAAATATCGAGCTGAATGCGATCGTGTAGCAGATGCACCTATACCTACAGACTCAGAATATCAGAAATTAAAAGACAAACGAGCTAAAACAAAAGAAGAAAGGTGGATCGAACGTAAGGGTAGTTTATTAAGGCGTTACGGTGATAATGTGTCCATTACCCCCGAACTGGTAGCAAAAGATGACGAAGGTTGGTACGGTAAAATACTTTCCCACTATTACCTTACTGTCGGTAGACAATATCTAATTGACCGAGACTCAAGACAGATAAGGGCAATCGCTCATCATAATAAGAATCGTTTATGGCTGCCAGATTTCAACCGCAGCTTACTATCTACATCATTACGGCTTTTAGAGACACTGATTATCAATTTACTTAAACCTGGAGTTGAATACAGAGGTAGCGACCCCAATCTTCAGTTAATTGCCGAGTTAGCTCATGCTAATAAACGAGAACTCAAAACTTTTCTAGGGTTGACCATAGTAGAATCAGACACCCCAATTAAAATTGCCCAAAAACTATTGAGTCTGTTGGGGCTAAAGCTTACTTATCTTGGTCGTCTAGGTTCGAGAGAGCAACGAGAGAGAGTTTATGTGTTTGAACTCTGTAATGATGGTAGAGAAGAAATATTTGCCAGTTGGCTGCAAAGAGACAGTGCCTTCACTCCAGTCGAATCTACTATAGATATTTATTCCGTGTCCACTATAGGGAAAGATAATAATTTATCTCAGCAGGTGGACAGAACAAGAGAACCAAAACATCTTATCCAATCTGGGTCAATAGTTAAATGGTTCAAAGCTAAGGGAACATGGATCGTACAAGCCACTACTGGCATAGTTGCCAAAATTAGAGATACTTATGGCAAGGAAGTGTTGGTAAACTGCCAAGAATTAAAACTTTGCTTAGAGTGATAATAAACGATCGGATTAAATTAGAACCAAGTAAAGATGAGCGAATTAGATGCCGATAATTATGGACAACTGCTGGGGGAGATAAAGCAACATATTCGTTCTGCTCAGTATGAAGCTCTCAAAGCAGTTAACCAAAAATTAATCGCTCTCTATTGGGAGATTGGCAAATCGATTGTAACTCGACAACAGGGAGAAACTTGGGGAAAGTCAGTAGTAGAACAACTAGCTAAAGATTTACAGCAGGAATTTCCAGGTATTAGCGGTTTTTCAGCGCGTAATATTTGGAATATGCGTAGTTTTTATTTGAGCTATATATCAAATAAAAAACTGCAACCAATGGTTGCAGAAATTAGTTGGACGCATAATCTGATAATCATGCAGAAGTGCAAAGACGATAAAATGCGAGAGTTTTACATTCGCATGACACGGAAGTTTGGTTGGACAAAAAATGTTCTAATTCATCAAATTGAGAACCAAAGTTACCAAAAAACCTTGCTCAATCAAACCAATTTCGACAAAGCATTATCAGAGAATATTCGCTCCCAGGCTAAGTTAGCAGTAAAAGATGAATATACCTTTGATTTTTTGGAATTGGCAGACGAACATAGCGAACGTCAGTTAGAACAAGCAATATTAGAACAAGCAATATTATCTGCCATAGAACCGTTTTTACAAGAAATGGGAGGGATGTTTGCCTTTGTTGGCAGCCAGTATAGATTAGAAGTTGGCGACAAGGAATACTTTGTCGATTTGCTATTATTCCACCGCCGTTTGAAGTGTTTAGTAGCAATCGAATTAAAAATTGGGGAGTTTCTTCCAGAATATGTAGGCAAAATGCAGTTTTATTTGGCAGCATTAGACGATCTAGTTCGCTTGCCCGAAGAGAATCCACCCATCGGAATTATTCTCTGTAAATCGAAGCAGAGGACTATTGTTGAATATGCTCTTAAAGAATCCAATCAGCCAATAGGGGTTGCCACAAGCTCGAATTGTTTCAACCCTACCTCAAGAATTAAAAGATCAGCTTCCCGCACCAGAACAAATAGCTAAGTTATTGAAGGGAATGTAATAAGTCTAGTATTGATATTAATCACACTATAAATTATCGAAACTTCAATCGCTTGACTGCCCTACGTTTTCTACCTTCACCGCGACGGTCGTATTTAGCAGTAGTAGCAGGAGAAGCGTGACCTGCTAATTCCTGTACCGTAAACACATCTTCACCTTCTGCTAAAAGATCGGAACAAAAAGTACGCCGAAAGTCATGTGGCGAAAAATGTTTGACTCCTGCCATCGTTGCTCTTGCTTTGACTAACTTATAGATGCCATCACCGTCGGCAGCAAAGTGACGCAGTGTCACCTTACCACCCTTGTTTACGGGACAGATTAAAGCTCCAGGAGCATCGCCCCTAATTTCCAACCAATCCTCTACAAGCGCGATCGCTTCAACCGTTAAGTAAACCAGCCTAAATTTACCGCCCTTACCCCGACGGATAGTCAATTCTCCAGTTTTTAAATCGAGGTCATCTAATTTCATTTGAACCATTTCCTGCCGTCTAATACCACCACAACGAAGAATAGCGATGACCGCAGCATCCCGCAGAGCGATTGCACCTCCTTGTTCTTGGCAACAAGAAATCAGACTTTCTATTTCACTGCCAGTTAATGCGCGACCTCTAAGTTGGCTCGTTCCTTTAACATTAGATATGTCAACTGCTTTGTGAAAGTCATTAGAATCAATTAAGTCTAAACGGTAGGCTTCAGTTAGTACCCGACGCAGAGCAACCAGCATTTTATTAGTGGTAGTAGGAGCGAGTCTTTGTTTGAGGGCAGTTCTGACGGCTGCGGTATGATGGTAGCGTAACTTAGACCAATCGAGCGAAAAAGCATCGCATTCTCCCTCAGTTAACAAGCGAGCGATCGCATTTAAAGAAGACAGCATCGAACGACGCGACCCTTCGGAGAGCGAACTAAGGTAAACGGCAGCGGGATGAAGGGTAACGGGAACGGGTTCATGTAGCTTTAGTTGTTCTGCTTGGGAATAGAGCAGATAACTCACGGCGAGGCTTTTTACACTTTCTTAATCATTCTCCCATTTAGAGTTCATTTGCGATCGATTTACTTTGGCAGTTTTGAATAGATGCCGACAAAATGTTGTGGGTTCGCGCATAAGTTGAAATTTTGCTGACGATGTTTCAATACTTTGAGTCCTCTCATTCGCACATAAGTTGAAAATTATTAACGCATAAAGTGAAAATTTCCGCACTCATTTGCGCATAAGATGAAAATATCTGACGACTTATTTCAAATTCTGTTAATGAAAACATAAATTTAGTTTCAGCCTCAAGATTTGAGGTTCTGGATTGCGTAAAATCATTACTCCAGTTGGATAAAGCTCCGACGGAAAAAGATATCTAACTTCTTGACTGGCTATAATTAACCGAGCCAAGTTAAGCTCAAGGTCATTCCATGTTTGAGCCACTTGGGGTAGCCAACACTCTACATCTTTTAACTTAAATGATCTTGTGCGGATAGAGGCTGGATTTGTCCAAATTATTTCAGTCTGCTCTAAATGATATCGACTCAAAAAATTAATTAGATAGCTCTCAAGTAGAATAGATATTGAGCAATGGACGGGAAAATAATTGGAGAATTTTACTAAAAAATCAACTATCGAACTAACAGTCGTTGATTGACTACTTCTTTGCTGTAAATTACTTTCGTGCCATCGAAGAAGTTTGTTAAAATTATTTTCCCATTCTTGAAAAAAATCAAATACTAATTCTTCTGACGATAATAATTCTGACTCTGAATCAAATTCGGTAAAGACAATTTTAGATAATGCGATACATCTTTGATGTCTCCAGTAAACTCTGACATAAGCTCCTAAAAAACTTGACAATCTGGAAAACTGATTAAAGGATAAATGAAATACTGGATTGTCGGATTTATAAATTGCTTTGATGGCATCCATACATTCGATCTGTCCAAAATGTCCGTGCAGGTAGAGTGAAAAATTGACTTGAGCATCTGTAGCAGCAACAATCAGAGAATGGCGGAAATCAAAGCCACACTGACACTTGGTCACACCAGGTCTCGACCACTTAATCAGTTGCTGACATTGGGGACATTTATTGATCAGATTACATCGATGTATCGGACAGGTTCGACTGATTTTGGAATCCCAAAGAAGCCGAGAATAAAGGGATTGTTTTAAGCAATCGGGACATAATTGCGTTGCTCCCTTGTAGATCCCATAGCTCATAACATTGCCCTTTTGAGTAGTTCCAAAAGCCATTGACTTTAACACTTTCTCATCGATTCCAGTTAGTTGACTGAGTAAAGAAGGTTGATCGTCATAGTGATTTAATTGAATTTGTCGGTTGGCTCGATGACCTGCCAATTGTAAAATCCAGTTAGGAGACTGATAGTAATTCTTTTCGCTCAGACGCAGGATATAGCTTGCTAAACTCTCATTTACATAGGGTGAAGGAGTACGCAGCAATCTTTGAGGTATGGAGGTTAATGTAGTAGTTACTTCGTAGTTAAAACCGAGGACGCTTTGAGCTTTTTTGGCTTCGATTTCAGGCGATTGTTCGTTGCGCCAATAATCAACTCTGTCGATCTCGCTTCTGGTTCTTGAATCTCAAATTCATCGCTGATAAAAGGATTGATCTTATCTGTCTTATCAGCATGGACGTATTTCTCAAAGGCAGCAGCTAAAATGCTGAGAGAGAGTTGTTCTTGATGCTGCTGAAGAGCGAGATAAGTTCCATAGCGAATTAACTTCATCACATAGGCAACTACTCCATCTGAAGCATAATAAAATCGCCTAGCCATGTCCAACTCTGATAAGTGAGAGGCTGATTCTAAAGGAAGTTGAGATTCTAATAAATGTAAAAAAGTCCGAAACTCCGCACCACTATCAGATTGCCAGACAAAAGGGGTTAAATAGCATCGGTTAGCAAATCGACGACTAAGTTGAGAATGACACTTGAGTTGGAGAATCTGCTCGGCTTCAGGTAAACCAATTAAAATAATTGGCAAATTAGTATCTAAAATTAAAGTTTTGAGCCAATCAGAAACCGTTTTTAAGACTTTAGCTGAATCTCGGTCAATAAAGTGTTGAAATTCATCTAAAATCAACAGTTGAACCCCGCAATCTTTCATCAATCCGATTAAGCGAATCGTCTGCTTACCTGTTGAGCCTTTGTCATAAGCAGGGTCGCCGAGTTGCCACAGGAGTTTGGAAACAACTGTTTTGACCGTAGCAGGAGCAGGGATAGTTACTGCCAGGATGGGAATGTTTGTTCCTTGAGGGGTGATTTGTCTGGGATATTTGCTGGCATAGGTTCGATAAATAGTAGTCTTCCCTACCCCCGTTGGACCAGACAGAAACATACATTCTGGTTCGTCCTTACAACAGGAGAAATGATGACAATACTCAATGGCACCGAGAATTTCTTTAAATCGAGGGTAGGAAATATAGATATTATTAGCGATTTTTAGTCTTTGTGCCGCAGTCATGGCACCGAGTTGTGGTTGAGTTGATGACATTCTGGTTCTTCCTTACTTGGGTAGACCGTAGCTAACATCCCAGCCTGATAAATCTGGCTGCCAATCATCTTCTATTCGCTCTTGTCGAACAGGTTGAGTTGATTGAAGCTCATCTGATGTCTTCTGGTTATGCTCCTGTGAGTTAGAGTCTGCTTTGACTTCATCAGTTTTGGGTTGAATTAATGAGGGTTTTACCTGAAACTGTGTTTGATGGATATCAGTTGGTTCGCTTGGTATGGGTAATGTAACTAAGGCATTATCAAGATTAGATATTCCACTCAAGGAGCTTGGTTGACCAGAAGCAGCTTCTACTGGACTATCCATTGTTTGACTCGGTTTCGGCGAGATTTTTTTACCTGTCTTAAAAGTTGACTCCGAGCTTTCTATACCAAGCCATCTCGCCATTGATTGACGGGTTTTTCCTCTTTTTGATTGTTTCCATTCCCGCTCGACAATGCGTTGAATCTTCTCTTTAGCCAGAGCTAAAGCCACAATATCCACTCGGTCTGCTGATCTACGCGCCAATTGCTTGACTACTTTATGTTGCCAGAGAGTCAATCCTTGGGTGTATTCTTGATGCAGCGCCGGCACTTCTATAAATTGGTGATTGTTCGAGTCTAAAACATAAACACTCGATAAATCCGTCGGGTCGTATTTGACCTTAGTTCTAGGAGATTGTTGTACTCCAGAGCGCAGACGAGCTAGTTGGCTACTGTTATAAATCAAACCTTCAAATTCAATTCCTCTTCTAGTAATGGTGCGTTCAATCGTGGCTCCAATTAGTACTTTGAGTTCAGTCATCGACGGTGGCAAAGCAGGTGGAAAGGAAGCTATTGACTTTGACCAAACTTGTTGACGGGGAGATTTTAGCTGTGGATGGGAACTTTGATTGTAAATATCGACGACGAACAGGTGCAGAATTTCTTGAAGTGCTTCAAAAGAAACCACTGCACTCTTCTTTGAGTCGTAATCATGCTGCTGCATGAACTTGGCAAAAGTTTTACCAGGCTGATGGGAGAGCAGTTGAGTGTTCAAAGCACCAAAATATCTTTCGATAGCACTCTTGTACCAAGGCATTTTGGGAGGAGAATATTGGATGACGATACCTAAACTCAGACAAGCATCTTCAAAGGAGGTACTATAAAACTCTTTGCCATTATCAACGACAATTACTTCTGGTAGTCCGTAGGTATCCCAATCATTTTCTACATTCGGGTATGAAGAGCGCAGGTAGTTTTTAGTCCGAATAGCGTGAGATAAACACTGCATCACTGATAGATAACTAGGAGGCTCAAAACTAGCGTAATAGCCCAGATTTACTCCTGAATATTTGTCTATAGCACTGGTCAACCAAGGCGTTCCTATAGGCAATCTCGTTTGTGTATCGACCACAAATAAAGGTAATTTAGTATGGTCTATTATGTGCGACAAATTTCATCTTATGCGCAAACCAACAATGTGAACAAATTGTACACATTTTAGGGGACGCAAAATAGCTCTTGAGAATTGATGTTTCCAAGAGCTATTTTGGGGTTTTTATTTGATTTTGGTACGATAAAATATTGCTAAAGTGTTGGAGAATGGAGCAATAGCGCGTTATAGAAAGCGAGGTTCTAGAAA